>Ga0209118_1000292_pt1 | contig 29920 bp, 29 predicted proteins | sample BlaSpr_A8_Ref_M1_FD_187988 | JGI IMG/M metagenome (GOLD analysis project Ga0209118, IMG submission 187988) | Forest soil microbial communities from Thunder Bay, Ontario, Canada - Black Spruce, Ontario site 2_A8_Ref_M1 (SPAdes) (version 2) | ecosystem: Environmental > Terrestrial > Soil > Boreal... | reverse complement strand
TCTCGAGGATCGCCGGCGGCACGCCGCGCCAGCCGTGGCCGGCGGCGATCAGCGGCTCGATGCCGGCGCGGCGCGGCAGGCCGGCGGCAGGATGCTCGCGGTCGTAGTCGAGCACCGACTCGAGGTCCTTGTCGCCGCGGCCGGAGAGATTGACCAGGATGATCCGCCGGCGCGACAGCTCCGGCGCGTGACGGACGGCCTCGGCGACCGCGTGGGCGCTCTCGAGCGCCGGCAGGATGCCCTCGGTCCTGGCCAGGAGGTGGAAGGCGGCCACCGCCTCGGCGTCGGTGGCAAAGGTGTACTCGACGCGTCCGGTCTGCTCGAGCAGCACGTGCTCGGGCCCCACGGCAGGATAGTCGAGGCCGGCGGAGACCGAGTGCGTGGGAGCGATCTGGCCCTCCTCGTCCTGCAGCACCAGGGTGCGGGTGCCGTGCAGGACGCCGAGCGCGCCGCCGGAGAAGCGCGCCGCGTGCTGGCCGCGGGCGCCGCCGCGGCCGCCGGCCTCGACGCCGATCAGCCGCACCCGGCGGTCGGGGAGGAAGGCGGTAAAGAGGCCCAGCGCGTTGCTGCCGCCGCCGACGCAGGCTACCGCCAGGTCGGGCGAGTCGGTGCCGGCCTGGCGCTTGAGCTGCTTCTTGGCCTCCTCGCCGATCACCAGGTGGAAGTCGCGCACCATCCGCGGGTAGGGGTCGGGTCCCAGCACCGAGCCCAGGACGTAGTGGGTGGTGCGGACGTTGGTCACCCAGTCGCGCAGCGCCTCGTTGATGGCGTCCTTGAGCGTGCGGCTGCCGGCGTCCACGGCCACCACCTCCGCTCCCAGCAGGCGCATGCGGTCGACGTTGATGCGCTGCCGGCGCATGTCCTCGGTGCCCATGTAGACGACGCAGGAGAGGCCGAAGAAAGCGGCGGCGGTGGCGGCGGCCACGCCGTGCTGGCCGGCGCCGGTCTCGGCGATGACCCGCTCCTTGCCCATCGCCCGGGCCAGCATGCATTGCCCGACGGCGTTGTTGATCTTGTGCGCGCCGGTGTGCAGCAGGTCCTCGCGCTTGAGGAAGATGCGGGCGCCGCCGAGCTCGGTCGACAGGTGCTCGGCGAAGAACAGCGGCGTCGGCCGGCCGACGTAGTCGCGCAGCACCGCCGCCAGCTCGCGACGGAAGGCGCGCCGGCGGCGATGCCGGTCGTAGGCGCGGGAGAGCTCGGCGAGCGGCGCCATCAGCGTCTCGGGCACGTAGCGCCCACCGAACGCTCCGAAGTACCCCTCGGCGTCAGGTAGGGCGATCGACCTGGCCATTGCTTACCTCCTCGAAGAGCTGCCGCAGCAGCCGCGGATCCTTCCTGCCTGGAGCCGATTCCACTCCGGAGCATACGTCAACCGCGAACGGACGGAGCGTCGCGATCACCCGCCGCACGTTGTCCGGCCGGATGCCGCCGGCCAGGAAGATGCGACGCCTGGCTCCGGCGGTGCCGGCGGTGCCGGCAATGCCGGCAATGCCGGAGGGCCCGGCGTTTCCAGCGGCGTCGGTGGAATCGGCTGGCCCGGCGGCCCAGGCGAGCACCGGGGCCGCAGCGGCATAGTCCCACTGCCGGCCGGTGCCGCCGTAGTCCTGGGCGAGGGGCGCCTCCGCCGCGGCGCCAGTCCCCGGCGAGGCTCCGACGCGGGGCGCATCGAAGAGCAGCCCCCAGCAGTCCGCGTAGGCGGCGGCCGCGGCCAGGGCGTGGGAGCGCAGCGCCTTGATGGCCCGCGCGGCAAACGGCCGCACCGCCGCGGGCGGCTCGTCGCCGCTGAATTGCAGCAAGTCGAGCCCGATGGTGGCGGCCGTCTCGTCGACGAGCTCGGGGGCGGGATTCACGAACACGCCGACCAGCGCGACCCGCGGCGCCGCCGAGCGCACCGCCGCCGCGATCTCGCGCGCCCGCTCGATGCCGACACAGCGCGGGCTGCCGGGCCAGAAGTTGAGGCCGAGGAAGTCAGCCCCGAGCTCGGCGCTGAGCAGGGCGGCCGCGGGGTCGGTGACGCCGCAGATCTTGACCGCGACTCGCTGTGACATTACCTCACCGTTTCTCGGCTGCACTGCCATGGATCGCCTTCCCCCTCGGGGCTAGCCCTGATCTACTCGGAGCAGGTCGTCGGGCCGGCCGAGTCGATCCCTAGCCTGAGCTCCTCTGCCAGCTCGACACTTGCCAGCACGCGAATTCCGTGGCGAAGCAACGAGGTGAAGTGGCGGCGATTCTCGGTGGCGACGAGCTTCGCTCCAGCCAAGCGAGCGATCTCGGCGATGTGCGCATCATAGATCCTGCCGCCCGCCGTGCCCTGTCCTGCGGCCGAGACCAGGAACTCCTCTCGACGCTCCATCGGCAGACCCTGGACCGAGAAACGCGCGAAGACCTCTTCACGCAGGAACCTCAAGGCCAGCTCTGGCTCGAGGCGGTATTCTTCCGGCAGGCGTGTTGTTACCGAATAGAACTCGAGGCAACAATGCCAAGCGGTCAGCGGGCGCTGAATCCGGCCTTCGGCGACCGCGTCCATGAGCAGCTGGGCGTGTTGCGAGCCCCGGCCAAAGTCGATCATTCCGGCCAGCAGGACGCTCGTGTCGAAGAAGACGCCCCTCAGACCGGCCACCGGTCCCTTTCCTCTTCCATGAGCCTTGCCACGTCGATTTCCGTGCGACTTGCTTCCGTGGCCCGGGGGCGGGCGACCAGCCGCCCGCCACGCTCCAACACTTCAGGGCCGGCCACCGCTCGAGCAATGCGGATTGCGAAGCCCTCGATCTCAAGCTTGAGCTCGGTACCGGGGGTGAGACCGAGGCGCCTGCGCAGCTCCGCAGGAATGACCACGCGACCTGCCCTGTCGATGGTAGTAACCATGGGTGAATCATACCATAAGCATGGGTGAAGCCAACCATCGGGCGCGGCAAGCTCCTTTCCCCCCGACGGGCGCGACGCGGCTCCCAGCGCCGATTTCGATGATCTCACACAAGCTGCAAGACGCCCTGATGGAGTGCCGTCTCCGATGTGGCCTACCTGATTCTGAGCGCGGGCTCGCCGGTGGGTGCCGAATTCGGCCTGGCCTTGCCCTACGGCTCGGCTGCAGGCTGCACCTTCTCCTGGTAATGAACTCCGGGAAGGTCTTTGAAGTCAGCGTCTTGGGTCCAGAGCTCGGCGTCCCATGCCCTCGCCGTGGCGAGGATGATGCTGTCCGCAAGTGGAAGGTGATGAGCAATCCCAAGGGCGACGGCACTCCTCGCCAGGTCGGCGTCGAGGCTGACCACCTTTGCCTGCACCAGGAGCGCCATGGCCTGCAACGCGGCCTCTTCCCCGCGCTGCCGGTGTACGACCTTGCCAACCTCCAGGATGGAGATGGTTGGGACCACGAGATCATCGAGCTTCTCGATGGCTGGCGCGAAGAAGTCGGCACCTGGCCCGTCGGCCAGATACTCCAGCCAGCCGCTCGAGTCGACGAGGTTCACAGACGGTCGGGATCGCGTTCCACTCTTGTATCGATCCCTTTCAGGAAGCCGCGCATTTCGCGGATCGGGCGCACCGGGATGAGCTCGATGCGGTCACCGTAGCAGAACACCTGGAGCTGCTCACCGGGCCGGAGACCCAGAGAGACCCTTACCTCGCGCGGGATGACGACTTGGAATTTGGGTGAGACGGTGACCCTGGGCATTCGGGCACTCCATCGATCCAGTGTTCATCATACCGCGGGATGATCGATGCCTGCAAGAGAGAATTAGCCCGGCCACTCTTGGCTGCGGCCCTCCCGAACCCCTTAGACGTTCGTTGGCTTGACGCAGTATACTTCCTATTGTACTGTCCCACCATGCCAGCGCGGCCTGTTCAAATCTCGGTGGATGAAGAGCTGCTCCAACGCATCGATGACGATCCCGAAGCGCGGGAACGGGGTCGCTCAGCGTTCATCCGGTCGGCTGTGGAGTGCTACCTCTCGGCGAAAGAGCGACAGGAGACCGAAACTCGTCTCGAACGTGCCTATGCTGGACAAGCTGACGTTTTGCTCTTGGAAGTAGAGGATCTCCTGGACGGGCAAAGATGGCCGAGCGAGTGAGCAGGGGAGAAATCTGGTTGCTCCATCTGCAGCGGCCCGACAAACGGCGGCCAGTTCTGGTTCTCAGCCATCCCGCCTTGATTCCATTGCTGCACACCGCGACGGTAGCTGCGGTAACTTCGACCCTCCGTGGTTCCCCCACTGAGGTCGAAGTGGGCGTTGCCGAAGGGCTGAAGCACCCCTCTTGCATCAATCTCTGCAACCTCTTCACCGTTCGTCAGCAGGATCTGAACGTCTTCGTGGGCACTGTCGGTCCCAAGAAGATGCTCGAAGTCTGCCGGGCGCTCGCTCTCGCCACCGGCTGCTCCTGAAGGAGTGACTTCTCCGTCGTGAACGCGGCTGATGCACTTGCCGTCACTTGGGCTTCCTGAGCGGCGAGATCGCCGTGCCCGACGACTTCGACCGCATGGGAAGTGTTGAGATCGCTGACCAATTCGGACCTGGGGCATGAAGCTCCTGGCCGGCGTTCCACTCGCCGCCCTCCTGTTTCTCTCGGATTGTTCGATCGAAGAAGCCCGACGTCCATGCGGTAACACACAGCAGCAAGAATGGCTCTCGGCCTGCGCGTTTGCGCTCGTTGCGGTAGATCGTCGCGAGCATCCTCCTCCATCGACGGATCCCTGGAAGATACTCTCCGGCACCACCTTCGAATCCGCCGAGCCGCTCGCGGATCATTTCGTCGCCGCCTGCGAAGGGCTGATGCGGGAGCCCTGGCGCCTCGTGGAACGCGATCGACCATGGCTGGCTCGATCCGGCTGGCCGCCCATCCAAAGCGCCTGCACGCGTGCTCAGCACCATGAGTGGCTGAGCGCTTGCGAAGCAGACGTCAAAGCCATCGAGGGACGCACGCGCCGCGAGCTGCTCGCGGTTTTCGCGGAAGAAGGTGGGCTTTCGACGCGGACGAAACGAACCTACGTACATCGACGCTGTGTAGCGCTCAAGGTGCAAGCCTCCTTCAGACCCGTTGGCGACGCCCTCGAATGGGGTGAGTCGCCGGCGGACATCGTGTCCCGGGCCACTGCCTTCATCGATCCTTTCTCCGTCACTGACTGACACTCCTGGCCCCGTACGATCAGAAAGCGTTGTTGTCGATGCCGCCGCAGTAGGTCCCGGGCGGGTTGGTGTAGGTCTTGACCGCTCCGGTCGCTATTTTGGTGACCGTGATCACATAGCCAAGGTCCGAGAGAGTGCCGTAAAAGAATTTGATATGACCACCGAAGTCGAGCGCTTTGAGCACCAGCTCGACGTCGCTCGGGTCGGAGAAGCTGAACCGCCCCGTCTCGTCGCTCAGGCGGAACGCCATGCCGGTGCCGGAGGTGCCGTTGAACTGATTCTGCCAGGCGACCTTCACCGCCAAGCTACCCTTGAGCAGGCACAGGGTGTGGGCATCGGCGATACAGCGGCCGGTCGCCGGCCCCGCAACAGTCTGCTGAGTACGCTTCGCCGTGAAGGCGTTCTCGTCGATGGCGCCACAGTTGCCGGCGGTGTTCTGATACTGCTTGCTCTTGCCGGTGACGCTGTCGGTCACCGTGATGGTGAAATGCAGATCGGTCAGCTGCCCGTAGAAGAACTTGAAGCCGGTGCCGAAAGGGAGCATCTTGACGATCAGCTCGTCATTCGCAGGGTCCGTGAAGTAGAAGAAGCCCGATGAGTCGGTGCTCGGGACGGCATGGCCACTGCCGGCGGTGCCGTTGTACTGGTTGTTCCAGGTCACGCCGACGGCGAAACGGCCCTTCAGCAGGCAGAGGGTCGTCGCATCCGGCTTGCATGGCCGTGGCTGGCCGGTCGTCGGGGCGTAGGCGATCAGGTGCGAAGCCTCGTCGGTCAGATAGAGGCGGCCGTTGATCACGATCGGACTCTCCCAATGCAGGCCAGAGGGGGTGTGGTCAGACCACAGGACCGAGCCGTCGAGCGGATTGAGCGCCTGGATGCCGGGGCCGCCGGCATAGAAAAGGATGCCGTTGGCGACGATCGGCGAGGACCCTCCGGCATTGTGCGTCCAGCGGGGCACCAGGCCCGGCGTACCGTTGTTGACCTGCAGCTGAAGCCCCGCGATGCCGGAGCCGTTGGCCACGAACGCCCAGCTACTGCCGTCTGCCGGGTTGACCCAGATCGCGGGCTGGGTCCGCACCTCCCCTCCCTGCGGCACACCGATGAGCTGGAGCTCACCGCCGACGTGCCCGGGACCGCCATGGCCGCTCAGGTCGTCGAGATTGAGCAGGCGGAGCATGCCGTCCTTGCCGCCTTGCACCGCGAGGTGAGGATGGAGACCCGGCGCCGGGCTCGGCAGCAGCGCCGGCGCGGTGCTGCCGAGGTCGACGTCGTGGCTATCCAGGAACTGGAAGTCGGCCGGTGTGTAGGAGTCCAGCGGCGATCCCCCGGCGCCGGTGCCGTCGGGGTGGAGAGCGAGAACACTATCCCCCCAGTCATGGCCGCCCTGCTCCGCGTCGAAGGTCCCATTGCCGGTGGCGATGAAGATCTTGTCGAGCTCCGCGTCGTAGATGACGCCCGGGCGCGCCCACACGGCGCTCCGCACGTTGCGGCAGTCCGGTGATCCACCCTGGACGAAGTGCGTTACCTGGTCGCTGCACAGGGTGTTGAACACCTGCTGTGCTCCGGTCGCCAGCTGAATGGCCGTGATGTGCCCCTGATAGTCGCCGGCGTCGCCCAGATAACCGCTGTTGGCCACGAAGAGGACGGCGCTGCCATCGCCCACGGTGGCGATCGTGAGCGCCGAGGACCCCTTCTCGACGCTGGGCTTGAGGGTGGCGACCTCCGGCCAGCCGCCGTCACTCACTTCGCTGCCGTCGCCCACGCGGTACTTGTGCACTCGACCATCGAGGCCGTAGGAGTAGACGAACTGGCGATTGGGATCGATGGCCGGCGACGAGGTCGTGATTCCCGGTCCGGTCGCGGGCTGGCGCGACCAGACGGTCACGCCGGTGAGCGCATCGACGGCGACCAGGCGGCCGTCCTTGGTGGTGACAAACAGCAAATCGCGCAACCCGCTGGCCGTGCTCACCCCGGAGAGGTAGGCCGGCGCTCCATCGGCGACGGCCGGCAAGGAGACATTGAAGATGACCCCGAGATTCGCCACGTTGGCGGCAGTGATCTGTCCTTCGAAGGGATTGACGCCGGAGTGGCGCGCGTCGAAGTCGAACTGCAGCCAGTCGGTCTGGGCGGGGAGGCGGGCAACCCCAGCAAGCGCGGCCAGGAGGAAGGCTACAGAGCCACGCGCTACTGCCCGACGCATCGATCGCATCGGTGTCTAGCATATACCTCGTGGGCTCCTGTCGATCTCTCCTCTTTTGGGGCCTTCTCGCCGCCGATGGGCTCATGCTCGCCGCGGTGCTCGGCGCCATTGCGCTCTTCGGACCACGCCTCCTCGTCGGCCTGCCCGGACCGTTCTTCTTGGGCGCGGTCCTCCTCATCGCCAGGTGCTTTGCCGCGCCTCACGCTGCCGCCGGGGCCTCCCGGCGCCGCAGGTAGCGCCCCCTACTTGCCGTTCTTACCCAATCCTGAAGGTCCCGTGGTGCGCAAGGTGACGCTCGGATTGTGCGCGAAGCGGAGCCACTGCGGCAGGCGGTCGTTGAGACCGATCAGCATGCGGAAGAGCCGCGGTGATTGGATCCACGCCAGCTTCCAGCGCAGACCCGTGCTCCGCTTGCGCAGCGCGGCGAAGCGATTGAGCACTGCGAGCGCCAGCCGCGCATCTTCCCAGGCGCCAGCCGAGCTGGCGCGCACGTAGTCGTCGAGGGAGGCCTGGAAGAAGCGCGGCGCGATGGAGTCGCGCATGTAAAACCGCATCATCCGCGGGTCGTCGGGCAGAAGCGCGGCGAGATTCGAAGCGAAGCGCATGCGGCTGTCCAAGAAGCGGCGCGCCGAGGAGGAGCCGGAGTCGTGGATTCGGAAGCGCACCAGCGTGCGGTCGACGAAGACTTGCTCCCAACCGCTCCGAAAGAAGCGCAAGAAAAGGTCGTCGTCTTCGTAGCCGCTGAGCGCCTCGTCGAATCCGCCCACGGCTTCGAATGCGACGCGACGCAACACGCTCGCCGACGGCAGCACCATCAGGTCGGCCCGTACGCAATCCGTGATGGTGCGCTTCGGATGGCGAACCTCGAAGGCGCGTAGGAACGCGCGCGTCACCAGGTGGCCTTCCAGGTCGATTTCGTCGAAGTCGCTGTACGCCCAACCTGCCGCGGGGTTCGCCAGCAGCGGCTCGATCAGCGCCGCCAAGTGATCGGGGTACCAGATATCGTCCTGGTCGAGAAAGGCAAGGTATTCGCCCTCGGCGCACCGCGCCGCAAGGTTGCGCGCCGCCGACTGCCCGGCGTTCGCCTGCCGCAGGACGCGCACCTGCAGCCCATTGGGCGCCAGGCCCGTGAGCTCGTCCAGGGAGGCATCGGTCGAGCCGTCGTCGACCACGATCAATTCGCACGGCTGCAGCGACTGTCCGAGCACGCTGTCGAGCGCGGCGCGCAGGAAGCGGCGTCCGTTGTAGACCGGAACGATGGCTGATATGCGCGGGGAGCTCACGACGCGTTCTCTTCCTCCTCCCAGGTTGCCAGGCCGTCGAGCGGATAGCAGCGTGCGCGGCGCTGACTGGCCTCGGCATCGAGTGGCCAGGCGACCGCGCCGGGAGCCAGGTCGGCCACCTTGCGTGCCAGGATCTCGGCGCCGGCGAAGACCGGCAGCGTCGGCATGTTGAGGAACTTCTGCCGCCACTCCGGACCCGGCAGCAGAGTCGCCGGTCCTCCGTCCGCTGCGGCGAGCACCTCGAATCCGGTTTCGGGGCCGAAGAGCACGCGCAGCGCCGCCGCGGAGAACCGCCAGAAATCATTGGGCTGCGCGTGCGGTGGCCAGGCTGAGGGCACGTGGTGGTAAGTCAGGCCACCCGGCTTGAGGACCCGGTTGATCTCGGCGGCGACGACCCAAGGCGCCGCGACGTGCTCGAGCACCGCCGCGGAGACCACGGAGTCGATCGATTTCTCCCTCAGCATGCAGCTGATCCGATGGGCGTCCCCGACGACGTCAACCAGCGGCCCTGGGTGAATGTCGAGGCCGATCACGGTCCCGTGCAACAGCCGGCGTGGGAGCGGCAGCCGGCCGCTGCGCGCCGGTACCGACCGCGCACCAAGCTGCAGGATTCTGCCGCCTCGTGCGTTGGCGAGCTCCGCGAAGCGACGGAGAGTGGGCGACACGTCAGTCATGACACCCCCGTCCCGCGGCAACGGTGGGAGCGGCCCCTCCGGCAGGTCGAGTGTGAAGCCGGTCGCGCCTCCATCCGTATCGACGGTGAATTGCACCGGGTGCCCCGCCGGAGCGGCCAGGTACAGCGCGAATCCGGAGTTGCGGACGTGCTCGTGCTCAGGATAGTGACTCAACAGGTCCGGCCGGTCGCGGAAACTCGCCGCCGCTACGCTCCGGCCGCCCGACTCGATCGTCAGGCGCCGGACGCGGTGCTCGAAAGCGTGCACCCAGCCGCTGAGAAACAGACCGTGGGCATCGCACCAGAACTGGTCGATCCAGTGGGCCACCCGGATCCTTGAGGCGATCGGCGGCGCGTCGCGAGATACGCAGATGCCCAGCTCGTCCGGCAGCAGCGGCGGATCGCGATCGAAGCTCCCCTCTGCGAAGCATTCGAGCACGATTGGCGGGCGCCCGCAGGCGCGCTCGCGCAGCGCCGCGATATCCGCCTCGACCGGCAGGTGGCCGCCCAGTGGAAGCTCCACGACGCCGATGATGAAGGTGCCGCCAGGCGGCGCGGCGAAAGGAGCGAATTCGAGGCGCAATCGCTCGTTCGGGCGCAAGCCTCGCGGCCGGAGGGTCGCCACTCGCTCGCCGAACGCCGGATCCTCGGCGATCACCGCTATACGGAGGCGCTCCGAGGGCCGCTGTGCAACCACGTCGAGCGGCAGCATGACAGCGGCGAACCTGGCAGGAAGCGCCGTGAAACGCTCCGCGATCACCAGCCGTTGGCCGGCCGTGGTCGTCAGCGGCACCCTACCTTTGCTTACCTTGGCTTCCCGACCGCCACCGGCGCCGCGCCGGCCGGCGGCTCCGGTAGGGGCGCCAACGTCGATACGCGGCTCGGCGGCTGCGACCGCGGACAGCGCGCGACTCGCCGCGGACAGCACTGCCACCTGCTGGAGCGCGATCCCTTCGTGGTAGCTCGCCGGCGAGAGCAGGAGGTCGGCAGCCTCCCCGCCGGCCTGCTCGAGCCGCCGGCGCACGCCGCCAAACTCGTCCGCCGCCTCCGCCACCCGCCCCCGCTGCAGCGCGAGCATGGCCAGGCAATAGGCCGCCTCCAGATCCACGACCTGCAACTCGCGTTGGGCATGCGGCGCGGCTGGACCGAGTCGCGCTGCAACAGCTGGCGCCAGTTGCTCGGCGGCGCCATAGGCTCCCGCGTGCACCAGGCGGGCGAAGGCGCGATGCCGCGCCTCCTCGCAGGCATCGCGCGGGATCTCCCCGCGTTCCGCCAGCTCTTCCAGAGCCAGGAGCTGGCTCAGCGCACGGTCCGCATCGCAGCTGGCGAGAGCCGCTGGCAGCAGCACCTGGCTGCGCAGCAGAATGGACTCGGTCTCGCCGTCGAGCACCGCGATCGGAGAGCGCTCGAGGATCGCCTCCGCGGCCGCGGCTGCCGCCGCGAAGCAGGCGGCTGCCCGCTCTGGCCGCTGCAGGCCGTTGAGCTCCAGGACACCCGAGAAATACCAGGCGCTTGGCAGATTGAAGGCGCCGCTCCCTGGGGCGACGGCGTCCTCCGGCCGATCGAGGTCGACGCCGTAGCGCTGCCGGTAGAGCTTCGCCAACCGCTCCCGGCTCGCCTCTGCCGCGGCGTGGTGGCCAGCGTTCACGCACTCCTTGAAGTGGCGGTACGCGAAGCCGCTCGCCAGCGCTGAGAGTGGCGGCGACCCATCCGCCCGTGTGTCGAAGTAGCGCAGCAGGGCAGAGCGGTCGGTGCACGAGGGGGCGATGCGCTCGAGCACATGCTCCGAGCGCGCCGCCATCGCGACCAACGTGGTGGCGGAGGGTTCGACGCGGACTGCCGCGAAGCCGGCGGCGCCGAGGACGCGCGCCAGCAGCGTGCGGTCGTAGAGCACGAGGTGCAGCCCTGGGCTCAAGGTGCGCGTGAGATCGCCTGGCCCAGCTCCCTCGTGCACAGCGTCGAGGTTCGGTGTGGTCAGCACCAGCAGGCCTGGTGGCGACAACCGCTCGCCGATCGCCGCGAGCAAGGCGTGCGGGTCGGCCACGTGCTCGAGCACCTCCGAGCAGATGACGAGATCGAATGGCTCGCGTCGGAAGGCGAAGATCTTCACGAGGAAGGGCGTCTCTGGCTCGGCGCGGCTTTTTTGCCAATTGAGGAGGGTGCCAGGGTCGCACCCGATCTCGCGGGCTGGGTCTTCCTGCCGGAGCCCGCGATCGAGGCGGACCGGAGAGAGCCTCGAAACTGCCCGGGCGGAGCGTCCGGGGCAGGGAGCGGTCGGCGCCGGCTCAACGCGGCGAGGAGTTGGCTGCCGCCCAGGAGGCGGGCGCAAGCTCGGAAAGACGAGACACGGGATGGCCGGGGAGGCGCTCTCATAACCAGCGACCATCCGGGTCCACTTGATCTGCGAGCCAAGACAGGCGAGAGAGGCGCGCTCGCATCGCTGTGCCGCCCTTGGCCCATCGGTCTCCCCCAGTGGTATGCTCATCGGGCGAGGTGGAGGCGGTGGAATCTCGGGGAGGCCCCCGCTCGATGGTACGTGGCGCGAATCCTGTAGGATCTTCCGGGCCGATGAAGAGCGAAGAATATGTGTCGCAGCAGGAGGGCGCCTACCGCGTAGGCGGCACGCGAGTCTCCCTCGATTCCATCGTGTGTGCCTTCCTGGAAGGTCAGACCCCGGAGGCCATCGTCCAGTGGTTTCCCGTGCTGAGCCTTGAACAGGTCTATGGCGCGATCACCTACTACCTGGCGCACCGCGCCGAGATCGACGCCTATATGCGCGAGGGTGAGCTGGAGGCGGAGCGCCTGCGCGAAAAAACCCGCCGGGCAGATCCGGCGTTCTACCAGAAGCTCGCCAGCGCGCGACAGCGCCAGTCGTGACAGTCCGCTACCAAGCGGACGCTGATCTCAAGCGGGTGATCCTCTTGGCCGTGGCTCGCCAGGAGCCGGCGGTCGATTTCCAGAGCGCCGCCGAGGCGGGATTGGTGTCCCTCCCGGACAAGGAGGTCTTGGCGGCTGCCGCCGAGGCCGGCAGGGTGCTCGTGAGCCATGACCTGAAAACGATGCCTCGGCACTTCGGCGAGTTCGTGCAGTCAAGCCAGAGCCCGGGCGTCCTGCTGATCCCGCAACGTCTTCCCGTTCCAGAAGCGGTTGAACAGCTCATCATGATCTGGGCGGCGAGCGACCCTGAAGAATGGGTGAACCGGATCTGTGTCCTGCCGCTCTGAGTGCACGGCGACGCGAGCGGGCCACAGGAAGGATCATAAAGCTCTCGTCCAGTGGCTGTACGCCGAGCCTGGTGGCGCCGTATCGGCCAGGGGTGCCTTTCGGGGGCGGTCATCGGTGGGTTGGGCATTGCGTCGAAATGGACAGGGGGCTCTCAGCGGGTAGCCGGAGCGAGGAATCTTGCCGCGAAGGGTCAGTGAGAAAACATGCACGAATCCCCAGGGGTTCGTCGTGCTCATCGGAGCGAACCGGACAGGAAGGACCTTGTGGTGCGTCTTCGCCGAAACGGGCCGAACGCTATGCTTGACCAGGATGAGAGCGAGGAGTAGACTTAGTTCAGTTCACTTAGTCCGGTCGGAGCCGCCAATTGATCAAAGTCAACATCCACGAAGCCAAGACCCAGCTCTCGAGGCTGGTCGATCAGGCCGTCAAGGGCGAACCTTTTGTCATCGCCAAGGCGGGCAAGCCGCTCGTCAAGGTGGCGGCGCTGGATTCCCCGGCGGCACCTCGACGGCTGGGCTTCCTGGACGGCGAGATCGCGGTGCCCGACGACTTCGACCGCATGGGCGAGGCTGAGATCGCTGCTCAGTTCGGACACGAGCTATGAAGCTCCTCATCGATACCCAGCTCTTGCTCTGGGCGGCCGGCGAGCCGAAGCGGCTCTCCAAGGCGGCGCGCAGGCTCCTGCTCGACCCGCGCAATGAGCTGCTTTTCAGTGCCGCCAGCCTGTGGGAGATCGCCATCAAGAACACGCTGGGACGCGACGACTTCCGCGTCGAGCCTCGCCTGCTTCGTCGCGGCCTCCTCGACAATGGCTACGCCGAGCTGCCCATTACCAGCCAACATGCGGTGAGCATCGACCTCCTGCCTCCGTTGCACAAAGACCCCTTCGACCGCCTGTTACTGGCTCAAGCCCTCACCGAAGGCTTGACCCTGGTCACCGGCGACGCGCAACTGGCGCGCTATCCTGGGCCGCTCCGCAAGGTGTAGCCGGCGGGGTCGGCGAGAATTATCCCTCTTCCCGCTGGCGCCGCAGCTCCGACAAGTCGCCCCGCAGCCGAAATTGACCCCGCTGCTGGAGTGCCTGAGCCAACCGGCGGCGCCGCACCGCCTCTTCCAGCGCGGTACGGATCGTCCCGGCGCGAGTCGCGGCGCCCAATGCCTCCTTCGCCTCTTCCAGCAGGGCATCATCGATCGTCACGGTCATCCGGCTCACGCGCACCTCCTCGACACATCAACACTACACCGCTGAGAGTCACCATTCGAGTTCACCGTCCCGTCAGGGCCCGCAGCCGGGCCGCGGGGTCCTCGGCCAGCAGCAGCGACTCGCCGATCAGCACGGCATCGAAGCCGCTGTCGGCGAGCAGGGCGACGTCCAGGGCATCGCGGATGCCGCTCTCGGCGACCTTCAGCGCTCCCGGTGGCAGCAGCGGCAGCAGGGCGATCGAGCGCTCGAGGTCGACCGCGAAGGTGCGCAGGTCGCGATTATTGATCCCCACCAGCTCCCAGGGCTCGCCGGCCAGGAGCCCGACGTCGGCGGCGTCGTGGGTCTCGATCAGCGGCGCCAGACCCAGGCCGCGGGCGAGCCGGGCATAGCGCGCCAGCTCTTCCGGCTCGTAGAGGGCGGCGATCAGCAGCACCGCGTCGGCGCCGGCGCACCGCGCCCAGACCAGCTGCAGCGGATCGACCACGAAGTCCTTGGCGACCGCCGGCAGCCCCGAGGCGGCGCGGCAGCCGGCCAGCAGCTCGTAGCTGCCGAAGAAGAAATCGGGCTCGACCACGACCGACAGCGCGGCGGCGCCGTTCTCGGCGTAGATCCGCGCCTGCGCGATGGGATCGAGGCGGCCCTCCAAAGAACCCAGACGGGGCGAGCCCATCTTGACCTCGGCGATGATCGCCGGGGTCGCCGGGGTCGCCGGGGTCGCTGGGGCTGCCGGGGTCGCCGGGGTTGCTGGGGACGCCGAGGACCCCCCGGCCGCGGCAGGCGCCGCAGCTGTCCCGCCGACCGCGGCGCCACGCGCCAGCGCCGCCAGAAAGGGATTGTCGGCAGCGCTCAGCAGGCCGGATTCGCTGCCGAGGCTGCCGGTGCCGGGTTCGCGGCTCCGCACCTCGTCCAGCCGCTTTCGCCGCCGCTCGGCGATGCGCAGCAGGAGGTCCGGCGCCGCGGCCTTGGCGCCCGCGCCTGGCCCGCTCATGCCAGGAATCTCACCAGCTGGGCGAGCTTGTCGGCGGCCCTGCCCGAGACCAGCGCGGCGCGCGCCTGCTCGACCCCCTGGGCCAGGTCCGCGGCGAGGCCGGCGACGTAGAGGGCGGCGCCGGCGTTGAGCACGGTGATGTCGGCGAGCGCGCCGGTTCCCGACGCCAGGACCTGCCGCATCAGCACCGCGTTCTCCTCCGGACCGCCGCCGGCCAGCTCGCCGAGCTCGGCGCGGCGAATGCCCAGCGCCTCCGGCTCGATGGTGTAGGTGCGCACCGCGCCGCCGCGCACTTCGCACACCCGGGTGACGCCGGTGGTGGTGATCTCGTCGAGGCCGTCGTCGCCGTGCACCACCAGCGCGTGCTCGCTGCCCAGCTCGGCGAGGACATGGCCGATCGGCTCGACCAGCGACGCGGCGTAGACCCCCATCAGCTGCCGCCGCGCGCCGGCCGGGTTGGTGAGCGGCCCGAGCAGGTTGAAGATGGTGCGCAACGCCAGCTCGCGGCGCACCGGCATCACCTCGCGCATCCCAGGATGGAAGTAGGGCGCGAAGAGGAAGCAGATCCCCACCTCCTCGAGCGCCCGGCCGGCGGTCGCCGCGTCCTCGTCGAGCCGCAGGCCGAGGGCGGCCAGCACGTCGGCGCTCCCCGAGCGGCTGGAGATCGAGCGGTTGCCGTGCTTGGCCACCGGCGCGCCGGCGGCGGCCGCCACCAGCGCCGCCGCGGTCGAGATGTTGAAGGTGCCGCGCCCGTCGCCGCCGGTGCCGCAGGTGTCGACCACCGCCAGGCGGCGATGCGGGATCGGCGTGGCGCGGCGGCGCATGGCGGCGGCGGCGCCGGCCATCTCCGGCACCGCCTCGCCTTTCATCCGCAGTGCCACCAGCAGCGCCGCCTTGAGCGGATCGCTCACCTCGCCGTCGATCATGCGGCCGAACAGGTCCTCGGCCTCGTCGCGGCCGAGGCTCTCGCCCGAGGTCACGCGCCGCAACGCCTCGCGCGGCTCGATCCTCGCCCGCTCCGCGGCCGCAGCGCCCGCCGCGGCTGCCGGTGCCGGTGCGGACGGCGCAGCCGGCGCAGCCGGAGTCGGCGGGGTCCTCGGGGCCTGCGGGGACGAGTGCGGCGGGTCGGGCTTGCCAGGGGTCTCAGGCATGGCTTGCGGTCCTGGCCGCCGGCGGCGACGCCAGGAGGTGGCGCCGGCAGATCTCGAGGAAGTTGGCCATCAGGTGCGGCCCGGCGGCGGTCAGCACCGACTCGGGATGGAATTGCACGCCGTAGTACGGCAGCTCGCTGTGGACCACGCCCATCACCTCGCCGTCGTCCTCGCTCCACGCGATGGCGCGCAGCGTCGCCGGCAGCGACTCCTCGCGCACCGCCAGGCTGTGATAGCGGGTGGCCTCGAAAGGATTGGGCAGGCCGGCGAAGATCGCTTCGTCGCGGTGGCGGACGCGCGAGACCTTGCCATGCATCTGGTGGGCCGCACGGTCGACCACCGCGCCGCAGGCGAAACCCAGCGCCTGGTGGCCGAGGCAGACGCCGAGCAACGGCACCGGCGCGGCGCGGCGGATCAGCTCGACGCACATGCCGGCGCCTTCGGGACGGCCCGGGCCGGGCGACAGCACGATGCCATGGGGTTGGCGCGCCAGCAACTCGTCCGGCCGGGCGGCGTCGTTGCGCACCACCTCGACCTGCTCGCCCGCGGCGGCCAGCATCTGCACCAGGTTCCAGGTGAACGAGTCGTAGTTGTCGATCACCAGAATCATGCGTGGCCCCCTGCGGCCGAGCCGCGCCGGCGCCCTTGCCGTTCCTCCAGCGCCTCGGCGAGACCTGCCGCCACCAGCATCGCCGCCGCCTTGTTCTCGGTCTCGAGCTGCTCGGAGCGCGGATCGGAGTCGGCGACGATGCCGGCGCCGGCGGTGACCCAGGTTTCTTCCGGGCGCACCACCAGCGTGCGGATGGCGATGCAGGTGTCGACGTCGCCCGAGTACGAGAGATAACCGATGGCGCCGGCGTAAGGGCCGCGGGCCTCCGGCTCCAGCTCGTCGATGATCTCCATCGCGCGGATCTTGGGCGCCCCCGAGACGGTTCCCGCCGGAAAGCAGGAGAGCAGCGCGTCGAGGCCGTCGCGGCCGCTCGCCAGCTCGGCCTCGACGCTCGACACGATGTGCATGACGTGGCTGTAGCGCTCAACCTCCATGAAGGTCGGCACCCGCACGCTGCCGGGCATCGCGACGCGCCCGAGGTCGTTGCGGCCGAGGTCGACCAGCATGACGTGCTCGGCGCGTTCCTTGACGTCGGCCAGCAGGTCCTCGGCCAGGCGCCGGTCGCCCGCCTCGTCCATGCCCCGCGGCCGGGTGCCGGCGATCGGCCGGGTGGTGAGGTGGCGGCCTGCTTTGCGCACCAGCATCTCCGGCGAAGCGCCGACCAGCGCCAGCTCGGGCGCCTCCAGCAGCACCATGTAGGGGCTCGGGTTCACCATCCGCAGGGCGCGGTAGAGCAGCAGCGGCTCGACGCGGCGCGGCAGCCGGAAACGCCGCGCCAGCACCACCTGGAAGATGTCGCCGGCCGCGATGTGCTCTTTGGCGGTCACCACCGCGCGGCGGTAGGCCGGGCCGTCGAGGCCGGTCAGCTCGGGGACGAGCAGCCGCGGCGCGCGGCCGGGCATGGCGACGCCGCCGCCGCCGCCCGCCGCCGTCAGCAGGCGCGACAGGCGCGCCAGCTCGCGCTCGGCGGCGCCGACGCTGACCTCGTCCTCGATCTCGTTGGCGATCGCCAGCACCCGCTGGTAGGCGTGATCGAAGATCACCAGGGTGTCGAAACGCGCCAGCAGCGCCACCGGCAGGTCGTGGGGGTCGGGCGGGCGGTTGGGCAGCCGCTCGAGCAGCCGGATGAGGTCGTAGCCGAAGTAGCCGACCAGCCCGCCGGTGAAGGGGATGGGACCGGGCTCGGCCGCGATCTCCCCCAGCACCTCGCGCAGGGCGGCGACGGGCTCGCCCGGCAGCCGGCGGGTGCGTCCGTCGCGCTCGGCCTCCAGGCGGTCCGGGTAGAGGCGGTAGATCTCGCTCGGGCCGGCGCCGAGGAAGCTGAAGCGCGACACCCGCTCGCCGCCGCTGACGCTCTCGAACAAGAAGCGGAAGCCCGACACCTCCGCCAGGCGGCGGTAGACCGCCAGCGGCGTCAGGCTGTCGGCGAGGAACTCCCGGATGTGCGGCGTCGCGCGGCGGGGCCTGGGCGCTCGCGAAGATCCGCCGCCCTCCCGGGTTGGGCGCGGGGAAGGGGATACGGGCGCGCTACTGGATACGGGTGCGCTACTGCTGGCTTTGGCGGTCCGGCTGGATGTGGCGGTCCGGTCGGAGAGGTCGGTCCGGCCGGCGAGGTCGGGCCGGTCGGAGAGCTCGGACCGGTTGGACTTGCCGGTCTGGCTGGACTTGCCAGCCTCACGCGACTTGCCGGTCCGCCTGGTCTTCGATGGCCGCGGTGCGCTCATCGAACGCTCCTGCCGGCAGGGAGGTCCGGAGCGGACTCGGGACCAGAGCTCGGAGCGGCCGGAGCGGGCGCCACGGCGGCGGGCTCCCTGGCCGGCGCCTGGGCGAAGTGGCGGCGGACGAGCTCGGCCGCGAGCTCGGCGAGCGGCACGCCGCTGGCGAGGAGCAATACGAGGAGATGGTAGAGCAGATCGCAGCTCTCGCCGACCAGCTCGCCGCGGCGCTCCGGCCGCGCTGCCGCGGCGAGGGCCGCGACGACGGTCTCGACCGCCTCCTCCCCAACTTTCTGCGCCACCCGCTCCAGGCCGGCGGCCAGCAGCCGCGCCGTGTAACTGCGCTCGGGGTCGGCGCCGCGGCGGCCGGCGGCGACCGCCGCCAGCCAACCCAACTCGAGGGCGGCGGCGTTCGGCTCGAAGCAGCTGCGGGTGCCACGGTGGCAGGCGGGGCCCGCCGGGAGCGCGCGCAGCAGCAAGGCATCGCCATCGCAGTCGGCCAGCGCCTCGATCACCGCCAGGGTGTTGCCCGAGGTCTCGCCCTTGCGCCACAGCGCCTGGCGCGAGCGGCTCCAGAAATGGGCCTCGCCGGTCGCCAGCGTCAGCTCCACCGCCCGCCGGTCGGCGTAAGCCAGCATCAGCACGGCCCCGCTCGCCACGTCCTGGACGATCACCGGCACCAGCCCGCGCTCGTCGTAGCGCAACGCCGCGGGATCGAGGCTTTTCGGCTTGCTCGCCGGCTCGAGCAACGACATCACCTCGTCCCACTGTTCCTCCGAAAGCTCTGCAGGACGTCCGCCCTTGCCCCGAGCCCCACGCCATACCCGGTCGCTTGCAAACTTGCGCACGTTCGGGACAAAGAACGTCTGGTCCTTGATGTAGTGAGTGAGGATCTTGACGGTTTGGGCGTTGGTGAGGCCCTTCTGGCCGCAGGCGAGCGCGACGGCTCCTGGACGAAAGCCGAAGATGGTCGGACCGTCGATGGGCTTCATGCGGGTTCCTCGCACATCGGGAAGCCGGCGGCCGCGAGCGCGCGCTTGACCTCGCTCACCGTGCAGGTCCCCTGGTGGAAGATCGAGGCCGCCAGCACTGCCGCCGCCCCGGCCGCCAGTGCCGCCGCCAGGTGCTCCGCGGTCCCGGCGCCGCCCGAGGCGATGAGCGGCACCGGCACGGCCGCGGCCGCCGCGGCGATCAGCGGCAGGTCGTAGCCGCCGCGCGTGCCGTCCCGATCGATGCTGGTCAGCAGCACCTCGCCGGCGCCGGCCGCGACGCCGGTCCTGATCCATTCCAGGGCATCGCGGCCGGTCGGGGTGCGGCCGCCCTCGACCACCACCTCCCAACCCTCGGCGCCGGAGCCGCCGGCACGCCGCGCGTCGACCGACAGCACCACGCACTGGCTGCCGAAGCGGCGCGCCAGCTCGTCGATGAGCTCCGGACGGCGCACCGCGGCGGTGTTCACCGCCACCTTGTCGGCGCCGGCGAGCAGCGCGCGGCCGGCGTCCGCGGCGGAGCGCACGCCCCCGCCGACGGTCAACGGAATGAACACCCGCTCGGCGGTGCGCCGCACCCAGTCGAGATCGGTGTCCCGTCCCTCGGGCGCGGCGGTGACGTCGAGGAACACGATCTCGTCGGCCCCCTGGGCGGCATAGCGCGCCGCCGCCTCCGCCGGGTCCCCCTGGTCGGCGAGATCGCGGAAGCGGATCCCTTTGACCACGCGTCCCGCCGCCACGTCGAGGCAAGGAATCACCCGCCGCGTCAAGCCGCTCGGGCCGCCCCCAGCGATCGCGCTGGGCGCCGCCGCGGACCTCGCAAGCCTCGAATCGCTTGCCGTCCTGGGCGGCGCACCGATCATCGGACTGCCTCCTGCCGGTCGCGGACGCCGGCGCTCGTGCCGTTGGCGCGGGCGCACAGCGCCAGGGCGACCGCGAGATCGATCCGGCCCTCGTAGAGAGCGCGGCCGAGGACCGCGCCGGCGATCTCCGCAAGCGCGGCGGCGGCGGCCAGATCGGCGAGATTGCGCACGCCGCCGGAGAGCAGCGCCGGCAGGCCGGTGGCGGCGGCGATCCGCTGCGTCAGGTCCAGGTTCGGGCCGCACAGCATGCCGTCGCGCGCGACGTCGGTGACCAGCACCGCCGGACAGGGCAGGTCCCGCAGCCGGCCGCAGATCTCGTCGAGCGTGCTGCCGGCGGCCTGCGTCCAGCCGGCTACCCTCAGCTCGCCCCGCGCGACCTCCAAGGCCGGCAGCGTTTTCCCCGGAAAGGCGCGCGCCAGCTCGCCGAAGGCCGCGGGGTCGCGCGCCGGCAGCGAGCCCAGCACCACCCGCTCGCAGCCCGCCGCCAGCGCCCACTCGACGGCGGCGCGGTCCCGCAGCCCGCCGCCCAGCTGCACGCGAACCTGGCCGCTGCCGGCGCCGGCAACCGGGCCGCGTGGGCCGCCCGCGCCGCGCTCGCCGTCCTCCTCGCTTTGCCTGCCGGCGGTCAGCGCGGCGGCCAGGCGTTCGATCAGCGCGCGCTGTGGCGGCTCGCCGAGCGCGGCGTCGAGGTCGACGACGTGGATGCGCAGGACCCCCGCGGCGGCGAAACCGGCGGCAACCGCCAGCGGATCGCTGGCATACTCCGTCGACCTGGCGTCGTCCCCCTGACGCAGGCGCACCACCCGCCCATGCCGCAGGTCAATGGCCGGCAGCAGGTCCATCCGCGATCTCCAGGAAGTTGGCGAGCAGCCGCAAGCCGGCGGCACCGCTGCGCTCGGGGTGGAACTGCGTTCCCATCACCCGTCCGCGCGCCGCCACCGCCGCGAAGCTCCGCCCATGGGTGGCCCGAGCCAGGCAGACCTCCCCGGGCACGTCCTCGGGCGCGTAGCTATGAACGAAGTAGAAGTGGCGTCCGCGGCGATCCGCATCCTGGCCACGCACCTCCCCGCCGCCAGCGGCGCCCCTCTGCTCGCCGCCGGCTTCCAGGCCGGCAAGCAGCGGGTGATCGGCCAGGTCATGCAGGCGATTCCAGCCGATGTGTGGGACCGGCACGCCCGCCGGCAGGCGCGTGACGCGGCCGGGCAGCAGGCCGAGGCCGTCGGTGACCCCGAACTCCTCGCCGGCCTCGAACAGCAGCTGAAAGCCGACGCAGATCCCCAGCAGCCAGGCGCCGTCCGCCAGCGCCGCCGCCAGCGCCGTCTCGAGCGGTCCACGCAGCGCCTCGCGCGGCGGCGCGAAGGCACCCACTCCCGGCAGCACCAGGCAACGCGACGCCGCGACCCGCGCCGGGTCGCAGGTGATCTCCACCGCCGCGCCGAGATGCGCCAGCGCCCGCGCCACGTTGCCGAGGTTGCCGACCCCGGCGTCCACGATGACGACCGGGAGGTGGGACGAGGAAGATGACGACGGCGCGCCGGACCGTCCTGCCGCGGCCTTGCCGTTGCCGCCGGCTTCGCTCGCGCCCGCGGCCCTCATGCCGTCAAGGTCCCCTTCGTGCTCGGGACGTCGCCGCTGCCGCTGCCGGTCCCGCCCGCGGCGCCCGTCCCCCCGGCGGCGAGCGGCCCCGGGCGCAGCGCCACCGCCTGCCGCAGCGCCAGGGCGGCGGCCTTGAACGCGGCCTCGGCGGCGTGATGGCCGTTGCGGGCGGCGAGGATCTCGAGGTGCAGGGTGATCCGCCCGCGGTCGGCGACCGCCTGAAAGAAGTCGGCGACCAGAGTCAGCGGGAAGTCGGCGGTGACCCAGCTCGCCGCCAGCTCGCGCGGCGCGCTGTAGGCAAAGAAACCGCGCCCCGAGAGGTCCACGACGGCGCGCGCCAGCGCCTCGTCGAGCGGCGCGAAAGCCGACCCGAAACGCGTCACCCCCCGCCGCTCGCCGAGGGCCGCGGCCAGTGCCTCGCCGAACGCGATGCCAACGTCCTCGACGGTGTGATGGAGATCGACGTGCAGGTCGCCGGCGGCGGTCACCTCGAGCCCCAGCCCGCCGTGGGTCGCCAGCGCCTCCAGCATGTGCCCGAAAAAGCCGTTGCCGACCTCGACCCGGAGGACGCCACCGTCGAGCGCCAGCGCCAGCCGCACCCGGGTCTCGCCGGTGGCGCGCTCGACCTCCCCTCGTCGCCCGGCGGCAGGCGCCGGCTGTCCCGCGGAGGAGGCCACGTGACTCTCGGACGCTGCCTGCTGCCCCGCGAACGACGCCATGTGATCTTCGGATGCTGCCGGTTGACGCTCGGATGCTGCCGGATGTTCCTCGAATGGCGCGGCGGCAGGCGGGTGGGGCGTCGCGGCGACCTTGCCAAGCTCCGCGGTCTCGCCCCGGTCCGCCAGTTCGGCGATCTCCGGCAGCTCCGCCGTCTCCGGCAGCTCCGCCAGTGCCCGCCGGGTGGCGCGCAGGGCGGCGCCGTTGCCGACCGAGACCCGCAGGCAACCGGCGAGGCCGGGGTAGGCGCCGACGTCGCGCACCCGGATGCCGCGCTCCGCCAGGCCTTCGCGCAGCCGCCGCGCCGCCGCCGGCGTGGCGCACCGCACCAGCAGGAAGTTGGCCTCGGAAGGCATCACCCCGAGACCCGCCGCCGCCAGCATCTGCCGCCATTGCTCCCGCCGCCCCGTGATCGCCGCGATCCGCCGCCGCGCCGCTGGCGCCGCCGCCAGCGCCGCGCGCCCGGCCAGCGCGCCGGCGCGCCCAAGGTTGTAGGGCAGCTTGACCTTGAGCAGCTCGGCGACCAGCCGCGGGTCGGCGAGCAGGTAGCCGAGCCGCAGGCCGGCCAGCGCCCATGCTTTGGAGAAGGTGCGCAGCAGGATGAGCTGGGAATGGCGGTCGAGCAGCGGTCGATAGTCGTGCCGGCAAAACTCGCCGTAAGCGTTGTCGAGCAGCAGCGGCCCCTCCTGCCGTTCGAGCAGCGCCTCCACCTCCGCGGGCAGCAGCGCGTCGCCGGTCGGGTTGTTGGGCGAGCACAGGACCAGCGGCCGCCGCGGCTGCCGCGCGACCTCCGCGAGCAGCTCCCGGAGCGGCAGGGCCATGAAGGCATCCGGCCCCGCCCCCGCCGCCCGCAGGAAGCGCGGCACTCCCCCGGCCTTCAGCACCATCATGCGGTAGAGGCCGAAGCTGGGCTCGCGGCCCAGCACCTCGCTGCCCGGCTGGACCAGCGCCGACAGGCAGACGTCCAGCAGCTCGTTCGAGCCGTTGCCGACCAGGATGCCTGCCGGCGGCCAGCCGTGGAAGGCGCCCAGGTCGCGCCGCAGCGCGTCGGCGTGGAAGTCGGGGTAGCGCGCCCAGTCGGCAGCCAGCAGCTGCGCCGCCACCTGCCGCTTGAGCCGCGCCGGCGGCTCGAAAGGCGACTCGTTCTGGTCCAGCTTGTGCCGGCAGGGCGAGAGGTCGAGGTGATAGGCGGTGAGCCGGCGCAGCTCGGGCCGCACCAGCGTGGCGGGATCGTCGGCGCGCGGCTTCATCTCAATGACGTCCTCCGGCGCCGCCGGGGCCTCTCGACCCTCCGCCGCCGCCGGGGCCCCCGCCGCCTCTGGCACCCCCGGCGCCTCCGGAGCCTCCCGACCCCCTAGCACCCCCCGCGCCTCCGGAACCTCCCGACCTTCCAGCGCTCCCGGCGCCTCCCGGGCCGCCCGGCCTTCCGGCGCCTCCCGGGCCTCCGGAGCCTCCGGTGCCCGCGCCGCGCCGCCGCGCCGCCGCGGCGTGCGCCGGCAGCCCCTCGGCCGCCGCCAGGCAGGCCGCCGCCTCGGCCCAGCGCGCCGCCGCTCCCGGTGAGAAGCGCACGACATGGCTGCGCCGCAAGAAATCCTCGACGCCCAGCGCCGAGGCGAAGCGCGCGCTGCCGCAAGTCGGCAGCACGTGGCTTGGACCCGCAACGTAGTCGCCAAAGACCTCCGGGGTCGCCGCCCCGACGAAGACCGCGCCCGCCGAGCGCACGCGCTCCGCCAGCGCCTCGGCGCCGGCGCCCACCAGCTGCAGGTGCTCGGGAGCGATGCGCTCGATCAGCTCGAGCGCCTCATCCCAACCGCCGACCAGCAGGGCCGTGCCGAACCGCTCGAGCGCCGCCCGCGCGGTGGCCGCGCTGGCCGGCCCCGCCGCCTCGCCCAGCTTCGCCAGCGCCGTCAGCTGCGACCCCACCGCCGCCGCCACCTGGCGGGCCAGCTGGCGGTCCGGCGTGATCAGCACGGCGGCGGCGAGGGGGTCGTGCTCGGCCTGGGCGAGCAGATCGGCGGCCAGCAGCGCCGGGTCGGCGCCGTCGCCGGCGACGATCACCACCTCGGTCGGCCCCGCCAGCCCGTCGATCCCCACGTCGCCGGCGACCAGCCGCTTGGCCGCGGTCACCCACGAGCCGCCGGGACCGAAGATCTTGTCGACCCGCCGCAGCGACTCGGTGCCGTAGGCCAGCGCCGCGACGGCGTGCGCTCCGCCAAGCCCCCACACCTCCTCGACGCCCAGGCGCGCCAGCGTATGGCGCAGCGCGGCGTTGCCCTGGAACGCGGCGGCGGGAGTGGCAACCACGATCTCGGCGACCCCGGCCAGCCGCGCCGGGATCACCGTCATCACCGCCGTCGAGGGGTAGCTCGCCCGCCCTCCCGGCACGTAGATGCCGACCCGTCCCAACGGCAGCACCCGCTCCTCGAGCTCCACGCCGTCGTCCGACGCCATGCGGTAGCCGCGCCGCGCCTGGGGGGCGTGGAAACGCTCCACGGCGGCGATCGCGCGCTCGAGGGCCGCCGGGAAACCGGCCGGCAGCTCGGGGTCCGCCGGCCCCGCGCCCGCCGGCTCGAGCTTCAGCCGCAGGTCCGCGGCGGTGCGTGCCGGCGCGCCGTCGAGCCGCCGCGCCAGGTGGACCAGCGCGCGGTCGCCGCCGGCGCGCACCTGCTCGACGATCTTCGCCGCCTGCCGCAGCGTGCGGGCGTCGAGCACCGCCGCGGCCCGGCCGGTCAGCTCGGCGAGCCGGCGGCGGCCGGCGCGCGAGTCGGCGTCGACGACGCGCAGCGGAGTGCCGCTCACGCCACCGCTCCCGCCGCTTCCATGCGGTCCAGCCAGGCGTTGATGCGGCCGCGGTGCCGCTGGAAGGATGCCCGGTTCACCACCAGGCAGGGCGCCACCTCGGCGACCGCCTCGATCTCCACCAGCCCGTTGTCCGCCAGCGTGCGGCCGGTCTGCACCAGGTCCAGCGCCAGCTCCGCCAGGCGCAGCGCCGGCGCCAGCTCGACCGACCCCGAGAGCCGCACGATCTCGGCGCCCCAAGGGCGGCCCTCGACCAGCCGCCGCGCGGTCAGCGGGTACTTGGTCGCCAGGCGCACCTGGCTGCCGGCGGCCGGCAGCTCCCGAGAGCGGCCGATCAGGGCGAAGCGGCAGCGGCCGGCGGCCAGGCGGGCGGGCACCAGCAGGTCGCCGTCGATCTCGTCGAGCACGTCGCTGCCGACGATGCCGCAGTCCGCCACCCCGTGCTCGACGTAGAGCGGCAGGTCCCAATCCTTGAGCGACAGCATCTCGACCCCATCCTCGGGCAGCGCCATGCGCAGGCTGCGTCCGCTGTCGTCAACCCCCGCCAGGCCGAGCCCGGCGGCGCGCAGCGCGGCCAGCGCCGGCGTGAGATTGCGCCCCTTGGGCAGCGCCAGGCGAATCATAGAAGCGCCCGCTTTCCCGCCCGGCCGCCGCTGGGCGCCATAGCCTCGCCGGCCGGGACGTTCTCGCCGATGGCGCCCTCCCCGGCCTCGAGCATGCCGTCGAGGTTGAGTGAGAAGCCGACGGCGTCGATGTCCGCGCCGAGCGCGCGGAAGAGGCTGCCGTAGCGGCCGCCGCCGCCGACCGGCACCGCGGCGGCGCCGGCGTAGGCGCGAAAGACCAGGCCGTCGTAGTAGGAGCGCGCGCCGGCCTCGGCCACCAGGTCGGGATGCCGGCTGTAACGGGCGAACTCGGCCAGGTCGACGCTCAGCTGAACCGCGGGGAAGCGGAGCGCCAGCTCCTCGCGCAGCGCCAGCAGCCAGCGCAGGCGGGCGGCCGCCGCCGGCCCCAGGTCCTCCGGCCGCTCGGGCAGCCCGGTCTCGACGATCGGCAGCAGCACGGCGCAAGCGCGCCGCACCACGCTGCGCTCACGGCGCGCCACCGCCGCCGCCAGCGCGGCCGGCGAGGTGCCGCCCGCCGCCGTCAGCAGCGCCGAGTCCAGGCAGCCGGCGAGCCCCAGCACCACCTGTCGCGGGCCGCCGCCGCTTCCAGCCAGAGCTTCCAGGAACAGCGCGAGCACCTCCCGCTCGGCATCCTCCGTGGCCGCCCCGGGCTCCCCGGGCTCCCGGCGCTCCTCACGCTCAGCGGGCTCGCCCGCCTCCGGTCCCTCCATGCCCAGCAGCTCGACGCCCATCTGGTAGAGCTCGCGGCGGCTCCCCGGCCGGCTCTCCTCGTAGCGCACGACGTCGCCGCGGTAGAACAGGCGCAGCGGCAGCCGCAGCGAGTGGAGGCGCGGCGCCAGCAGGCGTGCCAGCATCGGAGTGAAGTCGGCGCGCAGCGCCAGCTGCTCGCCGTCGCGGTCGATGAAGCGGTAGAGCTCGCCGCGGCTGGCGGGCGTGAGCAGCGCCTCGTAGGGCTCGACATAGTCGAGGATGGGCAGGATCGCCTCCTCATAGCCGCGGCTTTCGACCAGCGCCGCCAGGCGGCCCTCCAGCCGGCGGCGCGACCGGGCGCTCTCGAATAACAGTGCCGCGACGCCGGTGGGCAGGGCCGTGGAGACCTTCATGCGGCAACCCCCGGCCGGCGCTCGACGTCCTCAGGGGGCGGAGCGGCCTCGAAGGCCCCAGGTGCAGGAGCAGGTTCCGAACCAGGCCGCCGCAAAATCAAAACCTCCTTCCGGTGCCGGAGCCCGGAAGGAGGTCGGGGTGCAAGAGCCATGGTCCTCGTCCCGGGTCGGCGGCCGGGGCGCAAGGCCTCGGCTAGACGTACGCGTGGTGGGCGTGACGACGCCAAGCGACGGGGCGTGAGGATCTCGTGCCTGGCATGCCGCGATGATACCGGGACCGCCAGGAGCCCGTCAAACCGGCCCACGTTCCCTTTTCTCGGTCGCCGCACGGAGGAGTGTGGTCTGTCCGACCGAGGGCGTCGCGTCACTGGGAAACCGCTGGGGGCCTTCCCGGCGACCATGGGGACGGAACAGCGCGGCGAGAGCGTCGGCCTTCACCCAGCCGCAGCACTCGAACGAGTTGGTCGCGATTGCCGCGACCAGGTCCTCGTCCAGGAAGTCGACAAGACAGGCATTGAAGCCTTTCACCGATCCGCATTGGTAGGCGACACGCCTTCCCTCAGGGTCGCGACGCACCCGCCAGAGCATCGCACCCTGGCAATGCTGATTAATCGATTTACACTCCTCTTCAAAATCAATCGCCTGCGGCGCGGCGCCCTCCCGGAACTCCTGGAGGCCCTCGATCTGCGGTGAGAGCATCGTCGCCCGCGTCTCCGGACGCAGCAGGAGGTCGTGATTCAGCGCCGCTCCAAGCTTCGCGAGATCCTCGACCGACGCAATCATGCCTCCGCTCGCGAACTTATAGCGCAGGTCGTTGTAGTAGTAGTTCATTAGGACGGCATGATCGATACGGTACGACCGCGCACGGTGTGGCATGATTCGTTCAGGAATGTCGAGCGACGCGCTCGCCATTCCCGCTCGCTTCCAGATGTGTTCCCGGAGGTAGGTCTCGAACGTCTCGTTGGAAGCCGTTTCGACGACATCCAGATATGCCTGCGCGCCTGCCGCCGCCGGCTTTGGCGTGCTGGCATTGAGCGGGCAGCCCGGCCGAGCTTCAAGCATGAAGAGGAGCAGGCCCGCCGACAGCGTGATGACCGCCTCGATGCGTCCAAGTCTCAGCATTCGCCACCTCCTCGATCGGCTCAAGCCATCAAGCCGCGTCAGGCTTACGTTGCGCGGCCGAAGAGACTCACGGCCGGAGGGGAAGGAGGAGCCCGGCCGGAAGGGTTCCCCGTAGGCCCCTACGCCGACCGACTCAGCATCTCGCGTACGGTGGCCACCAGCTCGCCGCGCGGCACGGCGCGCTGGCCGGGGCGCTGGGCCAGCCACTCGCGGCGCGCGTCGACCTTCTTGGCGAGCTCGCGGCCGACCTCCATATCCTTGAGAGTGACGATGCCGCGCTCCTTCTCCGTCGACCCATAGAGCAGCACGATCGGCACGCCGGTCAGGTCGCCGTACTTGATCTGCTTGCCCACCCCCTTCTCGGTCCCGAGGTAGAGCTCGGCGGCGATGCCGGCGCGCCGCAGCTCGTAGGTCATCGCCAGGCACTCCGCCTCGAGCTCGCTGTCGATGCGCGCCACCAGCACCTGCGCCGTGGCCCGCTTGCCTCCCGCTCTCCCGAGATGCATCAGCGCGGCAAGCAGCCGATCGACGCCGATCGAGGCGCCGGTGGCCGGCACCCTCTCGCCGAGGAAGCGCGTCACCAGGTTGTCGTAGCGGCCGCCGCCGAAAACCGACCCGTACTGCGGCGCGTCCAGCAGCACCGCCTCGAACACCGGCCCGGTGTAATAGGCCAGGCCGCGCGCGATGCTCAAGTCCAGCGTCACCTGGTCGTCGCCGTAGCCCAGCGACTGCAGCTGGCTCGAGATGCGCTCCACCAGGTCGATCTCCGCGGCCGCCTCGGGCCGCCCGGCGAAGAACGATCGCAAGCGCGCGATCACCTCCGAGCGCTGGTCGGCGCGGATCTCGAGGAAGCGCTCGATCGTCGCCACCTGCTCGGCCGCCAGGCCGAGGCCGCGGATGGTGTCGCCCGATTCGTCGCGGTAGCCGGTGGTCAGCTCGAGCTTGACCTTCGCGAGGCCGGCTTTCTCGAGCTTGTCGAGCACCCGCAACACGTCGGCGGCGCCGCTCTCCGGCACGGCGGCCGCGGCGAGCATGAGATTGAGGATGCCGCGGCTCGAGAAGCGGACGCGGAACGGCCCCACCGCGAGCGCCGTCAGCGTGTCGCACATGCCGGCGATGATCTCGGTGTCGGCGATCTCCGACTCGACGCCGACGGAGTCGAGGTCGAACTGGATGAACTCGCGGTAGCGGCCGGCGCCGGGCTTGTCGGCGCGCCACACCGGCGAGACCTGGTAGCGGCGGAACGGGCGCGGCAGATCGTGATACTGCGCCACCACGCGCGCCAGCGGCACCGTGAGATCAAAACGCAGCCCGAGCGCCTCCTCCTCGGGGCCCCCCACGGTGAAGATCGATTGCTGCGTCTCCTGGCCGGCGGTGCCGGTCAGCACGTCGAGGTACTCGACGGCCGGGGTGCCGAGCGGCACGAACCCGTACAGCTCGTAGACGCCGCGGATGGTCTCGATCATCCGCTGCCGCGCCAGCATCGGCTCGGAGAACAGATCGCGCAGGCCGCGCGACAGGCGGGGCTCGACGGCTCCCTTCATGGCGAGGTTCCCTCAGGTCGTCCGTGTCGAAGAAGGCCACGGCTCAAGGCGGGGCAGAAGGTAACATCGATCGCGGCTGCCCGCAAACACCGCGCCGGCCGTGACGACCGGCGCCGGCCGCGGCGACCGAGACGACCGGCGCCGGCCGCGGCGACCGAGACGACCGGCGACGGCAGCGGCGACCGAGGCGACTGACGGCGGCAGCGGCACCTGAGATGACCGGCGACCACCGCGACGTCTGGCACCGGCCGTCATTTATAGCCGCTAAGGCTATGTCAATAAACAAGATTGACATTCAGCCATCTTCGGGATAGGATATTCCGGAGATGACAGATCTCCGCGAGTTACAGAAGAAGGTGGCTCTTCTTTGGCCTCACTTGGACGAGCGAGCGCGAC
>Ga0209118_1000291_pt1 | contig 29998 bp, 29 predicted proteins | sample BlaSpr_A8_Ref_M1_FD_187988 | JGI IMG/M metagenome (GOLD analysis project Ga0209118, IMG submission 187988) | Forest soil microbial communities from Thunder Bay, Ontario, Canada - Black Spruce, Ontario site 2_A8_Ref_M1 (SPAdes) (version 2) | ecosystem: Environmental > Terrestrial > Soil > Boreal... | reverse complement strand
CGGCCCGATGGTCGGCAAAGCGATCGAGGCGATGATGATCCAGGTCGATTGGGGCCAGCTCGACTACCTGGTGATCGACCTCCCGCCGGGCACCGGCGATGCGTCGTTGACGCTGGCGCAGGCCGTTCCGCTGACCGGCGTCGCCATCGTCTGCACGCCGCAAGACGTCGCGACCGACATCGCGGTGAAGGCGCTGCAGATGTTCAGAAAGCTGAACGTCACGCCGCTCGGGCTGATCGAGAACATGAGCTGGTACGTCTGCCCCAGCTGCGGGCACCGGCACGAGATCTTCAGCCACGGCGGAGCTGAATCGGCCGCCAAGCGCCTCGGAGTTCCCTTCCTCGGCGCGGTACCACTCGAGGAGGGCATCCGCGAGGACGCCGACCTCGGGACTCCGGTGGTCATCTCGCGACCCGAGTCCGCCGGCGCGAAGGCATTCGAGCACATCGCTTCACAGGTCGCGGCTCGCACGTCGATCCAATCGTTCCGCCAGCTCCCGGTCATCAACGTCCACTAGGCGCCCGACCGCTGCAAGACCCCGATCCGTTTCCAGTCAACGTCGACGTCGATCGCACGCGCCAGACGATGGAGATCACATGGGAAGACGGCAACCGCACCACGTACTCAGCCGAGCAGCTGCGATGGGCGTGTCCCTGCGCTGAGTGCCGCGGCGAAGCCGGGGCCCCCGGACGCCTGGCTCGCGTCAAGTCGCTCAGCCCCGAGGAGCTCCGCATCAAGGACGTCGTGCTCGTCGGTCAGTACGCTTTCCAGATCGCGTTCGAAAGCGGCCACGCCACCGGCATCTACACATTCTCTTACCTGCGGGCACTGCGGTCCTAGAGCCGCGCCTCTGGGCGCGTGAAACTCTGAGATAATCACGGGCGGCCCGTTGTCCATATCCACGTCGCTCCCCGAGATCGAGCCGTCGTCCCCACCTGCACCGCCCTACAGGCGAAGCTCGCGTCGCCGGCTGCCCTTTCCTGGTCGCGGCCTCGTAGCAGTTGGCCTCGTATTGGTTGTCTTGCTGGTCGGCGTCGGCGCATTTCTCTTCTACGAGAACACGCTTCCAACGACCTTCACCACAAATTTCAAAAGCGGCCAGAAGGACGTACCTACCGACAGTCGAATTCTTCTGAGCTTCAGCCGGCCGGTTTCACTCGCTGCCGTGCAGGCCGCCTTTTCGATCAAGCCCGGCGCCAACGGCGTGATCACGAGCATGGACGGGCAGACGAACTACGTGTGGTCCCCGACCTTAGGGCTCAACGACCTCACGACGTACACGGTGACGATGAAACCGATCATCGACGTCGGACGGCATCGAGTTCAAGGCAGCTCGTGGACCTTCACCACTTTGATAGTGCCGCACGTCACGGGGATTGCCTTGACCGTTGGCGCCCCGCTCGCTGACGGAACGGAGCTCGATCCCGGAACCACCTTGAAGCTCAACTTCAATGACGCGATGGAGCCGACGACGATCAAGGTCACCGCTGGAGGCCAGGTCGTCAATCCGACGTGGGCGGCCGATGACCGGAGCGCGACCCTCTCGACGGCGGGAATTCCGTCGGGACCCTTCCAGGTCCAGGTGACCGCGGGCGGCCGTGACCAGACTGGACACCTCGTCCCCGGCACGTTCACTTTCAACACCGGGATCTACTACCACGACCGGGAGCACACGACCGCACTGCGCTATCCGGCGCTGATCCAGATCCCCAATGACGAGTTCGCGCGTGACCAGAACGGACTTCAAGCGGCGGACATCGTCTGGGAGTACCTGGCCGAAGGAGGCATCACGCGACTGACCGCGATTTACGACAACGCGCCTGACCTGATTGGCCCGATGCGCTCCGCCAGATTCATCTCGTTGAAGCTCGGCCGCCACTACAAAGGACTTCTCTTCCAATCGGGTGAGTCGGCGGCCACGCGTGCGCAAGCCGCGCAAGATCCGACGCCGCAGTTCTTTGACACGATTGGGTACCAGTTCCGCGCCGGCCCTCCGCGCTACGCGCCCGACAACCTGATGATCACGGGCGCTTCGGTCAAGGCGGCGCAGGACAACTACTTCTCCGGGATTTCGACTTTCACCATCCCGAAGGCAAGGCCCGTGCTCCCGGCCGGCGGCCCTCGCGCCGCGATCAACATCGACGAGCACTATTCGGTCTACAACTACGACCCGGGCACCGGCACCTACCAGAAGACCGAGGAAGGACACGCCTACCGCGACGCAAGCTTGAATCAGCCTCTGCGGATCGAGATGCTGATCACGCTGCACACCAGGGAATCTCTCCTGAACGTGGGCGACGGCCACGGCGCCTACATCCACGACTACGACCTCGATACCAGCGGCCGGATCGACGTGTTCTACAAGGGAATGCAGTACGCGGGAACCTGGAGCTCAACCGACAGCCACGGCCCGCTGACGTTCACCCTCGACGGCGGCCAGGTGTTGACCCTGCCCCCCGGCCTCGTCTGGATCGACGTAACCCAGTAGACGCGGTCAGGCTCGCGCTGCGTCCTTCAATGAGGTGACGTACATCGAGGCCGCCACCGCGGCCGTCGTCCCATCGCCGACCGCTGTCGCAATCTGCTTGGTCAGCTGCGAGCGCACGTCGCCCACCGCCCAGATACCCTCCACCGACGTCTGCATGTTGCGGTCGGTGTTGATATATCCGGCCTCGTCGTGATCGACGTGCACCTTCAAAAGCGCGGAGTTCGGCACGAACCCCACGAAGATGAACACTCCGCCGACCGCAAGCTCCCTGAGCTTTCCGTGCTGCTCGAAGTGAACGACCTGGACCTTGCTGTCGCCCGCGATGTCCTTGACCTTCGCGTCGAAGATGAACTCGATCTTGGGGTTCGCCTTTGCTCGAGCGATCAGAATCGGCTGCGCGCGGAGCTCGCTGCGGCGGTGGATGATGTACACCTTGGACGCGTACCGGGTGAGGAAATCTCCCTCCTCCACGGCGGCGTCGCCTCCGCCCACGACCGCAAGCTCCTGGCCCTTGAAAAAGGCCCCGTCGCAGACGGCGCAGTAGCTGACGCCGCGGCCCCAGAACTCCTTCTCACCAGGCACCTGCAGGTACCGCGGCAAGCCGCCGGCGGCCATGATGAGCGCCGGGGCCCGGACCTCTTCGCCTGACTCGAGGCGCACCACCTTGGTCGTGCCCTCGACGTCGATCTCCTTGACCGGCTCGAAATCCCGAACCTCCACGCCAAACTTCCGCGAGTGCTCGCCCATCTTGGTGGCCAGCTCGGAACCCAGGATCGACTCAAAGCCCGGGTAGTCCTCGATCAGCTCGGTGTTGAGGAGCTGCCCCCCCAGGGGTCCGCGGTCTATCACAACGGTCTTAAGGTCCATCCGCGCCGTGTAGAGGGCGGCCGCCAGCCCGGCGGGACCCCCTCCGACAATCACCACGTCGTAATCGCTCACTGCATCAATTTGAAGTGCGCCGGGGCCGGTTCGTATTCCGTGCGGCTAGCCGTGCTTGAACTGGACGCCGTAGCCTCCGCGGGGGCTGGCGCAGGAGATGTTGTCGAACGGGCAGCCGATGGAGCAGGCCCCGCACTCGATGCAGTTGCCGAAGCTGACCAGGTTCTTCTGCTGTTCCTGGTTCCATTCGTAGACGCCGGCCGGACAGAAATGGTTGCAGTACTTGCCCTTGCACTTCACTGCGCAAACGTTCTGGTCGACGACCTCTATGTGGGGACGCCCGGTGTCCTCGTTGAACTTGTCGGTGAACAGCTTGTCGGTGAGCTTGTCCACGCCTAGCCGGCTCCGAAGCGTTCCCAGACGCGGCACATCAGCCGGACGGCGTTGACGTAGTCGGCGGCGTGGATGTTCTCGTTCGGCGCGTGAATCCTGTTATCCGGCCGGCCGACGCCCACCGGCAGCACCGTCGGGATGCCCAGCTCGGCCACGACCGGGTGCATCGGTCCGGTCGCCGGCATGAAGGGCCAGAGGACGGGCTCGCCGTACAGCTCGCGAACACAGTCGATCATGGTCTTGCCGACGGCCGAATCCGGGTCTGAGCGTGCAGGCTTCTCGCCGTCGCTCCACTGGATCTCTACTTTTTCGAAACCGTGCGAGTCGAGATGCTTGCGCAGCTGCGTCAGGACGTCGGCCGGGTCCTGGTTGGGAATGAGTCGGAAGTCCAGCTTGGCCGTAGCCTCGGCCGGTAGCACGGTCTTGGAGCCCGGCCCCTGGTAGCCGGTCGTGACGCCGGCGACGTTGCAGGTCGGCGTGAAGAGCATCTGCTCGATTACCTGCTCCTGTCGCGGATTCCGCACAAGGTGATCGAAGCCGACCAGCTTCTTGCGCTTGTCCACCTCGGGGTCGATCTTCGCCATCATCTGGCGATCGGACTCGGTCGGCTTCACCACCTTGTCGTAGAAGCCATCGATCTTGATGTTCATGTCCTGGTCCCGCAGGCTGGCGAGCGCGCCGATCATGTACATCGCCGCAGACGGATAGATCGACGCCCATCCCGAATGCTGGTCGAAGTCAAGCGTCTTGACGTGCAGCTGCACGTAGAGAAGACCGCGGCACCCGAACTGGATCTGCGGCCGGCCGGCGTCATCGAACGATGAGCCCGATTCCCAAAGGCACCCGTCGGCCGCAAGCTTGCCGGCGTGCTCGTGCGCGATCTTCTCAAAGGTCTTGGATCCGATCTCCTCCTCACCCTCGACGAGGAAGCGGAGCGTGACGGGCAGCTCGCCCAGCGCCTTCAACGTCTCCAGGGCATGGATCCGGGCCATCACATCAGCCTTGTCATCGGCCACGCCGCGGGCAACGATCCGCCCGTCCTTCTCTACCGGTTCGAACGGGGCCGAGTCCCACAGGTCGATAGGGTCGACGGGCTGCACGTCGTAGTGCTCGTAGAGGAGCAGCCTGCGCCGCCCGGCGCCCGGCACCTCCGCATACAGCGCCGGCATGCCGCCGGCGTCGAGGGTCTCCACACGATCCGTGTACCGCGAAAGGCGATCGGCGATCCAGTCGCGCGCCGGCTCGATGGCGTCCTTTCCGTGGTTGGAGATGCTCGGAAAAGAGCACAGCTCTTTCAGCTCATCGATGAAGCGCCGAGAGTTCTTCTCGACGTACTGGTCGACCGCGCTGGTCGATATCACAGTGCCATTGTTTCACCCGCGTAACCTTGTCGTGTGGGCGACGATAACCCCACGAACTCAGAGCCTGCGGCGTGAGTTCGCGGGGACCCCTATGACGGCAGGTGGATTCCACTTTTCGCCGCGCCCGAACCGCGCGGCCGAGATCAACTGGCGCCCGTGGTCGGCCGCTGCTTTCGAAGAGGCGAAGCTAAGCTCCCGGCCGATCCTGCTCTCCATCTCAGCCGTCTGGTGCCACTGGTGCCACGTCATGGACGAGACCACCTACTCGCACGCCGGGATCATCGACCTCATCAACCGCGAGTACGTGCCGATCAGGGTCGACAACGACGTCCGGCCCGACATCAATCAGCGCTACAACATGGGCGGCTGGCCGTCGACCGCGTTCCTGACGTCGTCGGGCGACATCCTGACCGGCGCGACCTACCTGCCCCCGGACCAGATGGCGGACGCCCTGACCAAGATCGCCGGCTACTACCGCACCAACCAGCCGGAGATCGCGACCCGAGTCCTGGAGGCGCGCAAGCGCAGCGGGTCTGCCGTCGCCCGCAGCGCGGCGTCGCTCGACGGTGGGCTCATCGATCTGGTCCTGGAGGCGGTGACCGCCGCCTACGACGCGGAATACGGGGGGTTCGGCAACGCGCCGAAATTCCCGCAGACCGACGCCATCCTCCTGCTGCTCGAACAGTCGCAGATTCGATCGGACCCGCAGCTGCGCCAGATGGCGGTCCACACGCTGGAGCAGATGGCCGGCGGCGGCACCTACGACCACGTGGAGGGCGGCTTCTTCCGCTACTCGACGACGCAGGACTGGAGCGTCCCGCATTTCGAGAAGATGCTGGAGGACCACGCCGGGCTCGTCGCGGGACTATCGCTTGCGGGTATGGAGCCCGTGCTCGATTCGACCACGGGATATCTCGACCGCGTGCTGCGCGAGCCGAAGACCGGGCTGTATGCCGGCAGCCAGGACGCCGACGAGCTCTATTACTCCATGGACTCGGGCGAGCGCGCGCAGCGACCCGCGCCATACGTGGACCGGCGCGTTTACACATCCTGGAACGCAGCCCTCGCCGTCAGCTATCTCGACGCGGCCGTCCGCATCGACCGCCCGGCGCTGCGCGAGCATGCCGGAAAGCAGCTCGAGCGCCTGTTTCGCGACGCCTACCGGCGCGGTCAAGGGATGACGCACGCGGAAGGCGTCGGCGGCCAGCTGGCAGACCAGGTCTGGAGCCTTTGGGCCGCGCTGCGCGCTCACCAGGCAGGACTCGGCGACCGGTGGATGCCCGCGGCGCTCGACCTGGCCGCGCACATCGATGGGGTGTACGGCGATCCCAACCTCGGCGGCTTCTTCGACCATGCGCGGACCGATTCGCTTGGCCGGCTCGCCGAACCGATCAAGCCCCTGGTCGAAAATTCGATTGCTGCGATGGCGCTTGTCGAGCTCGACATACTAACGGGCGACCCCGCGGCGCCTTACCTCGAGCGCGCCCGTCGCGCCCTCGAGTCGGTCGCGGCCCTGCCCCGGTCGTACGGCCTGATGGCCGCGGTCTTCGCCCGCGCCCTCGACCGTACCCATCACGCCATCAAGGTGACAACCGCCAACCAGGAGCTGGCGCGCGCCGCGGTGTCAGCGCATCCGTACGCAGTGATCGACCCCTCCGGCGACAAGCGAGCCGTCGTCTGCGCCGGAACAATATGCTTGGCGCCGGTGTCGACACCAGGCGCTGTAACGGAAGCGATTCAAGAGGCCACCAGAACCGCCAACAGTTCGCGTGCCTGAGAGTCGCCGGCACTTCTCGCGCCGGGTCAACAAGGCGCTCGCCGACCCGACGCTGCAGCGCGCGCTCGTCCAGGCGATGACGGGCCTCCGCGCGCGCCGCGACGCGGCTTTCGAGAACTTCGACTTCGACAAGGGTCGCGAAGACCTGAAGCGCCGGCGGCGCGCGAACCTCGAGCGGCTGCCGGAGCTGGTGGAGCAGTTCAAGACGCGGCTGGAGGCGGTCGGCGGCAAGGTGCACTTCGCAAAGGACGCTGCCGAGGCGCGCGAGATAATCGCCCAGATCTGCTGGAACGCCGGGAGCGGCAAGAAGGGCGGCAACCGGATGATCGTGACCAAGGTCAAATCGATGGCGTCCGAAGAGATCGAGCTGAACCCGCACCTCGAGTCCCTCGGCATGGAGGTCGTCGAGACCGACCTGGGCGAGCGCATGGTGCAGCTCACCCACACGCATCCCTCGCACTTGATTGCGCCGGCGATCCACCTGACGAAAGAGGACGCCGCGAACGTCTTCGGCACGGAGGCGACCGTCGAAGCGATCCAGCACCACGCGCGCGAATCTCTGCGCCAGAAGTTCATTGACGCCACAGTCGGCATCAGCGGCGCCAACATGGCGATCGCAGAGACCGGGACCATAGTCCTCGTCACCAACGAGGGCAACGCCGACCTCACGACGACGCTGCCGCCGGTGCACATCGCGCTGTTCGGAATGGACAAGGTCGTCGCGACGCTCGACGACGCCGTCGCGGTGCTGCGCATGCTGCCGCGTAGCGGCACGGGCCAGATCATGACCAGCTACGTGAACTGGATCACGGGCCCGTCGCGATCCGCGGACATCGAGCAGTCGCTGACAATCGGCGTCCACGGTCCGCGCGAGATGCACTGCGTGATCCTTGACAACGGCCGCGAAGAGATGCGCGCCGACCCGGTTTTCAAAGATGCGCTCACGTGCATACGCTGCGGCGCGTGTTCGAACGCGTGCCCGCCCTTCATGGCGGTGGGCGGCCACCAGTTCGGCTACATCTACAACGGCCCGATCGGACTCGTCCTCACCCCTTTCCATCACGGCCTGGATGAGGCCGACCTGCCCAACACGCTGTGCACGCAGTGCAACGCATGCCAGGAGATCTGCCCGGTCGACATACCTCTGCCGCGTCAGATCCTCGAGCACCGCAAAAAGGGCCGTAAGTCCCTGCGCAAGCAAGCGGTGCTGAACGTGTGGAAACGCCCGGAGCTGGCCGATCGCGTGCTTCGGGCAGGAGCGCCTTTCAGCGGGCTCGTGCCGGGCGCGCCCCGGCTGGCGCGGATCCCCTACCGCGACCGCGTCACGCCGAGCGAAGTCGACGGCGAGCCGCTCACGATCTTCGCCTCGTGCATGGTCGACCGGGTGCAGCCTCAGGCAGCCGTGGCGCTGGAGCGAATTGCGACCGCCGCGGGCTTCAACGTTGGATTTCCCAAGGGTCAGTGGTGCTGCGGCCTCATCGCCGCAAATGCGGGCGACTTCAGCGCAGGAGCGGCGCTCCATGACGACCTGGCCGAGAGCCTTGTAAATTCCAAGGGTTTGATCGTGACCCCTTCAGCGTCGTGCTTCGGAGCGTTCACCATCGACGCCCCCGACTGGGGCGGCTCGGCCGCCCAAAGCGTTCGTTCCCGGATGCGCGACTCGACCCGCTTCGCGCTGGACGTCCTCACGCGACGCCCCGAGCTGGTGGACCCCGACCGCATGAGCTTGAAGATCGCGTATCACGACTCGTGCCAGAGCCTGCGGCAGCTTGGTCTCAAGAGCGAGCCGCGCCGGCTCCTCGAGCTGGCCGGCTACGAGGTGGTCGACATCCCCGACATCGCGAACTGCTGCGGCTTCGGCGGCACGTTCAGCGTCGAGTGGCCGCGTGTCGCGGGCCGCCTGGCGCAGTGGAAGCTGGACGCGATTGCCAAGACGGGCTGCACGGTGGTCGCCTCGGACAACCCAGGCTGCTTGATGCACATCGAAGCCGCCGCGCGACGGCGGCGCATCAACCTCAGGGTCGCCCACGTGCTCGAGCTGGTCGCGGAGCACCTGAGCAGATCGTGACGAGTCTCCCTTCCCCCGCAGGGGGCAATCAGTAAGTCCTGTCCTCATCGCCGCTTTGCGCGCAAGGTGGCCGGCCGCGCAGCGGCTGGTCGGATGGGGGGAGGTGCACTTACCCCCCCATGGGGAAGGTGGCCCGCCGCGCAGCGGCTGGTCGGATGGGGGGAGGTCCCCTTCGGTTTAGGCCCCATCGTGAGGAATCTCCCTTGCCCCCGTAGGTGGCCCGCCGCGAAGCGGCCGGCCAGATGGGGGGAGGTCCCCTCGGGTTGAGGCCCCATCGTGACGAGTCTCCCTTCCCCCGCAGGGGGAAGGTGGCCCGCCGCGGAGCGGCCGGCCGGATGGGGGGAGGTGCCCTACGTTTAGGCTTAACACCAAGTGAGGATAAGCCTCGTTGCGACGCCGGCCGCCGATCTCCACGTCGACGCGCTGGCGGTTGCCGTCGCCACCGGCCAGCGGCTCTCGGGCAGCGCTCTGGACCTCGACAAGGCACTCGGCGGCGTGCTGTCCGACATGATCACAAGCGCCGAGTTCCGAGGTCGCATTCACGAGGTGCTTCCCGTACCAACACAAGGCAAGGCCGGGCCGCGCCGCGTGATCCTCTACGGGGTTGGCGCTCCCCAGGACCTGGACGGCCAGCGGCTGCGCTCCGCCCATCACGAGCTCATTCGCGCATCACGCACCTATGGGTACAAGCGCATCGGCCTCCTGCGTGCTGAGCCGCCGCTGGGGATGGACACGTTGAAGGCCGTGGTCGAGGGCTGCGTCATGGGCACGTTCGAGCGGCGCTCGCGACAGACCGGCGCCCAGCCCGAGCGGCGCGAGATCGAAGAGATCGTGCTGACGGGCTTTGGAATCGGACGCGAACACGAGGTCGTCGCGGCGCAGGAGAACGGCGAGGCGACCAACCGCACGCGAGAGTGGCAGAACGCGCCGCCCAACGAGCTCACCCCTGAGGCCCTGGCGCAGGAGGCGGTGAAGATCGCCCAGCGCCACGGCATGGAGATCGAGGTGCTCGGTCCGGCCGAGCTTAGGACGGGCGGCTACAACCTGCTTCTCGGGGTCGCCTCCGGATCGGCGCTGCCACCCCGCCTCATCCGTCTGCGCCATCGCGGCAATCGCCAGCGGGGCGTCGCGCCTGACGCAAGCGCCACGGTGCTTGCGCTGGTCGGCAAGGGAATCACCTTCGACTCGGGCGGAATCTCCATCAAACCCGCAGAGAACATGAGCCGGATGAAATCCGACATGGCCGGCGCGGCCGCAGTGCTGTCGGCGATCGACGTCATCGCCGCCCGCAAGGTGCCACTCGATGTCATGGCGGTGATCGCCGCGACCGAGAACATGCCGGGCCCGACCGCCCAGCGCCCCGGTGACGTGCTGGTGAGCGCCAACGGCAAGACCGTCGAGATCGTCAACACCGACGCCGAAGGACGGCTCGTCCTCGCCGACGCCCTCACCCACGCCCTGCGCAACGGCGCGACGCACATCCTCGACCTGGCCACCCTTACGGGCGCCGCCACCATCGCGGTCGGCCACGCGGCCAGCGCGGGCGTGAGCAACGACGATGAGTTCTGGGCCCTGGTCCAGCGCGCTTCTTCGGATGCGGGAGACAGGGTCTGGCGGCTGCCGACCTTCGCCGACTACCGAATCCTGCTGCGCAGCCAGATCGCGGACCTGCGCAACGCCGAGTACGGAGAGGCCGGCACGATCATGGGAGGCATGTTCATCGGCGAGTTCGCCGGCGGGAAGGCATGGGCGCACCTGGACATCGCCGCCTCCAGCTGGAACACAAACGCCGAGCTGACCACGGTGCTGCGCGGTCCGAGCGGCGCGGGAACCAGGCTTTGCATCGCGCTGGCGGAACTCATGTCGGGAGCGGAGCGTTAGAGCACCGATGGGCATCCTGGAGACGATCAACTCGCCGGCCGACCTGCGCGCCCTGGACCAGCCGCGTCTCGGTCAGCTGGCTGAAGAGGTTCGCGCCTTCCTGGTCGAGCAGACTTCAAAGACCGGCGGCCACCTGTCCCCGAACCTGGGCGTGGTCGAGCTGACCTTTGCGCTCCACAGGGTCTTCGACAGCCCGAAGGACGCGATCGTGTGGGACACCGGCCACCAGGCGTACGTCCACAAGATCGTGACCGGCCGTTCGAAAGATTTCGCCCGGCTGCGGCAGGCCGGTGGTCTCTCCGGATATCCATCGCGCCAGGAGTCGGAACACGACGTGATGGAGAACAGCCACGCCTCCACCTCTCTCAGCTATGCACTTGGGATAGCTGAGGCGCGGCTGCGCAAGAAGGTCCCGGGCTACGTGGTCGCGGTCATCGGCGACGGCGCGCTGACGGGCGGCATGGCGTACGAAGCCCTCAACCAGATCGCTCATCTCCAGCCGCCAAACCTAGTCATCGTGATCAACGACAACGGGCGCTCGTACGCGCCGACGGTCGGCGGGCTTGCCAGGCACCTATCACAGCTGAGAGTTGATCCGCGCTACGAACGCATCAAGGACGACATCTCGCGTTTGCTCCGTGACCTGCCCCTGGTCGGTTCGACTGCTGACCAGGCTGCTTATCGCGTCAAGGAGAGTCTCAAGCAGCTCCTGCAGCCCTCGACGATTTTCGAAAGCCTCGGCATCAAGTACGCGGGAATCGTGGACGGACACGACGAACCGGCGCTCGAGGAGGTGCTTTCCCGCGCCAAGAAGCTGCGCGAACCCGTGGTCGTGCACGTGATCACGGAGAAAGGGCACGGGTACGGGCCGGCGGTCGACGACGAGATCGACAAGCTGCACGGCGTCCCCGCATTCGATCCCTTGACAGGACGCCCTCGTTCGACCGAGCTGAAGTACACCGATGTGTTCGGAGAGGCGCTGATGACAACGGCGACGAGGCGGCCCGAAGTTTGCGCGATCACGGCCGCGATGGCGTCATCGACCGGTCTCTTGAATTTCGCCAAGGAGTTTCCTGACAGGTTTTTCGACGTGGGCATATGCGAGCAGCACGCCGTGACATTCGCGGCAGGGCTCGCGCTCGCCGGCATGCACCCGGTGGTCTGCATCTACTCGACCTTTCTCGCGCGAGCCTTCGACCAAACGCTCATGGATGTCGCCATGCACAAGCTGCCGGTGGTCTTCGTGATCGATCGAGCGGGCGTCACCGGTCCTGACGGCTCTTCCCACCACGGAATCTTCGACCTCTCATATCTGCGCCTCATCCCGAACATGAAGATCGCAGCGCCCGCCGATGCGACCGAGCTTTGCGCGCTGCTCGAAACGGCGCTCGCGTCCGACGGCCCGATGGCAATCCGCTTCCCAAGCGGTCCGGCACCCTCGACTCCGGACCTACCGGTGGAGCCCTTGCCGGTCGGGCGTTGGGAGGAGCTGCGCAAGGGCTCGGACGCCGTCATCTTTGCCGTGGGGCGCATGGTTGGAGTTGCGAGAGAGGCGGCCGAACGGCTGGAAATGCAGGGCGTCTCATGCACCGTCGTGAACGCCCGCTGGGTCAAGCCGGTCGATCCGCGGATCACCGATTGGGCTCGCAAGCACCCCGTGGTTGTGACCGTGGAGGACAACGTCGGCGCAGGTGGGTTCGGAGGCGCGGTGCTGGAAACGCTTGCACCCCACGGCCTGGCCGGACGGGTCCGGACGATCGCACTGCCGGACCGATTCCTACCCCAGGGCAAGGCGTCGGACATCTTGAGAGAGAACGGGCTCGACGCAGCCGGAGTCGCGAAGTCGGTCTTTGAGGCAGTCCGGGGAAAGGTCGCGAAGGAGTCTTAGAGCTTCTTCCGTCCGGCAAAGCCCTCGCCGATTTTGTGCCAGTGCTCCACCCGCTCCTCGCCAAGCTTCCAGCACAGCTCGATCGGCTCGCCATCGCGAAATGAAGGAAAGTCGATCAGCCCCTCGAGCGGCCCCTTGAGCTGAATGCCCATGCCGTTGAGAGTGGCCACCGCCTTGAGCAGCTCCAGCTCGGCGCCACCGACGGCGTCGCGAGCCTGCTGGTGCCGGTCGCGATCCTCAGCGCTGGCGGTGGGTCGCTTGGACTGGTACTCGGCGATGCGCGCTTCGTCCTCGAGCTCGGGCAGGAGGGCGGAAAGCTCCGCGATCTGCCCGACGATCCTGCGCACGCGAGGCAGCTCTTTGTTCGCCTCTTCCACGGTGTAGGTGCGGAGCCTCTGCACGGCTCAACCATAGCCCGAATGCAGTCCACACTTCACCGCATGGAACAGGCCGAAGCACGACGCCGGCTTGCGAGCTCGAAGGTGGCGCACCTGGCGACCGTGAGCGCTGAAGGTCGACCTCACGTCGTGCCGATCGTGTTTGCGCTCGACGGCGACACGCTGTATTTCGTGGTCGATGCGAAACCAAAGAAGACGGCGAGACTCGGGCGCTTGAAAAACATCGCGTCAAATCCCGCGGTGTCGGTGCTCGTCGATCATTACGAGAACGACTGGACCAGGCTCTGGTGGGTCCGCGCAGACGGCAATGCTCACATCGTCACCGACATCTCAGAAGCCGAACGCGCGATCGACCGTCTTGCGAAGCGGTATCCGCAGTACATGACCGATCGCCCGGCCGGCCCGGTGGTCGCGATTCACATCGATCGTCTGACTGGCTGGACTGGAGCTTGATCACGAGGTAGCAATGAGCTCGGGCTGCGCCTGCTCGACGGGGTAGACGAGCGGCCGAGCTGGAATCTCAATCGAGCCGAGTGGGTAAGGACCGAAACTGCGGCCTCCGGCCACCGCCGACCAGGTCACGTCGTATCGGATGATGGCCCTCACCGCATAACCCGCCTGGCTGTGGGCCTGGTAGGTGTGCGTCACCGACGATTGCTGCGGGTAGGCACGGCCGAAACCTGAGCTGCCGGTCGCTTGCATCGTGCTTCCATCGCCGAAATCCCAGCCTGCCGCCATCGGCGTCGCCGTCACCACGTACTGGGATCCGAGGTACGTCTCATCGACTGTGAGAGTTGCCGGCGCCGGCGCGAGCCAGAACCAGGTGTCGAGCCCGACCAGCCCGACGCGGCCCGGGTTCGCCACGACAGCGATGTCCGGCGCGCGCCAGGCGGGCATGGGAGGCGGAACGAGAGGCGACGCGCATGAGACCTGGTCGGCGGTCGAGTTCTGCACCCGGTCGACCGCTTGCACATGAACGCACGCGCTCTCGCCCGGCCTCATTCCTGCCAGAGAGACGGTGCGCGGCGCCGCGGTCGTCGCGAGCTGCAGCCGACCAGAACGGTCGCCCACCGTGAGCCAGGAGATGTAGTGGTCGAGACCTGAGACGAAATAGTCCTTGCCCGCGCCGTCGCCCCGATCGGCCACCGGGTCCCACGTGAACGCGACGGAGCTCGACGTGATCGCCGCCACATACGGCCTGGGATCGAACGGCGCAACAGCGTCGACATAGATGTCGACGACTGGATATCCGTACTGGTCCGCCATGTAGGGCGGCGCGGCGTTGTTCCCGTACGCGCCGAGCCCACACTGCCCGCCAAAGGTCCAGTTGTAGTACGCGATGTACTGCTTGACGTGGCCGTGGACGGCCCAGCCGCTCGAGGCGAAGTTCCAGGAGTAATGACGGGGATAGGTTTCGTGCAGCAGCCGCACCCAACCTGACGAATCGCCCGGAGTCCCGCGAAAGTCGCCGTAGAAGTAGCCATACCAGTCGTCGTATCCAGGGTTTGCATGAAAACCGTAAAAGGTGTCGCGCTCCGGGTTGGTGCCCACCAGAGGGTCGTTGGTTACAACGGTGGCCGTCCACATGTCGGAGAACTTCGTGCACCATGACGGCGGATCCCCGTACCCCGAGCTCCCCCAGCTCGAGCCGGCCGCGACCGGAGCCGGCTGCAGGGCAAGGACCGTTGCGATCGTGATGGCGAGCAGGCATCGCATGCAGGCAAGCTACCGGCCACGGATCCGATCGAAAACCCAGGTCGTTAAGGAATCGGGGCTCGTCAACAGGGCCGCTCGGCATGTTCAGGCAGGGCCGGTCGCCCATTGTCAACTGGACCCCATTTAGAGGTAATGGAGGCTCCATGATCCAAAACGGCGGCGCCGCCAAGCAGTCTGATGCTCGGAGGCTGGCCACCGCCGTTTTCGTTTCCAGGGTCCGATGGGTCTTCCTACCTCTAGGGCTCGTCGAAGCCTTTGCGGCCACTCCGCCTCCGCTCAACCGTGCCCTGTTCGTTCTGACGTTCGTATACCTCGCTCTCTATAACTTGGCGATCACGCTTCACCGCCGGCTGCCGGAGGGGCTTGTACAGCCCCTCATCGCCGTGGCAATGGCGAGCGACGTGGTGGTCGCTGCGGTGGTCATGGTGGAGTTCGCGCATGTCCCGACCGACAGCGGGTGGGCAGCCTTGATGCTGGTGGGTCCAACCGCGGCCGTGCTCTACGGATGGCGCGGGGTGTATTGGTTTGGACCGGCCTTGATCGGCGCTCTGGTCTGGCTCTATCTGGTCGGCGGTTTCTTCGCGAAACCGGACGGAGCTCTGGCCTTCATGCAAAAGGCCATGGAGATCCTTGCCGTGACTGTGATCGTCGCGACGCTGGTGGCGCAGAGCGGACGGGCCCGAGAACGCGCAGAGTCGGAAAAGTTGCACGCTGAAGCGGAGCGGCATAGCGCCGAGGCGGAGCGCCGGAGCGCGGAAGCCTCACGCAACATTGCGATTGAGGCGCGGGAACAGCTGGCTGCGGCGAACGAAGTGCTGAAACGGGTCAACCAACTCGAGGAGGAGGGGCTCTCCAACGCAAGCCATGAATTCCGCAACGCATTGATCGGAATCCAGGGCTACAGCGAGTTGCTCCTCAGCGAGAAGGTAACGCCCGCAGAAGTCAGTGAGTACGCCACAGAGATTGAACACGAAGCCCTCCGCCTCAACCGGCTGATCACGAACATGCTTGATCTGGACCGGCTGGAGTCTCACCGAGCGACCTTGACCTTGGGCTTGACAGACCTCAACAGGATCCTGCGCTTGGCGGCTGATCGGGCCGCGGCGGCATCGGCGAGCCACACCTTCGCACTCGATCTTGATGGGACGCTGAATCCTTTCATGGCTGACTCGGACCGGTTGACCCAGGTGGCGGCCAATCTCGTTTCGAACGCGGTCAAATACTCGTCCGAAGGCAGTGAAGTACGAATTGTCAGCCGTTTGAACGATGGCGTGATCCGAGTCAGCGTCGGCGATCAGGGCCACGGGATAAGGCCGGAAGACCTGGCTCGAGTCTTCTCCCGCTTCGAACGGATCGCGACAGAGAAGGTCAGCGGTACCGGCCTGGGTATGCCGATCTCAAAGGAGATCATCGAGCTGCATCACGGCAAGATGTGGGTGGAGAGCACGTTTGGTGTGGGTTCGACCTTCTTTTTCGAGCTCCCATTGAACGGGGGGAGCGAATCGCCACCGACACCCGCATCCGAGCCCGCTTCGCTCATCGCCGTCCTGCCGCGAATTGGGTGAGCCGAGGTACCACGCCTCCGGAGTCGGCCCAACTGGGACTTGACGAGACAAGACGTCTTGTCTAGTATCGTCTCGATATGCCGGTGGCGACGAGGGAACGGATCCTCACGAAGGCTCGGGGGCTGCTTCGAACAGGGGGCAGCCCGACGGTCGCGCAACTGGCCGCCGCGGCCGGCGTCTCGCGTTCGGGCTTCTATCGCGAGTTCGAATCGCGAGAGGCGCTCCTCGAGGCCCTGGACCTCCATCCAGAGCCCGGGGCCCGGGAGCGCATCCTCGACGCCGCCCTGAACCTCATCGGCGCCGGCGGCTTGAACGCCCTCTCTATGGACGACCTGGCGACGCAGGCCGACGTGTCGCGGGCGACCCTCTATCGCCTCTTCCCCGGCAAGGCCGCCCTCTTCACCAGCCTCGTGCATGCGTTCTCGCCCCTCGACCCCGTGACCGAGCTCCTGAGCACGCGGCAGGACGAGCCACCCGAGGTGCTCATGCCCGAGATCGCCCGTACCGTTTATCGCACCTTCTACGGCGGCGGCGAGAGTCGCGTGGGCGTCTTGCGCGCCCTCTTCTTCGAGATCAGCTCACTGTCTCCTGACACCGCCGAGGGCGCACAGGACGCGATCCGCGGTCTGGTCGGATCGCTCGTCTTCTACCTGATGAGCCAGATGAGGGACGGCCGCCTTCGCCAGATTCATCCGCTTCTAGCCATTCAACTGTTCGTCGGTCCGATCTTTTTCCATCTCCTCACGAGGCCGCTCGCCGAGCGAATGCTTGGCCTCGACATCGATGGAGAGCAGTCGGTGACTCTGATGGCCGAAAGCTGGTTGCGGGCGATGGAGCCGGAGGAGGTGACCTCATGAGCGACTCGTGGGCGGTTGACGTGCAGGGTGTCTCGAAGCATTTCGGCGACGTCAAGGCGCTCGATGCGGTCACGCTTCGCGTGCGGCAGGGCGAGATCTATGGATTGCTCGGCCCGAACGGCTCGGGCAAGACCACGCTCATCCGTATGTTCGTCGGCCTGGTCGCGCCCAATGCCGGGACCGTGACCGTGCTGGGAAAGCGCATGCCCAACGTGGCGCTCCTGAGCCACGTCGGATACATGACCCAGGCGGCCGCGCTGTACCCCGGGTTGTCGGTGGAAGAGAACGTCGAGTTCTTCGCGACGATCAATGGCGCAGAAGGCGGCGTCAAGGCAGCCCTGGAGTTCGTCAAGCTCTACGACCGGCGCGATTCGGTCGTTTCCACCTTGAGCGGTGGCATGCGCCAGCGCTGCTCCCTCGCATGCGCGCTCGTCCATAAACCTCAGCTGCTCCTCCTGGACGAACCGACCGTCGGCGTCGATCCTCAGCTCCGCGTCGAGCTCTGGGATGGCTTCAAACAGATGGCGGACGCCGGCACCACGATCATCGTCTCGAGTCATGTCATGGACGAGGCGGAACGCTGCCAGCGGCTCGGTCTCATCCTCTTTGGAAAGCTGCTCACCGAGGGCAGTCCGAATGAGATTCGCGCCCAGGCCGGAAAGCCGACCCTCGAGGAGGCATTCCTCAGCCTTTCGGAGAGGCGGGCATGAGCGGCAAACGGGTCGAGGCAATCACGAAGCGCCTGCTGCAGCAGTTTCGGCGCGACCGCCGAACTCTGGCTCTTCTCTTTGTCGCGCCGATCGTGATCCTGGGGCTCCTCGGCTATCTCATCCGCGGCTCGGCCTCGGCCCCGGCGGTGGGCATCGCCAACGAGGACCAGGGGCCGCTCGGCGCGACCGTGGCGGCCGCGCTCGCCCAGTCGACCGGAATCTCCACGATCACCATCCAGGCCGCGAACGGAGACTCGAAGCTCAAGGACGGATCGCTCACCGCTTACATCGTGTTCCAGGCCGACTTCAGCAGCCAGGCGCGGGCAGGGACCATCGCCCCCGACGTTCACCTCGAAGGTTCGCAGCCCGGCACGGTCGGACCCGTTCTCCAGGCCTTGCAGCAGGCTTTGATCTCAATCGCGTCTTCGGCGCCCGGCCAGGGCCTGCACGTTCAGCCGCACGTCACTTATCTCTATGGCGGCCCGGGCTTCGACACGCTCGATTACTTCGGCGCGGCTTTCATCGGGCTGGTGGTTTTCTTCCTGGTCTTCGTCGTCACGATCGTCTCGTTCCTCAACGAGAGGTCGCAGGGCACGCTCGAGCGCTTGATGGCGAGCCCGCTGAGGCGAGGCGAGATCGTCGTCGGCTACATGCTCGGATTCACGGTGCTGGCGCTGATCCAGTCGGTTGAGGTCCTGATCTTCTCGCTGGCGGTGCTGAAGGTCCACAACAGCGGCAATGTCGCGCTCATCTTCGGACTCGAGGCGCTGATGGCGATCGCGGCGGTCAACCTCGGCATCTTCCTCAGCATGTTCGCGCGCACCGAGTTCCAGGCTGTCCAGTTCATCCCGCTGGTGATCGTTCCCCAGTTCCTGCTGTCAGGGATCCTGTTCTCAGTCAACTCCGAGCCGAGGCTGCTCCAGGTGCTGTCCGACGTCCTGCCTCTCACCTACGCGGTCAATGGCCTACGCGACGTGATGATCAAAGGCGCCGACCTGACCTGGGGATCCCTGCAGCTGGACGTCGGAGTCGTGGCGGGCTTTGTCGTCCTGCTCGTGGTCGCCGCGGTCGCGACTCTTCGCAGGCGGATCGCATAGAAGACTCACACCAGCTCGTGAGTAGACCTACAGTCCCAGGGTGATGCGACGTGCGGTTCTTCTCACCGGGGGCCTTGGGGCAGGGAAGACCGCAGTAGCGAAGGAGGTGATTGCGATCGCTTCCGCGATCGGGCTGAGTGCCGCCGCGATCGACCTCGACTGGCTGGGATGGACAACCCCGACGACCGGCGGGGTCGACGGCCTGATCGCGCGCAATCTCAGCGCGATTGCGGTCAACTACTGGGCGTCAGGTATCGACCACCTCGTTCTCGCTCGTGGCGTTGTGAACCCAGACGGTATTGAGATGGTGGCCGCCGCACTCCCGGAGTGGAAGCTCGAGGTCGTTAGGTTGGACGCAACGACTGCGACGATGGAGCGTCGCATCAGGGCCCGTGACGCGGGTGCCGAACTAGCAGAGCACCTGGCCCAGCTGGACGAGATCGCGCAACGAGTGAGGGAGGCGACGCCGGACGTCCACACTGTCGTGAACGATCAGCGCGAACTGCCAGAAGTTGCTCGCGAAGTCATGCGAGCGGCAGGCTGGATCGCTGATTAATCCAACCGACTCCCGGTCGACTGCCGACGCAACTCAGCGGCCGCGGATCCGTAGTCTTGTAGCGATGCTGCTGATCTGCCCCAGCCGCTGCGGCGGCACCCTCTTCCGCGCCCTGTTCGCCGAGGTCGATCTCGACTCCGGCGGCGCGTACGTGGAGCACCGGGTGACCCAGCCTGCCTACGTATGCCTCAACTGCGGCTCGCCCGCCATCGACTTGGGAGAGGTGCCGGGCGAGATGGCCGCCGAGGCCGAAGCCGATGAGCCGGCCACGACCACCGACATCCTCTGCCCGGTCTGCGAGACGCTCGTCCAGGTCCAAGCGGACATGGAATGTCCCAACTGCGGTGCGCCGCTCGAGGTCGGCTAGACCAGGGACGCTGTGCCGGCCAGGATGCCGAGCATCCGGCGCACGGCGGCGGCGTCGCGTTGGCGGATCGCCAGCCGGAGCGCCCTCACGGCGCGTGGGGTGTCGAGGTCGTCGGCGAGCGCAGCGTTGAACTCCCGGAGAAGCGCGGGTGACGCCTGACCGTCAGGCTTCTTCAGCACCGCGCGCGCCTTCTCGACCAACCGCGCGTATCTCGCCAGCGCCGCCCAGTCGAAATCCCAGTCCCGCTCATAGCGATGCGACACGAGGTAAAGGCGCAACGCCGCGGCCGGCGCGCGCGCCAGCGCCTGGCTCACCTTGACCAGGTTGCCGAGCGACTTGCTCATCTTCCGGCCTTCGTAGCGGACCAAGCCGGTATGCATCCACGCCCTTGCGAACGGGCGCTTGCCCGTCAGCGATTCGGACTGCGCGCGTTCGGACTCGTGGTGACTGAACTTCAAGTCCCGCCCCCCACCGTGGACGTCGATCTGCTCGCCGAGGTAGCGCATCGCCATCGCTGAGCATTCGATATGCCACCCGGGCCGTCCGGGCCCGAATTTCGACGGCCACGACGGCTCGTCGGGCGCCGAGGCTCGCCACAGCGGGAAGTCGAGCGCGTCGCGCTTTGCTCCCGGGCCAACAGTACCCAGCAAACCCTCGTCGCGCAGCTTGCGCAGCATGGACAGGCGCGTGCGGTGCGACAGCCGGCCGTATCCGCGATAGCGGCTGACGTCGAAATACAGCGCGTCCGTGCGGTAGGCGTAGCCCGCGGCGTGCAGCTTCGTCGCGGCTGCCTTGATGCGGCCGATCTCCTCCGATACGCGAGGCATCACGTCGGGCAGCCGCCACCCAAGCGCCGTCATGTCGCGGATGTGGACCTGAGTTTCGCGCTCGGCCAGGAGCCTCCAGTCTTCCCCGTCTCGGCGCGCTCTCTCAAAAAGTGGGTCGTCGATGTCGGTGATGTTCTGCACGTAGCGCACCCGAACGCCGCTCGACTCGACGAAGCGAACGAGCACGTCGAACATCGAGAAAGTGAAGGCGTGGCCCATGTGCCCCGAGTCGTAAGGCGTGACGCCGCACACGTACAGGGTGAGACTCGGTTTCCCGCGAGCGGCGCGCGGCGCGAGGCGGACCTTCTTCTCCGTCAGCGTGTCCCGCACACGCAGACGCAGGGCAGTCTCAGCCAAGGCAGCCGCCCTTCAGCGTTGGAGCTATTTCCCGGACCGGGCGGCAACTGGCGCGTCGGCGCGCAGAGCCTCGACGCGGTTGGTGAGCTCCCAGGGCACACCCAGGTCGTCCCGTCCGAAGTGCCCATAGGCAGCGGTCGGCCTGTAGATCGGCCGCATGAGCTTCATGTTCGAGATGATCGCGCCCGGCCGCAGGTCGAAATGGAGCCGCACCAGCTCGAGCAGCTCCTCTTCGGTGGCCACACCGGTGCCGAACGTTTCGACCGCGATGGACGTCGGGTGCGCTCGGCCGATCGCGTAGGACACCTGGACCTCGCAGCGATCCGCCAGCCCCGCCGCGACCAGGTTCTTGGCCACGTGCCGCGCCGCATATGCGGCCGAGCGGTCCACCTTGCTCGGGTCTTTCCCGCTGAACGCGCCGCCACCGTGCCGGGCGATGCCGCCGTACGTATCGACGATGATCTTCCGACCGGTGAGACCAGCATCCCCAGCGGGACCTCCGACGAGGAATCGACCGCTCGGGTTGACCATGATCTTTGTGTTCTTGTCGACGACAAGTCCCTCGAGGACGGGGTCGATGACCAGGGCTCGCACTGCCTCGGCCAGCTCCTTCTGAGTCACGGAGGCGGCGTGGTGGGTGGAGACGACGATGGCTTCGATCCGCTTGGGGCGCCCTCGCTCGTACTCCACGGTGACCTGTGTCTTTCCGTCCGGACGGAGAAATGGAAGTGAACCGTCCTTGCGGACCTCCGCAAGCCGCCGCGCCAGCCGGTGTGCCAGCGAGATGGTCAGCGGCATCAGCTCCGGGGTCTCGTTGCAGGCAAAGCCGATCATCATCCCCTGGTCGCCCGCGCCCTGCAGCTCGAACGGGTCGTCGTCGAGGGTGCCTTCGCGCTCCTCGAGCGAGTGGTTGACGCTGGCGGCGATGTCGGGCGACTGCTCCTTGAGATAGACCTGGATGAGTGCATGGTCGGCGTCGAACCCGATCTCTTCGTTGTTGTAGCCGATCTCCCCGATCGTGTCGCGGATCGTGCGCTGGATGTCGAGCTCGGCGTGGGTGGTCACCTCGCCGATCACCACGCACAGGCCTTTGGTGATGGCGGTTTCGCAAGCGACTCGCGCGTGGGGGTCCTGGGCAAGCATGCCGTCGAGGACCGCGTCGGAGACCTGGTCACAGACCTTGTCCGGGTGCCCTTCGGTGACCGATTCAGACGTCAGGAGGAACGATTTCGATGCGCTGAATGAAGTTGTCACAACGGCAGCCAATCATACCCGCGGAGGCGTGGGAGACCCCGGCGGGGCAGTACTGCTACGAACCGTTTCGCTGCCGGCTGTCTTCGGGCGTTTGGCCCAACAGCTGAGCTTGAAGCGCGAAGATGTCATCGAGCACGCGATCGATGCGCCTGCCCTCGAGGCGATGGTCGGCGATAACGCCGGCGCGCTCGAGATGCTTGCGCAGCGATGTTCCAAGGGGCCCGTCGATGCGCGCCTGCCCTCTGACCTGCGCCTCTTCAAGCAATTGCAGGCAGCGGTCGAGTGCAAGCTGCCTGGACCTATGACTTTTGACCTGCATGTCAGTCCGTCCCGAGCACCTCGACCCGCCCCGCGGGCGTCACCCTGACGTGAACCGTGTTCAGGGCCGGCAGCGGATATGTCGTGTCGGTTGATTTTCCCTCCGGCGTGAACGACGCCGGATGGCACGGGCAGGCGAGCAATCCCTGGCCGCGGTTCCACCACAGCTCGCACGGGAGGTGCGAGCAGATCGAGGACACCGCTGTCACCGATTCGCCACGCCGGAACAGAAACGCGCTCACGCTTCCGGCGGTCACGCGCTGGCCCTGGCCTTCGACGAGGTCCGAGATGGCGGCCACATCGACCCACTTGCCGGGGATCGGGTTGATCGGGTCTCCGCCGGCAATGCGAGTCGCGACGGCCGGCGGCTCCATCGCTCTGCCGAGCAGACCACCGGTGACCGCGCCCGCCGCCAGACCAAAGCCGGCGACCAGCGCCGCCCGGCGCGTCAGCCACGGTTCGGTCGGCGCCGATTCGAGAGCTTGCTCCAGGCGCTTGCGAAACGCCGGGTTCATACGCTGCGGGCCTTGCCTGGCGGCGACCAGCCGAGCGGCGGCCGTGATCGCCGCCTTCTCTTCGGCGTCTCCGCCGCGCAGCTTCAAGCGGCGCCCGTGCAGGAGGTCGGAAACGATCTTGTCGACGCGATTTTCGGGTTTGTTCATTCCATTTTCACTTTGGCGGCGGCGCGCAGGGCGCGAAGCTGCATGACTTTGACTGCTCCAACGGTCGAGTGCATCTCCGCGGCCACTTCCTTCAAGGAATACCCGTGTAGGAAACGCAGCTCCAGGACGCGGCGGTAGTTGTCCGAAAGCTCGGCCAGGATTCGCTGCACGATGTCGGCGCGCTCCTCGGACGGCGGAGTTTGCGGGACCGCAAGCGCGAGGTCCTCGTGAAGCTCCGATTCGGAGAGGCCAAGCCGGGTGCTCCAGAAGCCTCCGAGCACGGAACGGGCGGTGGCGAAGAGATATCCGCGGATCGCGCTCGCCGGCGCACCCTCGCGAAGCCGCGGGATCGCCTTCAGGGCGACCTGCTGGGTGAGGTCCTCGGCGTCAGCTCGGTTGCCGACCCGGGCATAGATGAAGGCGTACACGATTTCGAGCTCGTGGAGCGCGATGTCCGTGGCGCGCGGCGCCATCGGAAGCTGGAGAAGATCACCCGGTTCGTCCGATGTGGACTCCTGCTCGCCAGGCGGATGGCCGGCGCTCATCTCCGCCCTTCAAGGCATGTTGATTCGTCGACCCACACCGTCCCTGGCACTACCGGTGCAGGTTACGGGAGACACTGCGCGATTCAGTGAATTAGGCGCGGGCCGGGGTGTTTCCCCCGGCCCGGCCTGGTTGCTATGCGTGTCGGGGGAGCCAGCTGCTGCGGCGGCGCCACAGCACATAACCGACCCAGCCGAGGAGGATGAAGGGTCCGACGATGCCCAACCCGACGACCACGTAATTGACGGTGGCCACGAAGTTGTGCGCCGCGTCGCTCAGTGCGGTCGAAAAGCCCCAGTTGTCTGCCACCGGCGCCGGCGCTGTCGCCGCTGCTTCGGTCATCGTGATGGTCAGGGCGCTGAAGGCGGTGTGGTCGTCGAGATACTTGATCTGGCCTTTGAGCTGCTCGATCTGGCCCGTGATCTGGGCGATCTGGTTCTGCACCGCGATCAGGTCGTTGATGTTCTTGGCCTGGGGCAGGAGGGCCAGCATTGCGGTTCTCTGCGCTTCGGCGTTGTCCAGGCGAGTCTGCAGGTCGAGGTACTGCGCGCTCACCTCGGTGCCGGAGATCTGCTCGTTCTGGACCTTTCCAATCTTCGAAAGCTGGTCAATGGTCGTGTCAAAGTTCGCCGCCGGGATCATGAAGTTGATGACGCCGGTCCGGATCTGGCTGTCGACCGGCCCGGCCTGCGCGGTGGTTCCGGCGATGTAGCCGCCCTCGGCCTCGACCAGGGTGCGGGCCAGGCTCAGCTTGGAGTCGAAAGTACCGGCGCCGACGCTCATTGTCAGCTGCGCCTGCCGGATCACCGGCGGACCCTGGAGCACGGGCACAGTCGTTCCGGAACCGGTGGGGTTGGTCGTGTCGCCGGGTTGCCCGTTGATGGTGGTCGGCTGTCCGCTTGACGACCCGCCACCCGCAATAGGCGCGCCTTTGGGCAGCGGGGCAGGCCCATTGGCGGTCGAAGCGCCGCCGGCGCCGCCACAGGCGGCCGCCGCCAAGAGGATCGCGATGACGACGAGGATTTTCTTCATTCGACGGCCTCCAAAGTAAATTTCCGAACTGTCTGACCAAACGCCGGATCCACCGGCACGTAACATTCGCCGTCGTGCTCCAGGTCAGAAACCTCGCCATCGAAGTCGTCGCGCGCCGGGTGCTCTCGGACGCGAGCTTCACCGTGGCGCCTGGCGACAAGGTCGGATTGGTCGGCCGCAACGGCGCCGGCAAGACGAGCCTGCTCAAAGTGCTGGCCGGCGAGGACGACCCGGCCGCCGGGCTCGTCCTGAGGCAGGGCACGCTCGGCTACGTGCCCCAGAACCCGCGCCCGCGAGCCGAAGCCTCCAAGACAGCGCTTGCGCACATCCTGTCCGGGCGCGGCCTGGATCGCGCGGCCGTGCGTCTGGCGGAGCTCCATGCCGAGCTCGAGCACGATCACTCCCCGGCCATCCTGGAGCGCTTTGCGGATGCCGAGGAGCGGTACCGGCTCGACGGGGGTTACTCGTCCGAATCAGATGCCAGGCGCATCGTCACCGGGCTCGGGCTGCGACCCGACCGGGTCGACCTCCCGGTCAGCGTCCTGTCAGGCGGAGAAGGGCGCCGCGTCGAGCTCGCGCGGGTGCTGTTCGCAGAAGCCGACCTGCTCCTGCTCGACGAGCCGACAAACCACCTCGACAGCGACGCCAAGACCTGGCTGATGGAATTCCTGCGCGACTACCGCGGCTCGGTGATCGTGGTCAGCCACGACCTGGTTCTGCTGGACGCTTCGATCACGCGCGTGCTTCACCTCGACGCGGGGCGCATGCGCGAGTACCGCGGCACGTACTCGCAGTATCAGAAGGCGCGGGTGCTCGAGGAGAAGCGCTTGACATCCCTGGCTCAGAGGCAGGAGTCGGAGATCACCCGGCTGAGCGTGCTTGCGGAGGTGATGCGCCGGCAGACCGCCAAGCGCGCGCGGACCGCGAAATCGATCTTCAAGCGTGTCGACCGCCTGAAGGCCGACCAGGTCTCCGCGCCCAAGCGCGAGCGCAAGGTCAAGGTCAAGTTTCCCGAGCCGCCGCACAGCGGTCGCGTCGTCCTGACCGCGAACGGGCTCAGCAAAGGTTACGGCGGCCCGATCGTGTTTCGCGACGTGACGTTCGAGGTCGAGCGCGGCCAGCGAATTGTGATCATGGGACTCAACGGCGCCGGCAAGACGAGCCTGCTCCGCATCCTGGCAGGCCAGACGGAGCCGAACTCCGGCACCTTCCGCCTGGGGCATGGCGTCTCGCTCGGCTACTACGCGCAGGAACACGAGGGGATCCGGGCCGGCATGCCGGTCCTGGCGCATATGCGAGAGCAGTCGGACGCCGACGAGCGCGTGCTTCGCGCCCTCTTGGGCTCGTTCAACCTGACCGGCGACATCGCGCGGCAGGATGCCGGGACGCTGTCGGGCGGCGAGAAGACCAAGCTGGCGCTCGCCCAACTCGTCGCGGGAAAGCACAACCTGCTCCTGCTCGACGAGCCGACCAACAACCTCGACCCGCCATCGCGCACCGGGGTCGCCCGCGCGCTCGCCGAGTGGCCGGGCACGATGGTGATCGTCAGCCACGACCCAGAGTTCGTGGAAGCACTGAAACCACAACGGGTGCTTTTCATGCCCGAGGGTCGGGTCGATTATTGGGAAGAGGATCTGCTCGACGTCGTCTCTCTCGCTTGATCGTGAGGTGCTCTTCCCCCATCCGGCCGGCCGCTTCGCGGCGCGCCACCTTCCCCCTGCGGGGGAAGGGAGATGAGAAGGGTGCTCCTCCGGCCATCCGGCCGGCCACCTTCCCCCTGCGGGGGAAGGGAGAATAGACGGGTGACGGTCGAATTTCGAGAAGTTGTGATGCCTGAGCTCCAGGGTGCCGAGGAGATCACCGTTGGCGCCTGGAGCAAGCAGAAGGGTGAGCGCGTGGCCGAAGGCGAGACCCTGATGGAGGCGCACACCGACAAAGTCAACGCCGAGATCCCATCTCCCGTCACCGGGAAGGTGGAGGAGCTGCTGCTCAATGTCGGCGACCCCGTCACGCCGGGCCAGCCGATCGCCAGGATCTCGCCCGAGTAGCTCTTGGCGCCACAATCGGTCGCCGTGATCGGGTGCGGCGCCATGGGGGCCGCGGCCGGGTGGCAGCTCGCAGCGCGCGGCGTCCACGTCGTGTGCTTCGATCGACACTCCCCTCCCCATGCGTTCGGCTCGACACATGGCGAGTCGCGCATCACCCGGACCGCGTATTTCGAGGGCCCCTGGTACGTGCCCTTGCTCCAGGAGACCTTCCCGCTCTGGCGGGAGCTTGAGGCAGCCTCCGGGGCAGAGCTGCTGACGGTGACCGGCGCGCTCATGATCGGCCCGCCATCCGCGGAAGCCGTCACCGGCGCTCTAGCCGCAGCCGCGGATCTCGGGCTCGACGTGCGGCTGCTCAAGGCCGACGAGATCCGCAAGGCCTACCCCGGCCACATCGTCGGCAACCGAGACGTCGCGGTGCTCGACGCGCAGGCGGGATTCCTCCGGCCCGAGGCGGCGGTGACCGCCATGATCGGGCGCGTCGAGGCCCTCGGCGGAGAGATCAGGCGCGAAGTCGTGGTCTCGGCGGTGAACCCCCATCCAGATGGGGTCGAAGTCGTGACGGCCGAGGCGCGCGAGAAATTCGACGCGGTCGTGATAGCCGCGGGTCCGTGGATGCGCGAGCTGGTCGACTGGCTTCCGCTCACGGTGGAGCGCCAGGTGATGGCGTGGTTCGCGATTGATCAGAAAGTCGAAACCGCGCTGACGCCAGGCAAGTTTCCGGTCTTCATCCGGCAGTCACATGACACCGGAGACGTGTACGGCTTCCCAACCCTGGACGGGGTGTCATTGAAGATCGCGCGACATCACGAGGGGGATGCGACCGACCCGCACCACGTGCAGCGCGAAGTCAGCGACAAAGAGCTCGATCCGTTACGACACTATGTGAGGACTCGCTTGCACGGGGTCACCCAGCGCGTGGTCCGTGCCGTCACTTGCATGTACACCAACACGCCCGACGGCCATTTCGCCATCGGCCTCCATCCGGAAGACTCGCGCGTCGTGGTGCTCAGCGCCTGCTCAGGGCATGGATTCAAATTCGCGCCGGTGATCGGCGCGATAGCGGCGGACCTGGCGTGTGATGGCGAAACCAGACGCGACATTTCGCATTTCGCGGTTACGAGATTCGCTTAGCGCCGCCTTTTGTGCGCTCCTCCTCCTCGATCGCAGCCTCTTCGTCTTCCCCCGCCTTTCGGCCGAACCACCACGCGACCGCCAGCAGGAGCACGACCGCGATCGCGATTGGTATGGCGAAGGGACCGAGCGTCGCCGCCACCGTCTGGTAGTGCTGTCCCAGGTTGTATCCGGCATACGCGAGGGCGAAGTTCCAGGGGATCGCGCCGGCCATCGTGGCGAGCGTGAATTTCACGTAACCGATCCTCGACAAGCCTGCCGGAAACGAAATGTAGGTGCGGACGATCGGCAGCAACCGCCCTACGAAAACTGCCCAGAGACCAAAGCGATCGAAGAATCGATTCGCGAGACGAAGGTGGCCGCGGCTCAATCCCATTCTTCGTCCCGCGCGGCTGAGCACCACGCGCTCGCCATAACGGCGGGTGAGCCAGAAAGCGATCAGCGAGCCGGTCAGGTTTGCCAGGCTGCTGACGAGTACCACCACTGCAAGCTCGACGATGGTGCCGCCCAGGCCCAGCTTGCCCTGCGAAGCGAGAGCACCGCCAAGCGGGACGACGATCTCGCTGGAGATCGGAAGGCCGGCGCTCTCTCCGGTCATGGTGACAAAGATCGCGATGTAACCCCACGTCGCGACCAGGCTGATCAGCAGCTGAGTCATGTGTTGCTCCTCGGGGTGTGTTCAGCGCGAAAAGGCAGCGTGCGGACCTGCTGATCGTCGACGAGGATCTCGAAGTTGTAAAAGCCCGTCTGCGCGATGGACACCCCGCTGAGATTGATCACGATGTGCGCCGCCAGGTCCCACCCATGCGGATGCTCCGGGGGAACCTGTCGAGCCGGAATCGTGAGGACGATCGGCTGCTGGAGCACCGCCCTGCCGTCCTCGTCGCTGCAGTGCACCTCGACCTTGTGCGGCCGCTCGGATTCCAGGCGCGTGGTCAAGAGCCGAAGCACCATCGCGCCTCCGAACGGCGCGGGGTACTGCTCGCGCCAGAGCGTGTCGATACCTGCGCCGAGGATGTACACGAGCCCGTTGGGCGGACCCTCGGCGGCGCTGGCGAGCAGCGCCCAATCAAGCCTCATTCACAACGATTATCAACGCACAGGCGAGCCGGTCGCGCAGGCTACGCTTCGGCTGCGTTCGGCCAGCGCGGCGCTCCCAGCTCGCGCGAGACCCCACGGGCCGCCTCGCCAACCGACGCTGCCAGGCCTTTGGCAAGGCCCTTTGGAAAGACGCGCTCGGTCGAATCGACCACGCCTATGGCGCCCACCGCGGTTCCGCCGTGGTCGAAGATCGGTGCGGCGGCACTCGACTCTCCGAGCACCGCCTCATCACGCTCGGTGGCGATGCCCTGGTCGCGGATCGACGCGAACTCGGTCCGCAGGGTGGCCGCATCTAGGGTCTGCTTGGTCAGTCGCGGCAGCGGTTCGTCCAGCAGGTCGTCGATCGTCTGCTGTGGCGAGAACGCGAGTATGGCCTTGCCCAAGGCGCTGGCGTGGAGCGGCAGCTGCAGCCCGACCTCGAGCACGCCAAATGCGGTGTCGGGGCGGAAAACGTGGTGCACCACCACAACGCTCGAGCCGTGCATGACGCCGACCCGGACCGCAGCGCTGGTGCGCACCGCGAGCCGATCCGCGTATGCGATCGAGCGTGCGCGCAGCTCGTTCAGGTCCAGGTAGGAATAGCCCAGCTGCAGCAGGCCAGGACCTAGCTGATATTTCTCGGAGCTCCTGTCCTGCTCCACGAAGCCGTGCGATTGCAGGGTCTGCAGCAGGCCGTGGACTGTGGGGCGGGCCAGGCCGAGCCGCTCGGCAAGCTCGCTGACGC
>Ga0209118_1000290_pt1 | contig 30099 bp, 20 predicted proteins | sample BlaSpr_A8_Ref_M1_FD_187988 | JGI IMG/M metagenome (GOLD analysis project Ga0209118, IMG submission 187988) | Forest soil microbial communities from Thunder Bay, Ontario, Canada - Black Spruce, Ontario site 2_A8_Ref_M1 (SPAdes) (version 2) | ecosystem: Environmental > Terrestrial > Soil > Boreal... | reverse complement strand
CGCATCCCCTCGATCCCCTTCCCACCCTCCGGGGGGAAGGGGACGCCCCCTCCCTCCCCCTCGTTAAGGCAGTTTCGTCTTTGCCGCCCGCGGCTCGGCCGGGGACCGCCGGGTCGCCGCCCGCCATCTATCAACCAGCTGGCGGGGGCTCTTGTTCCAGCCGGCGGCGGCTGAAGTATTCGCGTGTCGCCTCGACGTCACGGCCGATCTGGGCCGAGAGGTCCATCACCGTCGGAAAAATCCGCTCTTCGCGCAAACGCTTGTGGAACGACAGCTCGACCCGCTGGCCGTAGACGTCGGACTTGAAGTCGAGGATATGGCTTTCGACCACCCTTTGATAGTTCTCGTAGACGGTCGGCCGCGTGCCGATGTTGGTGGCGCAGTCGAAGCCGCCGGGAAAGCTGGGCAGCCGCACCCGGCTGGCGTAGACGCCGTCGGCCGGCAGCAGCTTGTGCTCGGCCGCGACGTTGATGGTGGGCCAGCCGAGGCGCTTGCCCATGCGGTCGCCCCGCACCACGGCGCCGGTGATGCAGAAATGGCGGCCGAGCATCTCCGCGGCGTCGTCGACCCGGCCTTCGACGATGGCGCGCCGGATGCGGGTGCTCGAGATCCGCTCGCCGCGCAGCATGACCTCGGGGACGCCACAAGCGGTGAAACCCAGCTCCTCGCCGAGGCCGCGCAGCATCTCGAAAGTGCCCTCGCGCCGGTAGCCGAAGGTGAAGCTCTCGCCGACATGGATCTCGCACGCCCGCAGCCGTCCCCAGAGAAACTCCCGCACGAACTGGCGCGCCGGAGTGCGCGAGAACTCGCGCGTGAAGCGCACCACGAGCATGACCGCGATCCCGGCTTCGGAGAGGAGGCGTTCCTTCTGCGCCTGAGTGGTGATGGCGAGCGGCGCCTGCTCCGGGCGCAGCACCGCCAGCGGATGCGGGTCGAAGGTGACCACCGCCGCGGCGACCCGCAGCTCGCGGGCCCGCGCCACGACGCGCTCGAGAATCGCGCACTGGCCGCGATGAACGCCGTCGAAGTTGCCGATGCCGACGACGCTGCCTTGCGGCAAATCGCTGCTGTCGTAGGCGTCTTGTGCCACCAGCATGGCGTTCGACCAGGCGCGGCGATCGGTCCGGGGGCGGCCGCGGGCGTCAGGCCCGGCGAACGGCCCGCGCCGGGCGGCGATCGGTCCGGGTCTTCGGGGCCAGGGGGACCAAGGCGGCCACCGTGGCGGCGGCGCTCGCCGATGTGGCCGTCGCTGGCGTCGCCGCCGTCACCGCCGTCGACGGGGCCACCACGCGCCCAACGAGGTCGGAGGCGTAGGCTTCGGTAATCTCCACCGTGGCCAGCGCCGGCCACTCGCCAAGCGGACGGCCGCCGGCGCCGGCGGCTGCCAGTCCGCCGCCGGCCGCCAGCGCGCCCTCCTCGACGTCGTTGATCAGCACCTGGCCGTCGATCTCGGGCGCCATGCCCTGGTGGCGGGCGGCCAGCAGGTGCTCGCTCTCGGCGCTCGGCCCTTCGATCAGCATCTCGAGGCGCCGGCCGAGCAGGCGGCGGCGCGCCGCCAGGGCGATCGGCCGCTGCGCCGCGAGCAGGTGGCGCAGGCGGCGGCGCGCGACGGGACGGGGGACCGTGCCGCCCAGGGCTGCCGCCGGGGTGCCGGGCTCAGGGCTGAAGGCAAAAGCGCCCAGGTGATCGAAGCGGGCGCGCTCGACGAAGCCGAGGAGGTCGCGGAAATGCTCCTCGCTCTCGCCGGGAAAGCCGACGATGAAAGTCGAGCGCAGGAAGACGTCGGGCACCAGCTCGCGCGCCCGCTCGAGCAGCCGCAGGTAGCGGGCCGCGTCGCCGCCCCGCCGCATGGCCTTGAGCATCTCGCCGTGGCTGTGCTGCAGCGGCATGTCGAGGTAGGAGCAGAAGCGCGGCTCGCTGCCCATCAGGCGCAGCAGCTCCTCGTCGAGCGTCGTGGGATAGGCGTAGAGAAAGCGGAGCCAGGGGATCGAGGTGGCGGCGAGCAGCGCCTCGACCAGCTGCAGCAAGCCGTGCCGGCGTATTCCCAGGTCTTCGCCGTAGCGGGTGGTGTCCTGGGCGATCAAGTTCAGCTCCAGGATCCCCGCCGCCTCGAGCTGCTTCGCCTCCTCGACCAGGCTGGCAATGGTCCGGCTGCGGAAGCGCCCGCGCCAGATCGGAATGGCGCAGAAGGTGCAGGGGTTGTTACAGCCTTCGGCGACCTTGAGATAGGCGTGACCGCGGGTGGTGAGCAGGCGCGGCGCGGTGTGATCGAACACCAGGTGCGACGGGGCGGGGAGCGGCGGGCCGCCTCCCAGCTCCACCAGGCGGCCGACGTCGCGCAGCTGGTCGAGACCGACGAAGCCGTCGATCTCCGGGATCTCGCGGGCGAGCTCGTCGCCGTAGCGGTTGACCATGCAGCCGGCGACCAGCACCCGCTCGACGCCGCTGCCCTTGCGCCCGACCACCTCGAGGATGGCGTCGATCGACTCCTGCTTGGCTTCCTCGATGAAGGCGCAGGTGTTGATCACCACCGTCTCGGCGGTTTCGAGGTCGCTCACCACCTCGTAGCCGCGCCGCGTCAGCTCACCCAGCATGATCTCGCTGTCGACGAGGTTCTTCGGGCAGCCCAGGCTGATCATGCCCACGCGAGGGCGGCGGGAGCAGTCATCCGGTGCGGCCATAAGGGCGAGAGTCTAGCAGATCGCTCCGCCCCGGCCGGCCGCCCGGCGGGCCGGCGTCATCTCCGACCGAAGCGGCGCTCGAGGTCGGAATCGGTCATCTGCAAGACGATCGGCCGGCCGTGCGGGCAGGCGTAGGGCTGCTCGGCGGCGAACAGCTCGCTCATCAGCGCCTCCATCTCGTGCGGCGAGAGCGGATGGTGCATTTTGACCGCGCCCTTGCACGCCAGGCTGGCGGCCAGGGCGTCGAGCACGCGGGGGCCGAGACCGCCGTCCGCCGGCGCGCCCGCGGCCGAGTCGTCCGCCAGCGCGCCCAGCAGCCGCTCCGCCTCGCCGGCCGACAGCACGGCGGGCACGGCGGTGAGCGCCAGCGTCTGGCCGGAGAGAGCGGTGAGGCCGAAACCGCAGGCCTCGAGGGCGGGGGCCAGCTCGAGCAGGCGCAGGCGCTCGGCCGGCGAGAGGTCGAGGAGCAGCGGCGAGAGCAGGACCTGCGACGGCGGGGTGGCGGCGGCCAGGGAGCGCCGCAGCCGCTCGTACAGGATGCGTTCGTGCGCGACGTGCTGATCGATGAGATACAACCCGTCCGGACCCTCGAGCAGGATCAGCGTGCCCTTGTACTGGCCGAGCAGGCGGAACGGCCGTACCTCGCCGCGGCGCCCCGAGAGCGGCACGGCGGCGCGCTCCGGCGGCGCGTAAGAAGGCATCGCCAGGCGTCCTGCCGGCCATCGGCCCTCGCCGCCCGGCTCGGCGACCTCGCCGGGCATGGCTTGGAGACCGCGCGGCAGCGGGTCCTTCGAGGAGAGGCCGCCGCTCTCGCCACTCCCGCCGCTGCCGGTGCTCGAGTCGCGCCAGTCGCGCCCGCCGCGCTCACCTCCGAATGCCGCCGGGGTCGGAGGACCGCCAAGGCCTTGCCAGGCGAAGGGCACCGATGGCGCGGTGCCGGCCGGCCGGCGCAGCGGCGCCGCCACCTCGCCGCGGGCCCGGGCAAGGGCCAGGCGCAGCGCCGCCGCGACGCGATCGAGCAGCCGCGGATCGCGGAAACGCACCTCCGCTTTCTGGGGATGGACGTTGACGTCCAGCTCCTCCGGCGGCAGGTCGAGGAACAGGAAGAGGGCCGGGACGTCGTCGCTCTTCCACTCCTCGCGCACGGCGCGATAGAAGGTGGCGAGCACCGCCCGGTCGCGCAGCAGGCGGCGATTGACGAAGACGAACTGGCGCCGCCCGCGCGCCGTCTCGGGCGAACCCACCAGGCCGCCGATCCGCTCGGGCGCCGCCCCGTCGCCCTCGGCGGCCGCGGGCGTCGCGCCGATCGCGCCGAGCTCGCGGATCACGCCGACCGCGCCGATTCCGCCGGTCGCACCGACCGCGCCGATCTCGCCGATCTCGCCGATCGCTACGAGGCGCGACGCCAGCTCGTCGCCGAAGAGCTGCGCGATGCGCTGGCGGGGACCCTCCGGGCCGGCCGCTGGCAGCAGATCGAGCAGCACGCGGCCCTCGTGGAGCACCCGCCATCGCGCGTCGGGGCGCGCCAGGGCGTAGCCCTGCGCCACCTCGAGGGCGCGTCGCAGCTCGGTCTCGGGCGCCTTCAGGAACTTGCGCCGCGCCGGCACGTTGAAGAACAGCGAGCGTACGTCCAGGGTGGTGCCGCGCGGCCGCGCCAGCGGCTCGGCCACCCGCACTCGCCCGCCTTCGATCAACACGCGGTGCCCGTCGCCGGGCCGCTCGGCGGTGACCAGCTCGACCCGCGCCACCGACGCGATGGCGGCCAGCGCCTCGCCGCGGAAGCCGAGCGTGCCCACCCGCTCGAGATCGGCAAAGCTGGCGATCTTGCTCGTGGCGTGGCGGTCGAAGGCGAGCAGGGCGTCGTCGGCGCCCATGCCGCAGCCGTCGTCGGCGACGGCGACGCGTCCCTTGCCGCCGGCCTCGAGCAGCACCTCGACCTCGCGCGCGCCGGCGTCGAGCGCGTTCTCGATCAGCTCCTTGACCACCGAGGCGGGACGCTCGACCACCTCGCCGGCGGCAATCTGGCTGACCAGCGGATCGGCCAGCAGGTGGATCCTGGACATGCCAGGCATTGTAACGGCCGGCGGGCGCCCCCGGCGCCGCGCACCGCGCGGGACCGCGGCATGGCGCCCCATCGCCGCCACCGACAAGTAACCGCCGCGTCACCAGCCGGCGGCGCCGCCGTCACGCAAAGTTCTTAAGGTCCCGGCATGGACGGCTCCGGGCATTGGCGCCCGGGGACGAGGCTCTCTTGCTCCGGGATTCCCGGGAAAGGCAGGCAGGGATGACAACGAGAAAAGCGGCAGCAATGGCCGGTCTGGCAGCTGCGATCTTCGCGAGCACGGCGTTTGCCGCCGAAGGCCCATCTCCGACCCGCGCTCCGCATCTGGATCACGTGTTTCTCATCATGATGGAGAACCACGGCTACTCTCAGATCGTCGGCAACCCGGACGCGGTCTTCATCAACAACCTCGCGAAGGCCGGCAACGTCGCGACGAATTACTTCGCGATCGGCCACCCGAGCTTGACCAACTACCTGGAGGTGGTGGGCGGGTCGAATTTCGGCGTGCTGACGGACAATGCGCCGGACTGGCACAACGCGAGCTGCGCTCCAAACCTCGCCACCGGGGCCGTCGCGACCGACAACCCGGCAAGCCCGAACGTCTGCCCGATCGCGGGCACCGGCACCGATGCCGCGACTTCGGCCGTCGACACGACCAATGAGACCCAGGGGGCGCCCGGCGAGAACAATATCGACGGCGTGATCTCCATTCCGGCCGCCTCCAACACCGCCGGCAAGTCGATCGGGGATCAGCTGGTGGCCGCCCATCTTAGCTGGAAGACCTACCAGGAGAGCCTGCCGCTCTCCGGCGCCGACAAGGTCACCTACAGCGACGGCTTCTTCACCGACACCACCTTCTTCCCCGGCTTTTCCCTGACGTCGGGCGACCTGCTCAAGCTCTATGCGGCCAAGCACAACCCCTTCGTCTATTTCAGGAGCGTGCAGGAGGGTTCCCGGGGCAACAGCCTCGCCAACAGCGTCGCATTCGAAGGTCCGCAAGGCCTGTATGCGGACCTGCGCAGCGGCCGCGTGCCGAACTTCTCGTTCATCGCGCCGAACCAGTGCAACGACCAGCATGGACGCGGCAACGGCGGCAATACCTGCGCTTTCGATCCGCAAACCAATGGCTCGCAGAGCGGTCTCAATCCGGCCCTCATCTACCGCGGTGACGTCACCGTGCAGCGGATCGTGACCGCCATCTGGGCCTCCCCGGCATGGAAGGCAGGCGACAATGCCATCGTCGTGATGTGGGACGAGAACGACTACAGCACCGCGCCGAACATCAACAAGGTGTTAGTGATCGTGTACACCAATTACGGCACCCACGGCGGGCAGAGCTCGACCTTCTACACTCACTTCTCAATGCTCAAGACGCTGGAGGCGGGATTCGGGCTGCCCTGCCTGAACCATGCGTGCGACAGCAACGTCGAAGAGATGTCCGACCTCTTCAGCCGGTAGGACCGAGCCGGGCCTCGTCACCGCGCCCAGACTGAGAGGCTCGCCGCCGGCGCTCGTCGCTAATGAAGCCCGCGCCGGCGGCGGCCCGGTGGCGCCGGGGCGAAGCTGCCGCTCCGGATTCAGGCAGGCCCGCGGGAGAGCTTGCGCCCGTGACCCCGCCTCAGAGCGGCAGCAGCCGGTAGGCGGGGTGCCGCAGGTCGGCGCCGCGGCGGGCGACGATCAGGGTGTTGCCCCAGGCGCGGCGCCAGAGGGGCACGGTGCGCAGGAGGCGGCGCACCAGGGCGCGGGGGCCCGTGGGGTCGGGACGGTGCGGGAGGGTGCGATGCTCCAGGATCTCGAGGCCGGCGGCGCGCAGGAAGCGGACCAGCAGGTGCGATTGCGCCACGTGGACGGCGTCGGCGTCGGGGGCGTAGCCCTCGGTGAGCACGCGCGGGTTGCGGACCCGATCGAAACGATGCCGGCCGTCGAGCGACGACAGCAGCTGGCGGCCGAGGCGCCGCAGCGCCACCTCGAGGCGCCGGCTCGGCTGCAGGCTGGGAGGCATCTCATAGGGCAGGTCCCAGGCTGAGCCGACGAGCAGCAGCAGCCCGGACGGGCGCAGCACGCGCGCCGCCTCGAGCAGCGTCCGGCCGGGGTCGTGGAAATGCTCCAGGGCGTAGGTCGAGAGCACGGCGTCGAAGCTCTCGGAGGCAAACGGCAGGTTCTCGCCATCGCCCCTGACGCGCCAGCCCGGACGGCCCCACTCCGCCGCCATCACCAGCGCCGCGGTCGAGACGTCGAAGCCGGCGTAGCGGCAGCCGGCCGGCAGCCAGAGCGCGTTCTCGCACGACCCGCACCCGAGGTCGAGCACCCGCTCGCCGCCGCGCAGGCGGGCGAGCAGGAGGCGCCGCTCGGGAGACGCCTCACGATTGGCGGCTGCCGCCTGGGCGTAGTACTCGCGGCTGCCGTCCCAGAACGAGTCGAGCCGCCGCTTGTCGTCCTCGCCCACCGCGCCAGTCTACCGCCGCGGCCTGCTCCCGCCTCCGGCGGGCCGGCGGCGGCCGCCGGCGCGCTTCGCGGCTCTGCCGGCCGCAGTCCGCGCCTTCCGCCCGGTCGCCGCCCTCGCTCCCTTCGCCGTCAGTCCGCTTCCCGCCTTCGCCGTCCCGCCGGTCGCCGCCTTCGCTCCCTTCGCCTTCGGGCGGGTCGCTGCCTTGGCCGCCCGGCCGCCGGCCGCCCGCGATGGCTTGCCGGCCGGCGCGGACACCGCCTTGCGGGCCGTCGATCGGGTGCGGGCTGTGACGCCGCGGGTCCTCGCCGGCGCCGCTCCCGAGCGCGCCAAGGGGGCCTTACGGGTGCCGGCGCCAGGGCGCGAGCGCGCCACGCCGGCGGCTGCCCTCGGGGCCGCTCGCCGGGCCGACCTCGCCGCCTTCGGACCCTTGCGTGGCGCCGCGGCGGCTGCGCTCGGCCCGCGTACGGCGGAGCCGCGGCCTGAGGCATCGGCACGGGAGGTGCGACCGGCACCGGCGGCCGGCCTGGGCGAGGCGGCCGCCGGCTGGCGGCGGGCCTTCGCCGGGCTGGACCGGCGAGCCGTCGCCGCCGCGGCTGGCGCCGGCTCCGCCTGCCGGCCGGCCCCGGCCTCACGCTGCCGCGCCAGGGTGGCCCGCGCCGCCGCAAGGCGGGCGACCGGTACCCGGTACGGGGAGCAGGAGACATAGTCGAGGCCGACGCGATCGAAGAAATCGACCGAGTCCGGGTCGCCGCCATGCTCGCCGCAGACGCCGAGATGCAGATCGGCGCGCGCCCGCCGGCCGCTCTCGCAGGCCAGCCGCACCAGCTGCCCGACCCCCTCGTCGTCGAGGCGGGCGAACGGGTCGTAAGGCAGCACGCCCGACTCGAGGTACTGCGGCAGGAAGCGGCCGATGTCGTCGCGCGAGTAGCCGTAGGTCATCTGGGTGAGGTCGTTGGTGCCAAAGGAGAAGAAATCGGCATGGACGGCGATCTTGTCGGCGATGAGCGCCGCCCGCGGCACCTCGATCATCGTGCCGATGGCGATCGCCAGCCGCATCTTCTCTTCCGTCAGCACCCGTTCGACGGTGGCCGCGATCCGTTGCCGCAGCCGGATCATCTCCTGCTCGGCGCCCACCAGCGGCACCATGATCTCGGCCTCGACGTGATCGCCGGCGCGGGTCCGCACGCAGGCGGCGCGGGCGATCGCCTCCACCTGCATGTCGTAGATCTCCGGCGCCGTCATGCCGAGGCGGCAGCCGCGATGGCCGAGCATCGGGTTGGCCTCGGCCAGCGCCGCCGCCCGCGCCGCAACCTTGGCGGCTGGCACTCCCATCTGCTTGGCGAGGCCCGCCAGCGCCTTGTCGCCGTGGGGCAGGAACTCGTGCAGCGGCGGGTCGAGCAGGCGCACCGTCACCGGCAGACCGGAGAGGGCGGCGAAGATGCCCTCGAAGTCCTTCTGCTGCATCGGCAGCAGCTGCGCGAGCGACTCGGCACGGTCCTCGGCGTCGTCGGCGAGGATCATCCGCCGCACCCAGGGGATGCGCTCCGCCTCGAAAAACATGTGCTCGGTGCGGCAGAGGCCGATGCCCTCGGCGCCCAGGGCGCGGGCCACCCGGGCATCGGTCGGCGTGTCGGCGTTGGCCCGCACCCGCATCCGCCGCAGCTCGTCGGCCCAATCCAGGACCTTGCGGAAGGTCACCACCGCCGGCGAGGAAGCGGCGGCGCCGTCTTCCCGGGCTGCCGGCGCTTCGCGGGCTTCCGCGGTCGCCGCGGTCGCCCGGCCCAACAGCGTCCGCAACACTGCCGACGGGCGGGTGGCGAGGCCGCCGGCGATCACCTCGCCGGTGGTGCCGTCGATCGAGATCTCGTCTCCCTCGTGCAGCACGCGGCCGCCCGCCCGCACCACGCCGGCTTTCTCGTCCACGTCGAGGTCGCCGGCGCCGACCAGGCAGGGCTTGCCCATGCCGCGCGCCACCACCGCCGCATGCGAGGTCATGCCCCCGCGCGAGGTGAGGATGCCGGCAGCCGCGTGCATGCCGACGATGTCTTCCGGCGAGGTCTCGGCGCGCACCAGGATCACCGGGCCCTGCGCGGCGAGCTCGGCGGCGCGGTCGGCCGACAGCACCATGCGGCCGGAGGCGGCGCCGGGGCCGGCCGGCAGGCCGTGGGCGAGCAGCCGTCCCGCGGCCACCGCCTTGGCCTTTTCCTCCAAGTCGAACTCGGGCGCCAGCACCTGCACCAGGTCCTGCGGCTTGACCCGCGACACCGCCTCGCGCGGCGTGATGATCCCCTCGTCCACCAGCTCGGCGGCGATGCGCACGGCGGCGGGGCCGGTGCGCTTGCCGCCGCGCGTCTGCAGCATGTAGAGGCGGTCGTGCTGGATGGTGAACTCGACGTCCTGCATGTCGCGGTAGTGGCGCTCGAGGCGGTCACAGACCTCGCGCAGGTCACGGTCCGCCTGCGGGAAGTCCTCGGCTAGCCCGCGACCGCCATTCAGGCCGACGATCGGCCGCGGCGTCCGGATCCCCGCCACCACGTCCTCGCCCTGGGCGTTGACCAGGTATTCGCCGTAGACGCGCGCCTCGCCGGTGGCCGGATTGCGGGTGAAGGCCACCCCGGTCGCGCAATCGTTCCCGCGGTTGCCGAACACCATGGCCTGCACGTTGACGGCGGTGCCGAGAGTGTCGGAGATACCGTCGATGCGCCGGCTCGCACGCGCTCGCGGGTTGTCCCAGCTCGCGAAAACCGCCCCGATGGCGCCCCACAACTGGGCGCGCGGCTCCTCCGGGAAGGGATGGCCGTGCTCGGCGATGAGGCGCCTGAACTTCTTGGCGACGGCGGCCAGGGCGGCGGGCGGCAGCTCGTTGTCGCTGGCCGCGCCGTGCTTCGTGCGCGCCGCGCCGAGGATCTCCTCGAAACCGGCGTGCTCGACACCAAGGACCACGTCGCCGTACATGGTCAGCAGCCGCCGCCATGCGTCGAGCACGAAGCGCGCGTCGGCGCCACGCTCGATCCAGGCCTCGACCAGAGAATCCGACAGCCCGAGGTTCAGGACGGTGTCCATCATTCCGGGCATCGACTCGCGCGCGCCCGAGCGCGCCGAAACCAGCAGCGGGTTGGCGGCGTCGCCAAAGCGCTGGCTGGTCAGCGTCTCGAGCCGCCGCATCTGGCGGTCGACCTCGTCCTCGAGCCCAGCCGGGTAGCTGCCATGGTGCTCCTGGAAGTAGGTGCAGACCTCGGTGGTGAGCGTGAAGCCGGGAGGAACCGGAAGGCCGAGCCGGCTCATCTCGGCGAGCCCGGCCCCCTTGCCGCCCAGCAGGTCCTTCTGATCGCCCCTGCCGTCCGCCGTACCGCCGCCGAAGGCATAGATGTACTTGACCGCCATGCGCCCTCCAATCCTGTAGGGCGCGAGTGTAACCGATCGGCGTGGCGGCGAGCGGTGGAGCACGACCTGCGGAAACTTGTGGGCTGGACGCGCAAAGTATACACAAAACGTATATACTCTTGACCGGAGGTGATGACCGATGACGGATCGCGCCAAGCTCTTCAAGAGTGGCGGCAGCCAGGCGGTTCGGCTCCCCAAGGAGTACCGCTTCCAGGACTCGGAAGAGGTACTCATCTATCGCCAGGGGCGCCGCGTCATTCTGGAGCCGATGAAGCGGAGCTGGAGTCGCGGGTTCCTCGCGCTCGCCGGCTCGGCACAGGACTTTCCCTATCCCGACGAGCCGCCGGCCGCCGAGCAGGGGCCGAACCTCGAATGAAATATCTCCTTGACACCAATGTCTGCGTCGACTACCTCAATGGTCGATTCCCGGGAGTCACGGAGCGGATTCAGCGGTCATCACCCCAGGATCTCTGTACCAGCTCGATCGTCGTAGCGGAGCTCCGATACGGCGCCGACCGCAGCTCCAGCCGGCACCGGAATCAGCCCCGCCTGGACGTGTTGACTGCCGAGATCGCCTGCGTGGATTTCGACCTGCTGGCTGCTTCAACCTACGGGAGAGTACGCGCCGAGCTCGAGGCGCGGGGGAGTCCGATCGGCGCCAACGACATGCTGATCGCGGCGCATGCGCTGTCGCTCGGTGTAGTGCTGGTCACCGACAACCTCCGGGAATTCGAGCGCGTCGAGGGCCTCGAGCTCGAGAACTGGCGCTAGCATCAGCGCCACGAGCGGCTTGGCTGAGCCAGCATCGTTGCGCTCGTTGCGGCAGCGACGAGATCGAGATCCTCTATGCTACCTTCTCACCGCCCTCCTCCCGTCCCTCGGCGCGGGATCGCCCGGATCGGCTGTGGTCACTGACCCACGACCCTGACTACGGTCGTCGTTGGCAGGTCCTTGGCGGACTTCTGTAGCGCGATCAGTTGGGAAACGATGGTCAGGGCTGTCGTCGATGCGCCCGGCTGGCAAGGCTCCTCGGCGGGCTCTCCGAGTTTTATGATCGCCCCTTCGTCGTTACAAGCAAGCGGATGCAGCGGTTTGGTGCGCGCTGGTATGAAGTACTCCTTCCTCTCGGCGGTGGTCGCTGTGACCACCCACCCCTGTCGCTGGCAGCGGCCATTGACCACCAAGAAGACCGGAGCGAACCATGGCGTCGGATCGTGCTGGACGCACACGTAGAAGGCCTCGGTGGAGGGGCTATGAAGACCGGAAGACCGCCTCATTCTTTCCGTCTCATTGTGGTAATCTGTAATCACCTGTCGTCAATACATCCCATAGAGGGAGGATCGCGATGAAGACCCTACGCACGTCCTGGTTGTCTGACGACGCTGGCACGCTGCGTTCCGGCGCGGCTGGCCTGCTTGGCATCCTGCTGCTGCCGGCATTGGCCGCCGCTCAGGTTGGGCAGCCCTTCGATCCCGGTTGCCCCGTGCCGTACGCCGCCATCCAAGTGCACCACCCGATCGACGACACCTGCGGCAACAAGGGAGACGCTCCGGACACCGAAGCGCCCCACCAGGCGCAGAACGTACTGAAGAACGACCTCTGTGCCACCGGCACCCCGAAGGCGGTCACGTTCGCCGACCTGGCAGGCCTGCAGACCCAGGCCGACCAGAAAGTACCGGCGTACGGCCGCGACAACCTGCCCGCCGACCGCTCGCCTCTGCAGCAGCTCGGCGAGGGCACCGTGGCCCGCATCGTCGCCTTCGTGGCCAGCGCCAAGTACTCGGGAGGCACGTCCGGCGAGAGCGTCGGCTGCAACCTCAAGGGGAGCGTCAACGACGACATCCACGTCGTGTTGATGGAGACCAAGGGGAAAGTGTCGGGCGCCGCCGCCTGCCCGAGCGTCACCGCCGAGGTCATCCCACACCTTCGACCCGCGGCCTGGACCGACAAGGCGATCGCCGGAGCCGGCCGGCCGGTGCGCATCACCGGCCAGCTGTTCTTCGACGCCAGCCATCACCCGTGCGCGAACGGGCAGCCCCAGCCCAGCAGCCCGTCCAGGGTCAGCGAATGGGAGATCCATCCCGTCTACAGCATCGAAGTCTGCAGCGGCACCACCCTCGCCGCCTGTCCCGTCGACGACGACACCAAGTGGTCGCCCCTCAAGGCCAAGTCAGGGTCGGCACCAGCAAAGCCCAGGCACAAACGCGCCAAGCCGGCAACGGCGTCCTGAGGCAAGAGGCCGGCGGCCCGCAACGGGCCGCCCCTGGCCATCCACCGGCACTCGCCGCGCTAGCCGTCCTCCTGGGACCTGCCAATTCAAGGATGGACGCGGAGAGTTCTACGCCCAAGATACGTTTGACGGCAAAAGCATCTTTGTTCGGTTTGTTTGGACGGGCATGACTACGAGTTCGCGGCACTTCCGGGGCCTTGCCGCTGGCTCACTCTTCCGCTTGGCCGCGGCAGCCAGGCTAATCCCAAAGTTTGGTAGACTGCGAAGCGATTCAAGAAAGCGTAATCGCCACCCTGAGCGTCTCCCCCCGGCGTCGCGAGCAGGCGAAGGGGGAGCCCCGACCTGGAGCTCCGGAGTCCGTGGACGACGACCGTGACGAATTCCTCAGACTCCTCGTCGAGAACTTGAAGGCGGGCGTCGACGCGGAGGAAAGCTTCGCGGCTCTCTTTCGGCGGTTCTATGGGCGGGTTTACAACACCTTCGCGAGCAGCCGGATCCCCGCCGAGACCCGCAAGGAACTAACCCAGGACGTCTTCTCCAAGGTCTATCAACACCGGGAGTCCTGTCCGGCCGCGGCCTTCGACCGGTGGCTCCTCCGCATCGCCCGGACGACGTTTCTGAGCTGGTTCGAGAGGGAAGGCCGGCTCAAGCGGCGCGGACGGGAGATCTCCTGGGAGGACCTCGGCCCGGGCGAAGCTGAGGCGCGCGCTGCGGGGCACTCGACGGATGAGCTTCCACTCGAACGCCTGCTCGACCGCGAACGTGCCGAGCTCCTGCTGCGGGCGGTCGAAGAGCTGCCGGATCGGATGCGTCAGTGCGTTCTCTTGCGGAGCTACCAGGGGCTGAGCGAAGCGGAGATCGCCGCCACCCTGCACATGGCGGTGGGCACCGTAAAAGCCCACCTGCACGCCGCGCGCAAGCGGCTTCGCGACCGCCTCGACGTGGAGCTCCGAACGGTGGACGCCGGAGATGGAGGTGAAGAGAGTGACGCTGGAAAGCCCTGAGCTAGCGGCCGCCCTTGGCCGGCTCGCAGTGCGCCGGCGGCGGGAGCAGCCCCACCTTACGGTAACGGAGCTCGAGTCCTTCCACTGGGGCGATCTCGACCCCGAGCGCGAACCAGCCGTGCGGGATCACCTGGCGCTCTGCCCCGAATGCGTCGCTCTGCTCAGGGCGCTCGACGGCTTCGCCCCGTCGCTGGCGGCGGCAGGCACGGGGGTCGCCGAGGCCGAGGTGGAAGAAGCGCTCGCGGCGACCCTTGCCGCCGTCCGGCGCCCCCAGTCATCGCCAGCCGCCGCGACGGTCCCGTTCCCTCTCTTTCCGCGCTGGAGACAGGCGAGAGGTCTCTACGCGCTCGCCGCCACAGCCCTGTCCGCCACTCTGGCGGTGAGTGTCGGGCTCTGGCTCAACCTGCGAGCGGATACCCTCCGCGCTCTGGCGCTCGAGCAGCGCGCCGCCAGCTTGGAGAAGGAGCTATCCCGCAATGGCGAGTCGCGGCAACAGGTCGGAAGCGACCTCGACCGATTGCGCAGCGAGCTGTCGGCGGCGCACGACCAGCTCGCCGAAGTCCGCGGCCTCGCAGCCGCCTGGCTGCGGCCGCATGTCAACACCCCCGTCGAGCAACTGCGCGCCTCGCCGAGCCGCGGGCTGGCGGCGCCTGGCGCCGCCAAGGTGCGGCTACCGGCCGGGGCCGATGTCTTGACCCTGGTGCTCGAGGATCCGCAGGACAAACGGTTCCCTGGCTACCGTTTCGAGTTGCGTGGCCCGCACGGCGAAAAGGTCGCGGAAGCCGCGGGGCTCGAGCGGACCCCCTACCGCAATTTCGTCGTTACCTTGCCAAGCAAGATCCTGACCCGTGGCAGGTATGCGATCCACCTGATTGGAGTCAGCGGCAGACTGGACAAACGGATTGGGGTCTATGAGATCGAGATCGTCCCTTGATCCCGCCGTGAGCCGCGCCGGCGCTGCGAGCTGCCGGGCGCCCCTGCCGGGTGGGCGGTTTGCTCTCTCCGCCCTGGGCGCCATGGCCGCCTTGGTCACCGGTCTCGCCGGCGCCGGTCTCTGCTTCGGCCAGGCGCTCACCACACCGCCAGCCGTGACGCCGCTCGACCTCGGCCAGCCCGTCCGCACCAGCCTGGCGGGGGGCGCGACGCACCGATACGCGGTCGGGCTCGCCGCGGGACAGCTCGCGAAGGTGAGTGTGAGGCACCTCGGCCTCGACGTCAGGGTCCGGGTCTCAGTGCCGGGATCTCCCGGATCGCTGGAGGTCGACGGGGTCCAGACGGGGCGCGGCGCGGAGGTCGTTCTTAGCGCCGCCGAGTCCGCGTGCACCCTGGGAATCGAGGTGCGAGCCTTCGACGAAGCGGCGCCCGAAGGCGTCTACGAGATCGTGCTCGACGCCTTGGAGAGCTCCCCCTCCTCCGGCCAGCTTGCCGCCGCCCGCGCGTGGAAGCAGACGGCGGCAGCCGGAGATCTCTCCCGGCAGGACGAGGCCCGGGCGCAAACGAAGGTGCGTGAGGCCTACGCTCGCGCCTTGGCGCTCTGGGCCAGCTCCGGAGACCGGCGAGGGCAGGCGGAGGCCTTGCACCTCTTCGCATTGGTGCGTGACCGGTGGGGTGAGAAGAAGGAGGCGCTCGACCTGCTCGGGCAGGCCGCCGCTCTGCAGCGGGCGATCGGCGACGAGGTAGGGGAAGCCAGCACCCTTGCCGACCGCGGCGCGGTCTACGACGACATGGGACGCCCCGCCGAGGCTGTGCCCGACCTCGAGCAGGCGCTCGCGCAGTTCCGCCGCCTGAACGATTCTCGCGGCGAGAGCCGGGCGCTGCTGAACCTCGCCAGCGTCCACGACAAGCAGGGAAACAAGGATCGGGCGAGCGCGGGATACTCCTCGGCGCTCGAGATCTGCCGGAGCAACGGCGATCGCTTCTGTCAGGCGGCAGCCCTCAACGACCTCGGGCGCTTCCAGTCGCTCCTCGGCCAGCCCCAGGAGGCCGTCGGCCGCTACCGCGAGGCGCTGGAACTCTGGCAGGCGGTGGGGGAGAAGGGCTTTGCGGCCTGGACCGTGATGAACCTGGGAGCCGTCGAGGAGTCGATCGGGCGGCCGCGCGATGCCCTCGGGCACTACGAGGTGTCGCTGCGGCTCAATCAGGAGACGGGCGACCGCCGCGGTGAAGCCTTCACCTTGCACAACCGAGCGGCGGTCTATGCCGAGCTGGGAGAGTCGCAAGCCGCGCTCGATGACTACCAGCGCGCCCTCGTGCTGTGGCGGCAGACGGACGACCGCCGCGGCGAGGCTACGACGCTCGGCAACCTGGCCAAGCTTCACGCCGACCTTGGCGAGCCGGAGATCGCGCTCGAGCTCTATGGCCGCTCTCTGCCGCTGCACCAGGCCTCCCAAGCGAAGGACACCGAGGCAGGCACCCGCTACCAGCTGGCGCACCTGCTCGAAGCCTCCCACCGCTGGCAGGAGGCGGACGAGCAGTACGCCGCTGCCCTCGCCATCTGGCGGGAGTCCGGCTCCCGCCGCAAGCTGGGCCTGGCCCTCGCAGGCCGTGGCTCGGTCGCCCTCGCGACCGGGATGCCCGGGGTAGCCCTCGCCCGCCTGCAGGAGGCATTGCTCGCCCTCCGCGAAACGCAGAACCGCCGGGGCGAAGCCGAGACTCTTCGCACCTTGGCGCTCACGCTGGCGTCGCTTGGCAGGACCCCCGAGGCGCTCGAGCAAGCCGGCGCGGCGCTCGCCATCCAGCGCGAGCTCGACGATCGGGCGGGTCAGGCCGAGACCTTCTTCCAGAGCGCTCGCCTCGAGCGGAGCTTGGGCGATCTCGACGCCGCGAGGGCCTCCATCGAGGCGGCCCTCACGCTGGTCAACCAGTTACGCGCCCGGGTGTTCAGCTCGAACTTGCGCGGGACGTTCCTCGTCGCCAAGCGACAGTACTTCCGGTTCTACATCGATCTCCTGATGGAAATCTCGAAGCGTCGCCCCGGAGAAGGGTACGAGGACCTGGCCATCCGGGCCAACGAGGAGTTCCACGCGCGCAACCTGCTCGACGCCCTGGCGGTCCGCGACACCAGCGCCCAGGCGGAAGCCGGCGGCGCGCTGGTCGAGCGCGAACGCGATCTTCTCACGCGGATCGCGGCCCTTGATTGGCGCCAGTCCCGGCTCGCCGAGCGCGGCGACGAGACCGCAGCCGCCAAGATCGACCGCGAGCTCGCCGAGCTCCTCGCCGAGCTGGACCGCGTGCAAGCGGAGCTCCTGCCTGTCAGTCCCCGTCATGCGGACCTCACGCAACCGCGGCTCCCCACCGTCAGTCAGATCCAGGAGGGGCTGCTCGATCTGCAGACTCTGGTCCTCGACTACGCTCTCGGGCCGGAAAGGAGCTACCTGTGGGCGATCTCCAAGTCGGCCGTGCGGAGCTTCGAGCTCCCGGCGCAGCCGCAGATCGAGCAGGCGGTCGAAGAGCTCATGGCACACGTCCGCGCCGGTCCCCACCCGCTCGCCCAGGACCGGATCGCAGGCCTTGCCGCGGCTCTCGGCGACATGCTGCTCCGGCCTGCCGGATCCCTGGCGGGATTCTCCCGGCTCCTTATCGTGCCCGATGGCGCGCTGCTGCGCCTCTCCTTCGCGATGCTTCCAGAGCCGGGTGAGGGCCGCCGACCCCTCGTCGTCAACCACGAGATCGTGGTCCTCCCCTCGTTGTCGATCCTGGCGTCGCTGCGGCAGCTCCCCGGCGTCCGCCCGCCGGCCAAGGGGAGACTCGCCATCTTTGCCGATCCTGTTTTCAGCCGCAGCGACCCACGGGTCGCGGCACGGCGGCGTGTTGGCGCCGGCGGCGCCGAGCTGCCGGAGGTTGCGGACAGGTCGTTCGAGGACTTTGGCCCGCAGCGCCTGCCGCGGCTCCCGGGGACTCGGGACGAGGCCCGCGCGATCGGCACGCTCCTGCCCAGCAGCCAGCTCCTGCTGGCGCTCTCCTTCGAGGCGCGCAAATCGCACGTTCTCGACGGATCGCTGGCCGGCTACCGCGGTCTTCATTTCGCCACCCACGCTCTGCTCAACGAAAAACACCCCGAGCTCTCCGGCCTGGTTCTTTCCCTCGTCGACCGCCAGGGCCACGAGCAGGACGGGTTCCTCCGCCTGAGCGAGATCTACAGCCTGCGGCTGCCGGTGGACCTCGTGGTGCTGAGCGCCTGCCGGACCGCCCTGGGCAAGGAGCTCGAGGGCGAAGGGCTCCTCGGCCTGACGCGAGGCTTCATCCACGCCGGAGCTTCCGCGGTCGTGTCCAGCCTGTGGAAAGTAGACGACCGCGCCACTTACGAGCTGATGCGGCGGTTCTACCGGAAGATGATCAAGGAAGGGTTCGCGCCGTCGGCAGCGCTGCACTCGGCCCAGGCCTCGATGTGGGCAGACGGCTGGCGTCAGCCCGCGGACTGGGCGGGCTTCATCTTCCAGGGCGACTGGCAGGTCCGCGGCCAGTAGCCCGATCACTCGCGCGGCGGTCCTCTCTCGCGCGGCGTTCGCGCCGTCACACGCGCGGGCACATCGAAGCAAATCTTCCGAAGCAATCTTCCGAAGTAAACCTTCGGCTCTCGAACACGGTCTCTTAGACAGTAGAACGCTGAAGCGCGCCCTCCGAGTGCGAGGCTCGGCGGCGTTTAAGTTCACTTCTGCAGAAGGGAGCTGCGAATCATGCGGATGCACCTGGCCTTGATAGCAGTCACATTGTGGGTCCTTGTGTCTTCTCCGGGTCACGCCCAGCAGGTCCTGCTCTCCGACGACTTCAATAACGGGGATGCCGCCGGGTGGCAGACGTTCGAGCCTGGCTGGAGTGTGCAGCTTGGCGTGTACCACTCGTCCAACACTGGTGCCGACATTCCCGTCGAGTCGGTCTGGGCCGCCGGCTACGGTTGGACCGACTACAGCGTCGAGGCGGATGTCCGGACGCTGAGCGACTACGAGCCCGCGGACGGCGGCATTACCTTCCGTTACCAGACCGGGAATCAGGCGGGAGACTTGAACGCGAAGTGCCGCCTCTTCCAGTACGGCGGGCGCTTCTTGCAACTCCTCGCGCCCGACGGGGTTTCACAGGTCCCCTTCAGCTATGTCCAAGGCCAGTGGTATCGGCTGCGAGCCACAGCGACAGGGAACACGCTAACCTGCCAGGTCGTAGGTGTCCCCGGAACGCTCCTCACCCAAACGAGCGCAGCCGTACCGGCGAGTGGTACCGTTGGGTTCCGAGCCACTCATATCCCCGGCGACTTCGATAACGTCGTCGTCGATGCGCCTTGGTATGCCGGCGTGAACTTCGCCGCCGCCGGAGTCGTGGCGTACTGGCCGCTCGACGGCACCGCAAGAGACGTAAGCGGCGCTGGCCACGACGGCACGCTCTTCGGTAATACGACCTTCGGGCCGAACCGCTGCGGCACCGGTCTGGCCGCGAGCTTCGACGGCAGCGGCGACTACATCGAGGCGGCCGGTCAGGTTGCCTACGGTGATGCGTTCTCAGCCTGCGGCTGGATGCTGAAGAGCGGTCTCGTCGAGAATGGGATCTCGTATCTCTTCATCAAGACCGCCGATGTGAACTACGCGTACCAAAGCTTGGGGTACAACTCGGCCCCCAATCTCGAAGAGATCCACGTGGATGTCTCTAACTTTGGGAATCCCTGGTACTTGAATTACCCGGTACACCTCGCAAATGGTGAGTGGCACCACCTCTGCACGACGGTCCAACCCGGCGACGTGCGCATCTATCTTGACGGCGCCCAGGTCGCGCAAGCGCCCCTCACCGGCAGTCTCGAGCACGGCAACTTCACCGGCAACTTCATCGGGGGCTTCCCGCACATCCTCTACGGGCCGTACTCCCACAACGGACTCATGGGCGATGTGATCGTCTTCGATCGGGCGCTCTCGGCGGCAGAGGTCGCAGCGCTCACGCAGGACGCGAACAACGATTGCATCGCCGACTATTGGCAGACGCCCGTGAACCAACCGCCGATTGCGCTTTGCCACGCCGCGGCGGTCGATGCCGGACCGAGCTGCAGCGCGCAGGCATCGATCGATGCCGGCTCCTACGATCCGGACGGAGGGCAAGTGATTCTCTCCCAGACACCACCCGGCCCCTACGCCCTCGGGGTGACTCCCGTGACGCTCACGGTCATGGACCCTCAGGGCGCTTCGGCGAGCTGCCAAGCAACAGTGACGGTGGTCGACCACACGGCCCCGGCCGTGGCCTGCAACGCGCCCGCGACCATTGTTCGGCGTGATGACCCGATCAGCTTTACAGCGACAGGGGCCGACAACTGCAGCCTCGCCTCGGTCCTCGTTCACGACTATGACTGCTTCGCGTACAAGAAGAATGGTAAGCGCATCGACAAGCGCGACTCATGCGAAGTGCGTCTGAAAGGCTCCACGGCGACCATCCTCGATGCGGGCGGCGTGGGCGACAACATCACATGGCAGGCGACCGCAATCGACGGCAGCGGCAACTCCACCACGATAACGTGTGCCGTCAAAGTAGTGAAGCGGGGGGAGGAGCACTAGCCCCGAACGTCCTCCCCGCGGCGCGGCTTGGCGGATTAGCCTCAGCCGCGCCGCGGCGGCAGAGAGCTGTCGGCGCAAGCTCGAAGCACCGAGCGTTGTGCGGGATCGAGCCGGCCAAGGCCTACGTGCCGGCGCGGGCGCGGTGCTCGGTTCTGTCGACCACCACCTCGGTCAACTTGGCGGTGCGGCTGACGGTGCGCAGGATCGCCTGCAGCAGGGCGATGCGATTGGTGCGCACGCGCTCGTCGGGGTCCATCACCAGGACCTCGACGAAGAAGCGGTCGAGCACCGGCGCCAGCTCGGCGATGCGGCGCAGGGCGCGCTCGTAGTCGCCGGCGGCGGCGGCCGTCTCGACCTCGGCGCGCAGGCCCGCGAAGGCGGCGGCAAGGTCGCGCTCGGCAGGCTCCGCGAGCTCCAGCAGGCGCTGGGGGTCGAGCGGCTGATCGGGCACGTCCTTGACGATGTTGGCGATGCGCTTGGCCGCCAGCACCACCGACAGGAAAGCTTCCTCACCGCGCACCCGGTGGATGGCGTCGACACGGGCGCGCAGGTCTGGAAGGTTGGCGGCGCCGGCAGCCAGCGCGGCCTCGATCTCGTCGTAGGCATAGCCGTAGAGCCCGAGCACGTAGCGGATGCGGTCGTCGAGGAACGGCCGCAGAATGGCCCACACGTCGCCGGCGCCACGCTCGAGGCGGCTGCCGTAGAGGGCTACCGCCGCCGCCGTCAGGCGCTCGAAATCCACCGCCAGGCGGCCCTCGAAGGCGATGCGCACCGCGCCCTGGGCGGCGCGCCGCAGACCGAACGGGTCCTTGCTGCCGGTCGGCACCAGGCCGCAGCCGAACATACCCACCAGCGTGTCGAAGCGGTCAGCCAGCCCGGTCACCTGGCCGGCCCGCCCGCGCGGGATCGGGTCCTCGGCGGCGACCGGCAAGTACTGGTCGTAGATCGCCTGCCACACCTCCTCGGGATGGCCCTCGTGGCGCGCGTAGAGGCCGCCCATCACCCCCTGCAGCGAGGTGAACTCCTTGACCATCTCGGTGACCAGGTCCACCTTGAGCAGGCGGGCCGCCACGGCGACGGCGGGCGCCTTGTCGCGCCAGCCGAGCTCGGCGCAGAGCGTCTCGGCGAGGCCCACCAGGCGCTCGGTCTTCTCGGCGTAACTGCCCAGGCGTTCGTGGAAGGCCAGCCGCGACAGCTGCTCGGCACGGCGGCCGAGCCCCGCCGCGAGGTCCTCGCCGTAGAAGAAGCGCGCGTCGGCGAGGCGCGCCGCCACCACCCACTCGTTGCCGGCGCGGATGCGGCCGGCCGGGTCGTCAGGGCGGTCCATTACCGTCAGGAAGTAGGGCAGCAGGCGGGCGGGCGCCGGGCCGTCGCGGGACACCACGGTCAGGGCGCTCTGGTGGTCGCGCAGGCTGGTCGCCAGCACCTCCTCCGGCAGCTCCAGGAAAGCGGCGTCGAAGCTGCCTTCGAGGACCCCCGGGATCTCGCACAAGGCGGCGAGCTTGTCGAGCAGCGGCTCGTCCTCGACCAGCCGGCCGCCGAGCGCCGCGGCGCGCTCGTGCATGGCGGCGGCGAGGACGGCGCGCCGGCGCTTGGGATCGACCTCGATGTGCCGGGAAGCCAGCTTGCGGCGGTAGTCGGCGGCGCCGCGCACCTTGAGCGGCCGTGGCGACAGGATCGGGTGGCCGGCGGTCTGGTCGCCTGCCGCGACGCCGAACAGCTCGAAGGGCACCACCTCGCCGTCGAGCAGCGACACCAGGCCGTGCACCGGCCGCACCCAGGGTCCCTCGCCGGCGCCCCAGCGCATGGTCTTCGGCCACGAGATGCCGGTCAGGATGCGCGGCACCAGCTCGGAGAGCACCGTGGCGGCGGGACGGCCCGCGGTGCGCCTGGCGGCGGCGAGGTATTCGCCTTTCTCGGTGACCACCCGCAGCAGCTGCTCCGGCTCGACGCCGCAGCGCCGGGCGAAACCGAGCAGCGCCGGGGTCGGGGAGTTGTCGCCGGCATATGCGGCGCGCACCGGCGGACCCATCACCTGCTCCTCGCGGTCGGGCTCGCGAGGCGGCACGCCGGCCATGCGCACCAGCAGGCGGCGCGGCGTGAAACCAGTCTCGATCTCGTGCGGGCCGAGACCGCGCGCCATCAGCTCCTCGAAGACCCGGGTGGCGAGCTCGCGCACGCCGGCCGCCAGCATGCGCGCCGGGATCTCCTCGGTGCGCACCTCGAGCAGGTACTCACCGCGCGCCATGCGGCATCTCCGGGACGGCTGCCGCGGCGTCAGGCACCGGCGCCGGCAACAGCGGGAAGCCGAGGCGCTCGCGGCTCTCGACGTAGGCCTTGGCGCAGGCCACGGCGAGGTCGCGCACCCGTTTCATCAGGCCGACGCGCTCGGTGACCGAGACGGCGCCGCGGGCATCGAGGACGTTGAACAGGTGGGAGCACTTGAGGGCGCACTCGTAGGCGGGCAGCACCAGGCCGGCGTCGAGGCAGCGCACGGACTCGCGCTCCATGCCGTCGAACTGTTGCTGGGCGAATGCGACGTCGGCGACCTCGAAATAGTAGCGGGAGAGCTCGACCTCTTCCTGGTGCCGGACCTGGCCGTAGCTGATCCCGTCGACCCAGGCCACCTCGTAAATGCTGCGCGACAGGCCGAGGAACATGGTCAGGCGCTCCAGGCCGTAGGTGATCTCGGCGCTGATCGGCCTGAGCTCGAGGCCGCCGGCCTGCTGGAAGTAGGTGAACTGGGTGATCTCCATGCCGTCGAGCATGACCTGCCAGCCGACGCCCCAGGCGCCGAGGGTCGGCGCCTCCCAGTTGTCCTCCTCGAACCGCAGGTCGTGCACCGCCAGATCGAGGCCGATCGCCGCCAGGCTCTGGACGTAGAGGCGCTGCACGTCGGCCGGGGCCGGCTTGAGGATGACCTGGAACTGCAGGTGCTTGCCGAGACGGAAGGGATTGTCGCCATAGCGGCCGTCGGCGGGGCGGCGCGACGGCTGGACATAAGCCACCCGCCAGGGCTCGGGACCGAGCACGCGCAGGAAGGTGTCGGGGTGCATGGTGCCGGCGCCGACCTCGAGATCGAGCGGCTGCTGCAGCACGCATCCGCGGCGCGCCCAGAATTCCGAAAGGCGCAGGATCAGATCCTGAAGTGTCTGCATGCTCCGTCTCTCGAGCCGCCGCGCGGCCCGCGTTCGTATTCGTCAGAGCGCCGCGCGCGTGCGCTGGATGACCTCGTAGCTGCGTAGCTCACGCTGCAGGAAGTGCCGGCGGACGCGCGCGCACAGCTCCTCCACCTGCCGCAAGGTCCGCGCTGTCGGGGCCGGCTGGGCCGCCTGCGGCAGCGAGCAGCGGCCGATCCGCCGCAAGAACTCGAGCGTCTCGGCGCCGACGATCAAGCCGGGCGTACGGCCGTCCCGAGCGACCCGGCCGGGGCGAACGCCAGGCTGGCCGCGATCCTCGCTCCGGCCGCGTTCCTCGGGCTCGTCGCGCTCGTCGCGCTGGCCGCGCTCGTCGCGCTGGCCGCGATCGTCGCGCCGCACGTGCTCGAGGCCCGCCGCGGCGCCCCTGGCGCAGGCGGGGCACAGCAGCGTCTCGCCCTGCGGCGGCAGCACCGCCTTCGCGGTGAGCGGCGCGGCGCAGCGCGGGCAGGCGTCCGGTGCCGGGAAGATGCCGCCCAGGCGCAGGACCCAGCACTCGAAATAGCGCGCCGCCACGTCCTGGTCCGCCCCGGCCAGCAGCGCTTCGAGCGTGGAGTCGAGGAGCCGGAAGAGCAGCTCGGAGCTCTCGTCCTCCTGGGCGAACTCGAGCATGTGGTCGACGAGGTAGCTGCCGAGCAGGATGCCTTCGAGGTCGGCCTGCAGCTTGTTCGCCGGCCGCACCAGATCGACCGAGGAGATGCGCACCAGGTCGCGGCCCGGCTTCTCGAACCAGGTGATCTGTGCCTTGGCGAGCGGCTGCAGCTGGCCGGCGAATCGGCTGTGCCGGGCGCGCGCGCCGCGCGCCACGCCGCTCTTCTTGCCACGCTCGCGCGTCAGAAAGATGACGATGCGATCGCGTTCGGCGAGGTCGCGGACGTCCAGCAAGAGGGCTTCCGAGGTGTGCAGGAGCACGATCAATGAACCCGGGTCGTCCCCGGTGCAGCAAGCGGGCGCGGTGAGCGCAGGCGGTCGGATCCTACCATCGGGTGATGCTAGCACGCCTCCTGGGGCCGCCTCAGCGCGCGAGCTCCGCCGGCCGAAGCTCGATTTCTCGCGGACATGCCCGTAGACTGCGACGTCATGGCGAACCTGGAGCGGGCGGGGCGAGAGGTCGACGCCGACGACATCAACCGCGATTTGGGCTTCGGCACGGTGGTGGCGCGCGAGAGCCGCCAACGGCTGCTCAACCGCGACGGCACCTTCAACGTGCGGCGCGACGGCATGAAGCCGCTCGCCTCGCTGAGCCTGTATCACCAGCTGTTGACCATCCCGTGGCCCAAGTTCCTGGGGCTGGTGGTCGCCGGCTTCCTGGCGCTCAACGTCGTCTTCGGCCTCGCCTACCTGGCCTGCGGTCCCGACGCGATGCATGGCGCCCCGGCCTCGGACATGGGCGGCAGCGAGTTTTTGCGGGCCTTCTTTTTCAGCGTCCAGACCTTCGCCACCATCGGCTACGGGCACATCAGCCCGGCGGGCCTCGCCGCCAACTTGCTGGTGACGGTCGAAGCGCTGACCGGACTGCTCGTCTTCGCCCTCGCCACCGGGCTGCTGTTCGCGCGCTTCTCCCGTCCCACGGCGAAGATCGTGTTCAGCGAGCGCGCCCTGGTCGCTCCCCTGCAAGGCGTCACCGCCTTCGAGTTCCGCATCGTCAACGCACGCAGCAGCCAGCTCATCGAGGTGGAGTGCCAGGTCCTGTTCACCCAGTTCCCCCAGGATCGCAGCCTGCGGCGGTTCGTGCCGCTGGCGCTCGAGCGGCAGAAAGTGACCTTCTTCCCACTTTCCTGGACCATCGTCCACGTGATCGACGCCAACAGCCCGCTCCACGGGCTCACCCACGAGGACCTGGTCGCCAACAACGCCGAGTTCCTGGTGCTGCTCACCGGCTTCGACGAGACCTTCTCGCAGACCGTGCACACCCGCTCATCCTACAAGCCCGAGGAGATCGTCTGGGGGGCAACCTTCAAGAAGATCTACAAGCCGCTCGACGCGACGGGCGTTCTGAGGATCGACGTCGGGCTGCTCCACGACTACGAGAAGGTGTCGCTGCCCGCCGCGGCGCCTCCTCAGCCGTCCCTTCCTCCCTGAGCTAAGCTAGCCCTCGCCGCGAACGAAGGCGGCCACGACCGCCACCGCCTCGGCCAGGTTCTGCGCCTCGGAGCGGCCGGAAGACTTGCGGGGCTTCAAGGAGTGGTCGCCGTCCTCGATCCAGTGCACGCGGATGCTGGGGGAGAGAGTGTAGCCGGCCACGTCTTCGGGGCCGCCGAAGGGGTCGCGGGTGCCCTGGACGATGAGCGTGGGAGTGCGCAGGTCGCGCAGGTGAGACGTGCGCTTCGCCGCCGCCGCGGGGGCGGCGCCGGGAGGGCGGAAGGGATAGCCGAGGCAGACGAGGCCGCGCACGCCGGCCTGGTCGGCGATCAGGCTGGCGATCCGTCCCCCCATCGACTTGCCCCCGATCCACGGCCGCTGCCCGCCGCTCGCGCCAATTGGCGCCAGTGCCGCCAGCGCATCGATTGCCGCCAGCCAGGCGCGGCGCAGCTCGGGCTCGCGGTCGGGAGCCTTGCGGCCGCCGCCTTCGCGCCGCGCCCGCATGTAGGAGAACTCGAAGCGGGCGACGCGCAGCCCGCGCGCGGCGAGGCCCGCGGCCATGGCGGCGAGGAACGGCGAATCCATCGGCGCACCGGCGCCGTGCGCGAGCGCCAGCGTCGGCCCGTCCGGCGGGCCGTCGAACAGGATTTCCGGCGGCGGCGAAGCCGAAGCAGGCTCGACCGGCCGCGGGGATCTGCCGGAGCCGTCCTCTCCGGCGGGACCTCCAGGGGGCTGTCTGGATGCGGGCATCCTTGAACTTTATCCCACCGATTCCGGGCGCCGGCGGCGCAACTGCTAACATCGTGGAGCGTTGGTACTTGCGGAAGACACCCCATGGCCAAGATCAGCCTCCCCCCTGAAGCGGTGCTCGAGCGCACCCTGGCGCGCATGGTGCAGCGGTTGCGCGAGGCTGCCGAAGACAACCTGCTCGGGGTGGCGATGTACGGCGCTGCGGCGAAGAGCCGCCACGCCTCGGGCACCGGCGCGGCGGAGGTCAACATCCTGGTGGTGGTGGCCAACGCCACCTTGCAGGCGCTGCTGCCGCTGGCCCCGGTGCTGACCTCGGCCCAGCGCCAGTCGCAGGTATCGTCTTTCGTCGCCACGCCGGCCGAGCTGCGGGTCGACGCGCACCTCTTCCCCGCCCGCTTGCTCGAGATCCGCCTCACCCATCGCTTGCTCTACGGCGACGTCCACCTCGATCGGCTGGAGATCGCACCGCGCGGGCTGCGCTTCGCGGCGCTGCAGGAGCTCAAGAACCTCGAGATCAGGTTGCGCCACCGCATCCTCGACCGCGGCACCGATCCCGACCTGCTGTGGGCAGGAATCGTCCAGAGCCTGCCGCGGCTGGTCGCGATTCTCGAGACGGTGCTGCATGCGCGCGGCGGCGAGCGGCCCGCCACGCGTTCCGACCTGCTGCGCCTGGCCGCCGAAACGCTCGGGATCGAACCCTCCCGTCTGGAGCCGATCAACGCCCTGCGCCTGCTCACCAGCCGGCCTACCGACGACGTGGTGCGCGAGGAGCTCAGCGGCTACCTGGCGTTGCTCGCGGACCTGGTGCGTGCCCTCGGGCGCATCGCGGCAGCGGACGGCATGCCGCCTGAGGTGTCGACGTTGGTCTGGGAATGAAGCGGCGGAAGAGTCCCCCCTCCATCCCCCTCTCCATCCGGCTCCCGCGGCCCCGCGGCTCTCACGCCTCCCGGCGGAGCCGCAGCCGGCCGCCGGCGCCGCCGGCGCGCAGTGGGGAGCTCGTGCTACTCCCGGCGCAGCGCCAGCACGGGCGAGACGCGGGTGGCGCGGCGGGCCGGAAAGACGCTCGCCAGCATCGCCACGGCAGCCAGCAGCAACGCCCCGCCGGCGTAGGACACGGCGCGGGTGGTGGGGATCTCATAGAGAAGGCCGGCGAGGAGCTGGCTGAACAACAGGGCGCCCGCGACCCCAAGCGCCAACCCGAGCAGCGTCAGTGTCGCGCCGCGCCCCAGGACCAGCCGCCACACGTCGCCGCGCGCCGCGCCGAGGGCCTGGCGCAGCGCGATCTCCGGTGTGCGTTGGGCCACCGCCGCGGCGGCGGTGGCGTAGACGCCGCTGACCGCCAGTCCGAGCGCGGCGGCGGCGAATAGCGCCACCAGCCAGGTCCCGAGCCGCGGTCCGGCCACCTCCTGGCGCTGGGCCACGTCCAACCAGCGCACCCGAGACACCGGCACGCCGGGCGCCAGCGCCGCGATCTCCCGCCGCACCGCCGCGGCAAGCTCGGCGGCGCGCCGGCTCCCGGCGACGACCGGCAGGGCCGCCGAGCCCGCCGGTGCCGCGCCGGCCGACGCCCGCACCCCAGGGCCGGTGGTTGCGCCGGCGCCGGTGCCGCCGCCCGCGAATCCCAGCACGCCGGAGGTCGGCCGCACGACCAGGGCCATCGCCCGCCAGGGCACCTGCTCGTAGGGCAGGAACATCACCGGGCGCGGGCCAGCCTCGAGATCGATGTCGCGCACCCCGCCGACCACTCCGACCACCGTCAGGACGCGGCCGCCGGTCGGCCAGCGCAGACGCTTTCCAAGCGGATTGCCGCCTGCCCAGGCGCGCCGGGCGAACGTCGAGTCGATCACCGCCACCCGCGGCCGGGGATCGCTGTCGGCAGGACCCAGCAGGCGGCCGGCGACGCGCCGCAGCTCCATGGCGCGGAAAAACCCCGGTGTCACCACGCGCCATTCGGCGGCCAGGAACTCCCGCCGTGCGAGCGGCAGCGGCTCGACCGTGAACGGCTCCGCGGGCCGCTCGGCGGCGAGCGGCGCGGTACTGACGAAACCGGCCGCCGCCACCCCGGGCAGCGCCTCGAGGCGCTCTTCGAGCTGGCGCAGCAGCGCCCGCCGCGCCTCCGGCGGGTAGCGCCCGCCGGTAAGCGCCAGGCGCAAGCTCAGCACGTGGTCGGCGTCGAACCCGGGATCGCTGCGCTCGAGGCGCAGATAGCTCTCGAGCAGCAGCCCGGCCGCCACCAGCAAGGTGGTCGCCACCGCCAGCTCCGCCACCACCAGCGCATCGCGGACCCGCCGCTCGCGCTGCGTGACCAGGCGCGCGCTCCGCCGTACCGCGTCATGGCCCGGGCGGGCGGCTTGCAGCGCCGGACCCAGTCCGCACACCAGGCTGCTGAGCAGCGCCAGGACGAGCACCAGGGCGGCGCTGCCGAGGTCGAGGCGGGGCATGGCGTCGAGGATTGCCGGCTCCGGCGCTGCCGCTGCTTCGGCCTCCGCGCCGGCGAGCGGCGCCGCGCCGGCCAGGGCGGCGAGTTGCGGCACGCCCGCGGCCGCCTGGCGCAGCGTGGTGGTCGCGGCGCCGGCCAGCAACAGGCCGCCGGCAGCGCCGAGCAGCGCCAGCAGCAGCCCCTCGGCGAACAGCTGGCGCACGATGCGGCCGCGGCCGCCGCCCAGCGCGGCGCGCAGGTCGATCTCGCGCTGCCGCGCGGTCGCCCGCGCCCACAGCAGGTTGGCGGCGCTGGCGCTGGCGAGCAGCCAGAGCAGGGCCGCAGCCGCCAGCAGCAGCCGCGCGCGCCGCGTCCAGTGGGGGCCGGCCCACGCCGCCGGCAGCGCCTCGATGCGCGCGCTCCAGCCGTCGTTGGTCACCGGGTGGAAGCGGGCTGCCGTGGCGGCCACCGCCGCGACGTCGGCCGCCGCCTGCAGCGGCGAGACGGCGGGCCGCAGCCGCGCCACGACCTCCAGCCGGTGAGGAGCGGGGGCCAGGGCGTGCAGCGGGAGCGGCAGCCACAGTCCGGCTCCCGCCGGCGCCGCGAAACCGGCCGGCATCACGCCGATGATCCGCAGCGTCACGCCGTCGAGCGACAGGGTGCGGCCGACGGCTCGCGGATCGGCGCCGAAGCGGCGCCACCAGAGAGCGTGGGACAGCACCGCGACGCGGCGGTCGCCATGCAGGGTCGTCTCGCCGGCGGTGAAGGCTCGGCCCAGCAGCGGCCGCTCCCCGAGCAGCGGCAGCAGAGTGGCGGTGGCGCGGACGGCCAGCACGCGCTCGGGCGGCTCCGCGGCGAGCTCTCCAGCCGAGCCGGGCGTGCCGGCCATGCCGAGAGTGCCGCCGAGGTTGGCCTCCGCGGTTTCGAAAGCGGCGATGCCTGAGAAGCTCCGGCAGAAGCGCCGCCAGTCGTCGTAGTCCGACGCCGTCGCGGCGAACTCGACGCCCCGCGGAGTGATCTGGCGCAGGCGCACCAGGCCGGCCGGCTCGGCGAACGGCGGCGGCGCGAGAACGGCACGCGCCACTCGCCAGGCGGTGGCGGCGCCGGCCAGACCGACCGCGAGCGCCAGCACCGCCAGCAGCGTCGGGCCGGGCCGCTCGCCGAGACGTCGGCTGGCGAGCCGCAGGTCGAGGGCGAGCTCGGCCAGCCAGCGGGCCCGGCGCTGCGCCCGGTCGCGGCCGCGGCCGATGGCGCTGCAGGCCGCCTTGACCTGGGCAAGGTCGCCGAAGCGCCGGCGGGCGGCCGCCATGGCCGCAG
>Ga0209118_1000289_pt1 | contig 30139 bp, 26 predicted proteins | sample BlaSpr_A8_Ref_M1_FD_187988 | JGI IMG/M metagenome (GOLD analysis project Ga0209118, IMG submission 187988) | Forest soil microbial communities from Thunder Bay, Ontario, Canada - Black Spruce, Ontario site 2_A8_Ref_M1 (SPAdes) (version 2) | ecosystem: Environmental > Terrestrial > Soil > Boreal... | reverse complement strand
GCACTCCCGCCTCGTATTTTGCGATGGTCGAGCTGGACACCTGAAGGTGCTGAGCCAGGGCGCGCTGGCTCAAACCCCGCTCCTCGCGCAGCGCTTTGAGACGAGCGCCAACCGTGGCCGCGAGCTCGTCATCAGAGGACCAGATTCGGGCTGGTTCATTCATTAGGTCATATAGTGACCTTTCCACACCCATTTTGCAACCGCTGCGAGTCGGTCAGCGGCCCCAGGCCTTCAATGATGAGCGATCCTCATCATTTTCCCCCGTAGCGCCGCCTCGCCGTCACAGGGCCGACATGAGCGTGGCGCAACCTCGGGTAGCGCCTTTCGCGCCGGAAATTGCGAAACTGAAGGTCAGGTTCCGCGGCCGCTGGGTGCCATTGAAGGCGTCCAGGCCTCCCCGCGATGAAGGAGGTTGTCATGTCATCACGTCGTTTCCGTTCGGTAGGTAGCGCGTTGGTCCTAGCCGTTCTCCTGGCCCTCGCCGCCTCCCCAGCCCAAGCCGCCGAGAGGTCCACCCTCCTGGATAATCTAGGAGCCAAGGTCCAGATCTGGCTCGCCGGTTGGCTGCCAGGCATCAGAATCGATAGCGTGGGCGCGACGGCTCCCAGCGGGCGTGCGGCGCTCGGGGGCCACGGCCGGCCAGCTCTTGGAGGTGCAGGCAGGAGCCTCACCCAGCACCAGGGGCGGACGTTCCATCCGGTAATACGGCCAGAGTGCGACACGAGCCCTGGCCCCGACCCGAATGGTTGCCCGCGCCCCTAGGGTTATACCGTCAGGCGGGGGTCAATCCCCCGCCTGTCCCTTTCTTCTATGCGTAATCGATGGCACAATGGTGTCTCCAAGAGGAAGAACTGGTGACCGACCATCCTTCAGCCGAAGAATTCGCGCTTTTTTTATCCGGCAAACTCTCGCGCCAGAAGAGGTCGGATCTGCTCCGCCATCTTGTGCGGGGATGCCCTACGTGCTCACAGGTTCTCGCATCTCATGGAGGCCCGCTGCCAGCAGACGTGCTTGAAGAAGCATATGAAGAAGTAGTTGCGCGCTCGGTGGCGCAAGTGTCGGAAACCGCTAAGGCTGGCACCGGCGCTCTTGCCATCCTCACCTCACTGCTGTCGGGAGAAAAGAGCTGGGGCGATCTTTCTAGCCCCGAGATCGCCGGTTTGCGTGGTCTTCCTCGCGTTCAAGCGCTACTCGAGGCCGGTCGTTCCCTCCGGCATCACGATCCCCAGGCGACCTTGCGCTTCGCCAAGCTGGCGCGATATGCAGCGGATCGCCTGAGCCTTAAAGACTTTGGCGCTCGGGCGGTCGCCGACGTCCGCTCCCTTGCCTGGGCCGAGCTGGGGAATGCTTATCGGATCTGCGACGACCTTTCTCGCGCGAGCCGCGCCTTGAATCGAGCTGTTTATTGGTCGCACCGCGGCTCCCGGTCTAGTGTCCTTTTGGCTCGGATTGCGGATCTCTTGGCGTCGCTGCTGGGTGCTCAACGGCGCTTCCCCGAGGCATTTCAGCTTCTTATGCTCGTCTATCACGTCCACGAAAAGGATGGCCGCCCTCATCTCGCGGGGAGGGCACTGTTCAGCGCTGGGAACATGGCCGCATGGGATGGTTTGCAGGGCACGGCGCTGCGGCTCATGCGCCGAGGGCTTGACCTTCTGGACCATGAGCGCGATCCGGTACTGGTATCGCAGCTTCTGCTCGCTATGATCACGTACTTGGCTGAACTTGGGCGCTTCCGTTCGGCTAGGCGGCTCCTCTGGCGGTGCCGCCACTTGTTCGTCGACTTGGGTAATGAGCTTGATCTCGTTCGTGTACGCTGGCTCGAGGGAAGGATCTATGCGGGCCTGTCAGATTACCCGAGGGCTGAGCAAGCATTCCAGGAGACTCGGTCTGCCTTTGCGAGCCATGAGCAGGTCTATCCGGCAGCCATTGCTGGACTCGATCTCGCGGCACTCTGGGCGCAGCAAGGACGCCTCGACGAGATCCACTCCCTGGCCCAGGAGATGATCGCCACCTTCCGGGCTTTGCGCATTGCCCGCGAGGCGATCGTCACCCTGCTCATCCTGCAGCGGGCCTGCCTGAACGGCAGCGGCCAGCTGCTGGAAATCATCGATATGGTGGTGACCTTCCTGAAGGACCTGGAGCGTCAGCCGGCGAAGCGGCATGAGCCAGGTTCGCCGCCTCGGGTGTCCCGCTGAGCTGGAGCCGCTGGCTCTGCCGACCTCAAAGTCCTGCGCCGGCTATCACTAAACGCAGAGATCCGCTCGGGCTCTCACCCGACCGACGCCTGGAAGCTCTGCACCCCGGTTCGACTCCCCTGCCGTCTCGGCGGGATTGTGCCCTAGGACTCGGGCTCGCTCCGGTCGCGTAGCAGGGGCAGTAGCGCGTCCGGTACCGCCTTGCCTTCGCGGCGGCGGCGCTCGAGGACCCGGTTCACTGCATCCTCGACCAGCCGGTCGAACTCCTCGGGGGACGCCGGGTCCACCTCGTCCAGCGGCACCATCTCGCCGCGGTACCCTGCTCGCTGGAAGGCCGCCAGGAAGTCGGTGGCCGTGGGAGCGTGGTGGGGCTGCGGAGCATGCGGCCGGTGCTTCGGGCGCGACGCGATCGCGAAGAACTCCTCCTGCGACATGCCGATGATGCGGAGGATCGAGACGATGTGCTTGAGCTTCAGATCCACCTGGCCGCTGAAGATCCGCCGCAACGCTTTCGGACCGGCGCCCAGGCGGCGCTCGACCTCGCTGACGCTGAGGCCGGCCGCGCGGATCGCCTGCTTCAGAAGTGCGGCATAGCGCCGGACCTCTTCCTCGACCTCGGGTACCATCTCTGTCATCCTGGCTATAGTGTACAGGATTTTGGCCCCGATGGGGCGTTTTTATAGCCAGAACCTTCCAGGCCCGTTTCCGAGACATTTGTGCGGGGTCCGCAAGACCGATTCGCGGATGGTCACGAGACCCCGAACCGGCGCGACCGTCGCCACCCTCGCGCAGGCGCCGTTGCGTGGTCAGGGACCTCGAACTGCCCTCTCGATTCCTTCCGAGCGGAAGAACTGTATCGCGCGGCGACAAGTTCTCGCGTCCTTCCGCCACGTCGGACGGGTGGGCAGCGCAGGAGGGAGGGCACCCAGGTGTTGCACTCCCAGCTGCAGAAAGCACCCGCGGCCGTTCAAGGAGACCTATGTCCCTCAGCGCCTCGTTCCTCGGTTCCAACTCTCCGCGCCCCAGGAACGCTTGCCCGAGTCTGGTGCCGGTCGGGCTCGCCGTCCTGCTTGCCGTCATCGCCGCCGGCAGCGCTTCGGTGCCGCTCTTCGCGGCCGCACCGGCGCCGCTCGTGCTGGTGTCCTCGGGTGCGGCGCGCGATCTCCCCGAGCGTCTCCTCGGCGCTTCGGCGGAGGCGTTCTTCGAGCACCTCATCGACGACCCGGCCAAGGTGGAGATCGCGCGCCAGATGGGACTGGCGTTCGTGCGGTTCCCTGGCGGCACCGAGAGCAACTACTACGACTGGCGAACCGGCCTGCCCGCCATCCAGGTCTTCCCGGACAGCTCCGCCTACACTCGCTTCTGGGCCGCGATCCTTCCGGCCATCGCGCGGGCTTTTCCCAATGGGATCTCGATGGCGGACTACCAGCCGTTTGCGGCCGCGATCGGCGCCGAGATGCTGATCGTGCCGAATCTCGAGACGTCGTCGGTGGCGGACCAGACGGCCTGGTTCCAGGAGATGAGTGCCGCGGGACAGCTGTCGCAGCGCATCGAGATGGGCAACGAGTTCTACATCGCGATGCTGGATGACCCGAACGTCATCGCCAAATGGCCAGACGAGCCTTACGCGCTCGGCGTCAGCCGCCGGTACTTCCGCGCTCTGCGGCCCTATCTGCTTCCCGGGACCAAGGTGGCGGTGCAGTCCGCGGGCAGCGCGTTCTACATTCCCGCCACCACCTCCGACCCGTTTCTGCAGCGGCAACTACGGTGGGACGCCGCGCTCGCGCCGGCGCCATGGTTCCAGGCGGTGACCGTGCACCTCTACCCGGACCCGAATCAGGTCGTGGGACAGCCGCTTGCCGGACCGCCGCTCAGCCAGTCAGCCGCGGCGACGATCCTCTCGGCAATGATGGCGCGCGCCGACCAGGGCGTGGACCGCGTGCTCACCGATATCGAGCAGCGTCTTCCCGGCAAGGAGATCTGGGTCACCGAGTGGAACCCGCGCGGCCCCAATCCCGACGGCAGCCATGACGCGCTCACGCCGCCGATGCTGATGCAGCTCACGACGCGCATGACGCTGGCCTATCTGCGCCACTCCGCGGTCACCGCGTCGCTCTACTTCATGCTCAATTTCGATCCCAACGTTCCCTTTGCCCTATACCTGCCCGACGGCGCAGGTGGGTTCCAGCCGACGCCGATGGCCGTCGTGTTGCGCTGGCTCGACCAGGCAGCCAACGGCGGCTCGTCGTACCTGGCCTACGCCGAGCGCGGCGCTCGCCCCATCCCCGGCGGTGGCCCATGGCCGGAGGCTTACTCGGCGATCGCGGCGGCGCTCTTTCGATCGGCGGCGCAGACGACCCTGCTGATCCAGAACGCTTCGCCGGCCTCGCGGCAATGGCGACCTGCCTCTCTGGGCCTGGGAAGCCCACGGACAATCGAGACTCTCTCGTTGCCAGTGCTGACCGACACGACGCGAACGGCGCCGCCGGTGGAGTCGCTCGCGGTCGGGCGAAGCGTGGTGCTGCCGCCCTACTCGGTGACCCGTGTCGTATGGCAGTGAGGGTTGAGCCCGCAATAGATGCGGGCTAGCCGCGCTCGCGGATTCTCGCCATCTGTCCCGGCCGCAGGCGGTTGCCTGGATTGGGGAAGAGGCCTTCGGCGCCGATGGTGCGGGTGGCGAGATCGACCTGGCGGTCGGTCGCGGCCAGATAGCCCTTCTCAGGGAGGGTGTTGCCGGGGCCAAGCACCAGCTCGAGCTCGCCGAACCGTCGCGCCGGTGCCGCGCCCAAACGCAGGCCGTCGAGGTAGCGCAAGTAATCCGGCTCGTCGAGCTGGAAGCGCACGCGAATGGGGTCGATGCTGGACACTGTCGCCAGAACGCTGGTCGGATTCACCAGGTCGCCCACCTTTGCCTGGAGAAGGCGGGCGACGCCGGCGATCGGCGAACGCACCTGCGTCGCCTCGAGGGCGCGGCGCGCCTGCTCGACGGCCGCCCGCCTGGCCTCGACGCTCTCGCCGTCCCGTGCATTCGCCAGCTCGGAGCGGGCCTGGGCCAGGCGCGCCTGGAAAGGCCGCGGGTCGATCTCGAACAAGACCTCCCCCCGCCGCACCAGGCGATCCTCGGCGGCCAGCCGCCGCGCCACGCGCCCGGCAACCTCGGGCCGGACGTCGGCGTCCAGGCTCCCGGCCGTCGTGGCGGTCCACTCCCGCCGCGACGGCGCGGCGCCTGCGACGGCCTGCGAGGCGGCGCCGGTCCAAGAGGCTGGCCGAGGCGGAGCGGCGGGTGGCGAGCTTTCGAGATAGCCGGCAAAAGCGGCACAGCAAGCGGCGGCGATCAGCGCCGCCAGCAGCACTTGTCCACGATGACAGTCAGCGGACCTGGGGAAGCTCACCGTCGATTCCTCCTGAGACCGATCGATTCTCATCTTCCTGCTCGTCCTTCATCCCCTGAGGACCGGCCCCTCTCGTGCCGTACACGAGGCCGAGGCACCTTCAGGGGAGACGTCCTAGGGAACGGCTGCCGTGCCCTGGCTATTTCCGGCGAGCGCGGCCGCCGGAAGTTACCGACCATCGGGTCTCCAGATTGTACGATTGCCGGCGCGCCTTGGATGACTCGAGCCGCAGGGGCTCCGGCGCCCGATCTTCCTCCGGGCGCCGGAGGGTGTCGCGCCGGATTTGACCGGGCACCGGCGCCCTCGCGCCGGATCTCACTGGGCGCCGGCGCCAGGGCGCCGGCTTAGGACGACTTCCGCGGGGCGTAGAAGAGGTAGGTGGCGCGGTAGTCGACATCCTGCATTGCTCCGACGTGCGCCGCGTCGCAGCCGGTGGCCGGCGCCGCGCCGCCGATGGTGTCCATGCGCTGCACGTATTGGGTCCCGGCCAGTGCGCCCTTGCCGCTCGACTCGATCTCGAGCAGCAGCCAGGGCACGGCATCGAAGGCGAGCGCCGGCACGCTGGCGATCAGCTTCTTCTTGACCGCCTTGCTGCCGTCCGCCAGCTGCCAGGAGGGACCCGCCGAATGGCTGCCGATCTCGCGGCCCGTGGCGTCGGCGAGCTTCGCACGGGGCTCCTTGAGCGTCCACTCGTAGCTTCCCTTCGCCTGCTCCTTCTCCCTGCAGATGTAGCGCTGGGCTCCCTGCCCGTGAGCCAGGAGCACCGGCACCTGGTTGGCGGGGGGGTCGAGCGAACGATCGGGCATCATCGGCCGGGCGAGCTCGCCCGAAGGCGTGACCACCCAGGGCTGCGCCGTGCCGCCCGTCGCCGGTGTCCTGGCGTCGGATGGGGCGCCCGGCGGAGCGCCCGCGGCAGCGCCGGCCGGATTGCTCGCCTGGGCACCGGTTGCGGCGCCGTTCGAGTTGCCTGGCCCGCCGGTCGAGGCGCCGCCCGGGCGCGCGCCGGCCGCCGGCTGCGACGTGGCGCAAGCCGCGAGAGCGCCTGCCAGCATCATCGCCACCGCCAGCCATCCCCAAGGTCCACCGGCAAACGGGTCGTGCATGCCATGCATCCGTACTCTCCTTTCGCTCTCCACGCGCGGGGCGCCGCCGTGGCGCGCCACCATCGCCGCAGCCGGGGAGTATCGCACAGCGGATGCGCCTAGGAGCGCTGCCGATCGGCGAAATCGACGGCGGTCGTATTGCCGCCGCTGATCACGATGCCGACCCGCTCATCGGGAGCCGGCCGGTAGGCGCCGCACCGGAGCGCCGCGAAAGCGGCGGCGCCGCCCGGCTCGACCACGATACGCACCGCGTCCCAGAGGGCTTGCTGAGCGCTCCGGATCGTCTCGTCGCTGACCAGGGCCACGCGCTCGACGTGGGCGCGAGCGATCGGGAACATCAGCTCGCCGACGCGGCGCGGCGCGAGGGAGTCCGCGGCGATGCCGCCGGCCGGAGCATCGACCGGCCGGCCGGCCGCGAGCGCGGCTGTCAGCGTCGGCGCGGCCTCGGGCTCGACGCCGACGATCCGCGCGCTCCCGGCATACCAGGCGGCGACGCCGCCGATCAGCCCGCCGCCACCGACCGCGATCAGGATCGTGTCGAGGTCGGGGGCTTGGCTGGCGAGCTCCATGCCGAGCGTGGCCTGTCCGAGCAGCGTCTCTTCCTGGTCGAAGGCGTGCACCGGCAACGCCCCCGTCCGCGCGGCCCACTCCTCGGCAGCGGCCAGCGCGTCCGCGTAGCGCTCGCCGACCACGGCCAGCTCCGCGCCATAGCCGCGGATGCGGTCGACCTTGGCGGGCGACGACACCGTGGGGACGAAGATCTTGGCCCGCACGCCCAGCCGCATCGCCGCGTAGGCCACCGCTGCGCCGTGATTGCCGCCCGATGCCGCGACCACCCCCGCGCCGGGGAGATCGCGCAGGAGCAGGTTGGCGAAGGCGCCGCGGGTCTTGAAGGAGCCGGCGTGTTGCAGCTGCTCGAGCTTCAGCGTCAGGCGCGCCGGCGCCGGCCAGCCGGCCACCAACTCCGCGCCGGCGAGCTCGACGACGGGGGTCACCCGCAGATGCGGCTTGATGACCTCATGGGCGGCGGCGATCCTCTGACGGTCGATCGCCTGACGATCGATCGCCGTGACCGTGCCCTTTTCCTGGTCCCTGTCTCTTTCGTCGATCATGGGTCACGCCAGCTCGGCAACCAGCTCGATCTCCACGCACGATCCGAAGGGAACCTGTGCCACGCCGAAGGCGCTGCGCGCGTGCGCTCCGCGCTGGCCGAAAATCTCCTGGAAAAGCTCCGACGCGCCGTTGGCCACGAGGTGTTGCTCGGTGAACGTGGGGGAGCTGTTCACCAGCACCATGAGCTTGACGATCCGCTGAACCAGGTTCAGGTCGCCGGTCGCGGCATGGAGCGTGCCCAGCAGGTCAATGGCGACGGATCGCGCGGCTCGCTTGCCCTCCTCGGTGTCAACGCCGGAGCCCAGCTGCCCGACCCAGGGCTCGCCGTCCCGCTTGGCGATGTGACCGGAGACGAACAGCAGCTGGCCGGTGCGCACGAATGGCGCGAAGGCGGCGACCGGCGGCGTCGGCTCCGGCAGCGTCAATGCCAACTCGCTCAACCTGGCATAGATCGACATCGAGCCTCCTCGTCCGCGGCTACCACCCGGACTGAAACTCCCGCTTGATCTCGGCGATCCGCTTCTCGTCGCGCTTGTAGAACCTCCACTGCTTGATGCGTTTGCCGCACACCAGGCCCGCCTGCGAGAGGATCCTGAGATGCTCGCTGGCGGTGGACGGGCTGACTCCCAGCTTTTGCGCGATGAACAAGGAGCAGACGCCGTCCCGGACCAGGTCGCCATCGACCTGCGGCGGAAAGTGCGCGCGCGGGTCCTTGAGCCACTCCAGGATCTCGAGGCGGCGCTCGTTGGCCAGCGCCCTCATGGCTGCGGCAGTCAGCATATTGGCAAGTTTGCCATCTGACGAACTAGATGTCAAGAGGCCAGCTACCTCGCCATGAACGGCGCCGGTGGTGATGACGGTCACGGACACCCACACGGGGAAGCGCAACCGATACACGAACCCGCAGAACACGCCTTTCAAGCCACTGCAGGACACGTCGGCCTTCTCCACCTGCCCGTAGCGGAGAGACAGTGCCAGCCTTTCAGCCGCGCCTCGCGTTTCCACAGAGCGAGGCGCGGCTGCGGACGCGGCTCGGTGCGAGCGAGATCGAGGCTCGCCAACCCAGCCCGGCGTGAGAGGTTCGAGTTGGCTACACTATAGCGGTGAGCCTCAGTCCGGAGGTGGTTTCCTCAATGGGCGATTTCCTGCTGGGCGACCGGCGGGTCCGTCCGTCGCGCAACCTCGTCGAGCCGGCCGTCGCGCCGGGCGCTCCAGGCACGCTCGGCGCCGGGGCCGCCGGCGAGAGCGCTGAGCCGCCCGCCGCCGTCCAGGTCGAGCGGAAAGTGATGGAGGTGCTGGTCTGCCTGGCGCGAAGCCCGGGCCGCGTGGTCACCAAGGACGAGCTGGTGCGCGAGGTCTGGGCAGGGCGGTTCGTCAGCGACGACGTGGTGTGGCGCAGCGTCCGCGAGCTGCGGCGGGCGCTCGGCGACGAAACCCGTGCCCCCCGCTATATCGAGACCATTCCGAAGCGCGGCTACCGCCTGCTGGCGGCCGTTGCCGAGATCCCCGAGCCTGGCGGCGCCGCGATGGCGGACGGCCGAGTGGAGGCCCCCGCCGTTCCGCCCGGCCCGGCCGGAGTGGCGCCCGCGTCGGAGGCGACCGCGGCGGCCAGTCCGGCCAGTCCGATCGGGGTGGCGCCCGTCCCGAAGGCAGCCGCGCCGGCGCCGGGGCTGCCGCTTGCCGCGGCGGCTCCGCTCGAGACGCCTTCCCGCCGCCCTTCCCGCTCAGGCCCCACGGCGCGGGGCCTGCCGTGCGTCGGAGCGGCCGCCGCGCTGGCGTTGCTCGGAGCGCTGGCGCTTGCCGCCGCGTGGTGGCTCGGTGGCCGCCGTCCGTCCGGCCCGGTCAGGCCGCCGCGTCCGGAGCCGCTGCGCATCGCGGTGCTGCCGCTGGCCAACCTGAGCGGCGACGCGAGCCAGGAGTATTTCGCCGACGGGCTCACCGAGGAGCTCATCTCGCGCCTCGGCAGCCTGCGCCCGGGGCGGCTCGCGGTCGTCGGACGCACCTCGATCATGGCGCTCAAGGGACGGGGCGGCGACGCGGCCGAGATTGGCCGCAAGCTCGGCGTCACCTATCTGCTCGAAGGCGGCGTGCGGCGCGACGGCGAGCGTGCGCGGGTCACGGTGCGGCTGGTCCGCGCCGCCGATGGCACCGCCGTGTGGAGCGAGCGCGAGGATGTCGATCTGCGCCAGACGTTGCAGGCGGAGAGCGCCATCGCCGAGCGGGTGGCCCGAGAGCTGGCGAGCGAGCTGCTGCCGCCATCGCGACCGGCACCGCGGCCAGCGCGCGCGGCGGCCCAGCCACCGGTTGAGTCGGCGGCCGACCCCGATGCCCATGACCTCGAGCTGCGTGGGCGTTACTTGCTCGCCCGGGCCACGTCCGCGGAGGCGCTGGCCCGGGCCGCCGGCGAATTTCGCGCCGCGGCCGACCGCGACCCGGGCGCCGCCACGCCGCGCTCCGGCCTCGCCGACTGCTATCACCTGATGGCGGTCATGGGGCTCGAGCGGCCGGCCGACAGCTATCCGCTCGCCGAGGCGGCGGCGCTCGCCGCAATCGAGCGCGATCCCGAATCGGTGGAAGCCCGCACGGTGCTGGGATCGATCCGCTTCCGCTACCGCTGGGACTATGGCGGCGCCGAGCGCGAGTTCCAGCGCGCGCTCGCGGCCAATCCGAGCTACGCGGCGGCGCATCACGACTATGCCTGGCTGCTGGTTGCCCTCGGCCGCATGGACGAAGGGATTGTCGAGATCCGCGAGGCGCAGCGACTCGAGCCCCTGTCGCTGCGCGCCTCCGCCGATCTCGGCTGGGTGCTCTACCGCGCCGGCCGCCCGGACGAAGCCATTGCCGCCATGCGCCGCCTGCTCGAGATCGAGCCTGGGTTCACCGCCGCCCGCGATTGCCTCGAGCGCGCCCTGGCGCGCCGTGGCCGCGACGCCGAATCCCTCGCCGTGGCCCGCGAGGGGCTGCGCCGCGCCGGCGCCTCGCCGGAGCAGATCGCCGCGCTGGTCGCCAGCGCTGCGGCGGACCCGACGGCCGCGCGGCGCCGCATCGCAATCTTCCGGAGGGGGAGGCTGGCGCGGCTGGATCGGTTGGCGCACGCCTCGCCGGCGAGCGGCGGCGTGTACCTCTCGCCCTATGCCGCAGCCGCCGTCGAAGTCGAGGCCGGAGATCCGGAGGCCGCCTTCGCCGCCCTGCAGCGCGCCGTCGCCGAGCGCGACCCCAGTGTGGTGATGCTGGCGGTCGATCCCGAGATGGCGCCCATCCGTGCGGACCGCCGCTTCGCCGCCCTGGTGCGGCTGCTCGGCCTGCCACAAGCCGGCGGTTGAGGTCAGCGTGCCTTGATGGGCACTTCGAGAAAGGATGCCCGGTCCCGCTCGCGGTACACGGTCCAAGCCACCGGCCCCGCCGCCGGGTAGCGCGCGAAGAGGCCTGCGTCGGCTCCCGCCAGCGCCAGGCGGAGACGGTGACCTCGCCGCAGCACGACCGAGGTGGGGTAGAGCGCGAAGCGGAGGGTGGTGGGCTCGCCGGGCCGCAAAGGCTCCGCGTCCCGCCGCAAGAAGCTGTGTGCCGGACCGAGAGGCACGTAGGGCAGGCTGGCGGGGTCCACCTCTCGGCGATGGATGACACGGAAGAGACCCTCGTCGAGATAGGTCACACGTCCGTTCGGCGCAACATCCTCGAGGTAGGCATGGATCGCTCCGTCCGCTGCCGTGGATGACATGTCGAGGGTGAGAATCGGTGAGCCGGTGATCTCGACGTCGCTCTCGAGCGGTGGACCGGTGTAGGTGAGCAGCCTTTTGTCCTCGGCGGCGCGATCCGGATAGATGACGTCACCCCCGCCCATCTGCGTATGCCACCGCGTCTGCTTGCCGCTCGAGGCGGTGAAATCCACCTGGTAGGAGTCGCTGGCGGCGGCGGCGGTGGGAGGCGAGGCGCACAAGCCGTTGCCCTCGGCAAGATAGAGCCGTTCGGCGTGCAGACCTTCCGGGGGCCAGACCTTGGTGGAGTGCCACTTCGCTTCGCCCATGGTGTAATACCGGATCGTCGATTCAATCTTGTCAGGCGGATCACGGCGCAAGACCTGGTCGAAGAAATCGGCCTCCATCCGGTACTGCTCGGGCAGCGGCGGCTCGGGCGGGGTGTGCGATGTAGTGAAGGGATCGGCGTTGAAGGAGCCGCTATGGGAGAGCGGTCCGATCACCACCACCTGCGGGTTGGAGAAGGTACGGTAGCGGATCAGTGCCCCTTCGCAGGGGCTTGCATCCATCCATCCGCACCACACCATCATCGGCACTCCGGACGATTCGATCTGCCGGCGCTGCCCATAAGGGCTGATGTCCTGAAAACCGTAGGTGGTCCCGCCGGTAACCAGAAAATCGTCGCGGTACTCGGCCTTCTGGACGGTTGCGGCGATGTCGAAAGAATGATGTTGCGCGACCAGCTCGGCGAGGTGCCTGCCTTGCGGGTCCGCATCCACCCTCTTGACCCCTCTCGACATCTGCCGCGCCCGCCAGCACTGAAAGCCGCGTGCTCCGGCGGCGGCGCAGAGATCGTTACGGTCCAGGGCAGCCACCAACTCGCCCCAGCCCTTGACGAAGGCACTGAGCAGGACGCCTCCCGGCTCCACCAGTGCCTGCGTATCGAAGTCGTCGTAGAGCGGCATGACCGCGCGCACCGCCGGCTGGTTCGGTACCGCCGCCAGCTCGGCGGCGTCGCCGTCGTAGGAGATGCCGAAGGTCCCGACGCGTCCATTGGACCAGGGCTGCCGCGCCGCCCAGGCGGCAACTTCGCCGAGGTCGGCGATCTCGTCGCGGGAGTATTCGACGATCCGCTGGCCGCCCGAGGCGCCGCTGCCGCGCGCGTCCACTTTGAGCAAAACGAACCCGCGGCTGTTGAAGTAGGCCCGCTGCCGGTCGACCAGACTCTCCGCCCGAATAATGTGCAGAGTGGTCAGCAGACGCAGGCCCCACCCGAGGTCGTTGGTGCGCCAGTAGCGGGTGGTCTTCACCAGCACCGGCCAGCGGTCCCCGCGCTGGTGATTCGCCGGCAGCCAGACGTCGACGGCAATCTCCACGCCGTCCCGCATCTTGACGTAGACCGCGGTGTCGCGGCGCAGGCCGGAGGGCGTCAACTCCTCGCCCGGCAGCAAGCCGCGGGCGCTCGCGGCAGCCACCGTTGTCGCGGCCAGGGCCAACCAGGTGACCATCACCAATCCGATCCTTGACATGGGGTCCTTCATGACGCCTCCTCGGCGGCTGGCGCGGCACGCGGGCCGCGGCGGCGCCGCGACGTGGTGGACGTAAGGAGGTCCAGCATGGTGCGGGCGATCTCGGGGAACCGCCGGCGAAACGCCGGCACGCGCTGGCCCCGCGCGACGAAGCCCAGCCACGCGAGATAGAGGACCTCGATACGGCCCCGGCTGCGGCCGCCGAGGACCTGGGCGAAGAGCTTGATTCGCTCCTCCTCGGCGCGATTGACCCGTCTGGCCACCCGCGGCGAGACCGATGCCCAGGCAAAGATCGCGGCATCGGATGGGACCTTGCCCTCTTCGCTCAACCTGGCGCGTTCGATCAGGATCTGGATCAGCGCGACCAGCGCCTTGCGCCCGGCCGCGCCGCCGAGCTGCGCCAGCATCTCCGGCCCCTCGCTCTCCCACTCGCGCAGCAGCAGCTCGAGCAGTTCGTCGCGGTCCTTGAAATGCCAGTAGAAGCTGCCCTTCGTCACCCGCAGGTCGCGCGCGAGCTTGGCCACGCGCACCGCTTCCACGCCGCCCTTGAGCAGCGCCAGGCGCGCCGCGCGCAGCCAGTCGTTCCTATCGAGATTCCGTCCCATACCCCGGGGTATCTAGTTACATACTGAGGGGTATGGTAGTGGAAGCGCGCGGCGTTGGCAAGAGGAAGCGCGGGCGCGGATGCTACCCGCGGCAGGCCTACCCGGGCGCGGATGCTATCCGCGGTGGCCCTACCCAGCCGCGCCGTGCCGCTGGAGCAGCTCGATCATCGCCGCGTGCCCGCTCTTGCGCGCCAGCGCCAGCGGCGTGGTGGTCTCGCGCTCGCCGGTGGTGAGCCAGGCCCGCGCGTCCACGGCGGCGCCACGCGCCAGCAGCAGCTCGGCCATCTCCATCTGGCCGCCGCGCGCCGCCCAGTGCAGAGCGGTCTGGCCGCGCTTGTGGGCGTCCACCTCGGCGCCAGCGTCGAGCAGCAACCGCGCGATCTCGAGCTGCTCGGCGCCGCCGCCGCCGATGGCCGGAAACCAGATCAGCGGCATGTTGTGGGCGCCGCACTCGTGGATGCGCAGCGGGTCTTCGCGCAGCTGCGCGCGGACGTGCGCGACCATGCCCATCATCGCCGCCGTGGGCATCGCGCAAGGCGCTCCCTGGTCGAGTTGCAGGCGCACGCCGTCCTTGAAGCCGGTGTGGGCGCCGGCCTCGACCGCCAGCTCGTTCCAGCTCGCGTTGACCAGCAGCAGCGACGGGTAGAGCGCCAGCAGCTCGCGCATCCGCGGCAGGCTGCCGTGCGACACCGCCACGTACTCGTTGACGACCGCCAGCGGTAGCGCCGGCTGCGCCGGCCGCTCGAAGCGCCCGCCGCCGGCGGTGACCGCGAAGCGCGAGCTGCGGTGCGCGCGCGGCAACCGCCCGGCCTCCCGCAGCAGCGCCGCGGCCGCGGTGCGTCCGTGGCGCTCGGCGAGGTCCAGCGCCGTCTCGCCGGCCGGGGTCAGGCGCCCCGCGTCGGCGCCGGACCAGATCAGCAGCCGGATCGACTCGCGGCGGCCGGCCGCGGCGGCCGCATGCAGCGGCGTCAGGCCGTCGCCCTGCTCGGCGTTGGGGTCGCCGCCGTTGCCGGCCATCAGGTCGACCAGCTCGTCGGCGATCTCGTCGTCGGGGCCTTCGGCGGCCAGCCGTAGGGCCGTGCGGCGCGGCGCCTCGGCCGACAGCGCGTTGAAGTCTGCGCCGCGGACCGTCATCGCCATCACCAGGGCCGGTTTGCCGGCGAGCACCGCCGCCTGCACGGCGTTGAAGCCGGTCGCGTCCGGCTCGTTGACCAGGACCGGCGCCTTGCCGAGCCACCATTTCACCCGCTCGCCGTCTCCCGCGAGCGCCGCCTCGACCAGGTCGAGCGCCTGGAGCGGCCGAGGCTGCCGCAGCAGCAGCTCCGCGACCTCGCGCCGCCCGGCGAGGCAGGCGATCTGAAGTACCGAGCGGCCGCGCTCGTCGCGGCTGCCGGCCAGCGCCGGGTCCCGCCGCAGGTAGGCGGCCACCAGCGCCGCGTCTCCGGCCGCCACCGCCGCGCGGAAGCGTTGCGAGTCGAGTGCGCCTGCCGGCCCTGCCGCCGCCGCGCCCATCTCAGCGCCTTCCGGTCCGGTGCCGGCGTCGCGGCCGCCCGCCGCGCCCGCGCTTCCAGCCCCGACCCCTCCGGCCGGTGGCCCGGCCGCCGCCGCGCCCGCCGCTGCCGTCGTGGCAGCGCCCAGTCCCATCGCGCTCAAGCCGGCGCCGCTGACTGCCGCCGCCAGTTTCAGGAAACCGCCGCGTGTGATCTCCATGGCCTCACTCCCGCTCGAAGATACGCCGCCGGCCCCTCCGGCGACGACCGCGAGATCCACCCTAGCGCGCCGCCGCCGCCCTCGGGCCGAGGGATGGCCGAGCTTTCGCCGAGGGAGGGCCGGGAGCTGCACCCAGACCGCCGCAAGCGGTGGGGGCTGATCCTCAGTGCTGCTGGCCGGCCTGGTGGTGCGGGTGCTCGTGGTGCCGGTAGACGTCGGCGAAGTGCGGCGCCCAGTCCTCGAGCGTGGTAGGAGTCGTGTTCTCCGGCAGGCGGGGCTCCTCGGGGCGGATCTTGCCCGAGTTGAGGGCCCGGTTCATTTCGAGCATCACGTCGGCCATGTGCGCCGGCATGCCCTGCGCCACCATCGCCTGGTGCGCCTGCTCGTCGGTGACCTGGACGTACGGCAGCTCCGGCTTGCCGATCGCGGCGCCGAGGATGCGCGCCGCTTCCGGCATCGTGTAGTCCCGCGCCCCGAGCAGGCTGCGCGTCGACTTGCCCTCGAACTCGAGGCCAGCGAGCAGGCGGGCGGCCTCCTCGGCGATGTCGCGGGTGGCGATCATCGGGATCGGCAGATCGGCGCGAAGGGTGGACGGGTAGATCCCCGCGTGGAGGATCGCGCCGATGGCGTGCAGGTGGTTCTCCATGAACGAGGTCGGCCGCAGATGGACGATGTGAGCCTCGTCGAGGCGGTCGAGTCGCTCCTCGTGGTCGTGCAGCCCCGCGATCGGGCCCGTGCCGTACGGCACCTCGGCGCCGCTGCTGCTCAGGTTCACCACGTACGGGACGCGCGCCTCGCTCAGGCCGTAGGCGATCGCCTCCGAGATCCGGTTCTGGACGCCCCGCAGGTCGTGGTCCACGATCACCGGCGGCACCATGGTGAAGGCGGCGTGGGCGCCCTCGAAGACGCGGCGTACGAAGTTCGCGTCATGCAGGTCGCCGGGGAGCACCTCGGCCCCGTGCTCGCCGAAGGGCCGCAGCTGCTCCTCGCGGCGCGCCACCACCCGCACCTTGCGGTGCCCCTCGAGCAGCAGCCCAGCGAGCCGCCTGCCGATGTGGCCGCTGGCTCCCGTCACCACGAACAGCTTCTCGCTCACGTTCGCCTCCTGCTCTTCTTCTGCCGGTTCACCTGCCGGTCCATCCGCTTCCGGCTGGGTGCTGATGGTCCCATCGCTCGGGCTGCGCAGCGGGGTATTGCTGCGGGCCCGTGCGCTGCCGGCCCCCGCCTTCGCCGCCGGCCGCCGCGCCGACTCATCGTCTCCATCATAGACGACGACCGCGGTGCCCGGCTGGCGTGAGACATGGCGCCTAGCGCGGCGGCGGTGGCGGTGGTTGGGGCGGGGGAGGGGGCTGGTTCGGCCGCGGTTGGGCCGGCTGCTTCGGCTGCCCCGGACTGGCCGGCGGCGCGGGCGGCCGGGCTGGCGGTGCGGGCACCTTGCCGTCGACGTCGAACGGCACGGTGTCCGAGCTGGCCGTGGCCCGCGTCGCGTCCGTGGCGCGGACCGCCACGCTGTGGTGTCCCAACGGCAGATCGAGCGAGGCGTCGAGCGAGGTGGCGCCCGGCTGCTGGTAGACCCGCTGGCCGTCGACGTAGACCGCGAAGCCGGTGATGCGATGGCAGCTGCTGGCGACGGCGGCAAACTGCACCGGCGACAGGACGCTGCCGGCGACGGGCGACTGCAAGTCGACGGTGAATCCCGAGCAGATGCCGATGGTGATGGTCAACGACGTGGAGTCGTAGTAGCCGGTCGAGTCCCAGGCGCGCACGATCAGCTCGTGGTTGCCGTCGTCCATCGGCAGGGTGGTGCTGATCGCCGGGCTGGGGCCGGCGGTGCCATACGCCAGCACGCCGTCCACGTAGACCTGCCACGCCGTGATCCTGGCGTTGGCGACGTCGGTGGTCGCCGAGGCGTCGATGGTGATGGGGGAGGCAAGCACGTCGCCGTCCAGCGGCCGATCGATCGCGATCGCAACCGTCGCCCGGGCCGGCACGACCGCCGCCGCGGCGACCAGCAGCGCCAGCAACGCGCTCAGCGCCAGCGGCGACGTGCAAGACGTGCAAGAGAGGCGCGAAGGACGGCGGAGGCGGGTTCGTCGTTGCATGGTTCAGCTCCTTCGAGGCGGTGCGGCAAAGACCCGCGGTCCACGGAGCGCGCCATTCCGGCGGCCCATGGTCCTCAGATCTCACCCGCGGTGCATATCGTATGCCCTGAGCGGCTCCGCGTGCGGCCACGTCCGCCGGGACTGCCGTGTCCCGGGACACGACGGTCCGTCTGCCCGCCGGCCGGCTTTGCCGCCGCGGCAGATGACGTGCGAGGATGGACCTCTGCCTGCACCTCGTGGAGGTCCGATGAACGCATCGCTCGCGAGACCTCGCCGGCCTGCCGGCGCGCTGCCGGCCGCGACCGTGGTCGCCGCGGCTGTCCTCGTCGCCTTTGTCGCGGGAGCGCTGCCGGGCCGGCCGGCCGCCGGCCGATCCTCGCCGGGGTCGCCCGGGTCGCCGGCCTCAACATCCTCGCCGGCCTCATCACCCTCGCCTGCCTCTCCTGGCTCGGCGGCGGCACTGGTTCCGGCGACCCTGATCGTGACCGGCGCCCGGGTGTGGACGGGTGATCGCCGGCACCCCTGGGCCGAGGCGGTGGCGGTGCGCGGCGAGCGCATCGCCGCGGTCGGGACGGCGGCCGAGCTCGAGCGTCTGGCCGGCCCGGCCACTCGCCGGGTCGAGGCGCATGGCGGGATGGTGACCCCGGGGTTCATCGACTCGCACGTGCACTTTCTCGACGGCGGCTTCGGCCTCGGCTCAGTCCAGTTGCGCGCCGCCGCGAGCCGCGCCGAGCTCGTGCGCCGCATCGCCGAGTTCGCGCGCACCGCGCCCCCCGGCGCCTGGGTCCTCGGCGGCGACTGGGACCACGAGCTGTGGGGAGGCGAGCTGCCGCGCCGCGACTGGATCGATGCTGTCACCCCGGACCGCCCGGTGTGGGTCAACCGGCTGGATGGCCACATGAGCCTCGCCAACAGCGCCGCGCTACGCGCCGCCGGCGTCACCGCGCGGACCCCCGACCCGCTCGGTGGCACCATCGTCCGCGGCGCCGGCGGCGAGCCCACCGGCATCCTCAAGGACAACGCCATGGACCTGGTCGACAAGGTGGTGCCGGAGCCTCCTCCCGCCGCCAAGGACCGGGCGCTCGACGCGGCGATGGCCTACGCCGTCGCGCAGGGCGTCACCAGCGTGGTTCACATGGGCACTTGGGACGACCTGGAAGTCTTCCGCCGCGCACACGACTCCGGTCGCCTCCGCACCCGCATCCATGCCGCGGTCCCTCTCGCCACCTGGCAGCGCCTGCGTTCCGAGGTGGCGGCGCATGGACGCGGCGACGCCTGGCTCGGAATCGGCGGCCTCAAGGGTTTCGTCGACGGCTCCCTCGGCTCGCGCACCGCCGCCTTCGCCGCTCCCTACGCCGACGCGCCCGGCAATCGGGGCCTGCTGGTCAACAAGCCTGAAGACCTCTACGAGTGGACGGCCGGAGCCGACCGCTCCGGCCTGCAGGTGATCGTCCATGCCATCGGCGATCGCGCCATCCACCTGCAGCTCGACATCTTCGAGCGCGTGGCCCGCGAGGACGGCCCCCGCGACCGCCGCTTCCGCGTCGAGCACGCCCAGCATCTCGCTGCCGCCGACATCCCCCGCTTCGCCGCCCTGCGCGTCATCGCCAGCATGCAGCCCTACCATGCCATCGACGACGGGCGCTGGGCCGAGAAGGCCATCGGGGCCGAGCGCGCGAAGACCACCTACGCCTTCCGCTCGTTGCTCGACGCCGGCGCCACTCTTGCCTTCGGCAGCGACTGGCCAGTCGCTCCGGCGGTGCCGCTCGCGGGGCTCTACGCCGCCCTCACCCGCCGCACCCTCGACGACCGGCACCCCGAAGGCTGGGTGCCGAGCCAGAAGATCACCCTCGAAGAGGCCCTGGCCGCCTACACCCGCGACGCCGCCTACGCAGCTTTCGCCGAGGGTGACGTGGGCACGCTCGAGCCCGGCAAGCTCGCCGATCTGGTGCTCGTCGACCGGGACCTCAGCCGCATCCCGCCGCCCGAGATCCGGGACGCCAAGGTGCTGCTGACCGCCGTGGGAGGAAGAGTCGTCTTCGAGGCGCCAGGCCGGTAATTCGCGTCAGTGCCCGGTGTCGCCGGTCTCGCCCCAGAGCTGCGACAGCCTGCGGTCGCGTCCGCAGCTGAAGCGGTAGAACCTGTACTGCAGGGTGCTCTTGACGTAATACCTCTGGTGGTACTCCTCGGCCGGGTAGAACTTGGACGCTGGCACGATGTCGGTGACGATCGGGTCCTTGATGCGGCCTGACGCCTCGATCGCCTTCCTCGAGGCCTCGGCCGCTCGGCGCTGCGCCTCGTCGTGGTAGAAGATCGCCGACCGGTACTGCTCGCCATGATCGCAGAACTGCCCGGAGCTGTCGGTCGGGTCGACGTTGTGCCAGAAGATGGTCAGCAGCTTCTCGTAGGTGACCTTGGCCGGATCGTAGACCACCTCGATCGACTCCCGGTGCCCGGTCCCCCCTGACGAGACCTGCTCGTAGGTAGGATTCGGCAGGTGTCCGCCGGTGTACCCCACGGTGGTCGAAACCACCCCCGGCACGTGGTCGTACGACGGCTGCATGCACCAGAAGCACCCGCCGGCGAAGGTGGCCGTCGCGGCCGTGGCGACGCTTCCCGCCGCGGCGGATGTGCCCGCCGGCTGGGCGGCGGCGGCGGCCTTGGCCGAACCAGCAGCCTCCTCCCCCCGCGAGCAGCAGAGCATCAGGGCCAGAAGGCCAAGACAGGGAAGCGCTTGTGGATGCATGAAAAGTCCTTCCTCGTGGATCGCGGACCGCTGGCGGCGATGGCGGCGATGGCGGCGATGGCGGCCCCGGCCGACCCGGGCACGCGGGAGAGGTACAGCTCTCCGGCCTCCCATTCTACGGTCGCCGCTCTCGTCTCAGATCGGTCGACCGGCCGACCGACCGCGGCTCCGCTCGTCGCCTGTCGCGGCACTCGCTGCTGGTCGCGGCGCGAAGGCGGCCTGGAACCTCTATGATGGCTCGCGCGCCGATTCGCTCTGGCAGGAGGAAGCCATGCAGAAGCGCTCATTCGGACCGACGGGTCGCCGGCTACCGGTCATCGGGCAGGGCACCTGGAACATGGAGCGCGACGACCGTGCCCGCGCCATCGCGGCGCTGCGCCGCGGGCTGGACCTCGGCTTGACCCACGTCGACACCGCCGAGCTGTACGGCAGCGGCGAGGTCGAGGAGATGGTCGGTGAGGCGATTGCCGGGCGCCGGGATGAGGTGTTCCTGGCCAGCAAGGTCCTGCCCGAGAACGCCTCGCGGCGCGGCACCATCGCCGCCTGCGAGCGCTCGCTCGCCCGGCTGCGCACCGACCGCCTCGACCTCTACCTGCTGCACTGGCCCGGGAACCATCCGCTCAAGGACACGCTGGCGGCGTTCGAGGAGCTGACGCAGGCCGGCAAGATCCTGGCCTGGGGGGTCAGCAACTTCGACGAGCAGGAGCTCGCCGAGGCGGTGGCCATCGCCGGCGAGGGCAGAGTGGCCTGCAACCAGCTCCTCTACCACCTCGAGGAGCGCGCCATCGAGCACGCGGCGATGCCTTACTGCGAAGAGCACGGCATCGCGGTGGTGGCCTACAGCCCCCTCGGCTCCGGCCGCTTTCCGAGCCCGCGCAGCCGCGGCGGGCGCGTGCTCGCCGAGCTCGCCGCGGCGCACGGCGGCACGCCGCGCCAGGTGGCCCTGGCGTTCTTGCTGCGCCGGCCGTCGCTGTTCGCCATCCCCAAGGCCTCCCGGTCCGAGCACGTCGAGGAGAACGCGGCGGCCGGGGACCTGGTCCTCTCCGAGGACGAGGCACGCCGCATCGACGAGGCCTTCCCGCGCGGCCGCCGGCGTCCCGGCGTGCCGACGCTGTGATCCGCCGGCCCTCCGGGCCATCCGGCGGGCCACCGATCAACCGATCAAAGGATGCCGCAGCTCGCCTGTCAGAGGATGCGGCAGCTCGCCTGGCCGCGCTTCTCGAGATACTGCTGGTGATACTCCTCGGCGCGGTAGAACGGGGCGGCCGGCGCGATCGCGGTCACGATCGGCCGCTTGTAGGCGCCGGTCCGCTCGAGCTCCTGCTTGGAGGCGAGCGCGGCCGCCTGCTGCTCGGGAGTGTGGAAGAAGATGGCCGAGCGGTACTGGGTGCCGACGTCGGGGCCCTGGCGGTTCAAGGTCGTGGGGTCGTGGTTTTCCCAGAAGACCCGCAACAGATCTTGGTAGGAGACCCGCTCCGGGTCGTACTCCACCTCCACCGCCTCGGCATGGCCGGTGCGTCCGGTACAGACGTCCTGATAGGTCGGGTTCGGGAAGGTGCCGCCGGAGTACCCGACGGTGGTGCCGACGACGCCGGGCACCGCCCGGAACGCCGCCTCGACTCCCCAGAAACACCCGGCCGCGAAAGTCGCTTTTTCCATTTCCGTGCTCCTTGCCTATTTCGAGACACGCTGCCGCCCGCCGCGCCCGCCCACCATCCAGCCATTATAAGTCGCCCGCGAGCCCGCGCCTTCCCGGCGGATGCTGCCGCGGCCGCGGCGATTCAATGCACTGCCGCTGCGATCTCGAGCGCGTTGATCGCGCCGCCGCGCGTCAGGTTGTCCATCGCCGCCCAGATCCAGAAGCCGCGTTCTTCCTTGCGGGGGGTGCCGAGCAGCACCTTGTCGCTCGCCGCCGCGCTGATCGGCCCGAGGTGCCGCGGGTCGTCCGACGGCTCGACGAAGGGGCTGGCGGCGAGCGCCTTGCGGACCGCCTGCATGGATGGCGCGGTGGCGCAGCGCACGTAGAGGCTGAGCGTCAGGCAATGGAAGATTCCGGCCTGCACGAGCTGGACCGACAACGGCACCGGCGCCGGCAGCACCGCGTCGAGCGCCGCGACGACGGTCGTTGCCGTCTCGTCGGCGTGGGCGGCAGGCAGCAGGTTGAAAGCGAGCTGGGCGCCGAACACCTGCGATCGGCGCCGCGCCGTCATGGCGACGATCTGCCGCGTCTGCTCGAACAGCTCCTCGAGGCCCGGCTCGTCGTAGAGCGACGCCGGCTGGATGACCGTCGCCATCGCCTCGCGCGGTTCGAAGGCCGCCAGCGGGTAGAGCACATGGGCCAGCAGCACCACCGCCGGATGCGGCGACAGCAGGACGCTCGATCCGCCGTTGCCGGCGCCGCTCGGCCGGGAGTTGATCCCGGAGACCACCGGATGCCCGTCGGCAAGGGTGGCGTCGGGCGACAGCACCACCGCGGTGACCTCCAGCGGCAGCTCGGCGAGCAGGGGGCGATTGGCGGCGATCGGTCCGCAGAAGAAGGCCAGCGCGACGCCGTCCAGGCTTTCCGGTTGGTAGCGCTGCACCACCGCAGCGGCGCCGCCGGCCTCGGTCAAGGTGCCGATCTCGTGCTCGATCGTCGACAGCAGCCGCACCTCCTGCCACGACGGCCCCGTGACGCCGCGCCCGAGACTCTCGCGCAGCTCCTTGCCGAGCAGGTTGCCGGGATGGACGATCGCCAGGACGCTCATGGCGATGGTTTCTTGTCCGGGGATGCCTTCCTGTCCGGTGGCGACTTCTTGTCAGGCGGTGTCGTCTTGTCCGGCGGTATCGCCTTGTCCGGCGGTGTCACCTTGTCCGGTGAGACCTTCTTCTCCGGCATCGCTTCGATCGCCGGCAAGGCCTTCTCCCCGGGAGGTGGCTTCTCTCCCGGCGGCGGCAACCCTCCGGCGTCCGCGTCCTTGCCCGGCAGCGCCGCGCCCTCCGCCGGCGGCAACGCTGGCGCCGAGATTCCAGGCGGCCGCCGCAGCGGCAGCGGCAGCAGCGGCGTCGCCGCCGCTGGCAGCCGCGTTGCGGCAGTCGCGCGCGGCGGCGACCCCGGCGGTCCGGGAGTTTCAGGCGGCTTACCCGCGGCCGTAGGCACCGTTCCCGGCGTCAGCGCCGACGATCCTGCCAGCGGCCCCGTTGCCGGCGGCAGCACGGACGTTCCGGATAGCTTTCCCGGCCGCCGGCGGAGCAGCCGGTTCCAGAGGTAGCTGGCTGGTCCGGAAAGCGCGTAGAGCAGGGCGATCAGCGGGAAGCCGGCCCGGTGCAGGTCGCTGCTCGTCAAGAGGTAGACGACGATCACCACGATCAGGGCCAGCGGCAGCGCGGCGCGGTAGCTCCAACGCCGGCGCAGGTCGACCTTCTTCAAGCTGTAGTAGCGGAAGGTGGAGACCATCAGCGCGCCGATCAGAATCAGCGAGACCAACATCGACCTCAGGGTCCAGTCACGCCAGGCTGGATCGGGGGCGAAGAACATCAGCGAGCAGATGGCTACCGCCGCCGCCGGCGCCGGCAGGCCCACGAAGAAGCGGCTGTCTGCCGCCTTGAGCTGCTGCACGTTGAATCGCGCCAGACGGCTGGCGGTGGTCACCAGGTAGAACACCGGCACCAGCCAGGCGCGCGGCGCCAGGTCTTTGACGCCCCAGAGGTAGGCAAGCACCGCCGGCGCGACCCCGAACGTGATGACGTCCGCCAGCGAGTCGAACTCCTTGCCGAACTCGGTCTCGGTGCCGGTCATGCGCGCGATGAGGCCATCAAGACTGTCAGTGATGGCGGCCAGGAACACCACCACCGCGGCAAGCGTGAAGTCGCCCTGGAGACCGCAGATCACGGCGAAGAAACCGAGCAGGAGGTTACCGATGGTAAACAGGCTCGGCAGCAGGTAGGCGCCGCGCCGTGCCCGCCGCGACAGAGCCGGCCGGCGCGGGCGCTCGTCGACACTCATCGCAGTACCTCCGCGGTCGCGCTCGCGGCCGCCGTGACACCCGCCTCGCCGGCCGCCGTTCCAGCCGCCGTTCCAGCCGCCGTCCCGCCCGGCATGGCGCCCGCTAGGCTCGCTGGCGTGCCCGCTACGCCCGCTGTAATGCCCGGCTCGGCGCCCGCTGCGGCACCCGGCACCGCTGCCGGCGCGGCGATCGCGGTGGCGCCGTTGCGCACCCGGTCTCCGCGCCGGACCAGGACCTGGTAGCTGGCCGGCACCAGCAAGTCCACGCGCGACCCGAACTTGATCAGGCCCAGGGGCTGGCCGCGTTCGACCCGATCGCCCGCGGCGAGGTAACAGACCACTCGGCGCGCCAGCAGGCCGGCGATCTGGCGCACGCCGATCAGGTCGCCGCCGGTGCGCCGGATCACGGTCAGGTGCTGCTCGTTGATCTCGCCGGCATCGGTGCGGAAGGCGGCGACCTTGCGCCCGGTGGCATGGCGCGATGCGATCACTTCGCCGGTGACCGGTGTCTTCTGTACGTGGACGTCGAAGATCGACAGGAAGGTGACGACGCGGTGGTAGGCCCCCGGCCCCAGGTCCGGCGCCTCGACGGTGTCCACCAGGGTGACCAGGCCGGCGGCCGGCGCCAGCACGATGCCCGCTTCGCCGTCGAAGCGGCGCGCCGGGTCGCGGAAAAAGGTGAGCACGGCAAGCCCGGCGATGCCGGCACCCGCGGCCCAGCCGGGGTGCCCGGTGGCGGCGGCGAGCGCGGCCAGCAGCGCGAACGGCACCACGAAGGGCCAGCTCTCTCTGGCGAAGCTCATCGGCGGTGGCGGCGGCAGCAAGGTTGGCCGCAGCGGTCGGCGGCGGGGGTGCCGTGGGGAGCGTCGAGCATCACGGGGCAGCCGAGCGTCGGACGGTCTCTCTTGCCGGTGAGTGGGCAGGGGCGCCGTGACGTCGGGATCAGGCGGAGACGCGGGCCTCGCTGTGGGCGCGCAGGATCTCCTCCATGCGGTCTTTGAGCGTCAGCTTGTGCAGCTTGATCTTCTTCTCTTCGATCTCGTCGTCCTGGGACGGCAGCGTCTTCTGGATGAGCTCGGACAGCCGCCGCTCGTACTCACGGTGCTCCTCGTACAGGCGGCGGAACTGCTCGTCTGTCTGAATCAGCTCTGCTTTCAGATCGTCCCGACTGGACATGGCTCGGACCTCCTTGCGATAGGGATGGCTCCGGTCCGAGATGGACCGGCGGTTGGGGTGAAGCTGCAGGACGGCGAGGGAGAGCGGCAGGGGGCGGTCACCGCGCTGCCGTCTCCCGGATGCGCCCCGGCCGCACCTCGCCGCGGCGGGGGCAGACGGTACGGGGTGGCAAGAGCAGAGCGGTGTCCATGCTCGCAACGCGGTCAGGATAACACCGCGTTTCGCGCCGGAGCAAGGCGCCGGGGGAAGGAAGCGGGGTGAGCAGGTAGGGTTTGGGGGGTCCCCGCAATGGCGGATGGAATCCGTCTTTCGCGTCTATATCCTTATGGGGAGGCGGCCTAGCGGCGCCATTATCAGCGGCAAAGCAAACCTGGCGCCCACACCATGTGGGGGGGGATAGTCCAGATACCCCTAGATCTAGTTGGTCCAAGGGTGTAGAATGCGTCGAACAGGTCAGCGAGGGGAGCAGATGATCATCGAATTCCAGGGCAAAGGAAGAATCCCGAGGAGTGAGGAGAGCCCTTCTCCAGGGGAAACCTCCCGGCGTGGCGATGTCACCCTTCACTTCAGCCCCGCAGAGCGGCTTTACGAGCGCTGGAGACAACCCACCTGCATCATAGCTGACGGGCCTTACGGGGTGGCTGGGTTCCCCGGCGATCCGCCAACCCCTGAAAAGCTGCCAGCTTGGTACGAGCCTCATATCGCCGCTTGGAGCAGACGAGCAACTCCGCAGACCACGCTTTGGTTCTGGAACACTGAAGTCGGCTGGGCCACGGTCCATCCTTTGCTCACTGCAAATGGATGGGAGTACCGTAATTGCCATGTCTGGAACAAAGGCAAAGGGCACATCGCCGGAAATGCGAACTCCCTCACGCTCCGCAAGTTTCCAGTTGTGACGGAGGTATGTGTCCAATATGTCAAGAAAGCGACCTTCTCGATCGACGGCAGAGAGCTGTCGATGCAAGACTGGTTGCGGCACGAGTGGCGACGGTCGGGCCTTCCTTTCTACCTGGCCAACAAGGCGACCGGAACGCTCAACGCTGCGACGCGCAAGTACCTGACCGCTTGTCATCTGTGGTACTACCCTCCGGTAGAGGCCTTTGACGGGCTTGTGGCCTATGCCAACAAACACGGAGTGCGAGATGGTTTCCCCTACTTCAGCATTGACGGGAAGCTACCCCTCACGGGCCGAGAATGGGCCTCTCTTCGCGCAAAGTTCTACTGCGAAGTCGGAGTCTCCAATGTCTGGAACCTGCCGCCCGTGCGAGGCTCCGAGCGGCTGAAAGAGATATACCGCTGCGTCCATAACAACCAGAAGCCACTGCTGCTTATCGACACCTGCATCAAGGCCTCTACCGATCCTGGAGACCTAGTGTGGGAACCGTTTGGAGGGCTGTGCTCGGCGGCAATCTCTGCGCACCGGCTCGGGCGGGCCTGTGTGTCTGCGGAGATTCTCCCGACGTACTACGCTGCAGCACGTGAGCGTCTTCGGAACTCGGCGACCCGGTAGGTGACGTTCAAGCGTCCGTGTTGGACATCATCAGCGAACTGCGTCGAATTGTTGGCCTTCCACCAGAATAAGACAATATGGCTGAAAAAAGGAGCGGCCGAAGACGCGGCGTAACCTCGACGAAACTCGTTCGCACGACAGTCTACCTGCGCCATGACGAGTCGAACGCGCTCAAGCTGGCAGCTGCGGGACGAGCGGTCGCCGCGTCGGAAATCGTTCGGCAAGCCCTGCGGCGGATGCTGGGGCTTGCGGATTGAGGGGGCACGGCGGCCGGCAACACACTACTACTCCACTAGCGGGGAGCGCAGCGGTAGCGGGTCGCGGGTCGGCTCAGAGCTCCCGCCGCAGCACCAGGGCCTCGGAGCCGTCGCGGTAGTAGGCCGGGCGGCGGCCGCAGATCTCGAAGCCGAGGGCGTGGTAGACCGCCAGGGCGCTGGCGTTGCTCGGGCGCACCTCGAGGTGGCACCTGGCAGCGCCGGCGGCGCGCAGGCGCTCGAAGCCGGCTGCGATCAGCCGCCGCCCGAGGCCGCGGCCGCGCGCCTCCGGCGCCACCGCCACCCGCAGCAGCTCGGCCTCCCCGACCCCCAGGCGGAAGCAGGCATAGCCCTCAGGCGGACCGCCGCCGCCGCCGTCCGCCACCAGCATGACGGCGCCGGGGTGCGCCAGCTCGGCGGCCAGGATCTCCGGCGACCAGGGATCGGCGAAGCCTGCCGCCTCCAGCTCGGCGAGGCGCGGCAGGTCGGCCACCGCCGCCGGGCGGATGCCGGTCCGGGGCTCGGGCTCGGGTACGAGCTGGGCGTTCAGGTGGCGGACTCTCCGGGCGCGAGCTGGGGCTGGGCTTTCAGGTGGCGGACTCTCTTGGCGCGGGTTCGGGCTGGGTGTTCAGGTGGCGACTCTCCGGGAGGGGTTCGGCCTGGGCGTTCAGGGTGGCGGACTTTCGGGCCGCGGCTTCGGGGCGGTGGTGGCCGGTGGCCGCGAATAGATGGGGGCGGCGAGGCTTGCCGCGTTCCAGCTCGCCGGGGGCAGCGCCGCCGCCAGCCGCAACGCCGCCGGCGCCAGGGGCGGCGCCTCCTGGAAGCGCGTCCGGCCGCCCGCCGCGTCGCCGCCGCGGCGCAGCGCCGAGACGCCGAAGCCAATGATCACGGGCGTTTCCGGGTCGGCCTGATCTGCCAGCGCCGCGCGGTCCGTCCGGTCCGCCCGCCCGGTCCGGCGTGCCGCCGCCGCAATCCCTGGACCGAGCCGCTGCAGCAGCTCCCCGGCGGGCGCCAGCGTCATCTCGCCCAGCGCCTCCGGGACCGGCCCGGCCCGGAAGGCTTGCGCCGACCATTCGCCGCGCAGCGCGTCGACCGCGGCGATCACCAGGCTTCCCGGCGGCGCTTCGCTCGCCGCCGCGAGCGCCATCAGCGTCGGCACCGCCTGGGCCCGCACCCCGAGGCCCTGGACCAGCCCGAGCGCGGTCGCCAATCCAACCCGCAGTCCGGTGAAGCTGCCCGGGCCGGCGAGGGCCACGACGCCCGCCAAGTCGGCAGGCACCGCCGCCGCCGCCCTCAGCACCTTCGCCACCAGCGCCAGCAACTGGGTCGACGAGCGTTGCAGCGCGACGGCATCCGCCACCAGCACCTCGCCGCCGCGGCCGACCGCCACGCTTACCATCGGCGACCCGGCGTCGAGGGCCAGCACCAGCCCGCCGCTGTCGCCGTCGGCACCCGCTGCCGATACCCTCACCATGGGTCAAGTATAGGGTTGCCTGGCAGTGGTCCGCCGGAGAGATCGGGGCCCAAGGGGCCCGGAGGAGACGAAGGAGGGTCCCGGGAGGCGGATCTCCCCCCGGCATCCGTTTGGGCGGCACCGCAGTCCGATGAACCTGCATCCACCACCCAGGCCCAACCGGATGCCGGGGGGAGATCCGCCTCCTCCCACGGCCCGGCCGGGGCCGGGATAAACGGGCCGGTATACTTTGCGCCGATGTCCGAGACGGCAGGCCGGGCTCCCACGCTGCATTTGACGCCGATGGTGCGCCAGTACCTCGAGATCAAAGCGCAGCACCCAGACGCGGTGCTGCTCTACCGCATGGGCGACTTCTTCGAGATGTTCTACGACGACGCCCTCAAGGCGGCGCCCATCCTCGAGGTCCAACTCACCGCCCGCCATCGAGGCAGCGACAGCGAGGCGCCGATGTGCGGCATCCCGCACCACGCGCTCGACGCCTATCTCGCCAAGCTGCTGGCGGCCGGGCTCAGGGTCGCGATCTGCGACCAGGTGGAGGACCCGGCCAAGGCCAAGGGGCTGGTCCGGCGCGAGGTCATCCGCGTGGTCACCCCGGGCACCCTCTCCGATCCCGGGCTGCTCGACAGCAAGGAAGACAACTTGCTCGCCGCCATCGCATGGAAAGGCGAGCGGAGCGAGGCGAGCGAGCATCGCGAGGCCGGCGCCGGCGCTTTCCTCGACGTCTCGACCGGCGATTTCTTCGTCCGCCGCTGGGCGACCGCCGAGGAGGCGGCCGACGACCTGGCGCTGCTGCGGCCGCGCGAGCTGCTGCTCGCCGGCGGCGGCGCCCTGCCGCCGCGGGTGCGCGAGTGGGCCGAGCGCGATTGCCCCTGCGTCACCCCGCTGGCCGGCGATCGCCTGCTCGATCCACGCCGCGCCGCGGAGCTGCTGCAGCGGCACCTCGGCGCCGGCACCCTGCGCGGCTTCGGCCTGCAGCCCGACGAGCCCGCGGTGCTCGCCGCCGCCAGCGCGCTGGCCTACGCGCGCGAGACCCAGCGCAGCGAGCTCGCCCACGTCCAGGCCCTGACCGTGCGCGAGGTCCACGACCGGCTGATCCTGGATGCCGCGACGCTCGCCAACCTCGAGGTGTTCCGCCCGGCGTCGGCAGCCGCCGCGGCGGCTCCCGCCGGCCCCGGCCGCCGCCGCGCCACGCTGCTCGGCGTGCTCGACCGCACCGCCACACCGCCGGGCGCGCGCACCCTGCGCGAGTGGCTGCGCCGCCCGCTGCGCGACCCGCGAGCGATCGCCCGTCGCCACGAGGCGGTGGCCGAGCTGGCCGCCGATCACCCGCGGCGCGAGCGGCTGCGCGATCGCCTGGCCCGCGCCGGCGACCCCGAGCGCCTGCTGGCGCGCGCCGTCCTGGGCACCCTCTCGCCGCGCGAGGCGGCGGCGCTGCGCGACGGCCTCGCCGAGGCGCCGGCCATCCTCGCCGAGATCGCGGCCGCCGAGTCGCCGCTGCTCGCCGAGCTGGGGGCCGCCGATCCGTTGCCCGGGCTTGCAGCCGAGCTGGC
>Ga0209118_1000288_pt1 | contig 30258 bp, 24 predicted proteins | sample BlaSpr_A8_Ref_M1_FD_187988 | JGI IMG/M metagenome (GOLD analysis project Ga0209118, IMG submission 187988) | Forest soil microbial communities from Thunder Bay, Ontario, Canada - Black Spruce, Ontario site 2_A8_Ref_M1 (SPAdes) (version 2) | ecosystem: Environmental > Terrestrial > Soil > Boreal... | reverse complement strand
CTCAAGTCGATCCAGAAACGCTGGAAGGAGCGCGCCTTCGCGGCCGGCGTGGACCGCGAGCACGTCGCCCAGGCGACTGCCGACTTCAGCCGCGCCTGCTTCGGCGGCGAGCTCGAGCTCTGGCCGCACGTCGGCAACGTCCTCGAATCGATGAAACACGCCGCCGCCGAGCTCGACCTCGACGGCCGCATGGCCCGCCCAACGGCCTCACCGCCCGCCTGAAGCGATGACCCGGTGCTCCGGGAACGGTAGGGCAGCGGGCAAGCGTCGCCGACAGGCGGTGGGGACTAGGACGGGCTAGAACAGGCTAAGGACAGGTGGCGAATGCGTCGACGTCGGTGATGGCGGCGGCGGCCTGGCCTCCCGGGTTCTGGTAGGTCTTGACCTTGCCGGTGATGGTGTCGGTGACCGTCAAGGTGTACTCGACGTTGGTGGTGGCGGCGACGAACACCCAGATCCGTTGATTGAGTCCGCAGCCGTCGAGCACCTTGACCAGCATCTCCCAGTTGCTCGGATCGAAGAACCAGAGCACCGCCGAGTCGGGCGACACCGCTCCCGGCACCGGCGAGCCCACCCCGGTCCGGCCGCCGGAGTCCTTCCAGGCCAGCGCCACCCGGTAGCGCGCCTGCTGCAGGCAGACGTGAGTGGCATCGGCAGCGCAGGCGGGGTAGGTCTTGCCCACCAGGAACTGGAACCCCGCCAGCATCGACTGCGGCGGCCAGTCGTCGTGCCCGAATCGAGCCTCGACGTCGCTCTCCCAGGCCACCCCGAGCGCGCTCCACTGCTGCTGCAGGGCGGCATAGGCGCCGTCCGTGTAGTTAGGGTCGGTCGTGCCGTAGTACATGTGGATTGGCGCCTTGTACGCCGGGTCGGCGACCGAGCTGACCGGGTAGAAGGGCGCCGACAGCGAGAACACCGCGCTGTAGCGGCTCACCGTGCCATAGCCAAGGAGGTAGGCGTACGCGCCGCCTGCCGAATGGCCGGCGATGCTCACCCGCACCGGGTCCACCGGCGCCAGTCCCGCCACCGCGGCCGTGGTCGCGGCCACGATCTGCTCGTCGTTGCCGAAACCCCAGCCGATGGCGGATGAGGATTTCGGCGCGGCGACCAGGCATCCCGTCCCCTCCGCCGGCGGGGAAAGGTTGGGGAAGTACAACTCAGGGTTGCTCCCGGAGCCGTGGAGGAACACCACCAGCGGCAGAGCCGTCCTTCCGTCCCAGGAGCTCGGCACATAAAGCTGGAAGTAGGAGCCGGTCGCCGGCAGGCTCACCTTCTGCCAGCCTCGCGCCACACCGGAAGCGGCAGCTAGGAGCGACGGCGGTGCTGCCGCGGCAGAGACCGTCCGGGCGCCGCCGATCGCGAGCGCCGCCAGCAGGAGGGCGCCGGCCAGCAACCGCTTCCCGCCCGCCTGGGCAGATTCGAGATCAGGTCTGCTCGCCATACTGCTGATTCGGTGGATCGAGACGTAGGCTTGGGGATCGGATCGCGAACGCTGTCCAGGAGGAGGCTTACAACGAGCCGGCCTGCTTGTGAACACGTCCAACCACCTGAACCACGACCGGTACCCCGGAGATTTCGCGTGGCAGGTCCGCGTCGGCGCGCGGAGCGGTCTCGAAGTTCACCTTTACCGCGTAGCGATTCCCCAGGCGCGTCAACCCGACTCCGTTCACGACACCGAATCGGCCAAACAGCTCCTTGGCGTATGGCTTGGCGGCCCGCGCCTCGTCGAGCCCGAGGACTTCGTCATCCACGATGTCATCATACCATTTCTTCAGATCTGTACTTGTAGGCCGGCCAGAACCGGCGCGATCGGATTGGCATAGGTGGCGTCCACGTCGTTGCCCGCGAAGAGCAGTGCGACCGCGAAGAGCTCCGCATCGACGATCAACGACCCGCTGTCCCCGCCCAAGCTGAAAGGCTGCCCGGCAACGGCAGGTCCGATCTCGACCTGGTTATCGAACACCACATTGCCGATGTCGTAGCCAACCGTGAGATCGTCGACCTCGGTTGCGGTCACCGTACCCTGGGTCAGCCCGGTGGTGCGTCCCACCTTCCACACGGTCTCGCCGCTCGCGAGCGGCGTGGCCCGCACGCCGGCCAGCCTGCCGAGACCTTGCAGGGTCTGGGCATCGACTCCGATTCCCGCCGCCACCATCGCGGCGGCCGCGTCGATGCCGTTCTTGCCGGTAAGCGTCAACGGCACGAACCGGGTCAGGTTGGCGACCACGTCTCCTGGAGAGCTGCCACCATCGGCAGGTCCGGGTTGTACGATCTCATCGCCCAGCTGAGCTCGGTTCTCGTCGGCGAGAACGTGGTTGTTGGAGAGGATGAGCACGCCCTGTTCGCCAGGTACCTGCGAAGCGACAAAGCACCCGATGGTTCCGGCCGTAATCCTTACGTGGCCGACAGATTAGCCAATCGAGAGCGGTCGTACCCGGGTGGTCAACTGCTGCTTGACCACCCGTCCCACCGACCTGATCGACACCTCGCCATGCGCGGCAGTCTCGATCGCGTCAAGGCTCGCCTGAATCCCTGGGCTGATCGCGGTGATGCGGACGGCTAGCTTGAAATCTCCCTGTCCTCCTTCGATCCCCAGGGCGATCGGCGGTGGCGGCAGAGCCGCCGGTACCGCCGATGCAACCACCGCCGCCCTGGTCGGCAGATCTCTCCTGGTGACCACCCTGCGAGTCAGGCCCTGCGCCAGCAACTGGCCCTTCAAACTACGGACTGATTCGAGCTCCATGACTCTTCTCCTTGCGAATGAGCTGGTCCGATCTAGATAGACGGACCCGGTGCAGTCGTTCCCGCGCCGCTGAAGCGCCAGTCCTGGTCTCTTCGCCGGCGCGAGTGTGGCTGCGGACCAAGTAGACCGCCGCCAGCGTGGACGCGAACACCGGATTCGCACGCATCGGTTACGCCGCATTAGCGCCAGCCGGGCTTGCAGCGACGGGCGCCCGCGGGGGACAATGAGCGGCGGCGGGGTCGCCCGCCGCCTTGTCCTCCGGCCGATTCTCCTGTGGCCCTGCCCCTGAACACCTCGGAAGGGAGCGAGACTTGACGCGCAGAATGCTGATCAACGCGCAGCGTCCGGAAGAGCTGCGCATCGCCGTCGTCCGCGACCATACGCTGGAGAATTTCCAGGTGGACGTCGCCGAGTCCGGCCTGACCCGCGGCAACATCTACCGCGGCTCGATCGTCAACATCCAGCCTAGCCTCAACGCCGCCTTCATCGACTACGGCGCCGAGCGCCACGGCTTCCTGGCCATCCAGGACGTCGTCCCCGAAGCCTACTACCATGCGCCGCGCGGCGGTCAGCCGCGCATCGAGGAGGTGCTCGAACGCGGCAAACCGATCGTGGTGCAGGTGGCCCGCGACGCCATCGGCCAGAAGGGCGCGTCGCTGACCACCAGCCTGTCGCTCGCCGGCCGCTACCTGGTGCTGACTCCGTTCGACGACACCCGTGGCGTGTCGCGCAAGGTGGAGGACGAGGAGACTCGCAAGAAGCTCAAATCGCTGGTCGCCAACCTCGAGTTGCCCCCGGGCTGCGGCGTCATCGTGCGAACCAACGCCCTGGATCAGAACAAGACGGCGATCGGGCGCGACCTCGCCGCCCTGCTGCGGCTGTGGAAGCGGGTGCAGGCGGCCGCCTTGACCGGCAAGAACAGCCGGCTGCTCTACAGCGACCAGGACCTCATCGTGCAGGCACTGCGCGACCACCTCGACAGCACCATCGAGGAGGTCCTGGTCGACGACGACGCGGCGTTCCAGAAAGCCCAGGCGTACATCGAGGCCTTCTTGCCGCGCGCCAAGATCCGGCTCGAGCGCTACGAGGAGCGCCTGCCGCTGTTCAGCCGCTTCGACCTCGAGCCGCAGATCGAGCGTATCTACGAGCGGCGGGTGGAGTTGCCGAGCGGCGGCTCGATCGTCATCGACGGCACCGAGGCGTTGACCGCCATCGACGTCAACTCCGGCCGCTCGACCCGCGCCGCCACCCAGGAGGAGACCGCGGTCCACACCAATCTCGAGGCCGCCACCGAGGTGGCGCGCCAGCTCTGGCTGCGCGACATCGGCGGCCTGGTGGTGGTCGACTTCATCGACATGCGCTCCAACAAGAACCAGCGCCGGGTCGAGAAGGAAATGAAGGACGCCCTGAAGGCAGACAAGGCGCGCTCCTCGGTGGGCCGCATCAGCCCCAACGGGCTGCTCGAGATCAACCGTCAACGCATCCAGCAGGCGCTGCAGATGCGCACCCACCGCCCCTGCCCCACCTGCGCGGGCACCGGCCGGCTGGCCAGCCCGGAGATGGTGACCCTGAGCCTGCTGCGGCGCATCGAGGCCCGCGCCGCATCCGGGCTGTTGCAGGGCGTCCGCATCAGCCTGCACCCCGAGCTCGCCGATGCCATGCAGAACAGCCGCCGGCAGGAGCTGGCCGAGCTCGAACGCGAGTTCGACCTGCGCATCGAGGTGATCGCCGCCGCCGGTCTGCACCGGCCGGAAGAGCAGATCGAATGGTTCAAGCGCGAGCACCCCGCCGCGCGGCCCCCGCGCCCGAAGCCGGCCGTCGTGGCGCTCAAGCCCTGGGACCTGGCGCTCGCCGCCGACCCCGAGGCAGGCGACGCGGGCGAAGCCGGCGACGACGACTTCGTCGAAGAGGAGGGCGCCGGCACCGCCGAAGAGGGCGGTGCCGCCGTTCGGCGCCCGCGGTCCGCGCCTGCGGCCACCGGCACTCCGGGCGCTCGCTCAGCTTCCGCCGAACGCCGTGGACGCCAGCGCGGACGCGAACGCCGCCCCAGCGCCCAGGCGCATCCGGCGCGCGCGAAACGAGACCGACAACACCGCGCCGGGGAGGCCCGGCCCGGCGGCGACCTTCACCCCGAGGGGCGGGGCCGGGTCGATCAAGTGCGCCAAGCCGACAGGCCGGCAGGCGGTCCGCTCGCCAATGACGCACCTGCCGCTCACGCCATCCCTGCCGCCAATGTCACCCCTTCCGCCATTGCCGCCCCTATGGCCAGCGGCGCGGAAGAGCAGGAGGCCCCTCGCGGTCGCAAGCGCCGCCGCGGAGGCCGCAAGCGCAAACGCGGGCGCGGCGCCCAGGGCGCGCTCGGCAACGAGGGCGCCGCCGTAGGGGCAGCTGCCGCCACGGAGGCTGGCACCACCGCGGACGCCGATACCGGCGCCGCAAACCTACCGGCCGGAGAAGAAGGTAGCCGCAGAGATTTGTAGCCGGAGGGAGGGAGGCGAGGGCCGCGGGCGGCGGATCTCCTGGCCGCCGTTTGGGCGACCCCCGCAGTCCGACGCCCGCCATCCACCACCTCGCCCAACCGGAGGCCAGGAGATCCGCCGCCCACGGACCGGCCGGGAGGGCATGTCCCGGAGGCGTCCCGAAGGCACAGGGTTTGCTGCTTCCGCTGATTCGACCCGCTGGCGGGGCGAGTTCGTGCCATAACGACACCCGAGCGGCGTGCGCGCCGTAGCGGGCGCTTGGACACCCCCACCGCCGCATGTTACGGTGGCGCGCGCCGGCCGTACCGGCACCCCGCTTCAACGGCACATCAGCGAGTCTGCGAGCCAGGGCCAGAGGAGAGCGAAACCGGGAATGGGTCTGATCAGCCTCTTATTTCTGCAAACCTCGGCTCCGCTGGAAGAGCAGGGGCTGTTCGACTTCTTCCGTGAATCCGGCCCGATCGCCAAGTCCATTCTCGCCCTGCTGGGGTTCTTCTCCCTGGTCTCCTGGGCCATCATCCTCGGCAAGACCTGGCAGATGCGGCGCGCCGCCCGGCAGAGCCGCGAGTTCCTGGAGGCGTTCCACCGCAGCCACCGTTTCAGCGAGGTGAACGCCCTCGCCAACCGCCTGCGCTACTCGCCGCTGGTCGGCGTCTTCCAGGCCGGCTACGCCGAGATCGACAGCCAGATCAAGAGCGCCCAGGAGGTCGAGCCGGCGGGCGAGCGGCGCGGCTATCGCATCACTTCGCTGGCGGCGCTCGAGCGCACCCTCGAGCGGGCGGCCGGCGTCGAGCTGCGCAACGTTGCGCGCTGGACGCCGTTCCTCGCCACCACCGCTTCGGCGTCGCCATTCATCGGCCTCTTCGGCACCGTCTGGGGGATCATGGTGGCCTTCAAAGACATCGGCAGCTCCGGCTCGACCTCGATCGTCGCGGTCGCGCCCGGCATCGCCGAGGCGCTGATCAACACCGCCGCCGGGCTCGGCGCCGCGATCCCGGCGCTCATCGCCTACAACTATTTCGCCCACAGCGGCCGCCAGCTGCGGGCGCGCATCGAGGACTTCGTGATGGAGTTCCTCAACCTGGCGGAGCGGAACTTCACCTGAACGGACGGGCACGCCCATGGCCTTCCACCTCCGCGACGACCAAGACGACGTGATGGGCGACATCAACGTGACGCCACTGGTCGACGTCATGCTGGTGCTGCTGATCATCTTCATGGTGGCGACCCCGATGCTCCACCAGGGCATCCAGGTCGCCTTGCCGCGGGCCGAAGCCCGCAACCTGCCCCTCAAGGTGCAGGACCCGATCGTGCTGTCGATCAACCGCGACGGGCAGGTGTTCCTCCGCGACGCGCGGGTGCAGCTCTCCGAGCTCGCCGACCGCATCAAGGAACGGCTCGCCGGCCGCCCCGACGACACGGTCTTCCTCAAGGGAGACCGCGGCGTCCCCTACGGCCGGGTGATCGAAGTCCTCGATCGCCTGCACCGCAGCGGCATCGTGCACGTCGGCATGGTGACCGAGCGCCCCCCGAAGGGGTCACGCTAGCACCATGGATCTCGCGGTCGACCAGGTCCTGGCGGAGCGCGAGCGGTTGGCGCGCTCCGGCCCGGCGGCAGTGAGCCTGATCGCCGCCGCCGGCCTGCACGTCGCGATCGCCGCGGTTCTCATCCTGCTGCCTCGGCTCGCGCCGCCGCCGCCGCCGCTCGAGTACGTCGCGGTGCAGGTGGTGCCGGCGCAGCGGCTGGGTGCCGAGCACGCCGCCGCGCAGGCGCGGCCGGAGAAGCCGAAGCCGGAGCCGCCGCCGCCCAAGGAGGAGCCGCCGGTGCCGCCGCGGTCGGCTGAGGCGCCGGTGCTGCCGCGCCCGGTGCCGCCCAAGCCGGCGCCGAAGCCGGCCAAGCCCGAGAAGCCGAAGCCGCAGCCGCCGGACAACCGCGTCGATCCCACCACCCAGCCCAAGTTCCTGCCGCCGCCGCGCGAGCTGCTGACCAAGAAGCTCGGGGCGGCGCCCACCTCGCCGGAGCCGGCGGCGCCTCCGGGGGCCGCCAAGGGCTCCACCGCCGGCAAGGTCGCCGTGGGCGCGCTGACCGTCACCGCGGTGAACCAGGAATTCCCGTACAACTACTATTTCGCCCAGATTCAGTCGCGCATCGAGGAGACCTGGACGCGGTCGCCGGTCGGCAACGACGCGCACGCCGTCATCTCCTTCACGATTCACGCGGACGGCAGCATCAGCGACCTCCGGGTGCGGGAATCGTCAGGCTTCGACACCTACGACCTGGCGGCGCTGCGCGCGGTGCAGAACGCCGCCCCCTTCGCGCCGCTGCCGCGGGCATACACCGTCAGCCAGACCTCCTTGGAAGTCAACTGGAAAGCGTGGTGACATGAGACCTGGTTCCGTACCTTCCGCACGCGGCCTGCTGCTGGCCTTGCTCGCCCTCCCGGCGCTCGGCGCGCTTGGCGCGGTCGACGCGCTTGGCGCGCTCGACGCGGTCACCGCGATCGGCGCCCGCCAGGAGCCGTCCGCCCCGGGGGCAGCTGCCCAGGGGGCTCCGGGCGCCGCTCCACCCGCGGCGGCGCCGCAGCCGCCGCCATCGTCGATCACCATCGAGTCGCACCGCGGTCAGCGTCCGAAGATCAAGCTGGCCCTCCCGCCCTTCCATCCTGGCAATCTGGGCGGCGACATGGCGGCGGCGGGCGGCGAGCTGGAGGCGACCGTCCGCGCCGACCTCGACTTCTCCGGCTATTTCGAGATCCAGGGTGCCGAGACCTGGAAGGCGGCATCGCTCTCCGGCGACGTCGAGCGCGACCTGCCCGCCTATCGCGGCTCGGGCGCCGGGATCGTGCTGCTCGGCGACACCCACGCCGAAGACGACAAGCTGGTGTTCGAGGGCCGCCTCTTCGACGTCGGCAGCGGCAAGGCGATCCTCGCCAAGCGCTACCGCGGCAAGACCACTGTCACCCGCCGCATGGCGCACACCTTCGCGGACGAGGTGGTGCGTTACCTCACCGGCTCGCCGGGGATCGCGATGTCCGCCATCGCCTTCACCTCCGACCGCACCGGCGAAGGCCGCAAAGAGATCTTCATCATGGACTACGACGGCCACAACCAGCGGCGGATCACCAACCACCGCTCCACCTCGATGTCGCCCGCCTGGAGCCCGACCGGCGACGCCATCGCCTACACCTCGTTCTTGAACGGCTACCCGGGGATCTACCTCGCCGACCTGGCGGCCGGCCGCAAGCGCGCGCTGGTCACCTCGGGCTCGCTCAACATCACCCCCACCTTCTCCCCCGACGGCAGCCAGATCGCCTTCGCCCGCTCCCTCGAGGGCAACATCGAGATCTTCACCTGCGACCGCAGCGGCGGCAACCTCCGGCGCCTGACCAACTCGCCGGCCATCGACACCAACCCGGCCTGGAGCCCGAAGGGCAACATGATCGCCTTCACCTCCAGCCGCGCGGGCAATCCCCACATCTACATCATGGATGCCGAGGGCGCCAACCAGCGCCGCGTCACCTTCGACGGCACCTACAACGACGGCGCCGCCTGGAGCCCGGACGGCCAGCGCATCGCCTACACCAGCCGCCGCGACGGGGTCTTCCAGATCGCCGTGGTCGACGTCGGATCGCTCGAGACGCGGGTGCTCACCACCGGCGCGGGCGAGAACGAGTCCCCCGCCTTCTCGCCCGACGGCCGCAAGATCGCCTTCACCTCCCGCCGCAGCGGCGCCAAGCAGCTCTACGTCATGGACGCCAGCGACGGCGGCAACGTCCACCAGCTGACCGACGCCGGGGCCAACGACATGGCCGACTGGTCGCGGCAGAACTTCGAGAAGTGACCGCGCCTCCGGGTCTGACGCCGACGAAATATCGCGGCCCGAGAGGCCGGGATGATATATTTGACGCCAGCCGCGGTCCTCTCCCCGAGGCCCGCGGCTCCCGACAGGTTCAGAGAGAGCGAGAGGAGGCCCCAAAATGATCCACAAGCGGTTGATCTGGGTGATGGCGCCATTGCTGCTCACCGTGCTGTATGGCTGCCCGAAGAAGAAGCCGGCCACCAAGCCGTCCGACCTCAACGTCGAGACCACCACCGTGGCACCGCCTTCGTCCCCGCCCACGACCGACGTGCAGCCGCCGCGGGACCAGACCGGGCAGGACCGGACCGAAGATCCCCTGATGTCGCAGGACATGCAGATCGTCAACGACGAGCTGCGCCGCCGCGGCTTCAGTCCTGACGTCTACTTCGCCTTTGACGAATCGGCGCTGACCGACGACGCGCGGGGCAAATTGTCGCGCAACGCCGATCTGCTGAAGAACCAGGCGCGCCTCAACCTGACCATCGAAGGCCACTGCGACGAGCGCGGCACCAGCGAATACAACCTCGCGCTGGGCGAGCGCCGCGCCAGCGCGGTCAAGAGCTACCTCGGCTCCCTGGGCGTCGGAGCCGACCGCATGCGCACCCTGAGCTACGGTTCCGAGCGCCCGGTCTGCACCGAGCACGACGAGAGCTGCTGGTCGCAGAACCGCCGCGCGCACATGGTCATCACCGGCCGCGCCAACCAGGGCTAGCGAGGCTGGCCCAGGTGGCTTCCCGCATCGCGCCGCGCACCGCACGCATCGCCGGCATCGTCAGGACCGCCGGCATCGCCCGCATCGCCCGCATGGCGGGCATCGCCGCTGTTGCCGCCCTTGCCGCCGTCATGGGCGGCTGCGTCACCACGTCGGACATCGAGGGCCTGCGCTCGCAGCTCTCCGACGTCCAGCGCCAGGTGCTGCAGGTCCAGAAGCAGAGCTCCAGCAAGGAAGAGGTCCAGAGCCTCGAAGCCTCGGTCGGCAAGCAGATGGATTCGCTGCTCAAGACGGAAGCCGACATGCAGGTGAAGCTGCAGGACCTCTCGGGGCAGATCGAGGCGCTGCAGGCCAAGCTCGAGGACACCAACTACCGCCTGGCGCAGCTATCGCAGCAGATCGCCGCCACGAACCAGGAGCTCAAGAGCTTCCGTGGCGCCCCTCCGGCCCCTGCCGGTCCGGCGGGCCAGCCGCAGACCGACGGCGGCGCCCCCCCGCCGCTGCCCGCCGGCGAGCGGCCGCCGGGCGAGCGTGGCACCAGCGGCGACCGTTCCTCAGGCGGCGATCCGCAGACGCTCTACAACTCCGCCTACAACGATTACCTGAAGGGCAGCTACGACCTGGCGCTGCGCGGCTTCCAGCAGTACCTCGAGAGCTTCCCGAGCACCGCCCTGGCTGCCAACGCCACCTACTGGATCGGCGAGTGCTACTACCGCCAGCGGCGCTACCGCCAGGCGATCGAGCAGTACGACGCCGTGCTCAACCGCTACCCGCGCAGCGACAAGACGGCGAGCGCCCTGCTCAAGAAGGGCTACGCTCACCTCGAGCTCGGGGAGCGCTCCCAGGGCGTCGTGCAGCTGCAGCACGTGCTGCGGCAGTTCCCGACCAGCGACGAGGCGAACCTCGCGCGCCAGCGCCTGCGCGAGATCGGCGTGGACGGCCACTAACCTGCGGGAGACCCCCCGGCCGGGCTTGACCGCCGGCAGGGGCGGGTGATATAAACTCCGTCCGGTCGCACTTCGGTGCGACTTTGTTTTGTGGGGAGCACGTACGAATGGCCAATACCAAGTCAGCCGAGAAGCGCATCCGCCAGAACGCCACCGCCCGCGACCGCAACCGGGCTCACCGCTCCCGCTTGCGCACCGCGATCAAGCGCCTGCGGGCCGCCGTCGACGCCGGCGACGCCGCGACCGCCGCGGATCTCCTGCCGACCACGCTGAGCATCATCGACGCCACCGCTCAGAAGAAGATCATCCACCCCAACACCGCCTCGCGCTACAAGTCCCGCCTAGCCTCGCAGGTCCACGCCCTCCCCGGCTGAAGTCGGCCAGCGATCCGCCTCGCCCCAGCTTCTGAGGAAGCGCTTCCACTAGCGCTGGCGGAAGCTGAGCCGCGCCGAGGTGACCACGATCGAGAACGAAGGCTGCCGAAGAGATCCACAGCCATAGGGGGAGGAGACAGGTCCGAGGGGCTGCGGAGCCCCTCCGGCCGCCGTTTGGGCGAGCCACCGCAGTCCCCACCCTCCCCGAGCCACCACTCTCGCCCAATCGGAGGCCGGAGGGACTCCGCGGCCCCCTCCCGAGGCCTGCCGGAGGGGGATTCCCCTAAAACCCTTCCAGCAGGTCGCTCACCAGCGTCTGGGCGAAGGCCTTCGCCGCCTGGTCGATGGCGCTGTACTCGAGGTCCACGAAGGCGTTGGAGGCGGTCAGCGGGAATTTCTCGCGGAAGTTGTAGCTGGCGTTCTGCCAGATGATCTTGTCGTTGCTGATCCGCTTGAACACCATCGAGGCGGTCAGCGACAACTCGTAGGCCGTGGCACGACCCGCCGCATCAAAAGTGACGGGCGTCGCCCCGAACCCCACCACCGTTCCGGACAGCTCCGCATCCGCCCCCTCGCGCGACGAGGTCAGGGTGAAGCGCTGGCGCTTCACCATCTCGTCGCCGATCGCCAGCGTCACCGCCTGGTCCACCCGCTGGTGCCCGGTGCGGTTCTCGATCGGCTTGATGTACACCTTGTGGATGTCGGGCGGCAGCGCGTTGCCGCGGCCCACCAGGGCATAGCCGCAGCCGGTGAGCGAGAGGGCTCCGGCAACGACTGCAATGACCACCGGGAGCGCCACGAGCGCCGGTAGCAGCAGGAGCGAGCGGGTTCTCATGCGGACCTCCGAGTTACCAGGTTGATCAGCCGGCCGGGCACCACCACCGCCTTGGCCACCTCCTTGCCGGCCAGGTGCTCCTGCACCTTGGCGCTGGCCAGCGCGGCGGCGCGCACCTCCTTGTCGGCGGCGCCGGCGTCCACCTCCACCCGATCGCGGAGCTTGCCGTCGATCTGCACCACCAGGTTGATGCGCGCTCGGCGCAGCTTGGCTTCGTCGAACTCCGGCCACGAGGTGTCGAGCAGCGTCTCGACGTGGCCGCGCCGCTCCCACAGCTCTTCGGTGAGGTGCGGCGCCATCGGATGCAACAGCTGCAGCAGTGTGTCGAAGGTCTCCTCGCAACACAGCCGCGAGGCCGTCTTCTCCTCGAGCGCTCGCGACAAGGAGTTGCCGAGCTCCATCAGCGCCGCCACCGCGGTGTTGAAGTGGAAGCGCTCCATGCTGTGCGTGACGCGCTGGATGGCCGCGTGGCGGTCGCGGTCGAGCTCGCCGTCCGCCGGCGCGATGGCTGGCGCCTCCGCCAGCTTCTCCGCCAGGCGCCAGACCCGGCCGAGAAAGCGGTAGGCGCCGGTGACCGCTTCATCACTCCACTCCGCCTCTTTCTCGGGCGGACCGATGAACAGCGTGTAGACGCGCTCGGTGTCCGCCCCCATCTCGTCGATCAGCGCGTCGGGCGACACCGTGTTGCCCCGCGACTTCGACATCTTCTCCACCCTCCCCGAGCTCTCCGAGTAGCGGGTGATCATTCCCTGGTTGAACAGGTTGGCGAACGGCTCCTCGAAGTCCACCATGCCGAAGTCGTGCAACACCCGGCAGACGAAGCGCGCATACAGCAGGTGGAGGATGGCGTGCTCGATGCCGCCGATGTATTGATCCACCGGCGCCCAACGGGCGGCGGTCGCGCTGTCGAACATGCGCGCATTGTCGCGCGGCGACAGGAAACGCAGGTAATACCAGGAGCTGTCGACGAAGGTGTCCATGGTGTCGGTCTCGCGCCGCGCGTCGCCGCCGCAACGCGGGCAGCGGGCGTGGACGAACGACGCCACGTGCGCCAGCGGGTTGCCCTCGCGGCCGGTGAACTCCACGTCGTAGGGCAGCTCGACCGGCAGCTGGTCGTCGGGCACCGGCACCACCCCGCAGCGCTCGCAATAGAGCACCGGGATCGGCGTCCCCCAGTAGCGCTGGCGCGAGATCAGCCAGTCGCGCAGCCGGTAGGCGACCTTGCCGCGCCCGAAACCGCCCGCCTCGCACCAGGCAATGGCGCGGCGCATCGCCTCAGGTCCGTCGCGCAGGCCGTCGAGCGGCGGCGAGTGGCGGATCACCCCGGTATGCAGGATGGGCTCGGTCAGCGTGGCGGGATCCAGCTCCGCGACTCCCTGACGCCGATCGGCACCCTCGGCGCCCGCCGTCCTCCCCTCCGTCGCCGCTCCCCCGCCCGCGGCCGGCGCTTCCGGATGGTAGACCAGCCGCACCGGCAGCCCTTCCTGGCGCGCGAACAGAAGGTCGCGGCCGTCGTGCGCCGGCACCGCCATGATGGCGCCGGTGCCGTAGTCGGGCAGCACGTAGTTGGCGAGCCAGATCGGGATCGGCTCGCCGGTGGCGGGATTGATCGCCGTCTTGCCGGTGTCGCGCCCCTCCTTCGGGCTCCCCTCCCCTTCCCGCTCGATGCGCGGCGTGTTGCGGACGCGCGCGATCCAGGCCTCGATCTCCGGCTGTCGCGGGTGGCCGGCAATCAGCGGCGCCGCCAGGGGATGCTCCGGCGCCAGCACCAGGAAAGTGGCGCCGTGCAGGGTGTCCGGGCGGGTGGTAAACACCGTCACCCGCTCGCCGAGCGCCGGGATGACGAAGTCGATCTCCGCTCCCTCCGAGCGCCCGATCCAGTTGCGCTGCATCGTCTTGACCTTCTCCGGCCAGCCCGGCAGGCCGTCGAGCCCGGCCAGCAGCCGGTCGGCGTAGCCGGTGATGCGCAGGAACCACTGCTCGAGGTCGCGCTGCACCACCGGCGTGCCGCAGCGGTCGCAGGCGCCCTCGACCACCTGCTCGTTGGCCAGCACCGTCTGGCAGCTCGGACACCAGTTGACCGGCGCCTGCTTGCGGTAGGCCAGGCCGCGCTCGAGCATGCGCAGGAACAGCCACTGGTTCCAGTGGTAGTACTCCGGCGTGCAGGAGGCGATCTCCTTGCTCCAGTCGTAGAGGATGCCCCAGCGCCGGAACTGCTGCTTCATCACCTTGATGTTGCCGAAGGTCCAGTCGCGCGGGTGCACGCGCCGCTGGATGGCGGCGTTCTCGGCGGGCAGGCCGAAGGCGTCCCAGCCCATCGGGTTGAGCGCCCGCTTGCCGTGCATCCGGAGGTAGCGGTACAGGGCGTCGCCCAGGATGTAGTTGCGGCCGTGCCCGACGTGCAGGCGGTCCCCTGACGGATAGGGGAACATCATGAGCATGTAGTACTTGCCCTCGGCGTGGCGCAGGTCCACCTCGGCGGCCCGCTGCTTGTCCCAGCGGTCCTGCCACTTGGGTTCCACCGCCTTCGGGTCGTATGGGGTGCTCATCGTGTTCTCTCCGCCATCATCTTTCCACAGTCGTCAAGTCAGGCTGCCGGGGAAGGTGTGCTGCTTGAGCAGGCCGTCGAGCAGACCGTTGACGAAACGCCCCGACTGCTCGGAGCCGAACTTCTTCGCCAGCTCGATGGCCTCGTCCACCACCACCAGCTTCGGCGTGTCCCGCTCGTAGAGCATCTCGTAGATCGCCAGGCGCAGAATGTTGCGATCGACCGCCGGCATCCGCTCCAGGCGCCAGTTGTCGGCCTGGCCGCGGATCATCGCATCGATCTCCTCGCGGTGGTCGACGGTGCCCCGCACCAGGGTCTGGGCGTACTGGAAGGCGTCCTCGACCCGGCGCCTGTGGCGCCCGAGGTCGCCGCTCAGGTACTCGGAGAGATCGAACGTCGAGAAGATGTGCGGCAGCGCGCTACCCCCGAGGTCGCTCTGGTAGAGCATCTGGACCGCCATCTCGCGCGCCGTGCGCCGCTTGCCTGCAGTCATCGCCCTCGTCTCAATGATCCCGCGGCGGGGGATCTCCCCGCCTCCCCGGTGTCACGCCAGGTGCCGCGCCCGCCCGCCGTCAGTTTTCGAGTTTGTCGGGGTTCCCAGGATAGTCGGAGTTTCCAGGATCTGCCGAAGCTGCCGGAGCTTCATCGGGTGCGCGGGACGTCAGGACCGCAGCCGCGCGTAGAGGTCCGCCATCTCCAGCGCAGCCAGCGCGGCCTCCCACCCCTTGTTGCCCGCCTTGCCGCCCGCCCGCTCCTCCGCCTGCTCGGCAGTGTCGCAGGTGAGCACCCCGTAGGCCACCGGCAGTCCAAGGCGCTCGCCGGCACGGGCGATGCCGGCGGTGCACTCGCGCGCCAGGTACTCGAAATGCGGGGTCTCGCCGCGGATCACCACGCCCAGGGCGATGATCGCGTCGAGCCTTCCGAGCGGCGCCGCCATCTCAGACATCGGGGCCATCGGGGCCCTTGGAGCCAGCGCCGCCAGCGCCTGTGGGATCTCCCAGGCGCCCGGCACGGTCACCAGCAGCACGTCGTCCGCGGCCACCCCGTGGCGCCGCAGGCAATCGGCGGCGCCGGCGATCAGCGCCTCGCCGATGCTCTGGTTGAAGCGCGAGGCCACGATGCCGAAGCGGCGACCGGCGCCGGCCAGGTCTCCTCGCGTCTCTCCGATGCCGTTCATCCCCAGGCCCTGAAGGCGCCAGAGTATAGCGCGGGGGCGGCGTGGCGCGCCATCTGGCGCAGCCACAAGCCGTAGGTGGGGGCGAGGGTCGTCTTGACCCCGACGTCGGCCACCAATCCCGCCACCGCCAGCGCCATCAGGCGGTACTCCAGGCGCGTGAACGGCCACAGCCGGCGGCTCAGCAGCGGCCGCGCGAAGAGAGCCCCGAGCAGCACGAAGGCGAACACTCGCAGCACCGACCAGGGGACCCAGGCGGCGACGGCCCCCAGCACCGGGTGGCCGCTGGCCGCCGCGAAACAGCCGACGAAGTAGCTCATCCAAGCGACCAGCGCCGCCCCCATGACAAGGCCGAGGTAGCCGCCGCTCGCCCAGGTGAGCAGCAGGAACAGCCCCAGGTGCTCGAGATGGATCGGCAGGAACTGGCGCCAGTCGTTCTCCGGCGCCACGCCGGTCGCGATCCAGCCGAACATCTCCTCGCGGTAGGGCACACCGTGGAGGATGCCGGATGCCGCTGCCGCCGGCCACAGCTCGGCCAGCAGGATCACCCCCAGGCTGAGCAGCGCCGCCCACGACATCGCCACCTGCCACGCCGCCTCGTAGCCGCCCCGCCGCACCCGCGCCGCGAATGCCGGGTAGACGGCGAGCGGCGCGCACAGCGGCAGCGCCCAGGGCCCGATGGCCGGGATCGTCGCCACCAGCGGCAGCAGCGGCGTCAGCGCCAGCCACAGCCACTCCCGCCGCGGTCCCCAGTCGATCAACGCCTTTCTCCTGGAGGGCTCGAGGAGCGGAACGGACCGCCCGCGTCCCTCCCAGCGTGCCCTGCCACCAGCCACCCGCTGCCCGCCGCTCTCACAGCGCACCCCCCGCGGGACCCAGATGGATCTCCTCGAAGAGCGCTCGTGGGTCGGCGTCGAGAGCGCAACCCACAGCGCGCGCCACCTCGGCCGGAGGCACCATGACGCCGGGGTCCCAGTCCCCGGGGATGCCCTGCCAGATCGGGGTGTCGGTCGCGCCCGGGTAGAGCGCGGTCAGCCGCACGCCGCTGCCCGCGAGCTCCTCGCGCAGCACCGCGAGCAGACCCGCCAGCCCCCATTTGCTGGCGCAATAGGCAGCCCAGCCGGGAAAGCCGCGCCGCGCCGCCACCGACAGGACGGCGAAGATCCAGCCGCGGCCACGCCGCCGCATGGCGGGCAGCAGCGCCTGCAGCAGCAGGAAGGCCCCGGTCAGATTGGTCTCGAGGGTGGCCGCGAACTCCTCCACCGACAGCTCCGCGAAGGGCCGGATGTGGGCCGCGCCGGCCGCCGGCACCACCACCTCCGCCGCTTCCCAGCGCGCCTCGACGGCGGCAGCCGCGCGCCCGACCGCCGCGGCGTCGCGCACGTCGCATGCCACGGCCAGCCCGGCGGGCGAGGCCTGCAGGCCGGCCGCCGCCAGCGTCTCCTCGAGCGGCGCCAAGCGCCGGCCGAGCAGCGCCAGGGCGAAGCCGCGGCGGGCGAGCTCGAGAGCGATCGCGCGCCCGATCCCCGACCCGCCGCCGCTCACCACTGCCACGCGCGCCCCGGGCTGCAGATCGTCCTCGTGCATACGCCTCCTATTTCTCGGCGCGTTCAATCATCATCTTCGAGACGGAGCCGTCGCCGAAGACAACCTGCACCGCAACATATTCCGGCATGGTTGGCCAACTGATATCCGCCGTGAAATCGCCGCCGCTCGGGTCAGAGAAATCACAGGGCGGCAAGGGAAACCGTTGATCCAATGACTTGTTGTCTATGCTGTAGCGAATCTCGCGCAACGCGCATCGGCGCTCGACGAGCTCGCCGAAATTGATGTAGTTGCCATTGCTCAACCGCGAAATATTGACCCACCTTTCCGGCGCTGCGGTGAGTTCGGCCGTGAACAGGCTTCGCACCGCTGCTCTGGTGTCGAAGCGCTTTCGATACGGACCTATCTTCTTGCCGAAGCCATCGACGGCCTGGATCTCGATCAGCGCGTCTTCGGGGATGTGTTCCAGGCCGACAAAGGCGACACCGTTCAGGCCGAATCCGCTGTGACTCCATTTCTCGCTGCCGACGACCCTGGCGTCGAGCTGTTGCAGGGGAACGTCGAATTTTACGAGCAACTCCCATCGATCGGAAATCATCCGCAGGTCGAGATCGAAGTGCACGTCGGGCGCTCGCGGGGTCTGCGCGGCACCTGCTTGGGGCGGCGACTGCGATGCGTGTGCCAGGGCGTTGTACATCACCGGGATGGTGGACACGGCAAGCAGGCCAGACGGCCTGTTCTTCAGGCACAGCGATTCATAGAATCCGCCGTTGTCGAGCTCCAACTGGGGCGCAATCGTAAAGCTGATTGCTGCCGGCGCGCTTCCTTTCGCGAGATACGGAGCAGCCATCTGTCCCAGCCTTCCCAGCCGTGATACCGGGCCGTAGGCAATCACGTCGCAGTCGGTCCATTCGCGAGAATCTTGCTGCATCTCGATGTGGCCGCTCTGGAGATCGAACATGATCTCGCGCAACGACGTCGTACTGAGCACCAGCTTCCTGCCATTGCTCTGCTCGAATTCGCTCATGCCTCGTAGCCATCGCACATGCGACACTGATGCCGTCACCATGCGTGGCCGCAACAGAAGTTCCGCAAGATGATAGACTGCTATCTGCTTACCATCGCGGTAGATCAATACCACGGCGGGGTCTCGCTTGGATTCCGCATCGCCCGCCGCATAGAGAGTGCCATCAGGTCTCATCCCGCCATAAAGGTCGCTCTGTATCGCCACCACGGTGCGGCCGTCGTTGGAGCCGAGCACCGCACCGCTGACTAGCATCGGGAATTGGACTTGGATGGGACTGTTCTGATCGCGCTTCCAAACGAAACCTGCGCAAGCCCCATCTCTTGTCGTGACAGCGACATTCTTCTGTGTCGTAGGCGAACAGGAATACGCGACTGCGTCCGCCAAGCAGGGCGAGACGGCAAGCAACGCCCCTATTGCCGGAAGAGCAACTGAGCAAACCAGGGATATGCGGCGATTTATCAGCAGGGTTGGCCCCGACGAACAACGCCCGGCAGAACTTCGGCGGCCGATCGGCGAGGTACCGGTCGCCGTGGTGGTGTCGTAGGCGCAGGTCGTCGTCAAGGTCGGGTCGCCTGAGTAGGTCATCTGCGTCGGCCGGTCCGCGGGGTCGAGCTGCCTGGTCGTCACCACTCCCCGGCCATCGATCTGCTGCACCAGGGCGCCCTGAGCATTGTAACCGCAGGTCGTAACGCCGGTGACCGGCGAGGCCTGAGCCGCCCGCAGAGTACGGCGCAGCGGAGGAGGACCAGGGACTCGCGGCGGGTTTTGCCGCAACTTGACGTAAACTACGTCTCGGAGCGGCAATTCAGCCCTCCGGCACCACGGCTCGCGGACCGCGGACCGCAGGGAGATCGCCGATGGCCGATGCCGATCGCGCCGCGGCCCCGGAGTACGACGCCGACTTCGTCATCGTCGGCTCCGGCTTCGGCGGCAGCGTCTCGGCGCTGCGCCTGGCCGAGAAGGGCTATCGCGTGGTGGTGCTGGAGGCCGGCAAGCGGTGGCGGACGGAGGACTTCCCGCGCACCAACTGGAACCTGCGCAAGTTCCTCTGGCTGCCCAGCCTGTTCTGCTACGGCATCCAACGCCTGACCCTGCTGCGCGACGTCCTGGTGCTCTCCGGCGCCGGCGTCGGCGGCGGCTCGCTGGTCTACGCCAATACGCTGCTCGAGCCCGGCGAGGAAGCGTTCCAGCGCGGCACCTGGCCGCGCGGCATCGATTGGAAGCGGGCGCTGGCGCCGCATTACGCAGCCGCCCGCCGCATCCTCGGCGTCACCACCACGCCGCAGATGTGGGAAGGCGACCGCCAGCTGCTGGAGTTCGCGAAGAGCCTCGGCAAGGAGGACACCTTCCGCCCGACCGAGGTGGCGGTGCTCTTCTCCCGCCCGGGCGAGCGCGAGGGCGAAGCGGTCGGCGATCCCTTCTTCGGCGGCGAGGGCCCGGCGCGCAAGACCTGCATCTACTGCGGCGGCTGCATGGTGGGCTGCCGCCACCACGCCAAGAACACCCTCGACAAGAACTACCTCTACTTTGCCGAGAAGCTGGGCGCCGAGGTGCGCCCGGAGACCCTGGTCACCGGCCTGCGCGAGGACGGCCGCGGCGGCTATGCCGTCGCGACCCGGCGTTCGACCGCGCCTTTCGGGGGATGGTTCGGCTGGCGCGGCTGGCGCCGATGGCCCGGCGGCAAACGCGCCGCCGGCACCATTCGCGCTCGCGGCGTGGTGCTCGCGGCCGGCGCGCTCGGCACGGTCAACCTGCTGCTCGGCTGCCGCGAGGCTGGCACCCTCGACCGCCTGTCGCCGGCGCTCGGCAGCTACGTGCGCACCAACAGCGAGGTGCTCTGCGGCGCCACCGCCAGGAGCGGCGCGCGCGACTACTCGCAGGGCATTGCCATCGCCTCCGGCTTCCATCCGGCCGCCGACACCTACATGGAGGTGGTGCGCTACCCCCGCGGCTCCGACGCCATGAGCTTCCTCGGCACGCTGCTGATCGATGGCGGCAGCCGCCTCGGCCGGCCGCTGCGCTGGGCCGCCTCCTGCCTGCGCCACCCGATCGATTTCCTGCGCACGCTCAACCCCTTCGGCTGGGCCAAGCGTTCGACCATCATCCTGGTGATGCAGTCGCTCGACAACTCGCTGCGCCTGGTGCGCCGGCGGCGCTGGAGCTGGCCTTTCGCCAAGCATCTCACCAGCCGCCGCGACCCCGGCCAGCCGCCGATCCCGAGCTACATCCCGGTAGCCAACCAGGCGGCCCGCTTCCTCGCCAGGCGCATCGACGCCTTCCCCTCGAGCTCGATCAACGAGGTGGTCGCCAACGTCCCCACTACCGCCCACATCCTCGGCGGCGCCGCGATGGCCTCGTCGCCCGCCGAAGGAGTCATCGACGCCTGCAATCGCGTCTATGGCTACGACAACTTCTACGTCGTCGACGGCTCGATGATCCCCGGCAATCTCGGCGTCAACCCGAGCTTGACCATCACCGCCATGGCCGAGCACGCCATGAGCCACATCCCCGCCAAGGACGCCTCCCTCCGCCCCCTCCCGCCTGCGATGCGGGCAGCCGCGGGGGCCGCGGCGCCGGTGCTGGACGCCGTGCCCGCTTCCTGAGGCGCGGAGCCGCCTGTCCTGCCAGTCGTCCTATCCCGTTGAGCCGCAAGGGAGTCCGCGGTACACTGGACGGCCAAGACGCCAGCTTTCCCTGGCGGCCCGCCGGCCGGGCTCCACGGCGCCCGCGGGCCGCTTTCCACCATCGAGGACCGATTCCATGAAGATCCCGTCGCTCATCCTCAAGCAGATGTACAACCTCGGCAGCCTGATGAACGACTCCGACGGCGTCCATTTCAGCTTGAAGAACCGCCTCGCCGACGCCACCCTCACCAACGTCTCGGACGTCAGCATCAACGGCCAGCGCGTGCCGCTCGAGCACCTCACCCTCGGGTTCGAGGACGGACCGCAGCTCGCCGCCTCGACCATCCGTCCCGACAACGTCCTCGAGTTCCCGCTGCGCCGCGTGGTGCGCATCCACGCGCGCGTCGACCCGCTGCCCCGCGGCACCCACGAGATCGCCCTCGCCTTCAGGGCCCAGCCGTTCGGCGCGCTCTCCTTCAAGGTCACCGACGCCATCGCCGACAAGACGCCGCGCCGCGCCGCGGTGCCCTACGACAAGGACAACAATGCCTCGCCCGAGATCATCGGCCAGCGGCAGCAGTTCATCGAGAAGTACACCGGCGTTCGTTTCGAGCACATCAACAAGTATTCTTTCGATCCCGCCGTCACCAGGGGAAATATCGAGAACTTCACCGGCGTCGCCCAGGTCCCCATCGGCTTCGCCGGCCCCATTCGCATCAACGGCGAGCACGCCGACGGCGAGTTCCTGGTGCCGCTCGCCACCACCGAGGGCACTCTCGTCGCCTCCTACAACCGCGGCATGAAAGTGCTCAACTTGTCGGGCGGCGTCACCTGCACGGTGGTCGGCGACGCCATGCAGCGCGCTCCCGTCTTCGTCTTCGACAACGCCCGCCACGCCCGCGACTTCGCCGACTGGGTCGACGAGCGGCTGGCGAAGATCCGCGCCGAGGCCGAGACCACCTCGAGCGTCGCCAAGCTGACTTATATCGACAAATACCTTTCCAACAAGCTGGTCTTTCTGCGCTTCAACTACACGACCGGCGACGCCGCCGGCCAGAACATGGTGGGCCGCGCCACCTTCGCCGCCTGCAGCTGGATGCTCGAGAACGCCCCCAACATCCGCCACTTCTATCTCGAGTCGAACTTCGCGACCGACAAGAAGGCGTCGCAGATCAACATCATGCGCACCCGCGGCAAGCGCGTCACCGCCGAGGCCACCATTCCGCGCGACGTTCTGCTGCAGCACATGCGGGTCGACCCGGAGACGGTGCACTACCACGCCAACATCGCCAACGTCGGCGCCTTCCTTTCCGGCGCCAACAACAACGGCTGCCACTCGCCGAACGGCATCACCGCGATGTTCATCGCCACCGGCCAGGACGTCGCCAACGTCGCCGAGTCGTCGGCCGGAGTGGTCTACACCGAGGTGTCGCCGGGCGGCGATCTCTACATCTCGATCACCATCCCGTCGCTGATCGTCGCCACCCATGGCGGCGGCACCGCCCTGGCGACCCAGCGCGAGTGCCTGGCGATCCTCGGCTGCATCGGCAAGGGCAAGGTGCGCAAGCTCGCCGAGATCGTCGCCGGCGTGGTGCTGGCCGGCGAGCTCTCCCTGGCCGCCGCCATCTCCTCTCTCGACTGGGTGTCGAGCCACGAGAAGTACGGCCGCAACCGGTGAGTCGCGGTGATTCCCGCCGCCAACCTCGGTCGTCGATGACTGGTAGCCGCTTGCCGCGCTCCGACCTCGAGCCCGCCCCGGTCCTGCCGCTTCCCGCCCCGGCGGCGGCGGCGCCCGCGTCGATCGTGCCTGCCGGCGCGGCGCCAGACGTGCCCGCAGAGTCCCGTCCCATGCCCGCTCCCGTCCCCGCCCCGGCTCCTGCGGCCGCGGCGCCGGCGGCGACTCCCGACGATCCGATGCCGGGCTACGAGATCCTTCCGGACGTGCCGCCGGAGGGGTTGGTGCGGCGCTTCTTCGTCATCCAGCGCCACCTCATCGGCCTGGTCTTCGGCGGCCTCGACGTCTACGTGCGCAATCGCCGCGCGCCGGCGGCCAAGCGCTTCCGCCTGCTCTACTGGCTCGCCGCGCTGGCCGCCCTCCTGACCCGGCCGTTCGTCGACAAGAGCCTGGTCGGCCGCCCGTTCCCGGTGCAGCTGCGCCGGCGGCTGGAGATGCTCGGCCCCACCTACATCAAGCTCGGGCAGGTGCTGGCGCTGCGCCAGGACCTGCTGCCGGAAGCGATCACCGAGGAGCTCAAGAACCTGCTCGACCGGCTGCCGGTGGTGCCCTTGCCGCGCTACCTCGGGCTGATCGTCAAGGACACCCGGCGGCCGATCGCGGAGATGTACTCCTGGGTCGACCCGCAGCCGACCGGCTCGGCCTCGATCGCGCAGATCCATCGCGCCATCACCATCGAAGGCGACTCGGTGATCATCAAGGCGGTCAAGCCGGGTATCCGCGAGACGCTCTCCCGCGATGCCATCCTGCTCAAGCTGCTGGGCTCGGCGCTGCAGAAGGTGCTGCCGCGCTATCAGCCGAAGCGGGTCATCGCCGAGTTCGTCGAGTACACGCGGCGCGAGGTCGACCTACGACGGGAGGCCGACAACGCCGAAACCTTCGCCGCCAACTTCCACGACCTCGAGGGCGTCCATTTCCCGCGCATCTACCGCCAGTACAGCAGCCAGGGCGTGCTCTGCATGGAGTTCCTCGCCGGCTTCAAGCCCAACTCGCCGGAAGCGCTGGCGCTGTCGGAGGAGGACCGCGACCGCCTGGTGGACCTCGGCGCCGCGTCGATCATCCGCATGCTGTTCAAGGACGGCTTCTTCCACGCCGACCTGCATCCCGGCAACCTGCTCATCCTCCCCGGCCCGCGGCTCGGCTTCATCGACCTCGGCATGGTCGGCCGCTTCGACCAGCGCCTGCGGCGCACGCTGCTCAACTACTACTACTCGCTGGTGATGGGAGACCCCGAGGGCGCCGCCCGCTATCTCGCCAACGTCGCCGAACCGGGACCGGGGGCCGACCCGGTGGGCTTCCGCCGCGAGGTCACCGAGATCCTGCAGCGCTGGAACCGCGCCGCCAACTTCCGCGACTTCTCGCTGGCGCAGCTGATCCTCTACTCGGTCAACCTCGGCGCCCAGCACGCCATGTACTTCCCGGTCGAGATGGTGCTGATGGTCAAGGCGCTGGTGACCTTCGAGGGCGTCGGCCAGATCTTGAAGCCGGGCCTCGACGTCGCGGCGGTGTCGCAGGCGCACGCCAGGAAGATCTTCCTCGACCAGTTCAACCCGATGACGCTCGCCCGCGAGGGGATGCAGGCTCTCCCCGAGCTGCTCGAAGCGCTGAGCAAGGCGCCGACGCTGATCACCGAAGGGCTGCGCCTGCTCGAGCAGACCACCCGGCGCTCGCCCGAGAACCCGTTCGCCGGCCTGCGCGGCACCATTTTCGGCGGCTTCTGCCTGCTGGCGGGAGCGGTGCTGGCCGGCGCCCACGGCCCCTGGCCGGTATGGCTGGGCCTCTTCCTGCTCGGCGGCGCGGTGGCGCTGCACCGGAAATGATCTAGGCCGGACTTATCATAGGTTTTTGGTCGAGGCGCTGGGCGGACCGGTGACTCTTCGGCGACCCTCTGGCGCGCCGGTTCCTGGCGGGTATCGGGTTCGCTACCTGCCCTCCGGTGAAGGTCGCTTCGTTACCGAAGCAGCGTGGCTCCCGCGTGCAGAGAAGCGTGTCCTCTGGAGAGGTCACTCTGACTTGGCGGGGGGTGCCAGGGTGCTGGCAACGCCATGCGCTTTGAATGCCACAACTCGTTTATTTTCAGCAACTTGTGAGTCTAAGTAAGGGTCGAAAAGTGGCATGGCCGGGGTTGGGCACGATCCTTGATACAGATTCCCTACGAGGGCGGTCATCGCTGGATCGACTTCCTTCCTGAACCCAAAGGTCCCAATCTGACGTCTTGACCGAAACTCGAGGTGAGAACCATGAACGCCAAGCATGTCGCGCTGTTGGCCCTGCTCAGCCTCGCCGGCGGCGCCGGCGCGCTGTATGCCCAACCTCAGTATCCTCCTCCTCCGGATCAGTACCAGCCGCCGCCGGATCAGTACCAGCCACCGCCGACGGATCAGTACCAGCCACCGGATCAGTACCAGGCGCCCGATTCCTATGCGGCGATGCCGCCGGACGATGCTCAGCCGCCCGATCAGTACGCCTATGACCAGCGTGGCGGCGTCGACATCGATTACTTCTACAACCAGCTCTCGCCCTACGGCCACTGGGTCGAGAGCCGCTCCTACGGCTGGGTCTGGCTGCCTTTCGGGGTCCGCGCCAGCTGGCGCCCCTACGTGGCCGGCCGCTGGGTGATGACCGACTACGGCTGGACCTGGGTGTCCAACGAGCCCTTCGGTTGGGCCACCTATCACTATGGCCGCTGGGCCTATGACCCCGACTACGGCTGGGAGTGGATCCCGGGCTACGAATGGGGTCCGGCCTGGGTTGCCTGGCGCAATGGCGGCGGCTACATCGGTTGGGCGCCACTGCCGCCCGAGGTCCGCTTCCGCGCCGGCTTCGGGCTCGAATTCGGCGGCATCGACCTCGAAGTGGCCCTCGGGCCCACGCATTTCTGCTTCGTCCAGGAGCGCTCGTTCCTGGCGGAGAACGTCGTCACCTACGTCGAACCACCGGCGCGCAACGTGACGATCATCCATAACACCACCAACATCACCAACTACACGGTGGTCAACAACCGCGTCGTCAACCAGGGCATCCCGGTGCAGCACGTCGAGCAAGTGACCGGCCGGCGAGTCGAACGGTTGCAGGTGACCCCGGTCCAGTCGGGCCCGGCGCCCCGCGGCACCCAGGTGCGCGGCAACCAGTTGACGGTCTTCCAGCCGACGATCGTCAAGCGGTCGACCCCGCCGCCGCCGCCGCAGCAGCGCGCCCGTGCCGCCGGCGCCGACCTGCAGCGCCAGCACCAGCAGGAGAGCCAGGCCCTGCAGGCGCAGCAGGCACAGGAGCGCGCTCGCCTGCAGCAGACCCATCAGCGCGAGCTGCAGTCTCCGAGCTCCGGCAGTCCCTCCTCTCAACGGCAGCCGGCTGCCCAGGACCGCCAGCAGCAACAGCAACCAGAGCGGCAGCAGCAACAGCAGCGCCAGCAGCCGTCTCAGCCCTCCGCGACCGAGCGGCAGGCCCCGCCGCAGCGTGGCGCCGCCGGCAACAGCCAGGACCTCGCGCGCCAGCACCAGGCCGAGGTTCAGGCGCAGCAGCAGCAGCACCAGCGCGAGCAGCAGCAGCTCCAGAACCGCCACCAGGCCGAGCAGAACGCCGCGCAGCGGCCGCCCCAGCAGCAGCAGCGCCAGCAGCGCCAGGCTGCGCCGCCGCCGCAGCAGAAAGACAAGAAGAACGAGCAGAAGCCGCCACCCCCGCCCCACCGTTAAGGCGGCAGCTTCCCCGGCCATCCAAGGTCCCGCTCCCTCGAGGTGGGGGGGCGGGGCTTCTCGCGTCGATCTGGCCGCCTAAGACTCGAGCCACCTCGGGGATGGCCGGTCCCCCGGGTCGGAGGCGCTCAGAACTCGCGGGGTTGCGCCTCGCCGCCGTCGTAGCGCACCAGCTCGGTGCGCCAGGCCCGAGGCGCCTGGCTGGTGCACCAGGCCCGGCGGAGCCGCGCCTCGGGGCCGCAGTCGGCGTGTTACAATTCGGGCGCTGGCTAAAACGTGCGCTGTACACCCGCTCACCATGTCGGCCACACCCCGCTCCGGAGCCCTCGACCCGTTCGAGCTTCCCGCCTCAGCCGCGTCCCAACGCGCGTGATCGGCCAACCCGCCCGCCGTCTGATGTCTCTCTCGAGGAGGTGTTGGATGTGGACTTGGATGTCGACCCGCAGCAGAGGATCGATCTGCCTCTGGCTCCTTGCCGCCGCGATCGGGGCGGCAGGCGCAGCTACCGCCCAGACGACGACCGGCGCCATCGAGGGACGGGTCGTCGGCCCTGACGGCGGCGTCCTTCCCGGCGTCACCGTCACCGCCGCCGGCGCCCTGCCGGCCAGCCGCGTCGCCGAGACCGATGGCTTCGGCATCTATCACCTCTCGCTGCTGCCGCCCGGCAACTACCAGGTGCGCGCCGAGTTGCAGGGCTACGCCGCGCAGAACAGCACCGCCATCGTGTCGGTCGTCGCCACCACCCGCCTCGACTTCCACCTGAGCCCGTCCGTCTCCGAGGAGGTCACCGTGCGCGCCGAGGCGCCGCGGATCGATCTCAAGTCGGTCGAGGTCTCCGACACCGTCGACGCCAAGGCGTTCGAGCGCCTGCCGCTGTCGCGCGGCTACAGCTCGGTGGCGCTGCTCGAGCCCGGCGTGAGCCTCGACAACAACAACGGCAGCCACGACGACCGCCACCCTGGCTTGTCGGTCTTCGGCGCCACCAGCCTCGAGAATCAGTACCTGATCGACGGCGTGGACGTGACCGACATCCGCGCCGGCGCGCAGGCCAAGGTCATCCCGGAGCAGTTCCTGCTGCAGGTGGAGATCAAGACCGCCAACTACCCCGCGGAGTTCGGGCGCGCCCTGGGCGGGGTCATCAACGCCATCACTCCTTCCGGCGGCAACACCTACCACGGCGAGGCTTTTGGCTACTTCCAGAACCAGGATTTCGAGGCCAAGGCCAAGCCCGGCGTCGTCGGCGGCAACTTCGCCGGCCTCGGCGACCAGGACTACGGCGCCAGCCTCGGCGGCTTCATCGTCAAGGACCGGCTCTGGTTCTTCGGCGTCTATGACCGCACCCAGGCGACCCGCGACACCACCCTGGTGACCGGCTCGGGCAGCCCCTTCGACGGCAGCACGTTCCGCTTCAAGGACCAGGCCGAGAACCTCTATTCCGGCAAGCTCACCTGGACGCCCGGAAGCCAGGTCGACGTGGTCGGCTCGGTGATCGGCGATCCCGCCACCAACAACGCCCAGCTGGTGCAGGACGGCCCGCCGGCGAGCCGCATGCTCAAGATCACCAGCGGCCGCCCCGACCTGTCGATCATCGCCAACGGCGTCACCGACCAGTTCCTGGCCGAGGTCGGGTACTTCGACCACCGCGAGCTGAACAACGTCGACCCGCTCTTCAACCCTCCCTTCCTGACCAGCGATCCGTCGCAGGTGCCCACCTTGAACCTCGCGACCTGCAACCTGCCCGGCTGCTACACCGGCGCGCCGTGGGTGTTCATCCCGCTCCCCGGCGCCACCCCGCTGATCGACGAGCACTTCTCGCGCCGGGAGCTCAAGGGGACGGTGACCGGCTTCCTGGGTCCCAACCAGATGAAGATCGGCGCCGACTACGCGGCGCTCTCCGGCACCGTGACCCACCGGATCCCCGGCGGCTACAACCGCATCATCAGCGCGCTCGCCAACGGCCAGCTGCTCTACACCCAGACCTGGTTCGGCGACGCGAGCGGCCAGTTCGGCCAGAACCACGTAGTGCCGTCGGGCACCGGCAACCCCAAGACCGACAACCTCGCCTTCTTCGCCCAGGACACCTGGACCGCCCTGCCCAACCTGACGATCAACGCCGGCCTGCGCTACGACCAGTACCGGCTCAAGGACGCGGTCACCGGCGCCACCATCGCCAAGCTGACCGGCAACTTCGTGCCGCGCGTCGGTATCGCCTGGGACCCCGAGTCCAACGGTCTCTCAAAGGTCGATTTCGCCTATGGCAGGTTCACCGAGGCGATCCCGCTCGACATTCAGGCGGGCGCCTTCCATGGCACCAACCTGAGCATCACCGACCTGGCCGGCTTCACTTTCGACTGTGGGCCCACCTCGATCAGCTGCCAGAGCTTCCCAAACACCATCACCGAGCCGGCAGACCCGAAGCTCAAGCCGCCGGAGCAGGAGCAGTACACCCTCGGCTACCAGCGCAAAGTGACTAAGGAGCTGACGGTCGGGATCCTGGGGGTCTACTCGCGCCTGCTGCGTGCGGTCGAGGACCGCTGCGACCTGCAGGGCAACGACGCCGCCTTCGGTCTGACCTCCAACGGCTGCGTGCTGATGAACCCCGGGTTGAGCCCCTGGGGCCTGGGCAACTTCGCCAACGTTACCCTGCCGCCCGGCCTCAGCGGACCCGTCCTCTGCACCAACGGCCTGAACCCCTCCGAGGGGCGGGCGAGCGGGGCCTGCGTGCCGCTGCCGAAAGCGCGGCGCAGCTACGAAGGCATCCAGCTGACCGCCGAGGACCGCTTCTCGCCGCGCACCTTCCTGATCGCCTCGTACTCCTACTCGCGGCTGCGCGGCAACTACGACGGCAGCTTCAACGAGCTCGGCCAGGCGAACCCGCACGGCAATTTCGACTTCGACTACCCGCAGCTGACCCAGAACGCCTTCGGCAGGCTCGCCAACGACCGGCCGAACCAGGTCAAGCTCACCGGGTTCTACTCCTTCGGCTTCGGCCTCACCGCCGGCGTCAACGCCTACTACCGCAGCGGCATCCCGATCGATCAGCTGGGATCGTTCGCCCTGGTCAACGGCGCGCCGATCCCGCTCTTCCTGGCGCCGCGCGGCAGCGCCGGCCGCACGCCGGCCGACTGGGACCTGGACCTGCACGTCGACTACCCCTACACCGCCGGTCCGGTCCGCGTCGACTTCATCCTCGACCTGTTCCGGGTGTTCAACCACCAGACCGTGCTGCGGGTCAACCCGTTCTTCAACGAGGATGGCTTCCAGGCAGACAACGTCATCCAGACCAACCCGACGTACCACCAGCCGCTGCTGCGCAGCGATCCGCGGCTGCTGCGCGTCGGGATGACGGTCGCATTCTGAGCAGTGACGGGTCCACGCCGCGCATCCTCGGCCGGCCGCCGCGACGGCGGCCGTGGAAGCGGTACGTCTTTCCGTTCCTGGGCTTGATCGCGGTGGTCGGCATCACCACCGGCGTCGTCGCCTGGCGGCGCCGCGCGGTGCCGGTGACCACCGCGCCGGTGGTGCGCGGCGACCTGCTGGTGCGGGTGCTCTGCGACGGCCGGCTCGAGCCGCCGGAAGGAGGCGAGATCCGCCTCGCGGACGGCGGCACGGTGGCGGCCGCCGCCGTCTACGAAGGCGACCGGGTGCGCCGCGGACAGCTGCTGCTGCGCCTGGTCAACCCCGATCTCGAGGCGCGCGTCGGCGCCGCGCGCTCCGAAGTGCGCCAGCTGCAATCCGATGCCACGGCCATCGCGTCGGAGCTCGACCGCGAGCGGCGCGAGGCGGCCTGGCGCGAGCAGCTGGTGGCCGGCGACCGGCGGCTGGTTGCCCAGGGGGCGATTCCCCGCGCCACCCTCGACGCCGATCAACTGGCCTGGCAGCAGGCGCTCGACCGGGTGCGCGAGGCCGCGGCCCGGCGGGACGCGCTACGGCATTCCGCCGGGCAGGCGGCGGCTGGCGGGG
>Ga0209118_1000287_pt1 | contig 30289 bp, 26 predicted proteins | sample BlaSpr_A8_Ref_M1_FD_187988 | JGI IMG/M metagenome (GOLD analysis project Ga0209118, IMG submission 187988) | Forest soil microbial communities from Thunder Bay, Ontario, Canada - Black Spruce, Ontario site 2_A8_Ref_M1 (SPAdes) (version 2) | ecosystem: Environmental > Terrestrial > Soil > Boreal... | reverse complement strand
CCGCCGATGACCGCGCCGGCGCCTGCGCCGGCCGCCATGCCGATGCCGAGCCCGGCGCTCGATCAGCTCAAGTTCTTCGCCGGTCGCTGGCAGTGCGCCGGCACGGGCTACCTCGAGGGGAAGGGCCACCCGATCACTGCCACGGTGCACATGGAATGGGACCTCAACGGGTTCTTCCTGAACCTCCGCTACGAGGAGACGAAGACCGACGTCAACCCGATGCCGATCACCGCCGTGGAGCATTGGGGTTACAGCGCCGAGCTCAAGAAGCTGGTCGCCGGGCAGGTGGACAGCATGGGCGGCTACGGCACCCAGGCGACCACGGGCTGGGAGGCGAACAAGATGGTCTGGGTCGGCAACGTCCACATGATGGGTACGACGATTCCCAGCCGCGACACCTTCGTCAGGAGCGGCGACAACGAGGTCACCCATCTCGGCGAGCTCGAGCAGAACGGCGCCTGGGTCAAGCAGGACCAGCAGACCTGCTACCGCTTGAAGTAAGACGGCAGACGCGGGCGAGGGCCGCCTGCTCTTCCGATGGGCGCTGCTGCCTTCAGAGGGTAGATTTCAGCCATGACCAGACGAGCGCTCGCCTGCGCAGCCATTTTCTCTGCGGTCCTCGTGACGGCGAGTGCGCGGGCGAGCGGTCCGTCGCGGAAGCCGGTCAAGGGCTGCGCCTGGAGCAAGATCTCCGACTCGACGCTCGGACTCGAGGCGTGGGTGCAGCGGTGCGATTTTGGTTCCAGGAAGATCGATTTCCAGGTCGCCAGGAGCTCTCTTCTCATCCGGTGGTCTGACGCAGGCGGAACGACGGAACCCGTGGTCGACGTCCTCGACCTCGAGAAGGGGGAGAGCCCGCAGGCTGGGATCCGGCGCATCTTCGATCTGCACACGGACAAGAAGCTGGCTGCGCACTGCGTGCTGCGGCGCTATACCGAGGGCACCGTTCCGCCCGGAGCGCAACGGTTCACCTTCGTGCCGGACGCCGGGTACCAGAAGGTCCTGGACGCCAAGCACAAAGACGGAGTTCCCGATCCTCCCTGCGGCGACTGGGGAGTTGCCCCGGACGGGATTCAGTACTTCGAAGCGCAGCCCGCGACCGGCGCCCACAAGGTGCTGTTCGTGCGGGTAGGACAAGACGAGCCGCTCTTCGACGAGGCGACCCTGCGGCTGCTGCCCCCGCGCTAGAAGCTATAAGGGCAGAAAGCTAGAAAGACCGTCTTCGCAGTTGCAACATCAAATACAGAGCCAGGGCCAACAGGAGCGGCGCCGTGGCCACGCCCGGTGTGTAGCCGCCTTCGCGCAGCGACCACAGGGGATGGCCGATGCCATTCACCGTCTCCATTCCTGCCCAGGCCCAGGCCAGCGGCACCGCCGACGGCCAGTGCCGGCGCAGCGGCCAGAGCCAGCACCAGAGCCCGAAGGCCGCGAGGGTGGCGTTGATGATGACGAACCCACGCTCCCGGTCGCTCGAGACCAGACCGCTCAGGAAGCGGGCCGGCGGGAAGACGTCATACAAGCGGCCGTGGTACTCCTCGACGGAATGCGCCATCTGAGTGATCACCAGCGCGAGGAACGTGAGCTCGAGCCGCACAGCCGAGCGCCGTCTGACAGGATCGAGACTCGTCAAGCGATACTCCGATCGGTAGTCGGCGAGCTCCTGCACGCCCTCTTCGAAACCTTCCGACTCTAGCACCGCGGACCTCAACCTCCGGTGCGGCGCAGGTCGGCGAGGCGGGCTTGCTGGGCTGGGGTCAGGAGGTTCTTCAGTCTCACCATGAGGGAGAGCTGGGTCTTCTTGACCTGGCGCTCGAGGTCCATCAGGCGGTCGGCTTCGGATAGCACGGCTTTCTCGTCGACCTGGTGGGCTTGGAGGAGGTGGACCAGCTTGGTCGTCTCTTCCTGCATCTCCCATTGCGCGCCGAGGAACTTCGTCTGGGCCTGCATCACGGCCTCTTTGATCGCCGTGCGCTGCTCGGCGTCGAGGGCGATCTCGCCGCTGTACTTCATGATGAGCTCGGGCGGAAAGACGTACTGGGCGATCGGATCGTCGGTCGCAGGGGGGGTCGCGGTCGCCGCCGCGGCGAGGGCCGTCCAGGCCACCAGCAACAGGATCGATGGGCGTTTCATGTTCAGGGTCTCCTCGAAGTGTCGCGAAGGGTGGAAAGTGGGTTGCCGAGACCGAGGGAGCGATCGCGGCCGAAAGTCGGCGAGGTGGTGAGGATCTCTTGCGCGGGGGTGCGCAACAGGAAGTCGGTCGCCGGCCGCCAGGCGCTGAGCGAGGGCGCGAGCCCAAGCGGTGGCGTGGACGGCAAGACGTGCGTCCTGAGCCAGGGAGAGGTGCCGACGACCAGGGCGCCCAGAACCGCGGCCGCGGTGGCGGCGGCGACGGCGAGCGGTCGCCATCGGCGGTTGCGGCCGTGCGGCTGGCGGCGGCGCCTTGCCGCCGCGGCCGCGAGGGTTGCAAAGCTAGGCGCCGCGTTCTCTTCCTGCCGGCGCAGCGCGGCGAAGCCGTCCCGCAAATCGCGCAAATCGTGCAAGTCGTGGGCGAGATCCCGGCCGGAGTCGTGGCCCGCCGGCCCTGCACCGGCTGCGGTGTCGCCGGCGGCGCCCTGGCCCGCCCTCGGATCGTCCGGATCGTCCCAGGGCCCGCTCATGCCTGTCCCCGAAGAGCGAGGGCGCGTCGCAGGGCTGCCTTGCCGCGATGATAGTGGGTGCGCGCGCTGCCAGCCGAGATGCCTAGCACTTGCGCGGCCGCTTCCACGGTGAGGTCGTGGTAGAAGACGAGGTGCAGCACCTCGCGCTGGCGGGCCGGCAGCTCGCGCAGCGCCAGGCGCAGCGCCAGGGTTGCCTCGGACTCGCCGGCGAGGGCTTCCGGAGTCGCCGCCGGCGCCGGCCTGGGATGCCCATCCAGCCATCGCGCGGTGGCGAGCAGCCGCAGCCATCGGCTGCGCCGCCGCTCGGCCGCGGTGCGATGGATCACCGCGAACAGCCAGGTCCGGAAACTCGACCGGCCGGCGTAGCGGGCCTTGCCGTCGAGCACTTTGAGATAGGCCGTCTGCAGCACCTCTTCTGCCTCCTCGCGATTCCACCGGCAGCAGGCGAGCGCCCAACCGAAGCTGGCGGGGTGAAGGTCCTCGAGCTGCTGCGCAGAGTCGGCGCTCATCGCCTCCGCCTGTCCCCGGCTTGGCCGCCGGTCGCGGTGTTCTAAGATTGAGTGGGACAGAGCAGGCCAATATATGACAGCGGCCGCCGGGAGCCGGCGCGCGGCATCCAGGCGGGAGGCCGCCGGGAGGTGAGGGCATTGCGCAGCAGGATCCTTCTCGGAAGTATGCTGGTCACGTCGATCGCCACGGCTAGCCAACCCAGCCAACCCATGCCACCCACGCCCAAGGACGTCGCCGTCCTCGACTACCCGGCACTGGCGCAGCGCATCGTCGCGCAGCTGGCGCTGCAGCCGGGCGAGAGGGTGGTGCTCGTCGCCGACCCCGAGTCGTTCGCCGAGCTGGTGGCGCCGCTGCGCTACGAGGTCATGCGCGCCGGCGGTGTCGACATGGGCTGCTGGACGGTGCTGCCGCTGCCGCCCCCTCCCGCCTCCCGGCTGAAGGCGTCCGCCGTCGCGAGATCCGTCGCCGCCTCGCGCGCCGCGCTCCGCGATCGGCTGCGCGACGTGGATGCCGCCGTCATGCTGCCGGGGGCGACCCCGGAGCATCCGGAATACGCCGCCATGCAGGACGTGCTGCGCGAAGGCCATGGCCGCACCGTCCACTTCCACTGGCTGGGCGGGGGAGCGCCGAGCGCGGTCGCGCTGCCGGGGCACTTCCTGCCGCCGGATGCGACCATCGACGCGATCTACCAGCGCGCCGTCCTCCACTCCGATTGCAAGGCGGTCGGCGAGGCCCAGCGGCGCTTCGCGGCGGCAATGCGCACCGGCGAGGTCCGCATCACCACGGCGGCGGGCACCGACCTGCGCTGGCGCGCGGGCGACCGGCCGGTCAACTTCCAGGATGGCGATGCGTCAGCCGCCCGCGCCCGCCAGGCGCGGGTTCTGGTCGACCGCGAGATCGAGATCCCTTGCGGCGCCTTGCGCGTCGCGCCGGTCGAGGACTCCGTCGAGGGCACCATCGCCTTCCCGCCGGCGGTGTGGGACGGCCGCCAGGTCGGCGCGGCCAAGCTCCGCTTCACGCATGGCAAGGTGGTCCAGGTCTCCGTCGAGCCGGGTCCGACCGAGCCCGGCACCCGCGCCGCTGCCGAGGCGGAGCTGACCCAGGGCGGCGAGGCCGCCCATTCCTTCCGCGAGTTCGCTCTCGGCTTCAACCCCGAGCTGGCGGTGCCCGCCGCCACGCCCTTCATTCCCTACTACGGCTACGGGGCAGGCGTCGTGCGCCTCTCGCTAGGCGACAACTCCGAGCTCGGCGGCCAGGTCAAGGGCCGCTACGTGCGCTGGAACTTTTTCGCCGACGCCACGGTGACCGCCGGCGGCCGGACCTGGGTGCGCGACGGCAAGCTGCTGCCGCCGTGATGACCACGGACCCCGGTCAGACGCCGTTGTCCTGCCGCCGGCCTCAGGAGCCGGTGCCCGCGCTGCCTCCCGCCGCCGCGGCGACGGTGAAGCGCGAGGTCACGGTCTGCGGCCCGCCGGCGCCGGTGATGGTGACCACCAGGCGATACTCGCCCGGCGCGAGACTCTGAGGCGCACGGAAGACCGCCCGGTAGACGTCGGGACCGGTACCGTCTCCCGGCTCGCGGCCGGCTATGTGGATCTCCCCGGAACCGAGGTCGTGCCCGTCCGCACTCTGGACCTGGGCCAGGGCCGCCAGCTCGCCTTCGCCCAGGTTGTAGCCGACCAGCGCCACGGCCGCCTGCTGCCCCGCCGCCAGAATGGGCAGCGCGGCGGGCACGTAGGCGCGCTGGCCCACCACGAACGGGTAGGCAGCGTTCTTCTGCTCGCCGCGAGGCAGCTCCCGCACCACGGTCCAACGCCCCGACTGCTCGGGAAAGAACGGCGGCAGCAGCACCGGCGCCGCGCTGCCGAAGGCCGGTACCGTCACCACCACCGACCGCTTGCCGTAGGCGCCGGTCTCGCCGTTGCGCAGCATCACCCGCACCGAGTAATCGCCAGGGGGCAGCTCGAGATGGCCGAAGAACTTGAGGCCGCCCTGGCGCAGCGCCGGACCGGCCTTCTCGACGTCGAGCTGCATTCGCTGATCGAAGGAGTCCTGGATCGCGCCTTGCGCGTCGACCGCGTTGACGTAGATCTCCGCCGTCACGGTCTTGCCGCCGGCGCCGGCGAGCAGCGTGCCGCCGTCCGCCTCGATGACCACCGGCACGTAGGCCTTGGCGGCGGCGGTGCGGAACGGCGCCGCCAGCACCGAGGTGGCGATCGAGCCGGAAGCGCGGTTGTTCATCATCTGGTCGGCCGTGGCCAACATCCTCTCGACCGCCGGCACCTGCTTGTACGGCACTGGCGCGTAGTAGCCGGGCTTGTAGGTGACCCGGGTGCCGCGAGCTTCGTTCTTGAGCTTGACCTTGATCTGATGGTAGGTGCCGGCGGTGAGCGGCCCCTGGGGCTGGAACGTGAGCACGTAGGTGACCGCCGTGCTCTTGGCCAGCTGCGTCATGGCATCTCCGAGGTCATTGAAGTTGTGGTACAGCTCGCCGCCGGTGTCGCGGGCCATCTGGAAGAGCGCCGTCTCGCCGCGCACGCCGCTGCGGTCGGCCATGTCGTTGTCGCCGCGCAGGCCGCCGATGTCGACCGACTCGATGACGCAGCCGGAGCGGCGGAACACCTCGAGCATCTTCTCGAGCTGGTTGTTCTCGCTGGTGCTGCCGTAGCGCGTGTCCGACTCGGTCATCCAGCCGCCGCCCTTCATGCTGGTGTCGGCGATCAGCTCCTGGCTCGAGACGCTCTGGTTGCCCTCGATGATCGAGCTGTCGAAGCCCTCCGAGAAGAAGACCACCAGCTTGCGGCCGGAGACGGCGTCCATCATGCGCGCCAGGTTCGCGAAGGCCTTGGTCATCGCGGTGACGTCGTTGCGCGCCGCCGCCTGGTCCATGCGCTGGTTCAGCTTCGATTCCCCCACGACCGATGCCAGGATGGCTTGCGCCATAGCCAGTTGCATCGCGGCCATGGCTGCCCCGCGGGCGTCCGCGGCGGCCTGCCTCCCGGTCGCGCCAGGTTCCCGCCCGCTGGCTGCCAGGTTCTGTTCCGCGGTCTGAACGGCGCTGGCCGCGCCGTTGACCTCCGCCAGCATGGGCGGTTGCTGGAAGTGGTCGGCGAGATCGGTGAAGCCCAAGGTCTGGATCGCCTTGACGATTTGCCGCCGATCGGAGGTGAAGCCGAGCGCCAGCTTCATCCCCGAGTTGATGCCGTAGGTGGCCACCGCCACGAGGTCCGAAGGCAGCAGGGTCCCGAGCAGCGACTTGGTCGCCGCGTCGCGGGCCTTCATCACGTACTTCGGCTGGGAGTTCGAGAGGTCGAAGATGAGCAGGAAGTGACGCCTGCCGGCGGCGGGGATCGCCGCCGAAAGCCGCTGGTTCTCGGGGGCGCCCAGATCGACCATGTCGAAGCCCGTGATGGCCTGCTGCTTGCGACCCTCCCAGATCTCGAAATCGGCGGCGGTGAGCCCACGGACCGGCTCGCCGTCCCGGACCACCTGTACCGGGATCTCGATCGCGGTCACCTGGGTGGTCTCCGAGAAAGCCTGGCGGTCGGCGGCGGCTGGCGGCGCTCCGGCAGCCGGAGCGGTCGCCGGCGTCAACAGCAAGCCGAGCCCCAGAACCAGCCCCAACCCCATCCGTCCCCTGGACCCTTGGATCCCGATCATGGCCTCACCTCCTGCGGTGTAAAGTCTCGACTTGCCTCCATCATACTCCCAATTGGCTCAATCCGAGCCTCTCACGGCCAACCGAGTTGCAACTGGCAGTCTTCCCAGCAGCAAGATGCCTTCAGATTTGAATTCAGGGCTGGTTAGCGCCGCGACAGGGGCCTCCGGGGAATCTCCCTCCGGACGGGCCTCGGTCGGCGGTCTCCTTCGGCCTCCGGTTGGCGAGGGGGTGGATGCGGGGGTGTCGGACTGCTGGGCTCGCCAAACGGCGGCCGAAGGAGACCCGCCGACCGGGGCCCTCACCTCCTCCCCTATGGCTGTGAATCTCTTCGGCCACCGTTTACTCAGGCTGGCTCCTGGACGAGGACCCGACCGGATTTCTCGCAGGTCCCGCGCGCCTCCGTGCCCGCGGCTTCTCAGGGCGGCACGGAGAGCGGCGCGGCTCGCGGTCGCGCGGAGCTACCGTCGATCTCGAGAGTCGTCAGGCGCAGGAGCCCGCCCAGCCTTCCGCCCCGCGCCCGGGCGCTTCTTGGCGACGCCCTTGGCGCTTTGCCGCTTCGCACGGCGCACAGGCGTTGCAGGTGCGGGCTTCGCGTCGATACGCTTGCGGCGAGGCCTGTTCCTCATCTGGAGAAGAAGCAGCCCGATCAGCGACGCGAACCCGCCGGTCAGGAAGAGGTAGGTCAAGGAGAGCGAGAGCTTCCGGCGTTGGAAGGAGGGGCCACCCCAGCAGCTGTCGAGCGCCTCCTCCGCAAGCGACAGCTGCTTGATGCATGCGTTGTTGTCGTCCTGGGGGGAACAGGCACAGCCCGGCCGGCGCGAGTCGGTGACGAGCACTCCCACGCTCTGGCTGCCGAACTCTTGTCTCTCGACAAAGTAGGAGCTCAACGTCGTGAAGAGGATGAGCCCCACCACCACGGTGGCCAGTCCCCCTCCGAACAGGGAGCGGATGTAGCCGGGCGCAATGTCCTCTCCGGCGTAGAACTGGACGGCCACGGCGATCAACCCCATGAGAAAGGCGGAGAGCGGGATGAGGGCGTCCTGAAGCTGCAATGGCACCACCTCGAGCAAGGCGACGAAACCCGGCACCTTGACCTTGCCGAGGAAAGGCGCCAGCCCGATGCTCAAGGTGACGCCAAAACCGAGAATGTAGCGACGAAAGAGGCCCAGCAACGGCGTCACGGCGCGGGGACTCATGGCGGGCACTCCTTGTCGGACTGTACGTCGACGAGGTTGCACGACGTCACCTCCGAGTCCAATTTGCACTGGATGACTGGCTGCGAAGTCTGTGTCAAGTCGAGATCGTCTTGGTCCTGGGCGATGGACTTGTGCCCCTCGAAAGTGACCTTGTACCCGTAGCGACCGCGCCAGACCCCTTCCAGGCGACACCTGGCGACGCAGTGCGCTGGGTACTGCTGGTAGCTGTAAGGCGCCATGGAGAAATACGCCTCGTCTGGCATGCTCACGATGGTCCAGTCGAGCTTCAGCTCGTGATTCCGCGCCCATCTCCCGAGCTTCTCCCCGAACGAGCCGATCTTGCACTTCCAGAAGCTGACCTTGCGGGCCTCGACACCTCTCTCGCCGGCGTCGGGCGCGGCCGCGAGCTCGGCCCGGAGCGTGGGGCGGAAGGATGCCCTGGCCAGAGAGGTCCGGGGCGGGTAGATGCCGGCGGTCCCCGGGGTCACGCCCAGATCCTCGCGCGCGCGCCTCCGGCGCCGCGGCTTGTCTCTCCGCGGTCCTCCGTTCATCCCGGCTCCGCGGGCGTCTCGTCGAGCTGGATGACCTCCGGGTCCGCGGGGACGCCGCCGGCATGGAGCCGCTCGACGAGGGCGGACCGGCGCACCAGTACGGCGCGCTGGTTGACGTAGCCCTTGTCGGTGATCTCGCCGGCGTCGATCGACGGCGGCTCGTCGAGCAGCAGCGCACCGCTGACGCGCCGGCTGCTCGCGGGATTCATGGCGTTGTGCGCGGCCAGCCCGTCGCGCACGCGCCGGCGCACCTCGGGCCGGCGGATCAGCTGGTCGAGCGGCGCGTCCGGCGGCGCATCGTGGCAGAGCGAGCGGCAGCCGGCCGGGTTGGGGAAGACCAGGAGGCCGACCGCCGGCCGGTCGTGGCCGGTCACCACCACGTCCTGGATCACCGGCGCGCCGGCGGCGATCGCGGCGGTGCGCAGCTCGCCGACGTGGACCCAGGTGCCGGACGTCAGCTTGAAATCCTCGGCCAGCCGGCCGTCGAAGAGCAGGCCGCGCGAGGGGTCGTGCGGATCGGCGAGCTTGCCGGCGTCGCCGGTCCGCAAGAATCCCTCTTCGTCGAAGACCTCCGTCGCAGGGCCGCGGCTCCGCCCGTCGCCCGTCGCGGCACTTCTTGCTGGACGGCCCGGCTGGACCCAATAGCCGGGAGTCACGTTGGGGCCGCGGACACGCAGCTCGAGCTTGGCGCCGGCCGGTGCCAGCTTGATCTCCGTGCCCGGCGCGGGCAGGCCGATGATGCCGGGCCGCTCGATCGGGAAGTGGACCTGGGTGGCGCTCGGCGCGGTCTCGGTCGAGCCCCAGGCCGACAGCATCGCGACCCGCCTGCCGGTCGCCACGATCGACAGCCGCTCGAGCGCCTGCCAGAGATGCTGGGGCAGCGACGCCGCGGCGTAGAAGAGCACGTCGAGATCGCGGAAGAACGTGGCGCGCAGGGCGCCGTCGCTCTCGAGGTGGGGCAGCAGCATGTCGTAGCCGCGCGGCACGTTGAAATGGATCGTCGAGGGCACCTCGCGCAGGTTGCGGGCCGTGATCTCGATCGCGCCGGGAGCCGGCTTGCCGGCATCGATGTACAGCGTGCCGCCGTTGCGCAGCATCATGTTGAAGTTGTGATTGCCGCCGAAGGAATGGCTCCACGGCAGCCAATCCACGATCACCGGCGGCCGCTTCTCGAGGAAGGGCCAGACTTGCGCGATCGCCTGCTGGTTGGAGCAGAGCATCCGTTGCGTGTTGACGACGCCCTTGGGCGTGCCGGTCGAGCCCGAGGTGAAGAGGATCTTCGCCACGGTGTCGGGGCCGACCGCGGCGAAGCGCGCGGCGACGTCGGAACCCGGTGGGCGCTCGAGCAACTTGCCGAAGGCGGTTGCCGCGAGGCCCTCGGGTGGCGGGCCGCTCACCGCCAGCTCGACGCCTTCGGGCAGCGCCGCGCGAGCCGCCGCGAAGGCGGGCGCATAGCGGGCGCCATTGCCGGCGTACACCAGGCCGGGGCGGGTGAGCTCCAGGATCGAGCGCAGCTTCGCGTGGTCGCTGGACAGCAGGGAGTAGGCGGGCGAGATCGGCGCCACCGGGATGCCCACCTGCATGGCCGCGAGTTGCAGCAGGGCGTTGCCGATGCCGTTCTCGGACAGGATGGCCAGCGGCCGGTCGCGGTCCAGCCCACGCGCCAGCAGCGCCCCGGCAATGCGTTCGACCGCCGCGAGCGCGGCGCCATAGCTCATGCAGCGCCAAGCGCCGCGCTTCTCGCACCCGGCGTGCTCGTATTCGTCGCGCTCGTGGCGCTCGGCGTGCTGGTGACGCGCGGCGTGCTCGTCTCGCTCGGTGCGCTCAGCGAGGAAGGTGCGATCGGGCGCCGCCGCTGCCCAGTGACGCAGCAGCTCGCCGAGGCAGCGAGGATAGGGCAGCAGCTCCTGCCGCGAGCGCAGCACCATCCCGCCGCCGGCGAGATGCCGCGTCGCGACGGCGGCGGGCGCCAGCTCGAGAGGCTTCCAGGGCGGCTTGGGGAGAGGCTCGTCGCCCGTCAGGGGAGGCCGGGCCATGGACGCTTCAGCGCACGTCCTCAGCGGTGCGCGCCCGGCTGCGCGAACCGGCGGAAGAAGCTGGTCGGCTTCCACTCCGGCCGCGCCTCCTCGTCGGCAACCCGTTCCGCCAGCGCGAGCATCAGCTGGTTGAACTTCGCCGCCGCCGCCAGGTCCACCGGCTGATTCACGTCGTCGGACGGTGCGTGATAGCGGTTCGTCAACCAATCTTTTCTCATCTGCTCCTCGGGCGAGCCGGGAGCCGCGCCGAAGCTGAAAGCGAGAGCGGGGACTCCCTGGCGGATGAAGTTGTACTGATCGCTGCGGATGAAAAGGTTGCGGTCCGGAAAACGATCCGGCACCACGTCGACGCCGGCCGCCGCTCCCACCGCCCGCGCGTCGTCTCCCAGCGACGATTCGTCGAGCCCTTCCACGGTCAGGTAGTGAAGAGGATAAAGCGGCAGGAACATGTCCATGTTGAGATTGGCGGCGAGAGCGCTCTTCGCCACCGTCGGATGGTGGGCAAAGTAACGCGATCCCAAGAGGCCCTTCTCCTCGCCGCAGAGCGCTAAGAAGAGCAGCGCGCGCCTGGGCCGCCGCCGCTCTCCGGGGCCGGGTCCGGGTCCGGGGCCGGCGCCGGCGGCCGCGTGCAGCGCGCGCGCGATCTCGAGCAGCGAGGCGACGCCCGAGGCGTTGTCCATCGCGCCGTTGTAGATGGTGTCGCCGCGGATCGGTTCGCCCACCCCCAGGTGATCGAGGTGCGCCGAGAGCACCACGACCTGGTCTTTCAGGCGCGGATCGCCGCCCGCCAGGAGGCCGGCGACGTTGGGCGCTTCGACCTGCTCGACCTTGGTGACCACCCGGGCCCGCAGTGCCACCGCCAGCGGAAACCGCGGCAGTGGCCGCGCGGCATCCGCCAGCGCCAGCAGCTCGGCGATGGTATGTCCCGATCCGGCGAACAGCTTGTCCGCGGCCGCGGGATTGAACATCGCATTGAACATCGTCCCCTGGGTGTCCTGGAGCTCGCGCTCGGCGATGCGCATGCCCGGCTGCGACGCCGACAGCGACATCCGCTCCCAGGGAATGTCCATCGATCTCGGGTTCGGGATGCCGATCGAGCCGAGCGCCCCCGTCCGCTCGAGCGCCTTGCCGAACTCCTGCGCCGCGCGCGCGTGCGACTTCAGAGCGCCGGCGATGTTGCCCGGCCCGCCGTTGAGGTAGACCACCACCTTGCCGCGGAGGTCCGGTGCCGCGAGGTCGTCGTAGCCCGCTTCCGGCAGGTGCAGGGCGTAGCCGACGAACACCAGCGGAGCGGCGAGCTCCTTGGGCTGCGGCTGGCGGCTGCTGAGCAGCGCATCCCGCCCGAGAGTCAGCGGTTCCTCCCGCCCGTCGCGCGTCAGGGACAGGCGCGACTCCGCGGCCACCACCCGCTGCACCTCGAAGCGCACCGGCTGGAAGTAGCCGCTGATGCCGGCCGGCGCCAGACCGTAATCCTTGAACCTTGCCGCCACGTAGGTAGCAGCCTCGAGATAGCCCGCGCTGCCGGTGAGGCGGCCCTGCAGCCGGTCGTCGGCCAGGTAGCGCACGTGCGCCCACCAGCGCTTGCCGGCCTCGGCGTCGGCGGCCCCGGCCCCGGCGGTCGCCACGCCGGCCGCCGGCGCGCGGCCCGCATGCGTCGCGGTTGCCGCTGCGAGCAGCGCCAGCGCCGCGAGAGCGCCAGCCGGCCAACGAAGTCTCCAAGCCATGATTCGCGCTCCCATCGCAAGGAAGTGCCAGTCTATCGCAGGCCCCGTGGACAGCAGGCCGCCAGGTTTCGAGCAAGGAGCGGCGGCGGGTCGCCGCAGGCGGTGGAGACAAGAACGATCCTGGGCTTTGGCGCCTCTCAGGGTTCGGCGCCGCCGGTGTCCGCGTTGCCGCCGCGCGCCAGGACGCTGTGGCGCCGGCCGTAGGAGAGATAGATCGCCATCCCGAGCGCGAGCCAGATCAGCAGGCGCAGCCAGTTCTCGCCGGGCAGGCCGCACATCAGCAGCAGGCAGCTCCCCGCTCCGAAGATCGGGGTGAGCGGCGACCATGGCACGCGGAAGGGACGCTCGACCTCCGGATGGGTGCGGCGCATCACCGGGATCGCCGCACAGACGATCACGAAGATGAACAGCGTCCCCATGATCGCCAGGTTCACGATGACGTCGATCGGCAGGAAGGCGGTGCTGAGGCCGACGAGGAGGCCGGTCGCCAGCGTCGCCTTGTAGGGCGTACGGAAGCGCGGATGGACCGCGGCGAAGAACCTCGACGGCAGGAGGCCGTCGCGGGCCATGGCCAGGAGAATACGCGGCAGCGCGAGCAACAGGACGAGGAGCACGGTGGTGATGCCGGCCACGCCGGCGAGGGCGATCAGCAGCTTCGCCCATCCGAGGCCCACCTGCTCGAAGGCGTTGGCGAGCGGCGCGTCGAGGTCGAGGCGGTCGTAGCGGACCATGCCGGTCAGCACCGCGATCACTGCCATGTAGAGGGCGGTGCAGGCGACGAGCGACCAGAGGGTGCCGATCGGCACGTCGCGCCGCGGCCGCCGCGCCTCCTCCGATTGGGTGGAGACCGCGTCGAAGCCGAAGTACGACAGGAAGGCGAGCGCGGCGCCCGCCAGCATGCCGAGCGGTCTGCCGCCGGCGTCGGTGCCGCCGAACAGGGTCTTGCCGAAGAGGGTGATGCCGCCCAGGCCGTAGGGCGCGAAGGGGCGCCAGTTCGCGGGGTCGACGTAGAAGGCGCCGACGCCGACCACGAACAGCACCGCCAGCAGCTTGACCACCACCATGGCGGCGTTGAAGCGGGCGCTCGCGCGGATGCCGGCGATCAGCACGATCATCAACACGCCGACGATCGCCACCGCCGGCAGGTTGACCAGCGATCCGGTCGCGATCAGGTGGCCGAGTCTCGGGTCATAGCGCACCACCGGCCCGGAGATCGCCAGCGGCAGCCTGAGACCGAACGAGCCCAGGACGCTCTGCAGGTAGCCGGACCAGCCATTGGCCACCAGCGCGGCGCCGCCCGCATACTCGAGCACCAGCGCCCAGCCGATCAGCCAGGCCGGCAGCTCGCCCAAGGTGGCGTAGGCATAGGTGTAGGCGGAACCGGAGACCGGCACCAGCGACGCGAACTCGGCATAGCACAGCGCCGCGAAAAAGCAGGCGACCGCGGCCACCGCATAGGAGAGGAGCAGCGCCGGGCCGGCGGTCTGGCGGGCGATGGCGCCGGTGGTCACGAAGACGCCGGCGCCGAGGATCGCGCCGACGCCGATCGCGGTGAGCTGGACCGGGCCAAGCGCCCGCCGCAAGCGGTCCTCACCTTCCTGGCGAGCCTCCGCGAGCAGCGTCTGCAATGGCTTGCGGGCAAACAGGCGATTCGGCATGGGTGCTTTCGGTGGCTCCGAACGGTCCGCGGGAAGGCTGGCTCGAGAGTGCGAGAGACGCGAAAAAAAGGACGTGGCGGAGAGGGGCCGTGCGCGCCGCCGCCTATCCGGGCGCCAGCGCCAGCACGCGCACCGGGCTGCCGCTGCCGCCGACGAGCTTGAGCGGAGCGGCGATGACGACCGCGCCGGTCGGCGGCAGCAGGTCGAGGTTGCGCAGGCTCGCCAGCCCGAAGCGGCCGGCGCCGTGCATCAGGGTGTGGCACGGGAACGGCGGGTCGAAACCGAATGCCTGGCCCGCGTCGGTGCCGACGGTTTCGACGCCGACTCCGAGGACGTCGCGTTCGTTCGCCAGCAGCTCGACCGCGCCGCGATGGAAGCCCGGGCTGTGCGGGCCGTCGGCGGCGACGTTGAGGAAGTCCCCCTGGCTCGGTGATCCAGCGCGCCGGCTCCAGCCGCTGCGGACCAGCACCCAGGCCTTAGGCGGAATGCGGCCGTGCTCGGCCTCCCAGGCCAGCACCCGATCGCGGGTGAGCAGGAAGTCGGCGTCGGCCGCCACCTCGGCGGTGACGTCGAGCACGCAGGCGGGGCCGACGAAACGGCGCGCCGGGATGGTGTCGCAGGCGTTGTCCGGCAGGTCCTTGCCGGTGATCCAGTGGATCGGCGCGTCGAAATGCGTGCCGGTGTGCTCGCCCAGGTGGATGGCGTTCCAGTACCAGGCAGGGCCCCGCTCGTCGTAGCGCGAGAGCGCCTCGACGGTGACGCCCGGCGACGCGGCGAACTGCGGCGGCAGACCGATGACCGGCGTCTCCGGCCCCAGCGGCTGCGTCAGATCGATCACTCGCACGCGCCCGGCGTCGAGCGCCTCGACCAGCTGCCCCAGGATCTCCGTCATCGCCGCTCTCCTCTCTCCGCCATGCCGCGGAGGTGGCGCTCGAACTGAAAGCGGTTCTCGAGCAGGTGGAGGTCGATGAAGTAGCTGGCCGGCCCCACCGGCTCGACCTTCGCGATCAGCACCGCCAGCTCGCGCGCCGCCAGGGCCTCCCGGCAGGCGGCGGCAAGGCCCTCGGGGGTGCGGCAGGTGCCGGTGCGCGGCACGCCCGCCGCGGCGGCGATCGCCGCCAGGTCGCTGCCGGTGGCGGTGGCGGTCGAGAAGCTGCGGCCCACCGACAGCAGCACCTCGTTGTCGAAGACGACGTGCAGCAGGTTCGGCGGCCGGTGGCGCGCCAGGGTGGTGAAGGTGCCGAGGTTCATCAACACCGAGCCGTCGCCGTCGAGCGTCACCACCTCGAGCTCGGGCCGCGCCAGCGCGATCCCCAGCGCCACCGAGGAGGCGAGCCCCATCGAGTGCTCGAGGTAGAAGAACCCCGGCCGGTGACCGAGCGAGAAAAGCTCGGCCGGCGCGGCCCCCATGTTGGTGACCACCACCCGCTCGGCGAGCAGCGGATAGATCGCCCGCATGGCCTCGAGGCGGAGCATCACTCCTCCCACATCAGGTCGCGGCAGAGCAGCAGCGCGACCGGCCGCAGGCTCGCTTCGGCCAGGGTCAGCGCCTGGCGCAGCCGCGCCGCCACCTCGTCGGCCCGCGCCAGCAGAAGGTAGGGGATGCGCAACGCCCGCAGCAGGTCCTCCGTCACCGCGCCCCCCTCGGTCTGCCAGGGGTGCTCCTCGCCGAAGCCGCCGCGGTAGCTCACCAGCATGAGCAGCGGCACCCGGTAGAGCTGGGCCAGCGAGACGATGCCGTTGACGCTCGCCAGCAGGCCGTGGTTCTGCATCAGCATCGCCGACCGGACACCGGCGAGATGCGCGCCAACCGACACCCCCACCCCTTCCTCCTCCTTGGCCAGGCGCACCAGAATCATGTCCGGGTCGGCCTCCGCCAGGCTCACCAGGTGTACCAGCCAGGTTTCCGGCAGCACCGAGAGCAGCCGGACGCCGCACTCCTTGAGCCCCTCGTACACCAGCCTCGAGCTGGCCGCGGATACCGGCATCGGATGGTTCTTGCTCCCCCGACCGTCGTGACGCAGATGGCCAGCGCAGTATAGCCGAGCGCGGAATGCCCAAGGCGGCTACGATAGCGCGGATGCCCGAGCTCATCACGCCTCCCGATCCCGCCGATCCTGCCGATCCCGCCGATCGTTCCGATCGCTCCGATGGGTCCAAGCCCGCCGCTGGCGCCGGCGGCCTCGACGGCTCCGATGAGACCGCCAGCTCCGGCAGCTCCGGCCGCGCCGATCGCCAGTGGCGCCGTCCGCGTCCTCCCCGTGGGCGGCAGCTCGCCGGCTTGTGCCTGAGCGCTCTCGGGATCGTCTATGGCGACATCGGCACCAGCCCGCTCTACGCGATGCACGAGTGCTTCCATGCCTCCCACGGCGTGCCGGTCACGCGCGAGAACATCCTGGGGGTGTTGTCGCTCATCTTCTGGTCGCTGGTCATCATCGTCACGCTCAAGTACCACGTCTACATCCTGCGCGCCGACAACCGCGGCGAGGGTGGCATCCTCGCCTTGATGGCGCTGGTGCGCGCCAAGATCTCGGGCCAGCGCCAGGCCGCGCTGTTCGTCGGCCTCGGCCTCTTCGGCGCCGCCCTGCTCTACGGCGACGGCGCGATCACGCCCGCGATCTCCGTGCTCTCGGCGGTCGAGGGCCTCGGCGTCGCGACCAAGGTGTTCAATCCTTTCGTGGTGCCGCTGACGATCGCCATCCTGGTGGGGCTCTTCCTGTTCCAGCGCCGCGGCACCGGCGGCATCGGCAGCATCTTCGGGCCGGTCATGGTGGTCTGGTTCCTCACCCTCGCGATGCTGGGGGTCGCCGGCATCGCCCGCCATCCGGCGGTGTTCGCGGCGCTCAACCCGCTGGTCGCGCTGCACTTTCTCGGCCGCAACGGCCTGCACGGCTTCCTGGCCATGGGCGGGGTCTTCCTGGTGGCGACCGGCGGCGAGGCGCTGTACGCCGACATGGGGCACTTCGGCGAGCGGCCGATCCAGATCGACTGGTTCAGCCTGGTCGGCGTCTCGCTGGTTCTCCAATACTTCGGGCAGGGCGGCCTGCTGCTCGACGATCCCAAGGCCTACGACGCCCCCTTCTACCACCTGGCGCCGGCATGGGCGCTCTATCCGCTGGTGCTGCTCGCCACCGCGGCGACGGTCATCGCCTCGCAGGCGGTGATCTCAGGCGCCTTCTCGCTCACCCGCCAGGCGATCCAGCTCGGTTACCTGCCGTTGATGAGGGTCGTCCACACCTCGGCGCGCCAGATCGGGCAGGTCTACATCCCCGCGGTCAACTGGCTGCTGATGTTTGCCACCATCGGCCTGGTGATGGGCTTCCGCACCTCTTCCAACCTCGCCGCCGCCTATGGCATCGCCGTCAGCACGACGATGGTCATCACCACCGTGCTCGCCTACTCGGTGGCGCGGCGCGTCTGGCGCTGGCCCACGTGGCTGGCGCTGCTGGTGACCGCGGGTTTCCTGGGCGTCGACCTGGCCTTCTTCGGCGCCAACATGGTCAAGGTGGCGGATGGCGGCTGGTTCCCACTGCTGGTCGGCGCTGCCGTCTTCCTGGTGCTGTCGACCTGGAGCCGCGGGCGCACCCTGATCGCCGAGCGCCTGGCGCGAGAGAGCCTGCCGGTGGAGGAGCTGATCACGCGGCTGCGGACCGCCAAACCCGAACGGGTGCCGGGCACGGCGGTCTTCCTCTCCCGCAGCCGCCATGGCACGCCGCGGGCGCTGCTCCACAACCTCGAGTGCAACCACGTGGTGCACGAGCGCGTCGTCTTGCTGGCGGTCGAGACCGAGGAGGTGCCAAAGGTCCGATCGGCGGAGCGGCTCGAGGTGGAGCCGATGGGCGACGGCTTCTTCCGCGCCTGCGCCCGCTACGGCTTCATGCAGAGTCCCGCCATGCAAGACGTCATCGCGCAGGCGAAAGCGAAGGGGCTCGACCTCGACATGGACCAGACCACGTTCTTCGTGGCGCGCGAGTCGCTGGTGCCGAGCCGGAACCGCCACATGCGCATGTGGCGGGAAAGGCTGTTCTCCTTCCTGGGGCGCAACGCCCTCCATCCCAGCGATTTCCTGGGCATTCCTCCCGCCAGGGTGATCGAGCTCGGGATGCAGGTGAAGCTCTAGCTAGCCGGCCAGGAAGCTCCTCAGTTCCACTTCAGGCCCTGGAGCTGGTCCAGGTTGACGTTGCCGCCGCTCAGGACGCAGGCTACTTTCGCGCCTTGCGGCGCACGCACCAGACCGTGCAGCAGAGCCGCGACCGGGGCGGCGGCGGCGCCCTCGACCACCAGTTTGGCGCGCGACATGGTCCAGAGCATCGCCGCGAAGATGTCCTCGTCCGGCAGGGTCACGATATCGTCGACGAACCGCCGGACCACTTCGAAGGTCACCTCGCCGACCCGCTTGACTCGCAGGCCGTCGATGATGCAATCGACGCGGTCGAGTGTCACCACGCTGCCGGCCGCCACGCTGGCTTGCATGCCGGGCGCTCCCGCGGATTCGACGCCGACGATCCGGACGTCCGGCTTGATCGCCTTGACCGCCATCGCCACGCCGGAGATCAGGCCGCCGCCGCCGATCGGCACCACCACGACGTCCACCTCCGGCCAATCGCGGACGATCTCGAGGCCGAGGGTCCCCTGGCCGGCGATCAGTTGCAGGTCGTCGAAAGGATGGACATAGGTGAGGCCGCGTTCGCGGACCAGTGCCTGCGCCCGCTCGTTCGCCTCGTCCCAGATCGTGCCGTGCAGCACGACCTCGGCGCCGTAGCCGCGGGTCGCGGCGATCTTCGACGGTGTAGCGTTCTCCGCCATCACCACCACGGCATGGATGCCATGGATGCGCGCCGCCAGCGCGACGCCCTGCGCATGGTTGCCCGCCGACGAGCAGACCACGCCGCGCCGCCGCTCGTCCGGGGTCAGGTTGGGGAGCTTGTTCAGCGGTCCGCGGATCTTGTACGACCCGGTGCGCTGAAAGACCTCGGCCTTGAGCCGCACCTCGAAGCCGGTGAGCTCGCTCAGGGTTGCGGAGGAGACGAGGGGCGTCTGGTGGATGTGAGGTGCGACGCGCGCGTACGCCGCCGCGAAGACCTCCGGCCCGAGCGGCAGCGTCACGGCGGCGGGGTCAACGGGAGTCAAGCGACAGGGTTTTCGCGCGCCGCTCCGCCTCTTTACGCAGGAATTCCTCGGTCTCCACCTCGCCAAGGAACCGATTGAGGTGGAGGATGTCGACCCCGGGGCGGAAGCCCCTTGGCTTGGACTCGACGACGAACCTGGGGAGCGGTGGGTTAGGCACGGGAGACATCATGATGTCTCCACCGGCGCGGGTCAAGATGCCGCCGCGGAGGACCGGCGGCACGGCGGACGACGGCTGCCCATCCCTGTCATGCCCCTGTAAGGAAGGCTCCGCTAGCGTGCGCTCCCAGGGTCGGGCAGGCTGGCTGGACCGTACGTCACCGCCCTTGGGCACCATCGAAGAAAGGAGCCGCACATGCGGCCGTGCTATCGTGCGCGCAAATCGGCGGCGGGTTTGCGAGCGTGAGTCTAACGTCGGAGTCGATTTGCCTTCCGAGGTCGTGGCGATGAGCAGAACTGCGGTCCGCTTTTCCTTTGTCCTCTCCGCCCCTCTTGCGCTCCTTGCGCTCCTCGCCGCGGCAGCCCCGGTCTTCGCCGGTCAGGTGTTCATTCCGGTGATCGGACATCACTCCTCGGACGGCCGGATCGCCTATCGCACGGAGGTCTGGGTCAGCAATCCAGGGCAGGCCGGCGCGCAGGCCGTGGTCCGCTTCCTCGAGCAGGGGTCCGACCGCGCGGCGTTGCCTGAGGGCAGTGCCGTCGTGATGGTTCCCGCGGGCGCCACGGTGCTGCTCGCGAAGGTGGCGCCGAACGGCGAGGGTGGCATGCTCGAGGTCTCTGCCGCGGCGGGGCTCGAGGTGAGGGCCCACCTCGTGGCGATCAGCGCGGTCGAGACGGTCAGCGCGGTCGGGGCGATTCCTCCGGCCGGAGCGAGCGCCGCGGCCGGAACGGGCGCCGTGGCCGGCGGGATCGAGGTGATCGACGGCCCCGATGCGATCGCGGCGCTCGCGGCAAGCGAGGCGGCCGATCGGACAGGGGAGTTGTCATCGACGAGCGCCGCCATGCCGGCGGTCTCGGCCGCCGGCGCGCTGGTTGCCGGCGAGGTGGCGCACCTACAGGGCCTGCGCCGCCAGCCCGGCGGCGAGGTGACGGACCTCGGCCTGCTCAATCTCTCGACCCAGGCCGCGCAATGCCAGGTGAGCGCCTTCCGCTCCGACGGTAGCCAGATCGCGCCGGCTGCCGGCATCACTCTGCCCCCGCTCGGCATGCGCGAGCTCCCGGACGCCTTTGGCGCGCTGGGGGATCAGCGGCTCTCCGGCGGCCGGTTCGAGGTGAGCTGCGACCAGCGGTTCTATGCCTATGCCGCCGTCTTCGCGGCCGGCGGGCAGGTGATCGAAGCGGCGGCCCCATCCCAGGGCGTCGCGGACGTGCTGGTGACCGGAGCGCCGGCGACGCCAGGCACTCCGTCCGCGCCTTCCACGGCACCCGCGCCGTCTTCGGCAGTCGCCGCTATCGCGGGCGCCGGCGCGGGCCTCGATTCCGCCACCGAGACCTCCGCCGCGGCGGTGCCCGAGCGGACGACCTCCGCGAGCGGCGTGGTGACCCTGGTGGTTCCCGGCACCTTCCTCCATGCGACCGCCACCAACTCATTCATCAGCTATGACCTCGCGGCACGGCCGGGCCTCGGCTACCGTCGCGCCACGGTCGACTTCGACCTGACGATCAAGAATTTCAACCCCGTCCTGCTGTTCACCGGCGTGACCTCCTTGCGGCGTCCCAACAAGCACCGCAAGGACCGCGTGCTCTATTACGCCATGCAGCTGGTCAACCGCAACCAGAAGACGGTCCTCGATCTCGGCGTGCAGGACCGGATCGCCAGGACCCAGGGCCCGTGGCAGGCCGGGCACACCTACCACCTGACATTCACCTACGACTTGCGCGGCCGCCAGGTGAAGCTCGACCTCTTCGAGCACGGTCAGCACATCTACCAGATCTCGGGACCGGCGTTGCATTTCGATCTCTCGGCCAACGCCAATCCCCTGACCGTCGATTTCGGCCAGACCGGCATCGGCGATGGCGCCTACGGTCCGCCCATCGGCTGGACCTACGCGAACCTCAACGTGCAGCTGCAGCCCTGACGCCCGCTCGGGCGCGGGCGGGTGCCTCGGCTCAAGTCTCTCGCAGCGCCGCCGCGACCGGCAGGGTGCCGGCGTGGATGGCGGGGAAGAGGCCGCCGATCAGGCCCATCGGCAGGGTGACGACGATCGCGGTCAGCAGCAGGCGCGGGGTGACCCTGAAGGCAAACGCCACCTGGCTGAAGCTCTGCCAGTTGAGCGTCGAGGTGTGGTAGCCGTCGAAAATCAGGTAGGCGAGCAGGCCGCCGATGGCGCCGCCGGCAAGCGCCAGGACCATCGCCTCGGCGAGCACCGAGACCAGCACCGGGCCGCTGCCGAATCCCAGCGCGCGCAAGGTGGCGATCTCGCGGGTGCGCGATGCCACCGCCGAGTACATGGTGAGCAGCGCACCGAAGACCGCGCCCACGCCCATCAGCACGGTGATGCCGTACCCCAGGCGGGTGATGAGCCGGGTCAGGCTCTCCGACTGCTCCGCATAGTAGTCGGGCTCGCGCACGACCTTGACGTCGAGGCGCGGATCGGTGGTCAGCCCGTCCTTGAAGCGGTCGAAGGCGGCGGGGGAGCTGAGCTCGAGGTGCACCGACTGGAACATGGTGCGGCGATAGGCCGGCATCAGCAGGTCGACGTCGGTCCAGATCTCGGATTCGGAGAGCGAGCCGCCGCTCGTGAACAGGCCCACGACCATCCAGACGTTCTCGCCGAAGTGGAGACTGGAGCCGAGATCGAGGCCGGCGAACTGGCTGGCCGCGCCGACGCCCGCGATCACCTCGTTGTGCCCCCAGCGGAAGGGCCGGCCGGCGATCATGCGGATGTCCTTGCGCACGTCGAAGGCGGCCGGCTGCACGCCGCGCAGCGGCACGTTGGCGTCGGTGTGGGTGGAGCGCTTGGGCAGGCTCACCACGACGTAGAGCTCGGACGACGCCGCCTCGCCCCGCGCGGTGCGCAACACGCCGGGACCATCGGCGATGATGCGGGTGCTCTCCCGCGAGATGCCGCTCATCATCTCGGCGTCGCTGCCGCCGCGCAGCACGATCGCGGCGGCGGGCGAACCGGTCGAGGCGAGGGTGGCCCGGAAGCCTTCCGCGATCGACAGCACCGCCACGAAGACCATGACCACTCCCGCCACTCCGAACACCGTCGCCGCCGACGAGCCGCGGCGCTGGCCGATCGTGCGCAGGTTGAGCAGCGTCACCGCCCAGGTCTGTGACAACCATTTGAAGACACCCATCGCTCATACCCTCCGCAAGGCATCGACGATGCGCAGCCGCATCGCCTGCCAAGCCGGCAGCGCGCCGGTGGCCAGGCCGAGCGCAGCGGCGAGCCCGAGCCCCAGGACCAGGTCGCGCGGCGGCAGGTAGAACACCGGCAAGAATCCACCCGTCGGGTCGCCGCGGGCGTCGACCAGCCAGGCCAGCGCGAGGCCGAGCACCCCCGCCGTCAGCGCCAGCAGGCAGGACTCGAAGAGCACGAGACCCATCACCATGCCGTCGCCGTAGCCGAGCGTCTTGAGCACCGCCAGCTCGCTGGTGCGCTCGCGCACCGACTGCGCCATGGTGTTGCCGGCCACCAGCAGGAGGGTGAAGAAGACCGCCGACACGATGCCGGCGATGATCGCGCCGATGTCGCCGGCCTGCTTGGCGAAACCCTCGGCGAAAGCCTTCTCGGTCGCGGTCTTGGTCTCGGCGTGGGAGTTGGCGAACATCGCGTCGATGCGGTCCACGATCCGTTGTGCGTGCTGGGGATCGGAGATGCGGATGATGTACCAGCCGACGTTGTTGTTGGCGAAGGGCGAGTCCTTCAGATAGTCGTACTGAAACAGCAAGGCGCTGGTATCGAACCCCTTGGCGGCGTCGTAGATGCCGTCGACGGTGAACTCCCAGGTGCGGCCGCCGTCGCGCTTGGTGTAGATCGTCGACAGGATCGGGATGCGGTCGCCCACCTTGAAGCCGAAGCGTTTCGCGGTGACGCGGCCGACGATGGCGCCGGTGCGGTCGGCGAGCCAGGCCCGCTTCTGGTCGTCGGGCAGCTTGACCTCGGGGTAGATGTCCAGGTAGGTCCGCGGGTCGACCGCCATGCGCGGGAAGAAGTTCTTGGGGTCTTTGTAGATGCCGCCGAACCAGTTGGCGTGGGTCACCTCGCGCACCCCGGGTACCTGGGCGATCTGGTCGGAATAGGCGATTGGCAGCGGCTGGATGATCGACACCTTGTGGCTCACCATCAGGCGGTCGGCGCCGGTGACGTCCACCCCCGCGTTGAAGGCGACGCGGATGGCCGCCAGGATGCCGTAGAGCAGGAACGCGACGACGATCGACAGCGCGGTGAAGGTGGTCCTCACCTTGCGGCGCACCAGGTTCTTCCATACCAGGTGCAGGAACTTCATGCGACCGGCTCCGTGGTGAGCGTGCCCTTGTCGAGATACAACGTGTGGCGGGCCCGGGCGGCGGCATGTGGGTCGTGGGTGACCATGACGACGGTCTTGCCGTGCTGCGTGTTCAGCGCCTGCAGCAGGTCGAGGATCTCGTCGCCGGACTTGCGGTCGAGATCGCCGGTGGGCTCGTCGCAGAGCAGCAGCGTGGGATCGGTGACGATGGCGCGGGCGATGCCGACGCGCTGCTCCTGGCCTCCCGAGAGCTGGCGCGGGTAGTGCTGCGCGCGGTCCGAGAGGCCGACGACGCCGAGCGCGGTGGCCACGTGGCGCCTGCGCTCCGCCTTCGACAGCGAGGTCAGCAGCAGCGGCAACTCGACGTTGCGCTCGGCGGTCAGCACCGGCAGCAGGTTGTAGAACTGAAAGATGAAGCCGACGTGGCGCGCGCGCCAGCGCGCCAGCTGGTTGTTGGAGAGGCGGTCGATCCCCTCGCCGCCGATCTCGACCGCGCCGGAGCTCGGGCGGTCGAGGCCGCCGAGCAGGTTGAGCAGGGTGGTCTTGCCGGAGCCCGAGGGCCCCATCAAGGCGAGGAAATCGCCCTGCGGGATGTCCAGGCTGAGCCCGTCGAGGATGTCCAGGCGCTCGGCGCCCCGCTGGTAGAACTTGTGCACGTCGCGAACGCGCACCAGGGTGTGGTTGTCGGCCGCGGCGCCGGCGATCGCCGGTGTCGCCTGTTGCGGTGCTGCTTGCTGCTGGTCGGACATTCGATTTCCCTCTCGCCGTTCTCGCTATTCACGCTGTTCTCGCCGTTCGCGCCAGGCGCGCTGCTCTCGCCGTTCGCGCCAGGCGCGCTGCTCTCGCCGTTCGCGCCCATCTCGGCGGGCTCGCGCCCGGCTCAGCGGACGACCACCTTGCGGCCGTCCGCGAGGTCCACCGGGCCGTCCACCACCACCTGCTCGCCGGGCGTCAGGCCCGCGATCACCGCCGCCTCGTCGCCCGGCGCCGCGGTGATGCGCACCGCGCGCCGCTCGACGCGGTCACCGCGCACGACGAACGCCACCAGCTGGCCGTGGTCCTGGCGCAGCGCGGCACGCGTCACCCGCGCCTGTGCGCGAGCCTCGCGAGCGGCCTGCTCTCCCGGCGTCCGCGGCGCCTGCTCGGTGTCCTGGCCGAGGAAGGCCACCTTGACCCCCATGTCGGGCAGGAGGCGGGGATCCAGGCGGTCGAAGGCGAGGCGGACCTTGACCGTCGCCTTCTGGCGGTCGGCCGAGGGCACGACGGCGATCACCGTCGACGGGATGCGCCAGTCGGGGTAGGCGTCGAGCACCGCCTCGGCATGCTGGCCGGACTTGACGCGGTTGATGTAGCTCTCGTTGACGTCGACGTCGATCTCGAGCGAGGTCATGTCCACCAGGGTGCCGATGCCCGTGCGGGTGAAGCCGCCGCCCGCCGAGTTCGGCGAGATCATCTCGCCCGGCTGCGCGTCCTTGGTGGTGATCACTCCGGAGAAAGGTGCGCGGATGACGGTGTCGTCGACGTCCTGGCGCCGCGCCGCCACCTCGCGCGCCGCCACCTCCACCTGCTGGCGCCCGAGCGCCAGGCGCGCCGCGAACGAGTCAGCGTCGGCGTCCGCGGCGTCGACGTCGTTCTGGCTGCTGGCCCCGCCGGTGAGCAGCCGGTGCTGGCGCTGGCGGGTGATGGTGGCCTGCCGCAGCCGGACCTGGTTCTCCTCGAGGGCGCGTTGCGCCTGCACCAGCTGGGCCTTGGCGAGCGCCAGCGCGGCACTCTGGGTCTTGGCGTCGAGGCGCGCCAGCAGCTGGCCCTGCTTGACCTCCATTCCCTCCTCGATCAGCACCTCGGCGACCTTGCCGGTCACCTTCGAGGAGACGGTGGCCTGGCGGCGCGCCGTGACGTAGCCGGTGGCGTTGAGCACCGCGCCCGCCGCGGCCCCGGCCGCTTCGTGGACGGCCGCAACCCGCACCGGCAGGGCATTCGGCCGCGACAGCCAGCCGCCGAGCGCCAGCGCCAGGACCAGCAGCACCGCGGCGGCAACGATCCAGCGCCAGCGCCGCGACGCCGGCGCCTGTTCGCCCTGGCGCTCGATGCGCAGTCCTTCGATGGCGCTGCGGTCGGTGCTCATGATCGATCTCCTGCTCCCGGTTCTCCGTGTGCGTTGCGTAGGTTGCTCATGCTGCGCATGACTGCGCGGCTCGTCGCGGTCTGCTGTCCGCTACCCGGATACCGGAACCAGATACGTGCGGACCAGGGGGATGGTTGACCGAGAAGCAACTGCCGAGCAGCCTGCGGGCCTCGCGGGCCGCGTGAAGAGCATCATTCTCGCACACTCGCACGCGTTGCGCCTCTGGCGCCTGTTGCGGCTCTGGCGCTCCTTGCACCATCGGAGGCCGTCGGCGCCGCGCGGCCGGAGCGGCTCGGCCGGCCGGCGGGCGGTGGACCGCGGGTGGTGGCGGGCGGCGGGCGCGCGCCGCGATATACTGGGCGGCACTCGCTTCGCGCTCCGGCGACTCGAATCGTGGCATCCCCAGACCATCCCGCCGCTGCCGGCTCTTCCGCGTCCGCCTCAGCAGGCTCCTCCTCGCCCGCCGCCGCGTTCCTCACGGCCCGCGATTTCCTGCTCGCGCACCGCGAGGACTACGCCGCCGCCTGTGTCGGGTTCCGCTGGCCGGCGCTCGAGCGCTTCAACTGGGCGTTGGATTACTTCGATCCCATGGCCGGCGGCAACCGGCGGACGGCACTGTGGATCGCGGACGAGGCGGGAGGCGACACGCGCATCAGTTTCGCCGAGATGTCCGCGCGCTCGAACCAGGCGGCCAACTTCTTTCGCGAGCTGGGCTGGCGTCGCGGCGACCGGGTGCTGGCGATGCTGCCGAACGTGAGCGCGCTCTGGGAGATCACGCTGGCGGCGATGAAGCTGGGCGCCGTGCTCAGCCCCGCGACGACGTTGCTCTCGACGGCCGATCTCGAGGACCGCATGGGGCGCGGCGGCATGCGGCACGTCGTCACCGATGCCGCCGGCGCCGAGAAGCTGGGCGCGATCCCGGGCCGTTACAGCCGCGTCGTGGTGGGCGAGGCGCCGGCCGGCTGGCGGGCCTATCGGGAGGCGGAGGCGGCTCCGGCAAGCTTCGAGCCCGACGGTCCCACCCTGGCCGGCGATCCCTTCCTGCTGTACTTTACCTCCGGCACCACGGCCAAGCCCAAGATGGTGCTGCACAACCACGAGAGCTATCCCGTCGGCCACCTGTCCACGATGTACTGGCTCGGCCTGCGCCCGGGCGACATCCATCTCAACATCAGCTCGCCGGGCTGGGCCAAGCACGCCTGGAGCTGCTTTTTCGCGCCGTGGAACGCCGGCGCCACCATCTTCATTCCGCCGCAGGGGCGCTTCGACGCCGGCAAGACGCTCGAGGCCATCGCGCGCTGCGAGGTCAGCACACTGTGCGCGCCGCCGACGGTCTGGCGGATGCTGGTGCTCGAGGACCTTGCCGCGCATCCGGTGAAGCTCCGCGAGCTCGCCAGCGCGGGCGAGCCGCTCAATCCGGAGGTGATCGCGCGGGTGCGCGACGCCTGGGGCCTCACCATCCGTGACGGCTACGGTCAGACCGAGACCACCTGCCAGATCGGCAACTCGCCGGGGCAGGAGGTGCGCCTCGGCTCGATGGGCCGCCCGATGCCCGGTTATCGCATCGCGCTGCTCGACGCCGACGATCACCCGGGCGAGGAGGGCGAGATCGCCATCGACCTCGCGTCCCGGCCGGCAGCGCTGATGGCAGGGTACGTCGAAGGGCCGGAAGGCGACGCCGAGCCTAGTCTCAGGCCGCTCGCCGAAGCCTACTACCGGACCTCGGACGTGGCGACGCGCGACGCCGCCGGCTACTACTGGTACGTCGGCCGGGCGGACGACGTGTTCAAGAGCTCCGACTACCGCATCAGCCCTTTTGAGTTGGAGAGCGCCCTGATCGAGCACGCCGCGGTGGCGGAGGCGGCGGTCGTGCCGAGCCCCGATCCGATCCGCCTGAGCGTTCCCAAGGCTTATGTCGCGCTCAAGCCGGGCCTGCAGCCCGACCGCGAGACTGCGCGCTCGCTGCTCGCCTTCTCGCGCCGCCGGCTGGCGTCCTACATGCGCATCCGGCGCCTGGAATTCGCCGAGCTGCCGAAGACCGTCTCCGGCAAGATCCGCCGCGTGCAGCTGCGCGCGATCGAGAAGGAGCCGCGAGCCGCCGGCGCCCGCCGCGAGCACGAATACTGGGAAGAGGACTTCTGCGACGGGGAGCTGGACCAGGCCGCCGAGCCGCGGTGAACCTGGTGTGAGGCGAGGCCCCCGCCGGGCCGCGGAGCAAGCCCCCTGCGGGCGGCGTGGGCGGCGACCGGCCCTGCCGCTCCGCGCCACCTACGGCCTGTCACCGGTCGCCGTCCTCGGACGCTTGTCCGCGGCCCTACCGTTCCCCTCCTCGAGGGCAGGGAGCCAGGCGAGGAGCCTTTTCTTAGGCGGGCCGCGTAGACAGGGCTCTGCCCAGGGCCTCGAGGCTGTCGAGGTTGTGGACCGGGCGGTGCTCGTCGACGTGGGGGAGGAGCGCGCGGATTCCCTGGGCGCGCGGCGAGAAGCCGGGCCAGCGCAGCAGGGGGTTGAGCCATACCAGCCGGCGGCAGGAGCGGTGGAGACGGTCGGCCTCGGCGGCCAGGCCCGGCTCGGGGTCGCGGTCGAGACCGTCGGTGACCAGCAGCACCACCGCGCCGTGGCCGAGGACGCGCCGCGACCAGGCGCGGTTGAATTCGCGCAGGCAGGCGCGCAGGCGGGTGCCTCCGCCCCAGTCCATGACCTGCCGGCCGCAGAGCGCCAGCGCTTCGTCGGGGTCCCGGCGGCGGAGGAGGCGCGTCGCCGGGGTCAGGCGGGTGGCGAAGAGGAAGACTTCGACGCGGCCACGGACGGCGAGCAGGGCTTGCAGGAAGCACAGCAGCATCTCCGAGTAGCGTCCCATCGAACCCGAGATGTCGCACAGCACGACCAGCGGCGGCGGTCGCAGGACGCGCGAGCGGAAGCGCAGCGGCGCCAGGTCGCCGAAGGTCTTTCGGCTGTCGCGCGCGGTGCGCGCGAGATCGATCTGGGCGCCGTGGGGATCGGGCGCGAACCGGCGCGTGCGCACCGGCCTCGGCGCCACCGTCATGCCGGCGACGATGCGCCTGGCGCGGGCGAGCTCGGCGGCGCTCATCTGCTCGAAGTCGCGACTGCGCAGGACCTCGTCGGCGGAGAAGGTGAGCGCGGCGTCGACCTCGGCGCGCTCGCCCGGCGGCGTGCGGCCGGCCGGCGGGGTCGGCGGCAGCGGTCGCCACGCTTCGGCGAGCCGCCGCGACAGGGTGCGCGCCCGCGGCAAGCGCACGTGCGGCAGCAGCTGCGCCAGGACGGGATCGGTGCCCAAGGGGTCGCGCCAGAACAGCCGGAACGCCTGGTCGAAGAGGCCGAAGTCCTCGGGACGCTTGACCAGCACCGCATGGAGCGCCCAGTAGAGCTCGCCGCGATGGAGCAGGTCCACGGCGCCGGCGGCGGCCAGGGCGTCGAGCGCGCTCGCCGGTCCGAGGCGGAGGCCGGCCCGGCGCAGCAGCCTGGTGAAGTGGACGACGTTCTCCGCCAGCTTCGAGGCCCCTGGCGCCGGCGCCGTGGCTTCGGGCGTCACCCGGCCAGCATCTCCCGCACCACTCGGCCCGCCGTCTTCTCGATGTCGTCCTGGTACTTGAGCAGCACGCCGAGGGTCGCATCGACGGTGCCGGCGTCGAGGGCGGTGCGGTCGAGCGCGACGAGCGCGTTGGCCCAGTCGATGGTCTCGGCGACCCCCGGCAGCTTGAACAGGTCGGCCGCGCGCAGCCGCTGCACGAAGGCCACCACCTGCTCGGCGAGCGCCAAGGCGAGGTCGGGGGCGCGCAGGCGCAGGATCGCGAGCTCGCGCTCGGCGTCCGGATAGCCGATCCAGTGATAGAGGCAGCGCCGCTTGAGCGCGTCGTGGACCTCGCGGGTGCGATTGGAGGTGAGCACGACGATGGGCGGCGCCGGCGCCCGCACCGTGCCCAGCTCCGGGATGGTGACCTGGAAATCGCTCAGGATCTCGAGCAGGAACGCCTCGAACGGCTCGTCGGTACGGTCGAGCTCGTCGATCAGCAGCACCGGCGGGCCCGCGGCCCCGGGCTCCAGCGCCAGCAGCAGCGGGCGCTTGAGCAGGAAGCGTTCGGCGAAGATGTCGCGAGCGAGCCGCGCGCGCCCCTCCGCCCCCGCCTCGCCGCCAAGCTCAGCCAGCCGGATCTCGAGCATCTGGCGAGGGTAGTTCCACTCGTAGAGCGCCGCCGCCGCGTCCAAGCCCTCGTAGCACTGCAGGCGGATGAGGCGCCGCCCCAGCGTCTCGGCGAGGACCTTGGCGACCTCGGTCTTGCCCACTCCCGCCTCGCCCTCGAGCAGCAGCGGGCGGCCCAGCTTCAGCGCCAGGAAGACCGCGGTGGCCAGGCTCTCGTCGGCGACGTAACGCCCGGCGCCGAGGAGCCGGCGCGTGTCCTCGACGCTCCGCGGAAGGTGCAATTTAGTCCCGAACGCCTGCGGCGACACCGAGACACGATACCGGCCGGCGCACAGTCCTTTGGTGACCTACATACAGCATCTATCGGATCGCCCCCGCATCCCCTCGATCCCCTTCCCACCCTCCGGGGGGAAGGGGACGCCCCCTCCCT
>Ga0209118_1000286_pt1 | contig 30409 bp, 28 predicted proteins | sample BlaSpr_A8_Ref_M1_FD_187988 | JGI IMG/M metagenome (GOLD analysis project Ga0209118, IMG submission 187988) | Forest soil microbial communities from Thunder Bay, Ontario, Canada - Black Spruce, Ontario site 2_A8_Ref_M1 (SPAdes) (version 2) | ecosystem: Environmental > Terrestrial > Soil > Boreal... | reverse complement strand
AAGGAGAGGACGTTGAAAAAGGGAATTGCTTCGCTGTTCGGTCTGCTGATGTTGGGCTTGGCACCACCCGCTTTTGCGGCAGAACTGAAGCTCGGTTTCGTAAATACCCAGCGTATCCAGCGTGAGTCCGCTCCCGCTCAACGCATCCAGAAGAAACTGGAGAAGGAATTTGCTACACGCGATGCCGAGCTGCAGAACATGGCGAAACAGGGCCGCGATCTGCAAACTTATCTGGAGAAAGAAGGTGTCGTCGTCTCGGATGCGGACCGGCGCGAGAAGGAAAGACAACTGGCCGCGCTCAACCGCGATTTCCAGCGCATGCAGCGGGAGTTTCGCGAGGACCTGAATCTGCGCCAGAACGAAGAATATGTGGGCCTGCTCGATCGGGTGAACAAAGTGATTCAGCAGATTGCCGAGCAGGAGAAATTCGACATGATTCTCCAGGATGCGGTGTATGTCAGCAAGCAGATTGACATCACCGATCGGGTATTGAAGGCGCTCAGCGATAAAGAGTCGCCCCCAACGAAGTAGTTCGGCCGTGGGACTATTTCGTGCTTGGCAGATACGAAATGGCGGGCGTGCCGCCACTGTCTGCAACCGGCGAGTGGGTGCCGCTGAGTTGCGCCATAGCAGCTCCCTCACCGCCCTACTCAGCCACCCTATGCATATACGAAATGGCTCATAACAGGCGCTAACGTGGACACGTCCAGAAGTCCAGTCACCCTTAATGAACTGGCCGATCGTTTTGGCGGCGAGGTGACTGGCGACGGTTCGGTGCGCCTTAGCGCCTTAGGTACCCTCGAGCGCGCCGAGAAGGGGCAACTGTCCTTTCTCGCCAACAGCAAATACCGCCGACAGCTTGCCGACAGCAAGGCATCGGCCGTCATCGTGGGCGAAGCGGATCGCGACGCAACGACGTTGCCGCGCATCGTTACCCCCCACCCCTATCTTTATTTCGCTCGAGTGGCCGCGTTCTTTTTCCCTCCACCGCCTATTGTCCCGGGCGTGCATCGGAGTGCCGTGGTCGAAGCGGGCAGCGCGATCGGCTCGAGCAGCAGTGTCGGTGCGCTCGCTTACGTTGGCAAGGACGTGGTAGTCGGGGAGCGGTGTATGATCAGCAACCACGTGTCGATTGCGGATGGGGTGACGTTGGGCGACGATTGCCGCTTGTTTGCCGGTGTGGTGATCTATGCCGATTGTCACATCGGCAGCCGGGTGATTCTGCATTCCGGCGTTGTGATCGGCGCCGACGGCTTCGGCCTGGCGCCGGATCAGGGCCGATGGGTGAAGATCCCGCAGGGTGGCCGCGTCATCATCGGCGATGATGTGGAGATCGGCGCCAACACGACGGTCGATCGCGGCGCGCTGGACGATACAGTGCTGGAGGAAGGGGTCAAACTCGACAACCAGATTCAGGTCGGCCACAACGTGCAGATTGGCGCGCACACCGCGATCGCCGGTTGTGCAGGCCTCGCCGGCAGCGCCAAGATCGGCAAACGCTGCACTATCGGAGGCAGCGCGGGGATCAGCGGTCATATTGAACTGTGCGACGACGTGCACGTTTCGGCCTTTACCATGATCAGCAAATCCATCACCAAGCCGGGGCGCTACACCAGTCAACTGCCGCAGATGACTCACGCGGAATGGCGTAACTCGGCGCCTTACATTCGCCGCCTCGATGATCTGGCAGCGGAACTGAAGGCGCTGCAAAAGCGCACAGCAAAGGGATAGAAGAACCAATATGACGTCAATGGATATCAAGGAGATTCTCAAACACCTTCCCCATCGGTACCCTTTTTTGCTGGTCGATCGGGTGCTGTCGCTGGAAGTAAAAAAGAACATCGTGGCCCTGAAGAACGTGTCGATCAATGAGCCTTTTTTTCCTGGGCATTTTCCTAACTATGCAGTCATGCCGGGCGTATTGATCTTGGAGGCACTGGCCCAGGCGGCCGCCATCTTGTCGTTCGTTTCCGCTGAGCGCACACCTAGCGAACATAACGTCATATATCTGGTCGGTGTGGACAAAGCGCGCTTCAAGCGACCGGTGACACCAGGTGATCAACTGTGGCTGCATGCTCAAGTGCTGGCGGCGAAGCGCGGATTGCTGAAATATGCGGCCCAAGCGAAGGTGGAGGAACAGTTGGTAGCGGAATGCGAGCTTATGTGCATGGAGCGCACCGTGGCGTGAAGATCCATTCGACCGCTCTCATTGACGGCGAGGCTCTGCTCGACAGTTCGGTCGAAGTAGGTCCTTATGCGGTAATCGGCGCGAACGTGGAGATCGATGCAGGCACGGTGATTGGCGCCCACGCGGTTATCAAAGGCCCAACTCGCATTGGCCGTGATAACCGGATATTGCAGTTCGTGTCGCTGGGCGAGGCGCCGCAGGACAAAAAATACGCCGGCGAACCAACCCGCTTGGAAATTGGCGACCGTAACCTTGTACGCGAATTCTGCAGCTTCAACCGCGGCACCGTGCAGGACGGTGGGGTAACGCGCATAGGCAGCGACAACTGGATCATGGCCTACGTGCATATCGCGCACGACTGCCAAGTGGGCAGCAATACTATCTTCGCCAACAACGCGAGCCTGGCTGGTCACGTGCATATCGGCGACTACACGTTTCTCGGCGGTCTCACGGGCGTGCATCAGTTTGTTCATGTCGGCGCGTACAGCATCGCTGCCGCGGGTACGATATTGCTGCAGGATCTGCCGCCTTACGTGATGGCCGGGGGCAACAGCGCCAAGACATACGGCATCAACGTCGAAGGCCTGCGGCGGCGCGGCTTCACGGCGGCCCAGATCGCCGAAATCAAGCGCGCTTACAAGACGCTCTATAAGTCGGGACTGTCATTCGAAGAAGCGAAAGCGCAGATTGCCGCGGCCGCCGCTGCCCACCACGAGCTGCAGGTCTTGGTCGACTTTCTCGCCACCGCGACGCGCGGGATCGTGCGCTAGTGCTCGCATGCGCATAGGCGTCGTGGCCGGCGAGAGTTCCGGGGATTTGCTGGGCAGCCAGCTTATCGAGGCGGTGCAGCGACATTGTCCGAGCGCGCAATTCGTCGGCATCGCCGGTCCGCGAATGTTAGGCGCCGGCGCGGTTTCCTGGTTTCCCATGGAGAAGCTCGCGGTGCGTGGCTACGTAGAAGTACTCCGCCACTATCGGGAGATCGTGGGGATCCACAATCGACTGGTGCGGCGACTGCTTGCAGAGCCGCCCGAAGTGTTCATCGGCATCGACGCGCCTGATTTCAATCTCTCCGTGGAAACGGCGCTAAAGAAGCGCGGCATCCCTACGGTCCACTATGTCAGCCCGTCCATTTGGGCCTGGCGTGCCGAGCGTCTGGAAAAGATCCGCGCCGCTGCCTCTAAGGTGTTGACACTGTTTCCATTTGAGGCCCCGCTGTACGAAAAGGCAGGCATCCCGGTAGCTTATGTAGGCCACCCGATGGCCGACGAAATCCCCGAAATCATCGATCACTCGGCAGCGCGCGCGCAGATTCGCCTTGGCCACGTCACTCACCTTATCGCACTGCTTCCCGGCAGCCGGCAGAGCGAATTGGATTATCACTCCGCTCTGTTTATTGAAACGGCCAGAGCAATTCTTCGGACCTTACCGGGTGTGCATTTTGTGGTCCCATTGGCGACGCGCGAAACCCGTACACAATTCGAAAAAGCGCTGTACCGCAACGGCGCGGCGCCGCTGCCGATGACGATCTTGTTCGGTCACACCGATTGGGCGCTCGGAGCGGCAGATGCGGCCCTGGTCGCTTCGGGCACCGCAACGCTCGAAGCAGCATTGTACAAGTGTCCGATGGTCATCACCTATCGGATTTCCCCGCTTACCTATTGGATCGTGAAGCGCAAGATGTATTTGCCCTACGCGGGCTTACCCAACATTCTCGCCGGAGAGTTCATCGTTCCGGAACTGATGCAGAAAGAGGCGACCGCGCGAAACCTGGCCCAGGCGTTAGTGAATCTTGTCCACCACGAACCGGCGCGCAAAAAGCTGCAGGTGCGCTTTCACGAGATGCACTGCTCGCTCAAACAGAACAATGGCGAGCGCGTGGCGGGGGCGATACTGCCGTTTCTACGGCGCGGCGAGCCGATTGCCGGACCTCGCGTAGCGTTGCATGCATGATGAGCCTCGCTTGCGGGGTAGACGAAGCCGGGCGAGGACCTCTCGCCGGCAGCGTCTTCGCTGCCGCAGTGATCCTCGATCCGAGGCGCCGCATTAACGGCTTGGCCGATTCGAAGGTCCTGTCTCCTGCGCGCCGCGAGACGCTGGCGCTGCGAATTCAAGAACGGTCGCTCGCCTGGGCAATTGCTTATGCTACGGTGGAAGAAATCGATTCGATCAATATTCTGCGCGCGAGCCTGCTCGCCATGCAGCGTGCGGTTGAACAACTGTCGCTACTGCCGCATGAGGTGTTGGTGGATGGTCAGCATTGTCCGAAGGTAACCATGCCGGCGCGGGCGATCGTCAAGGGCGATGCCACCATGCCCGCCATCTCCGCCGCCTCCATCCTCGCCAAGACCGCGCGCGATGCGGAGATGCGCCGCCTCGCGGAGCAGTACCCGCACTACGGTTTCGAGCACAACATGGGCTATCCCACACCGGAGCATCTGCTGGCCCTGCAGACTTACGGAGCATGCCGCATACACCGGCGCACTTTTGCCCCGGTGTATGCGGTGCTGGAATTCGAATTGCGTAGTTACTAGTCGCTCGGCACTGGGGAGAAGAAAAAATGAAGGTCGCGTTGTGGCTGCACTTGCTCGGCATTGTGGTCTGGGTCGGCGGCATGTTCTTCGCGTATATGGTTCTACGTCCGGCAGCGGTGAAATTGCTCGATCCGCCGCTGCGCTTGCCTCTTTGGTCGCAGGTCCTGACTCATTTTTTCATGTGGGTATGGTTCTGCGTTCTGCTTGTCTTGCTAAGCGGCCTGTTCATGGTGTTTTCCATAGACAGCTTCCGCTCCGCGCCTCGGCACGTTCATATCATGATGGCGAGCGGACTGGTCATGATGTTGATCTTCGGCCATCTGTTCTACTCGCCGTTCAAGCGGCTGCGCCACTTCGTTGCCCTCAAGGATTGGCCGAAGGCAGGCAAGGCCTTGAATCAGATTCGCGGTTTAGTGGGGTTGAATTTGCTGCTCGGCCTAATCACCATCACCGTGGCAACCGTCGGGGCGGTCCTTCTATAGACTGGCCACTACTCAGTGCGCTGTCACCGGCTGGACAAACGACCGATTTTACGCGATGGGCCTCCGAATGCGCCTCTCGGTCAGAGGAAAAAGCAAGCCGCCAATTGTTGTTAAGCAGACTGTGCTGTCCGTCCGCCCCTCATGAGCCAGCGCCGACAGACGGAGTGGCGTTGAAGTCGGCAGACGTGCTGTAATATAAGCCGCCTCACAGAGTGGTTCCATCAACGCATCGACGATCGGCATGGCCATTGTCGCTGTCTGCTCCAGCGCTTTCAGAGCCTGAACTAAGGAAGCATTTCAGGGTGAGTCTTGAGCTTCGCTACAACGTAGCGGATTGGTTACCGCTTTCTCTGGTCAACGGATGCCAGTCAACTACCCCACCCTGGAGGGCGGAGCTCGAAGGCGAAAGCCAGGATGCAGTCCCAGCGTGGACCATTAAAATTGTTATCGTGAGCATCGCCATTGCTCTGACAGCAGCCGTGCTTGCGCTCGTCGCATTGTCAAAGTCGGGAATTGGAAGACACAGGGAGCTACGCGTTTTCCGCGATCCAGTCGCCCTACTAGAATATCGCATGTTCTTGGTCGTCAGTGTCGCGCTCGCCTGACGTCGAAGACAGGTCGCGTCAAACACCAGATTAATTAGCGGAGGTTGTTGATGACAAAATCCGGACGCATTCGCGTCGGAATCGGAGGTTGGACGTACGAGCCCTGGCGTGAAACGTTCTATCCGCACAGTCTCGCGCAGAAGCTCGAACTCGAATACGCCAGCCGGCAGGTCACTACGATCGAGATCAACGGGACCTTTTATCGTTCGCAAAAGCCCGAAACTTTCAAGAAGTGGTGCGATGAGACGCCCGACGATTTCGTCTTTTCGGTGAAAGCGCCGCGCTATGCCACCAACCGTAAGGTGTTGGCCGAAGCCGACGGGTCCATCGAGCGTTTTGTCGAGAGCGGCCTCGCCGAACTGGGCAGCAAGCTGGGTCCCATCCTATGGCAATTCGCGCCCACCAAACGGTTCGAGGCGGACGATTTCGAAAAGTTTCTCGAGTTGCTGCCCAGCGCTGTGGGAGTCAGCCGTTTGCGTCATGTTCTCGAGGTGCGCCACGAAAGTTTCATGCACCCTGACTTTATCGCGCTGGCGCGACGCTTTCAGATAGCAGCCGTGTTCACCGATTCCGCTGAGTACCCGTCCTTCGCCGACGTAACGGCGGACTTTGTCTACGCCCGGCTGATGCGCTCCGAAGCATCGATTTTGACCGGTTATTCGCAAGCAGCGCTGGATGCCTGGGCGGCGCGGGCACGCATTTGGGCGAAAGGTGGCGAGCCGGCCGATCTTCCGCGGATAGCGGAAGCGAACGGCAAATCGGCACCGTGCGACGTATTCATCTTCATGATAAACGGCGCCAAGGAACGCGCACCCGCCGCGGCGCGTCAACTGCTTTGTTGCTTAGGTCAGACGCCTTTGGGTGCGCAGAAAGGCGAACGTCCCTCGGCTAAATAATCAGCCTGATCTGCGTTGTTGGTTGGCCTGAGATGGCAACTACTGTCGCATCATGCCCATTCACTGCTTGCCGATAGACAGTGGTGGCGAATTGACATTGACCGATGGTACCTGCATCAATGAGCTACTTGTCGCTCTTTCGCGAGCGTGCGAAAGGTGATCGAGTAGCGATGGTATTTGATCGTCGGTATTGCCGTGTTGCCAGCGCCAGCGGACTTGGCCTTACAATGTGCGGGCGTAAGCGCGGCTCCAAATCCGGCACTACCATGGAACGGTTGGAAGCACATCCGGCACGATCCACCCAATTGAAATTCCAAACGGCCAGCGCGAAATTCGGAACATCGCGATGCCAGCCGAGCGCCGTCCCCGGCCGATATTCGGTGACCAGTGCGCGAACGAGCTCTGTCGCTCGGTTGTTCAACCATGCGTTGACTTTTTGTCTCTGAGCGGGTTCAAAAAATCCGGTGGCGGTGCTGCGCCACCTCGACATATTGCTCGGTCAGATCGATGCCGGTGCCCCGGCATTTGCGTTCATGGGCCAAATATCGGGCAGACCCTCCCAGCCCGCGGCCCACGTCCAATACGTGGAGGCCTGCGACCAGTTCAGCGCGGTTGACGAGTTCGACAGTGGCTTCGCGGCCTCTCGAATGAAACTCAACCGGTGCGAGATCGACCGGTGTCAGGCAGCCTGGATCCTTGCCCATGGCGTGCAGTGCACCTCGGATCGCTTCGATTCGAGAATCCCCTCTCGGCCATAGTGCTGTTCGACCCGGTCTGGCGGTGTCTTTATGATCGTTGTGCTTTTTGATCGGCGGCCGAAGCGCTAAGCTAAAGCTAAATGGCGCGCTGCTGACGTTGCATCCGCCGGGTGGGGCGGCCGTCGCTCCGTCGCCCAGTTGCCTTAGCGCTTTGACGGCCTGTCTGCTCACTGGTGTCTTTTGCATCGGCGATTGTTTCCGGCGGAACCCTTTGCGGAAATGCAATCTGCCGACTACCCGACGACCCGAAGGGTGTGCTTCCTGCAATACATCGGCGAGTGGCATGGCTGCGAAGCGACTGGCGAGCCGCAGCAATGCCCAGCAGACGCGGCGCTGGACCAGAGTAACTTTGCCGTCGACGAGACGACAAACGAGACGGTCTTCTAAGTAAGTCACCGATTGAGGGGTCGCGAAGATTTCATGGGCTCGTGGAAGCGTCCACCAACTCCCCTTGGTTGTGTCATCGATGATCGACTCGGTCAATCGAGGCACCGGACCACGCCCCGAACACCGGAACCACTACGTGTTCCCTGATGAATGCCAATGCTTGAGTGGCGCTCACGTGCCGACCCAAGCTGCCGGTCAAGGACGCGATCGACGCCAGTCAACATGTGAGCAAGGTATTCGGGGAGACACTATTCCCCGATGCCGGCGAGTCGCGCGCTTGCCTCCCAAAGCTTCCGCGCACTTTCGCCGTCAAGTGCTGTCTGCGCGGGCGTGGTGAGACGGCACTGATAGAAATACCCGCCGCTCGTTTTGCTCATTTCGTCGCTGGAAGCAAGGTAAACGATAGTTTCCGCCCCCTTCTCGGGTGAGATGGCCATCAGTTTGGCCAGGCGCACCACGTAGGCGCCCAGTCCACCGCTCAGGTCGCCAAAGCGGCTAGCGACAAAACCGGGATGGAGACAGTTGGCGGTAACTCGAGTACCGGACAGGCGATGGGCAAGCTCACGCGTAAAGAGAATGTTGCACAGCTTGGAGCGCCCGTAAACCTTGAAGCCGCTATAGCCTTGCATCGATTGCAAATCACTCCAGACGAGCTTGGCATTCTTGTGCGCAGCGGAGGCAGTGTTGATTACCCGTGCCGGTGCTGAGGCGAGCAGGCGCTCACGCAGGCCTGCGGTCAGAACGAAATATGACATGTGGTTAGTGGCGAAGGTAAGCTCCAGGCCATCTTCGGTCACTTGGCGGTTATTGAACAGGGCGCCGGCATTGTTTATGAGTACGTCGATTCGCGGCTCTGCCGCTGCGATCTCCTTCGCCACTCGCTTTACTTCGGCTAGACGAGAAAGATCCGCAAGGTAAATGCTGTGCACAACCTCGGGCGAACGCTCGCGCAACCGAACCAAAGTTGCCTCGCCGCGACCGGGGTCGCGCACTATCAGCACCATGCGCGCACCCACGAAGGCAAGCCGCTCCGCCGCAACCTGCCCTATTCCGGACGTAGCCCCGGTGATGACGACGACTTTTCCCTGCATTGATGTGCTCCGATCGAGGGTTCAACTACCTACCGGTGTTCTGCTCATCCGTGCTGCCTCTCCGATGATGCGACAGGGGCGTCATTGCGTGCTTTCCGAAGCGAGTTTGAGTTCTATGCAAATCTCCCGTTTGTGAGCGAAGGTATCAGGCAGGTCAAGGGTTGCGGTCGCTACATCGAAGTGTCTGGGCTATCCTGATGCTGCTAGGTCAGCGGCCTCCCACACTTGCCACAGACAGTACGTAAAACGGGTGCTGTCGAGCGAAAACTGACGGCCCTCCACGGCGCTTCCGCGAAGGTTGCCGAGGCCACGATGGGAGCACCGCTCGCGGGCCGACACGTTTATTCTACATCCTACATCAATAAAACTCTTCGACTGGCTGGGTGGGAAGTGCTGACGGTCGCCCCGGCGCTTTGGTCTGCACGCATTGATCGAGCCGCGCTACGCCGGCGGCTTAACCTTGAACCAGGCCGCGTAGAGCGCCGGCAGAAACAGCAGAGTAAGCAGCGTTGCCACTAATAGGCCACCCATGATCGACGCTGCCATCGGCGCGAAGAAGGCGCTCCTCAGCAGCGGGATCAACGCCAGAATTGCCGCTGCCGCAGTGAGTGTGATGGGGCGAAAGCGACGCACTGTGGCTTCAACGATCGCATTCCAGGGTGCCAGTCCGCTTTTGATATCCTGCTCGATCTGATCGACCAGGATGACCGCGTTGCGCATGATGATACCGGAGAGCGCAATCGTGCCAAGCATGGCGACGAAACCGAACGGGACGTTGAATATGAGGAGCGCGGCGGTCACGCCTATCAAACCCAATGGCGCAGTCAGCACAACCATGAAAGTGCGCGACAGGCTCTGCAGCTGGATCATCAACACGGTGAGCACCGTGAACACGAGTAGCGGTATGCCCGTGGCGATCGACTTGCCGCCCTTGGCACTTTCCTCTACCGCTCCGCCGATTTCAAGGCGATAGCCGGGCAGCAATTGCGCACGAATGGGATTGAGCAGCGGGTCGATCTGGGCGGTGACCACCGGGGCCTGGATGCTGCCGTAGATATTGCCGCGCACCGTGATGGTGGGTAGCCGGTTGCGGCGCCAAATCACACCCTCTTCGAACCCGTAGGACACGTTGGCGATCTGCGCCAGAGGCACGCTCTTGCCGGCAGGGGTCGGCACCGGCAAATCCTTGAGGAAGGAAAGTTGTGCGCGCTCTTCCGGCAGGGAGCGCACCAGAACTTCGATCAACTGGTCGCGTTCACGGTAATAAGTGGCGGAGAAGCCGTTCAGCGAACCATTCAGGAAGGTCGATATGTCCTGCGAAGAAAGCCCGAGCAGCCGGGCCTTGTCCTGATCGATGTGAATGGTGATCGACTTCGTCATCTCATTCCAGTCGTACTGCACGTTACGCAGATTTTGATTCTGGCGCATGACAACGGCGATGTCCGCAGCATACTTACGCACCATGGTCACGTCTTCGCCGGAAATCCGGAACTGCACCGGAAATCCGACTGGCGGTCCGTTTTCCAGACGGGTCAAGTTAGCGCGTAGCAGCGAGAAATCGGTATCGAACAAGGTAAGCAATTTTCTACGCAGCGTTTCGCGTTGTCGCAGTCCCTTGGTCAGAATAACAAACTGCGCGAAGTTGGTGCTCGGCAATTGTTGATCAAGGGGCAGGTAGAAGCGCGGGCTGCCGGTCCCTACGTAGCTTACGTAGTTCTCGATATTCGGTTCCTTGGCGAGTATGGCTTCCAGTTTCTTTGCCTGCGCTTCGGTAGCGAAGAAGGACGAGCCCTCGGGCAGGCGCAGTTCTACCAATAGTTCGGGACGGGTGGAATCGGGGAAGAACTGTTGTTGCACCAGTCCGAAGCCAAGCAAGGACAACACGAAGAGGCCGACCGTAGCGGCAAGCACTGCGGTGCGATAGGTGACGCACCAATTCACTACCTTGCGGAAGCGTTGATAAAACGGTGTCTCGTATACGGCATGCTCGTTGTGGCGTCCGGTCGGATCAATGGGACGCGACGCGGTCGGCGCCTTGCCGAGCAGGACTTTGACGCGGTCGATGATGCCGCGCAAGCCGGTATGCTTCCCGTGACTCTTGCTCGGATCGGGAAGGAGCTGGTAGCCGAGATATGGAATGAACACGACTGCCGCGACCCAGGAAATAAGCAGCGCGATCACCGATACTTGGAAGATGGACCGGGTGTATTCTCCGGTGCTCGAACGAGCGGTCGCAATGGGCAGAAACCCCGCCGCTGTTATTAACGTCCCGGTGAGCATCGGGAAGGCGGTGCTGGTGTAGGCAAAACTGGCGGCCCTGACGCGATCCCACCCCTGTTCCATTTTGGTTGCCATCATCTCTACAGCGATGATCGCGTCATCGACCAGCAGGCCGAGGGCAAGAACCAAAGCCCCGAGGGAGATCTTGTGCAAGCCGATGTCGAGCACGCGCATCATGAAAAATGTGCCTGCCAGCACCAGCGGGATCGATATGGCGACCACCAGTCCGGTGCGTACCCCCAACGACAGAAAGCTGACTAGCAATACGATCCCCACGGCCTCGGCGAGCGCTTCGACGAATTCATCGATCGAGCGCGATACGGCCCGCGGCATGCTCGACACCTGGTGCATCTCGATACCGACTGGCAGCGTCGACTGGATGTGCTTCACCTCCTTATCCAGATTTTTCCCCAGATCGATAATATCGCCGCCCAGCACCATTGCCACACCCAGCCCCACCGCTTCCTTTTGCATGAAGCGCATTTTGGGAGCGGGTGGGTCCACGTAGCCACGGTAAACGTTGGCGATATCGCCCAGGCGAAACACACGATTGTTAGCGCGGATGGAGATTTCGCGAATGCTCGCGACCGAATCGAAGTCGCCGGTGGAGCGCAGGAAGACGCGATCGCTCGTCGTGTCGAAGGTGCCCGATGGCGCCATGGCGTTTTGCGTCTGCAGCGTGCTCAATATCTGTCGCGGGTCGATGCCCAGCGTCGCCAGCTTGCTGTTGGAGACTTCGATGAATACCTTCTGGTCCTGGTCACCGATAATATCGACCTTCGCGACATCGGGTACACGCAACAGGTCGAGGCGGGCACGATCGGCATAGGCCTTGAGCTGTGCGTACGTGAAGCCGTCCCCCGTCAGGGCATACAGATTGCCCAACGTATCGCCGAACTCATCGTTGAAGAACGGACCTTGAATATCTTGCGGAAGGTTGTTCCGGATGTCGCCCACCTTCTTGCGCGCTTGGTAGAAGATATCGGGGACAGAGGAAGGCGGCGCGCTGTCCTTGGCGATTACGAAAATCTGCGATTCGCCGGGTTTCGAATAGCTGCGCAAAAAATCAAGATTGGGCGTCTCTTGCAGCTTCTTTTCGATGCGGTCGGTAATCTGCTCTTCTACTTCCCTGGCAGTTGCGCCGGGCCAGTTGGTGCGTACTACCATCACCTTGAAAGTGAACGGTGGATCTTCCGATTGCCCGAGGCGGCCGTAGGAAAGTGCGCCGATGATTGCTAGCGCCACCATCACGTAAAGGACGAACGACCGGTGCTCGAGCGCCCATTCGGAGAGGTTGAATCGTCTCACGATTTCCTTTCTCCCCCGGCTGGTGTGCTGAATATCGGCCGTACCACTTGGCCGGGCACCAGCTTCTGCACCCCGGCAATCACTACTATGTCGCCGTTTTTCACCCCATTGAGTATGGTCACACCGTCTTCGCGATACTGTCCTAGTTCTACCGGTAGCAGATTCACTTTGCCAGACTGCGGGTGGACAATCCACACCCCAGGCTTGCCATTGTTCGTATAAACCGCAGTGAGTGGCAGCAACGCAGCTTCGCGGCCCGCCCCGCCAATCAAGACGTTAGCGGTCATGCCGAGCTTAACTCCCGGCGTCGGATCGACGATAGTCACTCTTGCCGCGAAAGTGCGCGTTACGGCGTCGGCGTTGGGTGCCAACTCGCGCAGCTTGCCCTGGTAGATTTTGTCCGGTTGAGCCCATAGGCGAACTAGGATCTGCTGTGCATTCTGCAAATCGTTGACGCGGGTTTCCGCGGCGTTGATGACAACTTCCTTTTCTTCGGGCCGGGCCAGCCGGAAAACTGCCTGCCCGGTAGCAACGACTTGTCCGACTTCCGCATTGACGGCCGTGATGACGCCGTCCTGATCGGCAATCAAGGAGGTGTAGGCCGACTGATTGCCGCTTACCTCCGCCTGTGCACGCTTGGAATTGAGCTTGGCGTCAGCGGAATTGAACGCATTCAATTTCGACTCGTACACCGACTGGCCGATAAAACCCTTGTCGAGCAATTCCTTGTAGCGGGTGAGTTCCGAACGGGCGTAGGTGGAGTCAGTTACTGCGGCGGCCACGTCGGCGCGCGCAGCTTGCGCAGAGAGAACGGCGTCGGATGGGTCAAGTTTGGCAAGCACCGCACCTTTCTTGACCTCGCTGCCCACTTCGACCAATCGAGCGATGACCTTGCCGCTGGTGCGAAACCCCAGGTCGGTCTCATGCCGGGCGCGCACTTCGCCCGAATAGGCTGTCTGGTCAAGCAATGTAGAAACAATGACTTTTTGGCAGAGCACCGGACGCACGGGGTCCGGAGCTTCTTCGCGCTTGCCACAGTCGGCGAGCAGCACGGGCAGCATGAGAGCGAGTACGGCCATAGAGGCCAAGCGGGTCAGTATCATTTGCGTCTCCCTGACTTTGATTTCGACGGAGCGGGTGCTTTGGATTTGGAGGCGGCAACCGGGCGCTTCCCCTTGGTTGGGGCGGGTTGCGCAGCGAGCACTCCGAGCCAAAGCGCGCGCAGGGCGCGGTCTAACTCGGCAGCGTAGTCGAGTTTGCAAATCTCCAACCCCGGCTCATCATAGACCGCGTCACGCAGCGGCGTCGGGTGCAGCAGTTGCCATAATCCGACGATCAGCGCATAGCTGTGCATTAGCAGGGGGAAACCCGCGCCCTGACCGAGGGTAGGAAAATGCCGTTCGATCCCGGCGGCGGTCTCCATCATCCATTCGGCAAGCCGCATCTTGAAAGACTGCTGCGCTTCGACGGGAATGCTTTTTTCCATTAGGCCGAAGCAGACTCCAGCAAGCGGAAGGTACCCGGGCTCGTCGACGATACGTTCCTGAACGACACGAACCAGGTCGTCGATATCGACTTTCTTGACATGGCCGAGCAGGGCTATCATTGCCTTGAAAAAGTGTTCGCAATGGCGTTCGTGCAAACCGAGAAGAATCTCTTCTTTGCTCGGGAAGTAGAGATAGACGGTTCCTTTGGCCATCCCGGCTTGCGCTGCAACTTCGTCTACGCTCACGATGCGCTGCGGGTGCTCGAGCAGCAGCCGCTTGGCGGCATCCAGAATGGCGTGGCGGCGTTCTTCCTTATCTTCGGCGTGAATTGCTCGATTGCGGATATTCACGAATTTGACGGATCCTGAAGTGCTAACTGACCGGCGGTCAGTTAGCACTGTAATTGACCGCCAGTCAGTTGTCAAACACACCGGCAGCCCTGCGAAATAATGGCGGAGCGTCCGCTGGGTAAGCTTAATTCGTACTTATTCCTCGTCGACCGCGGAGTCACTCTGCTGGCGGTTCTTCTATAGCAAAATGAAATCGGACTTCCACAACCGCGTTCATGAGCAGCGCTCGTAGCGGTCTGCTCCGCACTGTTTTTGCCCTCCCTTGCTCAGCGCTCTTTTTCCTATTGCACTTTGCGCGAAGACGCTTGTCTATGAAGGCATGGTGCGCAATCAGACCGTGCAGGAATCCGCGCAGGCGCGGCTCAAGCTGAATATCGAAGGCGCCACCTTTGTGTTAAGCGTGGTCCTGCCCTCGAACAAGCACGAGGTGAGTACCGGAGGCGCCACCGATAGACAGGGAAAGAGCGTCGGCGGTCTCGCGAATGCCCCACCCATCGGCGACTATGGCGTCTATCAACACACCGGTACTCTGGGCTACGAATTCCTCTATCGTCTGCGCTTCTTGAACGAACGGGAATACACGGCTTATGAAGGTACGCGAGGCCGCTACACTATGATCCGAAGACGCGCCAGTTCACTTTTGCTTCCGGGCCGCTGATCTCCTACACTGGCCAGTACTTCGCTCAAGAAAGGGGTGGGTTGGGCAAACCGAAAATCGTGTTGCGCTTGAAGACTGCGTCCACATGGTCCGAGGGTTCGGTTCATCCTGCGCGAATACCTTTGCGCCTTTCACCGCCCGGAAGGGATTCAGTAATCGAGCATTTTGCGCCGTAATTGCAGATCGACATCCAAATATTTCCAGGTAGCATGAGTCATCGGGTGTTTCTTGTAGCCTTTCACCCACGGGTGTACGAGATGGTGCTGCACGGGGTTGAAACCCATCAGCCAAGGCGCATAGACCAAAATCAGTTTCGACATGTCGTAGTACAGCGCCGTGCGCTCGGGCGAGTCGGGCATACGCACCGCCAAATCGTAGAAACGGTCATATTGCGGCATGCTGAAGTGCGAGTAGTTCGCGCCGCCGATACTCCTCGTCGTGAAGAGTTGGAGGAAGTTCTCGCCGTCCGGGTAGTCTGCCACCCAGCCATAGGTCATCATTTGAACCTTACCCAGGCGCGCCGCGTCCCGTAGTTCTGGCAAGGGCGCCTTGCGGAAGGTGAGGCGAATGCCGATCGCCTTCATGCACTTCAGCCATAGTTCGTCGAATTGGCGGTAATAGAAAGTCGGGGGTGAAGCGTATTCGATCCTGAGTGGTTGGCCATCCGGCCGTTCCCGATAGCCATCGCCATCCCGATCGATGTAGCCGAACATGTCGAGCAGCGCCTTTGCTTTCGCTGGGTTGTATTCGTCAAGCGGATTGCGAAAGTCCCGGTCGAAGCCCGCCATCCCCGGCGGGATCGGCGACTGCGCGGAAACAGCCTGGTTTTTACGGATCTGTACGAGCTCGGCTTCCTTGTCGTAAGCGAGACCGACAGCGCGGCGCAGCGCCACCTGCTCCGGCGCATAGCCGCCGACTACCGGATCTTCCATGTTGAAGAAAGTGTAGGTCGTTTGTGCCTCTTCTTCCGGAAACGCGTGAACACCGCGTTTCGCCAGGTTAGGCGCCAACTTGCCCCCGGGCATGGCGAAGAAGTTGTACTCCTTCGGAATCTGCACTAAGAAGTCATGCTCGTTGTTGAGGAAAGCAAGCCAGCGCGGCTGATCTTCCTCCACGATATACATTTCGACTTGGTCGAGCAGCGGCAGCCGCTTGCCGCCCAGGTCGCGCACGATCGCCTGATCCTGCGCATCGCTGCTCGCGGAGGCGATGTCAATATGGTCTCCGCGATACTGTGGATTCCGTTCCAGCACGGTGCGGCTGCTACGCCGCCATTCCTTCAACACGAAGGGCCCCGTACCCACAGGATGGGCGCCGATGTCATTCCCGTATCGCTCCACCACCTCGCGTGCCATGGCCGATGTCGCCGGCATAGCCATGATGTAAGGCAGGTTGAAATCCGGATGTGCCAGCCGGATGCGCAGCGTGTAGCGGTCAGGGACGTTGATTCCGGCGAGCGGGGCATCGTAGTCGAATTTCCCGGAGCGCTTGGCGCGCTCGACGAGCTGGTCTCCACCGATAAGCTTGCCGGCGAACAGGAAATGCCACTTCGATTGCACCTCCGGGTCGAGAATACGCTTCACGCTGTACGCATAATCCGCTGCAGTCAGTTCGCGTGGCCTTCCGTTGAAGGCAGGATCCGCGCTGTAATAGATCCCAGGCTTTACGTGAAAGATGTAGGTGCTGCCTTCATCCTCGACCTCGGGCAGGGATTGCGCGGTATTGGGTATGAGCTTCACCGGGCGCGCCAGGTAGTCGTATTGCAGCAGGGGTTCGAAAATGCTGTCGATGATGTAGCCGGCGACTTGATCCGACTCGGTCCCAGGATCGAATTTGGTCTCCGCGCTGGGAGAGGCGAAGCGAAGCACCTTGAGTGGCTCGGCGGCATAAATCGGAACGACGAGGAGCAACGAAAGAAGAGCGTAGGCGCGGCGACTCATCGAAAGGACTTAGTGGTTGAGCTTTGGTCGAAGATTAAAAGTCTAGCAGAGCGCGAAGGTAATGCGGCTAACCAAGCGCACAAGCGAAGCCGCGCGATATGCTCGTATGAAGCGCCGGCACAGCGGTAGCAGCGCTTGACGCACTAAAATAAAGGCAGAGCGCTGCGCTGCGCTCTGCCTTCACATGGGTCGCGTACACCCCCGTAAGGGGTGCTAAGGTACAGATTTACGCGGTTGCACTGGCGCGCGCAGTGAGCGCAGCTCCGACCTTACCGGACACCAGACCCAAAACAGCGCCGATCACCATCGAGACGGAAACCACGATGAAGGCATTGCTGAAACTAAGCGACATCAGGCTGTCCAAGCTCAACTTTTCGGGTGTCTGCAGCAGGAAAGCAAAGGTGCATGCATATCCGTAGACGTTCGCCGGGATGATCGACAAGGCCTTGACGTTGGCGGCATAGCAAATCACCCAAACCGAAACGCCGACCACGATGCCCGCCCACAAGGGCAACGTCAATTTATCAGCGAGGGGAACCGACAAGATGATCACTGCAGCAACCCAGGCAACGAGAGAGCCGAAGATGTTGCACACTATCGTGTTGCGCAGGGCATCTGCATTGCCACCGGTATGAAAATAGCAAGCCCAGGCGACAAATGCTGCCCAAATCAAGATACCGCCGACCGTAAGAAACACTCAAGTAGCCAGACCTCCCAGAACACCGATGCTCAAAGACAAAGCAGCCAGTTGTGACATGATACCCTCCGTGGTTTTGGTTTATCGTGTGCCGACCCTAGTAACCCGTTTCCCGCGAATAGATAGCAGCAAAGGCACGACCGCCTTCGGTCTGAGAGACGTCTGTTATCCGCGCGATACGTTTCTTGTAGCCCCTTGCAGAAGCTTTGTGAACGCTTAACTCGGTTTTGATATTTCTGTCCGTCCGCTATGGCTGGACGCCTGGTGGAATCCGTGCATCAGAGCCTCCAAGCGTGAGCAGTATCCACCCCATCTGTTGCTGGGTCAACGACTTGGGAAGACGACTTGGGAAGAGGCACCGCCCCAGAACCATGCAGGAAAGCAGCTGGGGTGATGGTCGGACTCCGCTAGCGATCAACAAATTATCCCTGCCAAATCGCGTAACGTTGTTCGCGAAAACCATTGGCCAATTCCACCTCCAGAGCGAGGGCAGCTGCATAGGGCATGGGGTTGAAAAATTCGTAAAGATCGGGACGCAGTCGTATCCCATAGCGCCGCACGTACTTGTTGGCTTTGTACCCCCGCTTATGATTCGCAAACCGTTGTGCCGGCAAGACTCCAGTGCTGCCGACATACAAACAAGGCTTGCTCGGGTCATAGCCCATGTTTGCCTCGCGAAACTTGCGTTCGTTCAACACCCTGTCATCGAGTTCGATCACGTACACGCTATGTCGGTAAGCCATGACTGATACTCATCCCCCTTGAACTCTTGCTGAACAACTGCAGATGACTGCCGACTGATTACGAATCTCTGCGTCCGAACGATTTGAATATGTCACCCAGCAGCCCGATGCTGACTTCCAACAGATCATTGCCCGGTTTCATGTGACTCAATAGCGAGCCGATCGGCGACAAGTCTTGCGATTTTGTGGTTGTTTGAAAGCTCCGGCTGTCGCGAGCTTGCATCGCCTCGGCAACGGTTTGCGGGTCGTTCTTGCGCTGCGCCGCCACCCAGATGCGCATTCCATTCTCTACTGCATCCGCGTCGAGCACCGAGATCGGTGCCGCGCAAAACGAGCACTTCGACTCCGTCTGCAAATCAATCGGGGCACCGCACCCGGAACACATGAGCTGCTTGACTTGGGCGCGCACGCGAATCAGTTCGGCGGGGTTCAGCGTACGCACGAATTGCTTTTCGCGTAGAAACTCGAAGAACGGCGTGAGCCTGCCATGATCCAGCGGGCAGCGATAGTAAGAGAACGGGCCGGTCTTTGATACGTCGCGCGTGACGAGCAAACTCTTCATGCAGCGCGGACAACGCAGCTGAGCACTGAGAGGCTGGCGTACCTCGCCTCGGTGGCTGTGGATTTCCTTGAACAACTCGATCACTGCGCCAGGCGCCAGCTGGACGCTCTCCCAGCGATCGAACCAGATCGCGTAGCATCGAAAGCATAGATCGATCCTTAACCTTCCCCCATCGCGGTGCTCCATCTCAAGCGCCTGCATGGACTCACGGCAGTTAGGACAGCTTAGCGGATTCGTCTCGCCTTCAACCATGATCCATGTCCTCCCCCAAAGCAATTGGCCTGCCAAGAGAAACGAATCATACGCCGCAAGCATTGGCGCTTCGTTGTCTCTCTGACTTCCCGTCGCAGTCCGCCACGTCCAAAGAGAACTGCTTAACGTGCTGCTCACCCAATGCTGCGCCTTGGCGAACACGGTGTCGCCACAGAATGCCAGTACTACGCGGTGGCTGCATTGTGTCAAAGCTGTCAAAGCATAAGTTAAATCTCCTTCCACTTTGAACTACCTGCGAAGCTTGCTCCCATACTGGCCCAACCTGCGGAGGAGCCTTTCACCCGATAGGCTCTCTGGAAATCTTTGGCCATGTTCGTGCTGTAACACTTGTTAACTTTGCGGTGTGCCTCGTATCGTCATGCTCTAACTCCCTCGGTTTACTTCTAGCGCTTATATTTACGCAATCTTGAGAATCTCCGAATAAGGCAGGAGCCTGTAAGAAGTACGTCTTCGCACAGAACACGACGATCGACGATCTGGAGGGCGACATCTCCTGCGCCTTTTTGGATTAGCCCGAATTAACCGCTTGCAACATGATTCCGTCGCTGTACGTCGCTTGGTATTCGAAGAACTGACGTAATTCTTGTTAGCGCGTATTCGAACACCGGTCCTATGTCCGCGGCTTAATATTAGGCAGCGACCAAATACCGCCAGTAGCACTGAATGATTGAGCACCAAAACAAATACGGAGACAAGCAGGCGAACCACTACTACGGTTTCGGGCGATGGCTGGGTTCGCGGATCGATTGGCGGCGTAGCGCGACACATTTCTCCAAGCCGAGGGTCGCGAGGGTCTGCGATGTCGTTGCTTTGCCGGCCGACCAGCCTGATGCGGCCGAGGCGCGCTCCTAATTCAGCAGATCGAGCTTGAACCGGTCTGACCTGTTTCGCTTTTCTGAAAGCTTTGTGTTGCCGGTACTTGGCGATGACTTCCTGGGGGAATGTTTCTGCGCGTCATCGACGGTAGCGATACCCCGCGCTGGAGTTCGCCTTCCCGCTGCTTGGCCCACTGGCCGGCCAAGGTCTTCTTGAACGTGGATGATCGAGGCCATTCCTCTCCGAAAAATCGCGCGAAGTGTCGCTGGCCGCTACGAAATCGCTACTTTTCGGCGCTATTATGGTCTAACCGGTTGAGAAGTAAGGGACTGAAAATTAGGAGGGGGCGGTCCACTGAGCAACCGGGGCGAAGCGCGGATTTTAGCGGCTGCAGCGGGTCGAAGCTACCGAGCTGCGGTTTTTCCTGCCGAGTCGTGCGCTTTGTCTGCCTAGCTTAGCAGACCGACGTCCTTCAAAAAACGATTCCTCTCGCTCTCGCTGGTAATGTTTTCAGAGAGCATCAGGTGGAACTGGCGCGAGTCCTGCGCTTTGGCGGCGGCTTTCTTGGCGAGAACTTTGGCGATGGGACCGATGTAGGGGGCAAGCCGACGCGCCGCCTGTTCGACCATTTCGGGAGTCACGCGCGTTACCGGGCCGGTCGTTTGCGCCGTACGCGAACCGGTTGAAGACTGGGTGTATATGCTGGTCCCCGAAGTGCCGGCGAGCTGCTTGCGGCTAGCGAGGAATTGCGTCCGGTCTTGTATGCTGCCTACTTCGTCGGCGAGCAGACGGTACAAAGTATCCATATCGGCTGCCGCCTTTGCCGCCTTCTTCACCATCACTCTCGCGACCGGGCCGACCACGCGAGTCAATTCACGTTCGACTTGCTGCAAGACCGACGCCTCCCAATTCGATGGGTATTGGGTTGTACCCGACGGATGAGTACTTGGCCGCGAAGGACTGGTACTTTCTCCTAAGCCCGGAATGCGGGTGACCTCGCGAATGAGCGTCTGCTCGGAGACCGCTTGCGTGACCGGTGCGCGATAGGCCTCCAGAATGCCCTCGCGGAACTCGCGTGCGCTCTGGAAGCGTTCGTCGGGTTTGCGCGCCAGCGCGTGCAGGGCGACGTTATCGAACTGAACGTGGTTGCGTTCCGGATCCACCGTGGAAGGCGCGAGCGGGGTTTCGTGGCAAACCTTGTATGCAATGGATTCGGTGCTGCCGGAGTAAGGTTTTTTCCCGCTCAGCAATTGGTAAAAGATCACCCCCGCGGAAAAGATATCGGCACGCCGGTCCACGCCCAATCCCAGGTATTGTTCGGGAGCCATATAGCTCGGCGTACCCATGATTACACCGATCTGCGTCAGGTCGGAATTATCGATTCGGGCGATGCCAAAGTCGGCAACCTTGAGCCGGCCATTCAGCATGACGATGATGTTTGCGGGCTTGACGTCGCGATGCACGATGCCCTGGTCGTGCGCGTAGTCGAGGGCATCGAGCAGCTGCGCCATAATGCTTACGATGTCGGTGACGCCGAAGCGAATCTCGCGCTTGAAGTATTGGTCCAGGCCGCTGCCCTGGACGTATTCCATAACGATGTAGGAGAGGGTTTGCTCTTCGCCATATTCGTAAACGCCGACGATGCCCGGATGGGTAAGGCGCCCGGAAGCCTGTGCTTCGTTCTTGAAACGGGCGACCAGAGCGTTGGCCTGGTCCACGTCCAATAACTCGCGGCGGATTGTTTTGATTGCGACTGTGCGTTTTATGTGCGGATCGAAGCCTTTGTACACCACCCCCATGGCGCCCTTGCCAAGCGTCTCAGTAATTGCGTACTTGCCCAAGTGTTCAAGGTTCGGCGTACCCATGGCTGATTGGTCGAAGATTAATCTTGGAAAAAGGTGATTATTCTTCGAGCATCTTAAAGGCCTTGACCAAGCTCTTGCGCATGCGGTCGAACGAGCTCGCCAGCGCACCGATCTCGTCCTTGCCCTTGATCGCAAAATCGGGTGCTTCCATGTTGCCCATGCTCACTTCGTCGGCCAAGTGGGACAGGCGCGTTACCGGGCGAATGACGATGTAGAAGAGCATCAGGTTCAGCACGATGAAGATAAACGCAAACACGCCGGTCAGCGACAGCATGAAGACCTTGAAGGTCTTTTCCGCGCGCTGCAAGGGTACGTCCGTCGGCACCGAGACAATCTGCGCGCCGATCGTGTCGTTCAGCTTCCAACCGAACCCGTTGGCGGGACCGTATTTCTCGATCATCGTCTTGGGCGCCGCCTCTACGGTGCTGTGGCATTCCAGGCACGCGCCATCCTTGATTTGAATCGGGCGCGCCAAATAGAGGGCACGGCCGACCGGAGTATCCCGCTCACCGATGATTTCGGTCATGTCAGCGCCATTGCGGAACTGATTGACAATGTCTGCTTCCCAATCGTTGGTTCGGTCGCGCGGATTGGTCGGATTGAGCGTGGCTTCCTTGTAGCCATACTCCGGATATTTGGCGCGCAGATCGTTGAAGGACTCAGTGGCGGCATAGGCAGGCACGGTCTGCGGCAGGAAGTTGTACTTCATCTGCGTCTCAAGCAAGGGCTTGATCTGCTTACTGGTGTAAGTGCGCATGGCCAGCGCGGCTTGCATCATGATTCGGGCATTCTGCAAGATTTCATCTTGCGCGTTCTTCTGCAACAGGGTGTAGGAGATGCGCCCGGCCACTAACAGGCCAACTAGAAATACGCCAATGAAGACCAAGTTGAACTTGACAATCAGTTTCATGGAAGCCTCGAAACGCGCGAGAGTATGGCGCTAATAGGGTCTAGGTAACTCGACCGGTTTGGGTTTGGGTAAATATTTTTCCGGATAAAGGATGCGATCCCATTCAGGATGGTCTTTTATGTTTGCTGCCAGGGCGCTGCGAAATGCCGGATCCCTCGCCTTCGATCGCCAGCGCGGTACAAGCACTTTGCGCACTGCTGGCGTACTCTTCAGCCATGCTTCGACGTCTGCATAGGTGAAGTCAGTCGTTTTTTTGGGGGCCGCGTCAACGTCCTTGAACTTTGACGCAAGTGACGGCAGGGCATCGAGAAAGGCTCTCGGCAGCCCTGCAATAAAGGCCTGTGGCGGCCGCGCCGTCACGGTCGCCTTCTGATTGACTGCGCGCGAATAGTATTCTCCGTTCTTGACGAGTGTCAGATCGGTTCCTGCTCCGCCTTCTTCCTTGGCACGCGCTTCACCGCGCTCCATGAACACTGCGGATTGGTCCGCTGCGGTACTGATCAATGCTGTTGCGTCGGCAATCGATACGCTCATGTGTGGCGTGGTGAAGCGCACGCCGTCCGTATCGGACTTGGGCACCAATACTTTGAGGGTGCCTTGGAGCAGGAAAAATTCGTTTGCCGGTTTTTTTGCGGCAGGCGGAAAGCTCAGCAGGCGGCTTTTTGTTGCTAGCGCCAAGATCGAGCCGTTAACGAATTCAATCTGCGCCAGACTCTTGTCCGCGAGTTCGACCACGTCTCCCGGCTCCAGCTTGACACCTTCCTCCAGGCTGTAGCGCGAGGCCGCTCGCAGGAACTCGCCGCTACCCTCAAGCAGCGTCACGGTGCCAAAGGGTGCGGCATTGGCGAGCACAGCAAGCAAGCCGGCACACATGCAACAGAGTAGCGATACCAAGCGCAAACGTGATCCCTCGTGTAGGCTATTGGATTTTTGTGGGCCCAGCGAGTACTGCGCCTCATGCTGGATACTAGGCTGTTGGGCGAAAGCCTGTCAATCCACCAAAAGTCCCAAGACCCTGCGTAAGATATTGACAACTTTCGTCCATTCTGCGAGATGTTCGTCCTGTCGACGGGCAATTTCGAGCCACTCATGACTTTGACCGAACTGAAGTACATTACCGCCGTCGCCCGGTATCGCCATTTCGGTAAGGCGGCCGAAGCGTGTTTCGTGAGCCAGCCCACGCTGTCGGTCGCCATTCGCAAACTGGAGGAGGAGCTGGGCGTGGTCCTATTCGAACGGGGCAGCGGTGAAGTCAGCGCCACGCCGATCGGTAAGCAGATCGTCGCGCAAGCCCAGCGCGTGCTCGATGAAGCCGCCTCCGTCAAGGTCATTGCGGTACAGAATCGCGATCCGCTCAAAGGCGCTCTGAGTCTGGGTATCATCTACTCGATCGGGCCGTACCTGCTACCGCATATCATTCCGGCGCTGCACAGACGCGCGCCGGAAATGCCGCTGTTGCTGCGGGAAAACTACACCACCGATCTCGTGGAAATGCTGGAGCACGGCGAGGTGGATCTGATCGTTGTCGCCTCCGACGTGGCGCAAGCCGGGTTGGTCACGCAGCCGGTCTATGACGAGCCGTTCATCGTGGCGTTGCCCAAGGATCATCACTGGGAGAAAAGAAGGTCGATCAAGCCGGAAGAATTGCTCGGTGAAAGCATGCTCCTGCTCGGTGCCGGCCACTGCTTTCGCGATCAGGTGCTCACCCTCTGTCCGGCGCTCAACCGTGCTGCTGCGTCGCCGGGCAGTCTGCAGCAGACACTGGTCGGCACTTCTTTGGAAACGATTCGGCATATGGTGGCCTCCGGCACCGGAATCACCGTCTTGCCGGTCACCTCGGTGAATCCGAAAAACGATGTGCTGTCGCTGGTACCGTTTGCCAAGCCGATTCCCGATCGACGCGTCTACCTCGCTTGGCGTGCCAGCTTTACTCGCCTGCCGGCTGTTGAGGCGGTCCGCCAGTCGATTCTTGCGGCGAAGCTGGCCGGTGTAACCAAGCTGGACATCGCTCCGGCGGCTGCATAGCAACTGATCAGGCCGAGTCTTACTGGTCGGGGTGGATAGCCGAAACCTATCGAATTGATTGCAACAACCAATTCGATATAACACTGGCGATCCGATAGCATTCCTTCAGGAAATCTCTTCCACACCCCAATGCCAGGAATAGACATGACCACCAGTTACCACACCAGCATCGACATCGACGCCGAGGCACGCAACAGGCTGAACGTCCTGCTCAACTCTCAGCTTGCCGATACTTTCGATCTGTTTAGCCAGACCAAGCAGGCGCACTGGAACGTGAAGGGAATGCACTTCATCCAACTGCACGAACTGTTCGACAAGCTCGCCGAAGACCTGGAGGAGCACACCGATACAATCGCCGAGCGGGTCACGGCACTCGGAGGCACCGCGCAGGGAACCACACGCATGGCTGCTGGCGCGAGTCGCCTGCCGGAAATTCCCCTTGAGCTAGGCGGCGGCCAAACGACGGTCAAGCTGCTGGTCGAGCGCTATGCCAAGCTCGCGCAAAGCACGCGCAGGGCGATCGACGAAGCCGACAAGCTGGGTGATGCGGATACCGCGGATTTGTTCACCGCAGTGTCACGCGATCTAGACAAAGCGCTGTGGTTCCTCGAAGCGCATCTGCAGGACTAACGCGGACCAAGCGCGAGCCCTCGCTTTCAGGCAGCGCTTGCCTACCGCCGCGTCATGCTGCCTCGGTGTACGGGAATTTCAGGAATCCGAAACATTTAAATCACGACAGGCAGACGCTGCATGGTCCGCGGGTCAACGCCCTTGTCGCTTCTAACAATGCATCGCGGGAGGGTTGGACGACACTGGTAGAATGTGCGCTGTTTTGATAGTTCGCTACCATGCCGCTCGTCACCCTCGACAATGCCCATCTTGCCTACGGCCATGTTCCCTTGCTGGATCGGGTGCAGCTCGTCATCGAATCGGGCGAGCGGATCGGCCTGATTGGACGCAACGGCGGCGGCAAGAGCAGCCTGCTCAAAATAATTGCCGGTGAACGCGGGCTCGACGACGGAACGCTGTGGCGCTCGCCCGGCTTAGCCATCGGTTACGTGCCGCAGGAACCGGAATTCGAGTCCCGGCAGGAAGTGTTCGAGGCCGTGGCCGCAGGACTCGGCGGGTTCACCGCGCTGATCACCGAATACCATCGCGTCTCCGCCGCACTGGCTACCGATCACTCGTTGACCACACGGCTCTCAGAAATACAGCACGAACTGGAAGTCACCGACGGGTGGCGTGCCGCCAATCGAATCGAGACGGTGATTGCGCAGTTGGGATTGCAGGCGGAGAGCCGTGTCGAGACGCTATCCGGAGGGCAGCGGAAACGAGTCGCGCTGGGGCGCGCCTTGGTCGCCGAACCGCAATTGCTCATTCTAGACGAACCGACTAACCACCTTGACATCGATTCCATCGCCTGGCTGGAAGGCCTGCTGCGCAGCTTTTCCGGTGCCGTACTGCTCGTCACCCATGATCGCAGGTTTCTCGATGCAGTAGTAACGCGCATCCTCGAACTCGACCGCGGCCGGATGGCTAGTTTCCCGGGAAGCTTCGCAGAATATCAGCGTCGCAAGCAGGAGATGCTGGCGAGCGAGACCGTGGAACAGCAGAAGTTCGACAAATTGCTCGCCCAGGAAGAAGTGTGGATTCGCAAGGGAATAGAAGCGCGCCGCACCCGCAACGAAGGCCGGGTGCGCCAACTGGAGCGGCTGCGCGTCGAGCGGCAGCGGCGGCGCGAACGCATCGGGCAGGTCAACTTCACCATGGATAGCGGGGAGCGCTCCGGGAAGCTGGTTGCAGAATTGGAGCACGTCTCGAAGTCGTTCGGCGACAAACTCATCGTGCGCGATTTTTCCTGTCGCATCCAGCGCGGTGACCGGGTCGGTCTGATCGGCCCGAATGGGGTGGGCAAGACGACGTTGCTCAAGCTCATTCTTGGTGAATTGGCGCCCGACAGTGGGACGGTGCGCCAAGGCACTAAGGTGGCGGTTGCTTACTTCGATCAACTGCGCGAGCAGTTAAACGAAGACTCTAGCCTGCTCGACGTCATAAGTCAGGGTTCGGAGTTTTTGGACATCGGAGGCGAGAAGAAACATGTCATGACCTACCTGAGTGATTTCCTGTTTCCTCCCGAGAGAGCGCGGGCCAAGGTCGCGTCGTTGAGCGGCGGGGAGCGCAACCGCTTGCTGTTGGCGCGACTGCTTACCCGCCCGGCCAACGTCCTGGTGCTCGATGAGCCCACCAACGACTTGGATATTGAGACCCTGGAGTTGCTGGAAGCATTGCTGCAGGACTACGACGGCACCATCTTTCTAGTGAGCCATGATCGTGCTTTTCTCGACAATGTGGTGACGCAGGTGATCGTCTTCGAGGGCGCCGGCAGGCTGACCGAGAACGCGGGTGGCTACGAGGATTGGATGCGCTTCGTGCAGGCGCGCAATTCCGAACGAGCCGCCGCGGAGGCGGCGCGAAAATCCGCCGAAAAGGCTGGCGTCGTGGCGAAGCCTCGCACACGTGCCAAGTTGAGCTATACGGAATCGCGCGAACTGGCTGCGTTGCCGGACCGGATCGCCGTGCTGGAAGCGGAGCAGCAGATCATCAACGCGCAGCTGGCGGACAACGAGACCTACCGAGCCCGCGCTGCGGAAGTGGGTACGCTGCACGTGCGCAACTCTGCGATCGAGGAAGAACTGGCGACGCTGTTACAACGCTGGGAAGAACTGGAGGCAAAGCAGACCTCGTAGCGGGGCATCCTTCCCGTGCGCGGGCAGTAGGCCTGCGCTGCGAGCGGGCAATGTTAAAACGTCTTGAGCGACAGTTGCTTTTGCGAAGCGCTCTCGAGTACGCGGATCACGTCCTGAAATCTGTCGCCACCGGCGCGCGATGCCCTCTTTACATCGCCAAGCGCATGGAAAAATTGGCCGCGCTGCATCGAGTCATTGAACGCATTGTTATTCTGCAAGGTAGGGTGAGTTTCGATCGCCTGCTTGTGGTAGCCCGTGGTGGCTTTATCGAGTTCGTCCTCAGTACGGGCCTGCTGTATTTTTTTGATGCGCTGATCGTCGTCCATAGTCGTACTCTGCGGGTTGGGAGGTAGTGCTAACCCACTTTAGCATTTTCACTCGCTGAACTTTCGACTTTCGCCGTTCGATGGGTCAAGTGAAAAACAAAACCCCGGCAGAACCGGGGTCTTGTTTTCTCAATGCTGGTCAGGCTAGAGCGGCTGAATATTCGACGCCTGCTTGCCTTTGGGGCCAGTCGTCACTTCGAAGGAAACCTTCTGGTTTTCCTTGAGTGTCTTGAACCCGCTCGATTGGATCGCCGAGAAGTGAGCGAATAGATCTTCGCCTTTATCATCGGGTGTGATGAATCCAAAACCTTTTGCATCATTGAACCATTTTACGGTACCAGTTGGCATAGTCAATTTCCTGATTTACAAGTTGGGTGGGCGGATGCCCAGTGCGGCCCGACATCAAGAACGAAATAGCAGCCTTGTACCGTTACTTGCATCTTGAATCGCGTCACAGCCGCTATTGAGCGCCAAACCGGGAAATAAGTCAAATCCCATGTGCAGCCTCATTTCTCCATCGATACAAGGTCCTTTGGCTGGATTGGGCTATTCGAAGCATGGGAACCCACGGTATAATCCGGGCCTCCCGGAAAGGTGGCAGAGTGGTCGAATGCGCCGGACTCGAAATCCGGTTCACGGTTCTCCGTGACGTGGGTTCGAATCCCACCCTTTCCGCCACTGGCGCGGATCTCCGTGTTGCAACCAAGATTTTGGTTGCAACACAATTCGGGGGTTGCAACACAAAAATCACTTTGTCGGGTCCACTCTTTCGCCCCGAGCGCGGATATAGTCCTCGGTCATCGCAACCGTCGAGTGTCCCAGCTGCTTCTGTGCTTTCCTGATGTCTCCGCTGGACTCTGCCTTGTCGGTTCCAGCCTTGGCGCGCAGATCGCGCAGCTGAAAAGTCGAGCCAACCGCCTTCGCTGCCTTTCTGAAACGCGCTTCCATTCCGCGTAGAGTCAGTGGCTGCCCTGTCTCCGACACGACGAGGCGGATGCTCATCACCTTCCTCGATGTAATCCGATCAATGACCCGCTTCAGTTCGCCTTTCACGCTCATGCGGATCGGCGTCTCGGTCTTTTCCTGTTGAATGAGCAGCACGCCGTCCTTGATGTCGTGACGCGTGAACGTGAGCACATCGGCGGGGCGCTGGCCGGTAAGGTATAGAAGATCCATGAAGTCGCGCAGGGGCTGGCTCGCACCTTCGTAGACACGCTGGAAATCTTCGTCGAACACATAGGTCTTGCGCGCTCTCTCTCGAAAGCCTTTGATGCCGGCGCATGGATTTGTAAGGGCGGTGTAGCCCCACTCCCGTGCCTTGTTCCAGATGTGAGAGAAGAGGGCCTTTTCGCGGTTCGCTTGCGTCTTGGACGCCTTCCCACGCCAGTCGAGATACTGGCGGATGTGCTTCGGCTTGATCTGATCGAGTTGCGCTGGCGGATTGTCGAAAAACATGTACAGGAACTGCAATTGCAGCAGATTGTCCTTCTGGGTGCGCGACGCCTTGGCAGGGACGATCTCGCGCAGGTAGCGTTCGGCGACGTAGCGGAAGGTGATGATTTGCGCGTGCCGCGGTTTGGCGTCCATCTCTAGCTCGGCCCACTTTTTGACCGCCAGGGCATAGTCGGCCCCGAGGGCGATCCAACGGCGCGGTGTATTGCGTAAGTCGTAGTAGTAATAGACCGTGCCGCTGCGCTGCCGGCGGGCGTGAAGGCCGGACGGAAGGTTCAGGTTCTTAGTTGGTTTGCGGCCCATTTCTAACTCCATTGATGGCGGGGGTCCATTCCATGTCTCGCTCCTCCTTGAACAATTGCCCGCCCTCGATGCTTGCTCTAGCGACTACCGGGCGTCCGCTCGGGTTCACCCAGAACGCTATGCCCATCATGCGGAGCGCGTCAATCTGGCGAGATTTGCGCCGGCAGTCTGTGAGCTCGGCCACCTCGTCGGCTGTGAGGAAGAGGCTCATAACGCGTAGGCCGGAACCGGCATTTCGCTGTCGCGAAATTCCAGTCTTTCAGGATGCAGCCAAACGACGGCCTCAAGCGTCGCTAACGATTCGCCCAGCTGCGGCTCTAGCTGCTCGGCGTCCCTCGCTGCGCTCTTCTGCATCCGGTAGGCCGCCTCGCTGTCCTGGGAATTGTTCATGTAGTCGCCGCGACCCGCAAGCGTCAGGGACTGCGCAATGTCAGATGCCTCTTGGTCGGCCAGTCCCACAATGACCTTTGCGTTTTTCGAGTTCATGCCTTGTCCCCGGGCACGGTTCGCACTGCGGACAGTGCGACCGATATGATCGATGGAATCCCCTGCGATACGCTACGTTCTGCCAGGATTCCTGAATTTTTGGCAGAACGGCGATGGCCGAATAGTCGCCGACTACAGAAGGGCCACAACATCTGTAAGGGCTGCATCCCGGTTTGCGGCACTAGCCGGGGGATGCTCGCGATTGCTAGACCTCCCCATGCGCGTAGGAGGCGACCCCAC
>Ga0209118_1000285_pt1 | contig 30419 bp, 21 predicted proteins | sample BlaSpr_A8_Ref_M1_FD_187988 | JGI IMG/M metagenome (GOLD analysis project Ga0209118, IMG submission 187988) | Forest soil microbial communities from Thunder Bay, Ontario, Canada - Black Spruce, Ontario site 2_A8_Ref_M1 (SPAdes) (version 2) | ecosystem: Environmental > Terrestrial > Soil > Boreal... | reverse complement strand
GGTTGGCGAGGGTGCGTTTCCTGACCTTGCCGTTGTCGCGCCAGGCCTCTCGCAGCAGCACGGCGGGAGGCGAGTTCGACAGCGAAAAAGCCCAGGACCCGCCTCAATACTCGTGAAAAGCTACTTCAGGGCAAGAAAGTTCGGGCTATATAGTTCCGCATCCGGGGCGCAATGCGTACGCCTTCAGCTTCTACTTTGCTACTTGCCGTTCGCGCAATTCATCCAGTGTTTTGCAGTCGATACACAACGTCGCCGTCGGGCGCGCTTCAAGGCGCTTCAGTCCGATCTCGATTCCGCAGCTTTCACAATAGCCATACTCTTCGGCGTCGATCTTGGCGACGGTCTCCTCGATCTTCTTGATGAGCTTGCGTTCGCGGTCCCGATTACGCAGTTCCAGGGCGATGTCGGATTCCTGGCTGGCCCGATCGTTCGGGTCCGCGTAGATCGTCGCCTCGTCCTGCATGGTGTGCACGGTGCGGTCGATATCCTGACTTAGCTCGGCCTTCCAGTCCCCCAAAAGGGCGCGGAAGTGCGCAAGCTGCTTCGCGTTCATGTACGTTTCTCCCTTTTTAGCAACGTAAGGGACGAATTGTTTTTTTTGCGCTTCGGCCATGATCTCCTGCTGCCTAGTGAAAAAAATTAATTGAATAGTATAGCATAGCAAATATCGTACTCGGCTTGCCCCGCCACCAGCGAACCTGAGCGTCCAATTGTGCTCCAAGCTATAGATAGCTTCTTATCACGGAGGTTCTAGTGCGGCAATCGTCTCTTATCGCCCCAGTGGTGTTGGGTTTTCTGGCCCTTGCGCTGCGCGCGGCGCCTTTTGCCTACGTCCCGAATGAAAAAAGCGGAACCGTGTCGGTAATCGATACAGCCGACGACCGGGTGGTGGGCGAGATCAAAGCGGGCGACAAGCCGCGCGGATTGGCCGCTGCCCGGGACGGCAAGCAACTTTACGTGAGCGATCAGCCGAATAATGCGCTGCTGGTGATCGACTTGGAAAAGCGCGCGGTGGTCAAATCAATCAAGCTCGGTGAGTCGCCGGAAGGTGTCAGCATGTCGCCGGACGGCAAATGGGTGGTGGGTGCGATCGAAGTCAATAACACCGTTACCTTCATCGATACTGCGACGGGCAAGCAGGCGTTCAGTATAAAAACCCTCGGTAAGAACCCCGAACATGCTGAATTCAGTCCGGATGGGCGCTGGCTCTATGTAAGCGCCGAGGAAGCGAAGCAGGTGGATATCATCGATGTGCAGAAGCGTACGGAGGTCAAATCCATCGACGTCGGGCGCCGTCCGCGCGGCATCGGCTTCACTCCCGACGGCAAGACCGCTTATGTAGCCTGCGAGCTTGAAAGCATGGTCTATGCCATCGATGTCGCGAAGCAGGAAGTCGTGGCCTCGATTGCGGCGGGGAGTTTCTCCAATGGGGTCGCAGTCCGGCCGGACGGTATGCGGGTGTTCATTTCCAACGGCAAGGACGGGACCATTTCGGTGATCGATACCGCCAGCAACAAAGTGGTCGCAACAGTGCCGGTTGGTAAGCGCCCCTGGAATATGGATTTTACGCCAGACGGGAAAAAGCTCTACGTGGCCAATGGACGGTCCAACTCGGTGAGCGTCATAGACACCGCGGCCAATACGGTTCTCAAGGAAGTCCCGGTGGGCGAACTGCCCTGGGGTGTTGTGGTCCGATGAGCGCCGTACTGACTGCACCCGCTGCCGCTCCCGGTCGCTATCGCGCGCCCGCTGTCGCACTGCACTGGCTAATCGCTCTGCTCGTCATCGCTATGTTTTGCCTCGGCTTCTACATGACCGGCCTTCCCAAGAGCACGCCCGAGCGTTCGTTCTACCTGAATCTGCACAAATCGTTGGGTTTGCTGACAGCGATGTTTGTCCTCGTGCGCCTAGGCTGGCGGGCGAGCCATGTGGTACCGCCGCTGCCCGCCAGCATGCCGTCATGGCAGGCGCGGGCGGCGCGCTGGAGTCATCGTCTGCTCTATGCCTGCATGGTGCTACAGCCGCTCACCGGATATATCTCCTCATCGTTCAACAAGTTCGGCATCAAGTTTTTTGGTCTCAGTTTGCCGAACTGGGGGTGGGAGGATAAATACTTGCGCGAACTCTTTGTCGGATTTCACGGGGCAATCGCCGTGGTATTCATTGTTCTCGTCGTGATCCACGTGCTCGCCGCGCTGAAACATCTGCTAATCGATCGGGACCGGGTGTTCCAGCGCATGCTGCCTTGACGAAGGCCCGCGCGCTGCCGATATCGGTCCTCTGGCCCAGCCTGCTGTCTCGAAATGGGGGCAGGGGCCGCTTCGACCGCGGCCCGATGATGCCAAGAAGCGCTGCGGCCTGCACCCAGCGCTTGGCCGGTCGACGAGTCCTCTATCGACAGCGTCAAATCAAATCAAGGATAAACCTGCCGCGGGTATCATAAGTCAGCCTATGCATTGGCCGAAGACAACTCAGCGAGCCTCGAATGAGCAGCGCGGCGTGAGAACGTCGCCAAGGGTTGGCACGCGATCGAGCCCCGCCGTGGCGGCAGGATTTTAACGATGAGGATCCTGGACGTCGCTCCGTTGAAGATTTTTCGTCGACGGCAAAGCGGCTAATGCCAAGCGTCGCCGCCGGGTTCTAACGCCTCGTTTCCCCTTCGCGCAGTAGCGCCGCCGTTTCCTTGTAGCCCGCTTCTTCCGCGATCGCGATGGCGCTCTTGCCTCTGTTATCGCGCGGATCGGTTCGTGCTCCTGCCTTAAGCAACACCGCCGCCGCCTCGTTCTGGCCATATCCCGCAGCCCACATCAAGGCCGTGAGATCGTTCGCATAGCGCGTATTGGGATCGACGCCCGCATCGAGAAGCAGGCGCACGATATCGGCATGACCCTGCCCTGCGGCGTAAATCATGGCTGTCTTATGCACCCGGTCCGTGGCCGCAAGATCGGAATGACGGGCGAGCAGCAGCGCCGCGATTTCACTGTGGCCGCCGTGAGCGGCAGCCATCAGCGGAGTTACCCCTTCGAGGTTGGACTGATTGATGTTGGCGCCGCGTTCGATGACCAGCCGCGCCATGCCGGTCAGGCCTTTCTTGCAAGCGATCAGGAGCGTAGTATCCCCGCTGCGGTTGCGCGAATCCGGCGCCGCGCCCCGTTCCAGGCTGCGCGCAACAGCGGTTGCATCTCCGTTGCCTGCGGCCACCAATAACTGGGCGTTCAAGCTCAGATCCTGTGCTCTCGCGGACAAAGGCAACGCAAGCGCCATTAGAGTGAGACCTGCCCGGATGCTTGCTGAGAACTGAGGGCGGCTTGTCATTCGTGAAGGAGTGGTTCAATATCGATAGTTTATGGTACTACAATTGAAAACGCGGATTATGTCAGCCGCCTCCGCATAGGTTGTTCTTGCCGGCGGTCTATTGCGACCCACCCTGGTAAATAGAAATACTAACGTCGAAGGAGGAAGCCATGCTCTGCCATTGCAGCAAACATATTCTCGTTGGCCTACTGTCACTAGCCGCGCTCAGCGCTCTGGCGGGCCGGGCGTTGGCGGCGGATGAAGTGCAGGGCGCTGCGACGACGGCGGCGGCACCCATGTCGTCGGCGTTGAAGTCGGTCGGCCAGGCGCAACTCGATGCCGCGCACTCCAACGGCAAGGATTGGCTGCATCCCAACGGCTCCTATGCGCAGACTCGCTACTATCCTGCAGCGCAGATCAACACTGAAAACGTAGCCAAGCTGAAGCCGGCTTTCGTGTTCCAGACCGCGGTCATGGAGTCCATGGAAACCGCGCCGCTGGTGATCAATGGCGTCATGTTCCTCACCACCTCCTACAATCACGTGTACGCGATCGACGCCGTTACCGGCAAGGAGTTCTGGCATTACAAGCATAAGATGGGTCCCGTCACCACCTTCTGCTGCGGTCCCAACAATCGGGGTGTTGCGGTCTCCGGCAATCAACTGTTTATGGGCACGCTGGATGCCAAACTGGTGGCGCTCGATGCGAAAACCGGCCAGTTGCTTTGGGAAACGCAGATTGCCGATCCGGAAGCCGGCTACTCTGAAACGATGGCTCCCACGGTGGTGGACGGCAAGGTGCTGATCGGCACCAACGGCGGCGAGTACGGCATCCGTGGATTCGTGAAGGCCTTCGATGCCAAGGACGGCAAACTGCTGTGGACCTTCTTCACCATTCCCGAGCGAGGCAACGAAGGCGTCTGGGCAGAGAACGATGCTACTGGCCGTAACGAAAAGCGTGACATTACCACGGAGAAAAAGCAGCTGGCCGACAAGGGGGGCGATTTCTACAAGACGCTGGGCGGCGGCGTATGGATGACGCCGGCGGTCGACAAGAAAAGCCGCACGGTATTCTTCGTGGTCGGCAATCCCTCGCCTGACCTCTATGGTGCAGAGCGCCCGGGGGATAATCTCTACACCGATTCGCTGGTGGCGATCGACCTCGACCAGGGCACTTACAAGTGGCACTACCAGTATGTTCCGCACGATGTCTGGGATCTCGATGCCGTCAGCCCGCCTATCCTGGTGGACGTAAAGGACAAAAGTGGTAAGACCATTGCCGGTGTGATCCACGGCGGCAAGACGGGTCATGTGTATGTGCACGACCGCAGCGACGGCAAGCTCATCCGTTTCTCCCAGGCGATGATTCCGCAGGAGAACATGTGGGTGCTGCCTACGGGCGATGGCGCGCGCATGTTGCCGGGCGCCAACGGCGGTGTGGAATGGTCACCCATGGCATTCAGTCCCAAGACCCGGTTTGCCTACGCCGCCAATCTCCATCAGCCAATGACTTATCACGTCGAAGCGGCGGCGTATCCCGGCGGCAAGTTGTGGCTTGGCGGGGCGTTCAAGACGATTCCCGCGGAGGCGCAGTGGGGCAAGCTGGTTGCCGTCGACATCGATACCGGCAAGCTCGCCTGGAGCTACAAGACCGCGCAGCCGATGATGGGCGGGGTACTGGCCACAGCGGGCGATCTGGTGTTTACCGGAGAGGGCAATGGACTGTTCAAGGCCTTCGACGCCAAGACCGGCAAGAAGCTGTGGGAATACCAGTGCGGCGCCGGCGTCAACTCACCGCCCGTTTCCTACACCGCGAACGGCAAGCAGTACATTGCCGTCGCCGCCGGAGGCAATACTCAACTCGACTTCAAGCGCGGCAACAGCATATTCGTGTTCGCGCTGCCTTGAGCGATGAGAATTTAACTCTCGCGGGCTCTCCCAGACCCAGGGCCACCGGACTCGCCGGTTCGGTGGCCTTTCCTATGCGCTCGCAATGAACAGAGTCAGCCTTCTGTGGCTGCTTTGCTTGCCGCTCGCCGCGCATGCGGATGTCGAAGCGGGCCAGCGCAAGGCCGCGGTGTGCGTGGCTTGTCATGGCGCAGACGGCAATTCCACTGACCCGGCCTTTCCCGTGCTGGCGCAGCAGAACGCGCGCTATGTCTATCTCGAGCTCAAGGATTTCCGGGAAGGCCGGCGCAAGGATGCGCTCATGAGCGCCATGGCGGCGCCGCTATCCAAGGAGGACATGCTCGACCTGGGCGAATACTTCGCCGCTCAGAAAGCGAAGCCGATTGCCTTCAAATCTGACGGAGCGAAGGTGGTCGCGGGACGAAAGAAAGCCGACGAAGTGCTTTGTTCCATGTGCCATCTGGGTGAATTCAGTGGGCAAAACGAGATCCCGCGCGTCGCCGGGCAGCACTACCGCTATATAGTCAAGCAATTGCAGGATTTCCGCGCCCGTACCCGCACCAATGACGCCGGCAGCATGACCAGCGTGACGAAGGCGCTCAGCGACGCCGATATCGACAACCTCGCCAATTACATCGCCAACCTGACCTAGGTCTCGCTTCTTGCTCTGTGGCGGCGCGCCGTCTTGGCGGTCCGTGTCGCGGACGAGGTCATGAGTCCTGATTGTTAAACATGACAAAGCTACTGGTCTGCAGGCCGAGCAGGCAGTTTACGTTGCAATATGAAAGTTCAAGATTCCTGTAGTTTGTGCGATTTCCAGCGCTACGTTCAATACCTGGGTACCGGCTGCCTCAGGGGCCGAGCTGGCTATTCCCCTGCTCCGCCGATCCGTTTTCGTAAAGTTCGATAGTAAACTCGGTGTCGTTTCAATCTAAGGAAAGCGGTGGCGCCGCCGCGAGCTTCGCGGCGCCGGCAAGCAATGGGTTTAAAGCTTCGACTGATTCTCGCCTTCTCCATCGTGCTGGCCCTGGTCATGCTCTCCGGCACGGCCTATTTCATTCGCGGTGTGCGAGACGATGTGCGTGTCGAGTTGCAATCGACAGTGCAGCTTGCCGTGCATTTTCTCGATGCCGAGTTGAATCGTCTGGCTGGTGCGGCAGGCGCTCAAGGCGACGCGCTGTTCCATCTCGACCGCCTGAGCCAGATTCGCCACCTGAAGGTGGAATTCTTCGACACGCAGGGGCGCCTGCTGCAAACCAATCAACCGTCGGCAATCGGGCAACTGCGCGCGCCGCCGGCCTGGTTCCTGGCGTGGGTCGCGCCCCCGGCGGCTAGCCTGGAAGCGGTGCGGCGTACCGTTTGGGTAGGCAGTGAGCGGCGTGGAGAACTGGTGGTGAGCGCGCAGCCTGCCAATGAGGTCGGCGAAATCTGGCGGGACAGCAAGGAACTGCTGCAGCTTTCGGTGCTCTTGTTTATCGCCGTCAACGCGGTGATGTACCGGGTAGTGATTCAGGCGCTGCGCCCGGTGGACCGCATTCTCGATGCTTTGGCCGAGATGCGCAGCGGCAATCTGCATACTCGCTTGCCGCGCTTTGCCTTGGCGGAACTCACCCAGATCAGCGACGCATTCAATCGCATGGCCGACACTTTGGAACAGAGCGTGCAGCAGAATCAGCGCCTCAACCGCCAACTGATCCACGTGCAGGAAGAAGAGCAGCGGCGGCTGGCGCGAGAGCTGCATGACGAGCTGGGACAAAATTTGAGCGCAATCTACGCCGACGCGGTCGCCATCCTGCGCCACGGTGAGGAGAAATATCCACCGATCAGGGAAAGCGCTGCTGCCATCGTCAATGTGACCCGGGCGATTTTGGCGAGCGTACGCACCATGTTGCAGCGCCTGCGCCCGGAGACGCTGGATGCTCTCGGGCTGCGTGAAGCGCTGGGCGAGTTGCTCGGTACCTGGCGGCAACGCCATGCGCAAGTGGATTGCACGCTACGCCTGGAAGGGGAATTGGGATCGTTGGGCGACGCGCTCAACATCACGGTCTACCGCATCGTGCAGGAGACTCTGACCAATGTTGCCAAGCATGCGCGCGCGCATAAGGTAGCTATCGGGTTGACGCGCAGCGGCGCGTCGGGTCCGGTGCTGCTGCGCGTCGTCGATGACGGCGTCGGCACCATACTGTCCGCGAACGAACCCGGCTTCGGCCTGCTCGGCATTCGTGAGCGAGTCACCGCGCTCGATGGGCGGCTTAGCATCGAAACTGAGCCGGGACACGGCTTCCGCCTGCTCGTCGAATTCCCTGCGCAGCGCCAAATAGAGGCCACATGAGCGCTAGCGCGGCCACAATTCGCGTGCTCCTGGTCGATGACCACGAAGTCGTCCGCTCGGGGTTTCGCCGCCTCATCGAGCAGTCGGCTATCGTTTGCGCCGAGGCAGCCGACGGTGACGAGGCCTATCGTGTCTATGCGCAGTGCAACCCTGACGTGACGGTCATGGATCTCAACATGCCGGGCATGGGCGGATTGGAGAGCCTGCGGCGTATCCTCGCTCGGCATTCGTCCGCGCGAGTGCTGGTATTCAGCATGCACGACAGTATCGCGTTCGTGAACCAGGCGCTGCGCGCAGGCGCGCGTGGATACATCACCAAGGCGAGTGCGGCCGAGGTACTGATCGATGGCATCGAGGCGGTGGCGCGTGGCGAGCGGTATTTGAGTCCTGACCTCGAACAGCGCGCTTCGCTCGCGGATGAAGCCCAGCCCCATCCGCTGAGTCAGTTGACGGCGCGGGAGTTCGAGCTGTTTCGCCTGTTCGCGGAGGGTCGCACGGTGGACGATATCGCTGCGGCGCTCAATATTAGCCACAAGACCGTTGCCAACTATCAGACTCAGATCCGGCAAAAGCTCAACATCTCGAGCCCCGTGGACTTGGTCCGGCTCGCCCTCCAGTACGGCGTGATCGTCTAAACCCGGTTTCTTGCTTCTGCAAGGGTCATTGAACCGGTAGATCGGGAATTTTTCCTATCCTCCCCAGGCGACACCTTGACTAGAATTGCTCGCCTAGGCTCCTGAGCCGTCACAGCGATGACAGCACCTGAGGAAAAATCCCGTATGCAACGATCGCAGTCCGGCCGTCTTCAGCCAAGGCTTTTTCGTTTGGCAGCGCCCGTTGCCTCGGCGCTGTTGATGCCGTGCGCGCCGGCCTTGGCGGCGGATAACCCTGCCGAGGTCTTGGAGTTGCCCACCATCGAGGTGGTAGGGACGACGCCGATACCCGGGATCGGGACGCCTTTGAAGGATGTGCCGGCCAACGTGCAAATCTATACGAGCAAGGATCTTTCCAAGCAGCGCCAAACCAGCGTCACCGACTATCTGGAACAGAACCCGACCAGCGTGACCATCAACTCCGCTCAAGGCAATCCGTTCCAGCCCGACATTACCTTTCGCGGTTTTACCGCCTCGCCCCTGTTAGGCACACCGCAAGGACTATCGGTATTTCAGGACGGCGTGCGCGTCAACGAGCCCTTCGGCGATGTGGTCAACTGGGACTTGATTCCGCAGTCGGCCATTTCCAGCATCCAGCTGATCCCCGGATCCAATCCGACGTTCGGTCTCAATACCCTCGGCGGTGCGATCGCCATCTATACCAAGAGCGGGAGCCAGTATCCGGGGGGTGCGGTCGAAGTGTCGGGCGGTTCTTTCGGACGCCAGACGACACAATTCGAGTACGGAGGCAAAAACGGCAAGTTCGACTATTTTCTCACCGGTAATTACTTCGACGACCGGGGCTGGGCCGACCACAATCCGAGCCGTGTAAAGCAGTTTTTCGGCAAGCTCGGTTGGCAGGATGAGAACAACGATGTGGACGTTGCCTTAACCGCGGTCGATAACCGGCTCGAAGGGTCCCAGACGCTGCCGGTATCGTTTCTCGACAATATCAAGCAGGGTTACACCTTCCCCGATACCAACACCAACAACCTCACTTTTCTCACGGTGAAAGGAAGCCACTTTTTCAGCGATCGCTTGCTCTTCGGTGGCAACGCCTATTACCGCAAGTACAAGAATGAGAACGTCAGCAGTAACGTCAACGCCGATTTCGGGGTCGTCGATCCGAACACCGGTGTCGTTGACGACGTGCAGGCAACCAACGACCGCTCAGTCATCGACCAGGATAGCTACGGGCTGGGGGCGCAGCTCACCTTGACGGATGACTTTATGGGGAAGAAAAATCAGTTTACGGTTGGCGCCAGTGGCGATTTCGGCCACGTGCGCTTCACTCAGGATGCGCAGGAAGCGCAATTCACGGCTACCCGCGACACTTTGGGCAGCGGCGATTTCGCACGGGTGACCGACGCCAAAACCATGAGCCGCTACCTTGGGGTGTTCGCCACCGATACGTTCAACTTCGACCCGCTGTGGGCTCTGACGCTTTCCGGTCGCTACAACCAGGCCGAAATAAGGATCGAAGATCAGACGGGCAACGCTCCGCTGTTGAATGGCGATCATACTTTCAGGCGCTTCAATCCCGCGATCGGGATTAACTTCAATCCAAACCAGCGGTTCACCGCCTACGCAACGTACAACGAAGGCATGCGCGCGCCAACCCCTGTTGAGCTGACTTGTGCCGATCCTGGCGCACCGTGCAAGCTGCCCAACAATTTTCTTGCCGATCCGCCGCTTGAGAAGGTGGTTTCGAAAACTTTCGAGATCGGCGGGCGCGGCAAATTCGCGCAGTCGGCGACTTGGAGCGCTGCGGTCTATGACACAGACCTGAGCAACGACATTGCATTCATCAGCAGCGGCGCGGGCGCCAGCAATTCGGGGTTCTTTGCCAATATTGGCAGGACGCGCCGCCAAGGCGTGGAGTTGACGGCCGGCACCCGGCTGGGAAATCTTTCCCTGGCTGCGCGATACAGTTACATCGACGCGACTTTTCAGTCCGCCTTCCCCGAGAACAGCCCCGCGAATTCCAGCGCGGATGCCGCTGGCAACATTCAGGTGCGCACCGGAGATCGCGTTCCCGGCATCCCTCAGCACTCGTTCAAGCTGCGCCTGGACTACGACATCACGCCCCAATGGTCCGCCGGCACAAACTTGCTAGTCAGCAGCGGGATGTTCGCCCGGGGGGATGAGAATAATCAGGACCGCAACGGGAAGATTCCCGGCTATGCGCTGCTCAATCTGGACACCCGTTATCGCATTGGCGCCGATCTGGAGGTTTTCGCTCGGGTGAACAACGTATTCGATCGTCGCTATGCCAACTTCGGCGTCGTGGGCGAGAATTTCTTCACCGGCCCGGCCCGGACCTTTGGCCCCGCCGCAGGTTTCGATCCTCAGGCCGAACAGTTTCGTTCTCCCGGAGCGCCGCGCGGCATCTGGATTGGTTTGCGCTATGCTTTCGGCGGCGCGAAGCCCGGGCAGAGCGATAAGGATTAGCTCTCCGAGTTTGTCAAGCCCCAGCGGATAAGTACGCCAAGCCGCCCGCTGGGCGCGGCGACCCCGGCCTGCCTTGAGCGCACCGAGCTCCTCACCCGATTGGCCCCGCCCAGGGTCGTCGTTGCGAAACTATGGAACCTTACTAGCCACTGCATTATCATCGCTTCATCGTCGATACCGCGGGCATCAAAGAGGAAGCGATGATTCTTGGCACGGGGTGTCAATCATGAGCGCCGAACTCCCGGACAACGAAGTCGCGCGCCTCGCTGCCCTGCGGCGCTATGAAATCCTCGATACCGTCCCGGAAAAAGCCTATGACGAGATCACGCAGTTGATTTCGTACATCTGCAAAGCGCCGATCGCCCTGGTGAGCCTCACTGACGGACATCGGCAATGGTTCAAGGCGAAGGTAGGTCTGGAGGCGAGCGACATCGCCCGCGACTTTGCGTTCTGTGCACATGCACTGATCCAGCCGGACGAGATACTGATAATCCCCGATGCGTCGCTCGATGAGCGTTTTGCCAAGAACCCGCTGGTCACGGGCGCTGCCCACATACGCTTCTACGCCGGCGCGCCACTGGTTACACCCGGGGGGGAGGTGCTGGGGACCTTGTGCGTCATGGATCGGGTACCACGCCGGCTGAGCCAGGAGGAGCAAGAGGCGCTGCGCGTACTTGCTCACCAGGTCATGGCTCAGTTCGAACTGCGCGTCCGGCTGGCGGACTTGGAACGCGGCGCCGCGGAGCGCGTGCGCTGCGAGCAGCAGCTCGAGGAGTACCAAAGCAAGCTCAAGGAAACGATCGCGCAGCTGGAGCTACAGAGCACCACCGACGAGCTCACCGGGCTGAAGAATCGCCGCGCCTTCCAACAGCGGCTGGACGAGGAATTTCAGCGTTCGGTGCGCTACAACACGCCGCTCTCGCTATTGATGTTGGACGTGGATAGGTTCAAGGCGTACAACGACACCTTCGGCCATCCGGCCGGGGACGAAGTGCTGCGAATGCTCGGTCACTTGCTACAGACCGGCCTGAGAGCCTCGGACTTCGCAGCGCGCTATGGCGGCGAGGAGTTTGCCGTCATCCTTCCCAATACCGGCAGCGGATACGGCCATCTCCTCGCTGAGCGGGCACGCAGCAGGATTGCTGCCCAGCCTTGGCCCAACACCGTGATAACGGTGAGTGTCGGTGTATCCGCGTTGAACCCGGACATGGCGGGGAGTTCTGCCCTGCTCAGCGCGGCTGACAACGCGCTCTATGAGGCCAAGCAGGGCGGTCGCAATCGAGTGGCCGGCGCGGAGAGCGAATCCTCGTCCCCATGAACAATGTCTGCGCATTCCCTCTCGGGCCCGCGAGGCAAAAAAGAGCCGATCAGCGCTTGTCCAACGGCGCCGAGAGTCGACGCGGCGCTATCCGAATGCGTTTGGTTTCCGGATAGCCGGCACATCGCGGCGGTCGGGACGGCGGCATCGACTGTCTGCGCCTTGCCGCGTGATACCAGACGCGCCTTTCGCGCCGCCCGGCGACTCAGAACTGATACCGGGCGTCAATCCCCACCACTACATTGCGCCCCGGTGCCGGTTCGTAGAAGCGCCCATTGGACTCGTTGACGATCACCGAACCGATGTACTTTTTGTCGGTGAGGTTTTCGACGCGCAGGAATTCGGCAAGGTCCCAGCCCCCGATGTTGTGCCGATAGCCCACGCGTGCGTTGGCCGTGGTATAGGAGGCGGCGGCTTCGCTGTTTACGTCGTTCACGAAGATCTTGTCGCGGTAATTCAGTTCCAAAGCAGCCGAGAACCCGGGCAAGCTTTTACGCCAACTGAGTTCGGCGTAGACCGAGGCGCGCGGCACGCCGGGCAGCGCGCTACCCTCACGCACGGTCACGGTGCCAGGGGCTGCGCTCGGGCGATAGGTAAAGGCCTCAGTAAATTCGGCGTCGAGATAGGTGTAGGCAAGGTAAGCACTCAAATCGGCTGGCAGGCTCGCATCGAGCGACAGCTCTGCACCGCGGCGACGCGTTTTCGAGGCGTTTTGGAAAGTCGCGCGACCCCCTGAATTGGTGGCGGGCACGATCTCGTTCTCGGTGTGGATTTCGAATACCGCAACATTGAGCCGGGTTTCGGGAGTGAGAAAAGCCTTCAGCCCGGCTTCGAGATTATTGCTGGTGCTCGGCTTCAAACCGAAGTTGAGTCCCGAGCTGCCATCCGGTTTATAGGCCAGTTCGGCAAAGGTCGGCGTTTCAAAACCACGGCCATAGTTGGCGTACAGATTGAGCACGGGAGTAGCCTTGAACAGAATGCCGGCCACCGGGTTGACGTGGCGGAAAGTGAGGTTGCCGCTGTCGTCCGGGTTGCCGGTCCTGATGAAATGGTCCTCCGAATCGAACTTCACTTCGGAATTTCGCACCCCCACCAGCAGCGACCATTGTTGGGCAAACTGCCACTGCGCTTGCAGGTACTGGTCAAAGCTCCATACGGTATCGTCTTCGTTGCGGCGCAACGCGCCGACTATCCCGAACGTATTGCCGACAAAGTTTTCGTAGCCGGTACGCTTCTCTTTCGACCATTCGTATTCCAATCCGGCGCTGAGGATAAGCGGTTTGTCGCCGTCCGTGCGGTGGGTCCAGCGCAGCCCGGTGCCGCGAAAATCACGATCCAGATCGACTACACCGCCGGAACTGCTCAATGGTATTTGTGCGCCCTTGGGGACAGCGAGGAATTGGCTGACGCGGCGGATGCCGCCGAAGCCGACCAAGCGGAGCGTGTCGGCGGTGCCCAGTTGCTGTTCGTAGACCACACCTCCCTGGCCGTTTTCAATGCTCTTTCGCGTGTTGAAAGTAATCGCGCTGGCGTCCACCTGGCGTGGGTCGGCGTCGGCTTGCGCACGGGTGAGGCCGAGCGGGTCTTGCGTTTCCGGCTGGTGCAGATAATTGGCGATCAAGGTGAGTTTTGAATTCTCCCCGGGACGGTAGCTGAGTTTGACATTATCCTGGTCGCGCGTAGCGCTGCTATGGTTGCGATAACCGTCTGTATCGAAGCGCGATACGTCGCCCAGGTAATTCAGCCCGGCGCTGGTTTGGCCGCCCATTTTCGCCTCCGCGCGCCAAGTGCCGTAGCTACTCGCCAACAGCGCAGTCGAGACGGTAGGCACCGGCGGCCCGTCCTCGGTGAATGCCTGAATGACCCCGCCCGACGAATTGCCATAGAGGGCAGAAAACGGGCCGCGTAGTACTTCGATGCGCTGGGTCGAGCCCAGATTGATGGTGGCCGCCTGACCCTGACCATCAGGGTTGGTCGCCGGAATATCGTCGACGATCAGGCGTAGGCCGCGAATGCCGAAGGTCGAGCGCGAGCCGAAGCCACGCGTCGAAACTTGCAAGTCCTGCGCGTAGTTCTGGCGATTCTGTACGATCACTCCAGGAATGCGTCCGAAGCTTTCCGACAGATTGACGCGCGGGAGACCCTCCTGCAGGTCACCGGCATCGAGGACATCGATGGAAGCGGGCGTGTTGAAGCTGGACTGCTCGACCCGTGTGCCGGTGACGACCAGTGGGGCCAACTTTTCGATCGGTGGACTGGGAGTCTGCCCAAATGCGTGAATCGCCAACAGGGCCGCCGGCAGCGATGGCAAACGCCATGCGGTGTTGTGCGATCGACTCTTGCCGTGTCGCGGCCGGTCGCGGCGAGGGGCAAGATTGTATTTGTCTAGGGGCTGCGCCATGGATTCTCCCGCCGCATGCGCCGTATCGGCCGACTTTTACGTCAGGGAGGCATCATAAGAGCAGCGAAAAAAACTCGGCAATGCGAGCAGCGCATTTTCATGATTTTCATGAGCAATGTCGCAAACGCGACGGGCGCCACACCTGCTCTGTGGCGCCGCTGCGGGCTCTCCGCGTGAGGCCACTTAGCGGTTGCGGTCGCGTCCGGTGCGCCGCCAAGCAGTATTACATGGGCACATGGGCCGCCCGGTTGCTCTAAATGCGATACTCGACTAGCGACGCGGCGTCCTGTCTCGCGGCGGCCGCGGTGAGGCGTCGCTCCTCGGAGCGGACACAGCAGACGCGCAGGAACGAGGCAAAGTTTTCCACTTCGCCGCGCCGGGCGAGCAACTCGTCGTGCAGTGCAGTGATCAACCGGGTGGTGGTGGTGCGTTCCTCCTGAGCCATGCGCTCAAGGATGACCCAGAACTGGTTTTCCAGGCGGATGCTGGTCACCATGCCATGCAGGCGCAGGGAGCGGGCGCGGGACTGGTAAAGGAGCGGGTCAGCGCTCACGAATAATTGACACATTTCTACTCCTCCTCATGCGTTATCGGTCGTGGGGCTTCGGCTAACCGTCCCCTTATTGGAGCGATAGTAGCGGGCTACTACCAACAGCACCGTTCAGGGTAGCAAAATCAATACGCGAATGACACTACCGACGCTATCCTTTGGGGAAGTACCGTGGCAAAAATCATTCACGCGATGATCCGTGTCCTGGATCTCGACCGTTCCCTGCGTTTCTACCGGGATACGCTCGGCCTCGAAACATCTTCCCATCTGGACTTCCCCGAGTTCTCGCTCGCATACCTGCGCAACCCGGAAAACGACTTCGAACTGGAGTTGACCCTGAACAAGGGACGCACCGAGCCCTATAGCCATGGCACCGGCTACGGGCACATCGCCGTCTGTGTCGCCGACCTGGACGCCGAGCACGCGCGTATCAAGGCGGCGGGGGTCGCGGCGAACGACATCAAGGAATTCCGCGACGGTGAACTGCTCATCGCACGCTTTTTTTTCATGCAGGATCCCGACGGTTACAAGATCGAGGTATTGCAGCGGCACGGCCACTACGTCTAAGGCGAACCATCGCTGGTTCGCAGCCTATACAGGAGGAGATCGAAATGTCGACACCGACCCTATTAAGCCTGGTCGCCAAGCCGGGGCTCAGCCGGCGACAGTTTCTAAAAGGCACCGGCTTCATCATCGGCACCTTGTGGGTGAGTTCGTCTGCGCTTATCGCTCTCGCCCCGAGTCGCGCGTGGGCGCTGGAGCTGAAGAGCCTCGACGAGCACACCGGTCAGGCCCTGCTGACGCTGACCCGGCGCATTTTCCCCCACGATAAGCTGGATGACGCCGTCTATGCCCTGGTGGTCAAGGATCTCGATGCCGAGGCGGCTGGGGCCCCTGAAACGAAAGACTTGCTCAGCAACGGGGTGGCGGCGCTCGACAAGGCGGCGGGCGGCGATTGGCTTGGGTTAGCCCCCGACAAGCAGTTCGAGATTGTTCAATCCATGGCCGGCACGCCCCTCTTCGGAAAGGTCCGCGGCAAGGCCGTGGTTTCACTCTATAACAACGAACTCGCCTTTGCGCACTTCGGCTATGAGGGCAATGCCTTCGAACACGGCGGCGGCTACATCCTGCGCGGTTTCAACGACCTGAAATGGCTGTCTCAGCCGTCCGATGGGGCGAGCCCTAAGCCCTTTACCGGCTGATCCGCAAGGTTCCTAAATCACGGAGGCAATCATGGCTACATTTGCTCAGGACGACGATTCCGTCGTCGTCGTTATCGGTTCGGGAGCCGGCGGCGGTACGCTCGCCAACGAGCTTTGCCAGAGGGGCGTCAATGTGGTGGTGCTGGAAGCGGGCAAGCGCGAGTCGTCCGCTACCTTCATCAACGACGAGTGGGGCTCGTTCGGTCAACTTGCCTGGCTGGATAAGCGCACGACCTCGGGTTCCTGGCGAGTGGCGAAGGACTTTCCCAATCTCCCCGCGTGGGTCTGCAAAACGGTCGGCGGCACGACCACCCACTGGGCCGGCGCCTCGCTGCGTTTTCATGAGCACGAGCTCCGTGCCCGCACTACCTACGGCGCCATCAAGGGCGCCAACCTGCTCGACTGGCCGCTCACCCTGAAGGAACTCGAGCCCTACTATGGGCGCGCCGAGGACAAGATGGGGGTGACGCGCACCCATGATGTTCCGGGGCTCCCTGGCAACAACAATTTCAAGGTGTTCTATAACGGTGCAGTCAAAGTGGGCTATAAGGATTGCAACACCGGACACATGGCGATCAACAGTCGACCGCGCGCTGATCGCGGTTCTTGTCAGCAGTATGGCTTCTGCTTCCAGGGGTGCAAGAGCGGCGCCAAGTGGTCGACGCTCTATACGGAAATCCCGGCCGGGGAGAAGACCGGCAAGCTTGAACTACGCACTGAATGCCATGTGGCGCGCATCGAGCACGACGCCAAGGGCAAGGTGACCGGCATTGTCTATTTCGACAAGGATCGCAAGGAGCAGCAGCAGAAAGCCCGCGTGGTCTGTGTGGCGGGCAATTCCATCGAGACCCCGCGGTTGCTGCTGATGTCCGCGTCGAACAAGTTCCCCGACGGGCTCGCGAATTCGTCGGGACAGGTCGGGCGCAACTATCAGCGCCACACCACAGGCTCGGTCTATGCCACTTTCGAGCAGCCGGTAAACATGTACCGCGGCACGACGATGGCCGGCATCGTCACCGATGAAGCGCACAATAACCCCAAGCGCGGCTTCGTCGGCGGCTACGAGCTGGAGACGCTGTCGCTCGGACTGCCCTTCATGGCGGCATTTCTCGACCCGGGCGCCTGGGGGCCGCAGTTCACCGAAGCCATGGACAACTATGTCAACATGGCGGGCCTGTGGATCGTCGGCGAGGACATGCCGCAGGAGTCTAATCGCGTGACATTGCATGCGACCGAAAAGGACCAGTGGGGGCTGCCGGTGCCCAACGTCCACTATGATGATCATCCGAACGACGTGGCAATGCGCAATCACGCCTACAAGCAGAGCAGGGCGCTATACGAGTCGGTCGGCGCCAGGATGGTGTATATCGTGCCACCCTATCCGTCGACCCATAACCTAGGCACTTGCCGGATGAGCGCAAAGGCAAAGGATGGCGTCTGCAACAAGTGGGGACAAACTCACGATGTGGCCAACCTGTTCATCTCAGATGGCAGCCAGTACACGACCGGGGCCGCGGAAAACCCGACGCTCACCATCGTGACACTGGCGATTCGGCAGGCCGAGTACATCGCCAAGCAGATGAACACCCGCGCCATCTGAAGGCCGCGGCAACGGGATTGATCCGCGTCGCGTTGCCAGTGCGGACAGCTCGATCCGAGATGCGGGTATTAGCGGTACGGTGCATGACCGAAGTCAGGCCGTGGCCGTGAAGGCAGATGATTCGCGCCTCGCAGAGGCGCTCGATCAGGTGTTGGACCAGCTCAGAGTACGCCAGGCGAGTGGACGGCGAACTCGTCGCCAGGTACATTCGCCAAGGAACAGGCAGAGCCCTAGAACTTATTCGTTGCCATAGCCAAAGTAGCGATCGAAGCGCTGCAAGAACACACCGGCCTCCTCTTCCGTGAGACCGACGAAGTCCATATCGACCTGGACTTCTGGCAGGTCGACGCTGGGTTCGACCCGCGGGCTATGTTCCTCACCGACATGGATATGCACTCCCGCATCGCTATCCAGGGAGACGAAAATCTCGTTGCCTTGCACGCGGTAATCGCAACCGCTGACGGCCTGCGCAAGGGTGCGCAAGAAGTCTTCATGCGTAACGCTCATGGTGCGCGAGATATGTTGGACCGAATGTGCGAGCATAGGGATAACTGACCTCCTTAAATAATCAGAAAATACTGAGCAGTGTAAGTTCCCTTATGCTTGTTTTAGGTCCGGGCAAAACCTTGGATCGCATTGCCGGAATGAATGGTACCTGGGCTGCAGACTGGCGAGAACCCCGTCGGGGCCTAAGCACCTGCCAGTGCCGATACCGTGAACAACACGCCCAAACGCGAACGAGTATTTCATGAGACGCCTCTCTCGTATTTTTATTTTGATGTTCCGTGCTACCGGCCGCAAACGCATCCGGCGCATTGACCTGTGCCACGCCGGCCCCGTCCCCCTCGTGGCATCATACTTGAGCGCATTGTCGCGAACAAGCAGGGTAGCGCAAGATTTTGCGGCACGGTCGAAGTGTTTTTCAGAGCTTGCTCGAGCCGCCAATCTCCCTGAGATTGGGTGGGCATGATGCCTCGTTCGCGATTGGCGCCTTCCCGCTTGACGGAAAAAGTTCGCTCCGTGCTCACTCTGGTCTCGGCGGCGAAACGGCGCTGGCATCGTGTAGCGGACCGATGTCCTGGCTGATCGAAGGATAAAGACCGTGGGTGAGGTCCTCGAAAACACGTGCCCGCCGATCATCTATCCGGCGGCGCCGGCCATCGCCGCTAGCGCGCCGCGAGCCGCTTGCCTCAAGGGGTTGAATGGTCCCGCCGCTCAATCCGTGTTCCACGAGCACGGTTTCTGAGCGCGCATGTTTGCCCTTTCTCCGGAAGAGATCGAGGTCCTGCAGTTGAGCCTGCGCGTGGCATTGTGGAGCGCATGGATCAGCCTGCCATTCGGCGTGGCGGTCGCTTATCTGCTGGCGCGAACAACTTTTCCAGGCAAGAGTCTCTTCGATGCGCTCGTGCACCTTCCCCTCATTTTGCCTCCGGTCGTCGTGGGTTACATGCTGCTGATGCTGCTTGGCAGGCGCGGTCCCTTAGGCGAGTTGCTTGAGCAACATTTCGGCATTGTGGTGGCGTTCCGCTGGACCGGCGCAGCGGTCGCCTCCGCGATCATGGGCTTTCCGCTGCTGGTGCGGGCGATCCGCCTTTCGCTGGAGAGCGTCGACCGCAACCTCGAAGCCGCCGCCGGCACGCTGGGCGCCGCCTGGGGTTGGGTTTTTCTCACCATTACTCTGCCGCTGATGCTGCCTGGCGTCATCACCGGGGTGCTGCTTTCCTTCGCGCGCAGCCTGGGGGAGTTCGGCGCCACCATCACTTTTGTCTCCAACATTCCGGGCGAGACGCGCACCCTGCCGCTTGCCATTTATAGCTATACCCAATCGCCGACCGGGGACCTGCAAGCACTGCGCCTGAGTATCCTTTCCATCGTGCTTTCCCTCATCGCTCTGATCGTTTCGGAAGTCCTGGTTCGCCGTGCCGGTCGTCGAATAACCGGCCATGATTGATATCGACGTCGAGCGTCGCCTCGGCCAGTTCCATCTGCGCGCGCAGGTGCTCGCGCAGGGGCACGTGACGGCGTTCTTCGGTCGCTCCGGGTCGGGCAAGACGACGCTGCTCAACATGATTGCGGGGCTGGTGAGGCCGGAGCGCGGACGAATCGCCGTGAATGGCAGCGTACTTTTCGACAGCGAAACCGGCGTCGATATCGCACAACGCAAGCGCCGCATCGGCTACGTGTTTCAGGAGGGCCGACTGTTTCCCCATCTCTCAGTGCGGCAGAACCTGCGTTACGGAGAATGGTTTACCGCAAAGACGGAACGCTACGTCGGATTGGACCACGTGATCCAGCTTCTCGGACTGGAATATCTGCTCAGCCGACGCCCGGGGAGTCTTTCCGGCGGCGAGAAACAGCGCGTCGCGTTAGGTCGAGCACTGCTTGCCAGCCCACGTCTACTGCTCCTGGATGAGCCGCTCGCTTCGCTCGATGCGCATCGAAAACGCGAAATCCTGCGCTATATCGAACGCCTGCGCGACGAGATCAAAGTTCCCATCGTCTATGTGAGCCACGCCATCGAAGAGGTGGTACGGTTGGCTGACACGCTGGTTGTCATGTCTTCGGGACAAACGGTAGCCGTGGGTTCGGTCAGCGACTTGATGAGCCGCATGGAACTGCGTCCGATCCTGGGGCGCTTCGAAGCTGGCTCGGTGATCGAAGCAAAAGCGATTGCCTACGACGCCGATTATGACCTCACCCGCCTGGTCTTCACCGGGGGAGAACTGCTCGTCGCCAATCTAGATGCCTTACTCGGCGAGATGGTGCGCGTGCGTATCAGGGCGCGCGACGTTTCACTCGCTCTCACGCCGCCCGCGCACCTAAGCATCCTCAACGTGCTGAAAGGCGAAATTCGCGAGATCAGCAGCGAGCCCGGGCCGATCGTGGACGTGCGCTTGCGGGTGGGAGATTTCGATCTGATTGCGCGCATTACCCGATGGTCGGCAGAGCAATTGAAGCTCTCGTCCGGCCAGACCGTCTATGCCCTGGTCAAAGCCATTTCGCTGGATCGGCACAGCTTCGGATTCGCTTGAAATGCGCGCCTGGAGCAGGGCGTAAATTGACCCGATGACCCCAGCCGCGTAAACTTCGCAGCCTCGGGGTGTAGCGTAGCCTGGTAGCGCGCCTGCTTTGGGAGCAGGATGTCGGGAGTTCAAATCTCTCCACCCCGACCATTAAACAACAACTTACGAAAGCTTCGTTCCCTTCGTTCTTCTTTGAGGCCTCTCTAAGAAGAGTCCTGCTGCGGTCGTTGCGGCAGTTTCAGTTTCAATTGGGCTGACAACGTCGCGATACTGGGCAAGATATGGCTCCGCAGTGGTTACCGTCGTATACGCGGCGCCCTTGCGGATTTGGTCAAGCGAGTAGCCCATGGCGTCCGCCGCGGTAAGTGCATTCGGCCGGATGTCTTTGATTGTTATTCCTTTGTAACCCGCCCGGACACAAAGCTCGATTCCAGATCGTCCGAACCTGACGCAGTGTTGGGCGTGCGTCCAGCGTGTGGATGATGTACATGCTCTTGACCTTCGCGAGGCTCCTCGCACATTCCAGCACGGCCCGGATGGCTGGCGTAATTGGGATCGTAACCCCGTGCCGCTGGAGTTTTCCGTCTTGCTCCGTTTAAAGTGAATGCGATCGGCGTCCATTTGCGCGTGTCTCGGCAACCGGATGTCCGTGCTTCGCTGATGAGCCAGATAGCACAGATCCATGAAACATTGCATCATCGGGCCAGATGGAACGGCGCAAACTGGTAACCGAACGCGTCCAGGATGGCAAAATTCGCCTCGTTCGTGCCGTGCGTGTCCGTCGAATGCGTACTCGGCCGTAGGTCCGTCGTGTTATTGGCCAGGATGTCGTAGACACAGTGGGACTCCGGTTCATTGGCGCCGATGATACGGGCGTTGAAGGGCACGTGGTTGGCGCCCCCGGTATAGTTGGTGATGCCTTTTTTGAGTCCGAAGTACTTGGGCGAATAGCGCGAGCGGACGGGTATGGGCTCTGCGTCTCGGAATTTCTGTCCGTCACTCGACGAATGGATTGCGTCCTCGACAGGGTGGTGGCGAAAATCGGCGGCTTCGTCCAATTGCGGACATCCGAGCGTCGGTTGGCGGCAAACACGGCGACGCTCCCGCGCAACGACGTGCGGGGCAAGCGGAGCTACCTGCTCGCCTTTCGCTGTGATCTGTAGTCCGAACGGCGGGTCCAGCCTTACCAGTGGCCGGTTTCTGCCCGCGCCGGCCCGCCAGAGAATCTCGCGCCAAACACTCCGAACGACATGCATGCCGTCATCGTGGTGTCATCTGCCAATGGTCCAATGAGTTCCGAAACTATGGGGACTTCGGCGCAATGCCCGCAGGCTCGGATGCGGGACGCAAGGCGTGCGACAAGGCGCCACAGCCCTAGGTCACTCGAAGGCAGGTCATGCAGACCCATCCCGCCAGTAGGCTTGCTGGCAACCCGCGCGAGGAATCACGATGAAGACGCAAAAGTCTCTAGGTTTGCTCAAACTGGGCATCATCGCATCGGCAGTGTTGCTGGCGATGCAGACGCGTGCCGATTTACGGGAAGGCACTGAGGACACGGAACACACCGGGCTGCAGCTGGCGACCGGCCAGTACATCACGCCGACGTTCGTGCGCGGCGCAGTGCAACAGTTCCTGAACCCGGGCCTGGCCCTCTACCCGAACTTCGTCGCCGGCGAGGCGGTGCGCTCGCAACTCAGCCCGGACGGCACGACGCTGGCGATCATCTGCGCCGGCCAGAACTCGCTTGATGACGCGACGGGTGCGCTGGACTCGGCAAACTCGACCCAGTACATCTTCCTTTACAACGTAACGGGGGCGAACAGCCCCCGGCCCGCGCTTACCCAGGTGATCAAGCAGACGAACGCCCATGTCGGCCTCGTCTTCTCGCCGGATGGCAGCACGCTCTATGCCGCGGGCGGCAAGGACGACGCGGTCTATGCCTACAGCAAGACTGGCGGCACCTGGACGCTGGCGGCGACCATTGCCCTGGGGCACACCGGCAAGGGCGTCGGACTCGGCGTTCAGCCGAACGCGAGCGGCATGGGAATCTCCGCCGACGGCAAGACGCTGGTCGTCGCCAACAACTACAATGACTCGATCAGCGTGATCGACACCGCAACGGGCACCGTCCGTTACGAGCACGATCTGCGCCCCTATTTCGCCAACAACGAAAACACGAGCGGCGGGGTCGGCGGCACCTATCCGTTCGCGGTCATCGTGAAGGGCAATGGCATTGCCTATGTGTCGTCCGACCGCGACCGTGAAGTCGCGGTGGTCGACATTTCCTCCCCCACCGCGGGCCATCTGCTCACGCGCGTCAAGCTCGACGGCAACGGCCTCGGGATGACGCTCGACCACTCGCAGTCCAGGCTGTACGTGGCGCAAGACAACGCCGACCAGGTTGCAGTCATCGACACTGCGACCAACACGGTCATCACAAAGATCGACGCGCGCGCCCCGGCCGGCATGCTGACCGGGTCGAAAGAGGAAGCCGATCGAGACGATGCTGAGGCCGTCGAGGGCGCTGGCCATCACCGTTACACGGGCGCGGCGACCTTTGCCGTGACGCTCTCGCGCGACGGCAACACGCTTTACGCGGTCAATGCCGGCGCGAACTCCGTCGCCGTGATCGCACTGACGGGCCGGCACGCCCAGAGGGTCACCGGCCTGATCCCGACCGCCTATGAGCCGCACGACATCACGTTCAGCGCCGATGGCAACTGGATGTATATCGTCAACGGCAAGAATGTCACGGGGCCGAACCCCAGCCATCTGACCAGCAACACGGCCCGCCTGACGACCATCACCTACCCGGGCGGAAACGCGGCGGCCGCGACCGCTTCGAACGCCTCGAATCAATACCAGTTCCAATTGGAACGTGCGTCCCTGGTGAGTGCCCCGGTGCCATCATCGACTGACTTGTCGCAGCTGACGGAGAAGGTTGCGCAGAACAATTTCTACTCCGCGGAGCCCGTCGAGCACGATACGACGGTGATGAAGTTTCTGCGCGAGCGTATCAAACATGTCATCTATATCGTGAAGGAAAACCGCACGTACGATCAAATCCTGGGTGACCTGACGAACGGTGCGAACGGCGATCCGAAGCTGACCCAGTTCGGCAAGAGCATCACGCCGAACTTCCACAGCCTGGCGACCAACTTCGTCACACTGGACAACTTTACGGACCCCGGCGATGGCAGCATGGATGGTTGGTCCTGGGCGCTGCAAGGCCGTGTCACCAACACGGAGACGATCACGCAGCAGATCAACTACGCCTTCGTCAATCGCGGTCTGTCCTATGAATCCGAGGGCGCGAACCGCAACGTACCGGTTAACTTCGGTACGACTGCCGAGCGCGACGCCGCGGCTGGGGTGGCCGGGACCACCAACTACAGCAACGCCTCGGCAACCGTAACCGGCGGAACCGCCAATCTGCTGACGGGAACCGGCAACCACGCGTCCTCCGACGCGCCGTTCGGCATCCAGAAAGGCTATATCTTCGATGCGGTGCTGCAGGCTGGCGGGAGCGTGCGGAACTACGGCTTCCTGGTGAACAACATCGGCAGCATCGGCACGATCGCCGCGCCGGTGTCCGATCCGTTCACCGCCGGTGTCATTCAGGTCGCGCCGCTCGACCCGGCACTGGCCCCGCTAACCGACGTCTACTTCCGCGGCTACGACCAGAACTATCCGGACCTCTGGCGCTATAACGAGTGGAAGCGGGAGTTCGACCAGTTCGTCGCCAACAACAACCTGCCCAGTCTGTCGCTGGTTCGCGTGAGCCACGACCATACGGGCAGCTTCGGCACTGCACTCGCCGGCGTGAACACGCCGGAAACGCAGCAGGCCGACGACGACCTGGCGGTCGGCCGCCTGGTCGAGGCCGTGGCGCACAGCCCCTATGCAGCCAACACCCTGATCATCGTCACCGAAGACGACTGTCAGGACGGCCCGGACCACGTCGACTCGCATCGCGCCACGGCCTATATCGTGGGGCCGTATGTGAAGCAGGGCACGGTGGTCAGCACCCGGTACAGCCAGGTGAGCGCGCTCCGCACCATCGAGGACATTCTGGGGACGCCGCACATCAACCTGAACACTGCCTTTCGCCGGCCGATGTCGGATGTGTTCGACATCCACTCGTCGGGCGCGTGGACCTATTCCGCCGTCGCTTCGACCATCCTGAAGACGACGACTCTGTCTTTGGCGCAGTCGGCAAACGGCGTGAAGTTCGCGGAAGGGCCGGACATCAAGCCGAAGCATACTGCCGCGTACTGGACCAAAGTGACGGCCGGCTTCGACTTCTCCGACGCCGACCAAGTGCCCCCTGCCAAATTCAACAAGGTGCTGTGGGCAGGCCTGATGGGCCGCAAGCCGTATCCGGCCCTGCTGGGTCAAAGCCAGACTGCGGGCAAGAAGGACGACTGAACAGCAACCTGAAAGCCGGCGGGGCGCTGCCGTGCCCCGCCGCGGTACCCCGGGCCTGGGCAAACGACACTGCTTTCGGACAACCGGGACGTGGTTCTTCCCGCAGGTACGCGCGACCGTCACCTAAATTTAATTCTTAGTGCCCAAGCCCTTCTAAGGGGGCCACCATGGTGGATGACCAGGTGACACAGAACCACTAAGACTTGACAGTATCGGGCCGCGCCCCAGTTAGGCGCGGCTTTTTTGCGACCGCCATTCCCAATGCATTCCGTTTCTCCGTTTCTCGACTTGCGGGCTTGCTCAGCGACCCAAGCAGATACGGAAATGAGTCCGGCCCTAGTTTTGCTGCCGTCAAGATCGTAGTCGCCGCCAACAACGAGAACTGTGCAAACCAATGAATATTTCGTCGAGCCGCACTGCCCTGTGCCTTGTGGTCTTCTTCGCAAGCCTGTCTGCCCACGCGCAGGAAAAGGCCGGACCCGGCGTTTCCCGCCTCGACGTGGTGCAAGTTACGGCGACGCGATTTGGCACACCAGTCCAGGAGATTCCAGGTGCGCTCAATGTCATTAGTGGAGAGGAAATGCGCGCCCGTGGCGTGAACGACTTGCGCAGCGCACTGGCGCTGCTCGGTGGCGTGACCGTGGCCCCCGGTGGCGACGATGGGCCGGCAGGCGCCGTGCCCGGTCTGCTCGGCCTGCGCGAGAGCGATGACTTCCTACTGGTGGTGGACGGCGTTCCGGCGGGCGGCACTTTCGTCCCGCAATTCTCGACACTCAATCTCAACAACGTCGAGCGGATTGAAGTGCAGCGCGGCGCCGCGCCGGTGTTCTACGGTACGACGGCATTTGCTGGGACAATCAACGTCATTCACTACCCGGCAGGGAAGGCGGAACCCGAGGCAGGCGTGACCTATGGCAGCTCAGGCTCCCTGAGCGTCAACGCCGCCCGCATCATCTCGGCAGAGGGTGTCCGTCAATCCCTCAGCGCAGATGCCACACGCGATCGATTTTCCGATCCGCGTGCGAGTGCGGAGCGCGAGCACGTGAACTACCGACTCGCCACTGAAGCCGGCGGTGGAGACGCGCGTCTCGATCTGGACGCGACTCGCCTGCGGCAGAAGCCTGCCAGCCCGACGCCACTTCAGGAGAGGGCACTGACGACGTTGCTACCGGTGGATTTCAACCAGAATCCCGCCGACGCGCGGCTGGACACGGACCGCTTCGCCCTGACGACGGGATACGATCGCAAGGTTGGCCTGAATGCGTGGAGCTCGACGTTGGCCGTGACCCATACGCGCACAAGGTCCATCCGCGGATTTCTGGTAGAAGACTTCCAGGGCGCCACTGATACGAATGCCCGGGGATTCGACCAGACGCGAACACTCAACGACGTTTTCTTCGATTCCCACATAACGAGCCGGTGGGGCGAATCGCTTACCGTAACTTATGGGCTGAACGAACTCTACGGTCGGGCGAGCCAGGATAGCCGCACCTTCGATTACACGGTTCCGCTCGACGGCACGCTCCCTCCCGCCAGCAGTTCCGTTAGTCAGAATGAGAGCTCTTTCCTAAAGGACACGCGAAGCTTCTTCGGCTTCTTCTCCCAGGCCCGCTGGCAAGTGAACCGCGATTTCGGCGTTCTCGGCGGGCTACGGTGGAACCACACCAGCGAAAACCGGACCAGCGGCGTCGCCGACGACAGCACCACCCGGCGAGCCCTTAACACGCGCCTATCAGGATCGCTCGGCATCAACTGGCGCGTGTGGCAGGATGCGCAGGGCGACCTGGACGACGTAGTGCTTTACGCCAGTGCAGGCAATACGTTCCAGCCGCCGCAGATCGACTTCGGTCCCGACGCCGGCGATAATGCACTGCTCAAACCGGAGACGGAAAAGAGCTCTGAGTTCGGCGTGAAAGCTGATGGGTTGGACGGCCGCCTCGAACTCGATGTGGCCGCGTTCTTTGTCGATTTCAACAACCAGCCGATCACAACGTCGGTGAACGGCCTCCCCGCACTGGCCAACGGCGGCCGCCAGCGCTTCAAGGGCGCCGAGGTGGAGTTGGCCTATCGACCGACGAGCAACCTCATCTTCTCGGCAAACTACAGCTACAACGACGTCCGCTACCGCGATTTCGAGACGCTGATCGGCAACGCCTTCGTGCAGCTGGCGGGCGATCGGATTCCGCTGTCGCCCCGCGATCTGGCCGCTGTAGGAGTCACCTACAGCGCGGCGCAGGGCTTTCGCGCATCGCTCACCGCTAACTATGTGGGCGAACGCTTTCTCGACATGCAGAACACGATTCGGACCGGGAGTTACGTCACGACGGACGCGACCGTGGGCTACCGGTTCCATGGCTATTCGATCACGCTTGCCGGGTACAACCTGAGCAATCGGCGGGATCCCGTGCATGCAAGCGAATTGGGGGAAGGACAGTTCTACCGCCTGCCGGGGCGGCGACTATTGGTAAGACTTTCTACATCCCTCTGAGCCATAGGTGCGGTCGGCCTATTGGTCATTGAGCACCCGTTGCGCCATAGGTTAACGAGAGAGACCGCTTTGCGCCCAGGGGAGACAATCATGAAGAAATCCAGCGCCTGCGTACAACATCTGTTGGGCCTACCAATAGGTGGATTTCCCATCCACTCGAGCCCTAAAGCTGTGAAAGCGAAGAGGCCGGGGATTACGGATGCGCTTACGAAGCCCACCCGTCAAAGCCACCATCGAGGTGCCTCAGAAGGGCGACGCGAAAGCCTGGTCGGCGTTCTTTGAAGAGCCGAGTCCACATACAATAGCGCCTGCATAAATTGAAATCAGCCGTCGCGGGGAGCAGTGCGGCCCGGGCGCCCTGCAATGGCACGGGGCCGGAAATGAATACGGGAAGGGAATGCCTGAGTCGCTGAGAAAGAGGTTTGGCGTCCGCCCGGACATGCTCAAGCTCGGTTTCGTGAGTTTCCTTAGTGACCTGAGCTCCGAGATAATCTTTTCCGTATTCGCGATTTTCTTTGCCACCGCTGCGGGTGGCTCGAGCGCTTTGCTCGGCCTCGTCACAGGATTCGCCGACTTTTCCGCTTCTTCGCCGAACTACGTTGCCGGCTGGCTATCTGATCGGACCGGCGAACGCAAAGTCTTTGCTCTTGCGGGATATGGGTTCCACGCTGGGCGAAGGTCATCCTGCTGGTCGCCAGCTCGGCGGCCTCCCTGAGCGTCTTCCGCGCCATCGAGCGACTCGGCAAAGGATTCCGTGGCCGCCCCGTGACGCATGGCTATCGGCCATTGCCGACAAGGGCGTTCGGGGATATCCGTTCGGCCTGCACAAGGCGCTAGACACGTCGGGAGGGGTTCTCGGCCCGCTGGTTGCATATGGACTGCTCTGGTGGCTAGGAGAAACAGACTCGACGTTCCGGACTCTGTTCTGCGCCGCCTTCGCTCCTGCCGTGTCAGCGTCGTCGTGCTCCCGACCACGTGCACCTGCGCGTCTTCCCGCCGCAGCTCGCGGCGCGTCGCCGCGAGCGATACTGGCCAAGAAATCCTCGCTTCATGCACGGCTACTTGTACCGGCAGCGGGATATAAGACTTGCCCCGGGGGGCAGGAAGTCTCTAGACGCCTTCTGCAACCCACCATGAAGCCTAATATAATTCAAGCCATTTGTTCTTAGAGACTTAACATCCAAACGGTTGCTTCAAAACGTGTTGGCGTCTTCTTTCGGAGCAGGATACCGGGAGTTCAAATCTCTCCACCCCGGCCCCAACACCGCTCGATCAAAGTCACGGACTGCTTAGCGCATCCATGGCGACAATACGGTAGCAAGGATGATATTTCTTCGCAGTAAGCTTCATCCGGTTCTGCGCAACGAAGGACGACAACAGCGCATCCATCGGCCCCATGATCTTGGCATCGCCATGAATCTCAAAGCTCCCGTGCTTCTCGATCGCACGGATGCCTTGGTCTTTTACATTGCCCGCAACTACGCCTGAGAAGGCGCGCCGCAGGTTCGCCGCGAGCATGTGGCTCGGCTGATCCTTCTGCAGTTTGAGGTTACGCATGCTTTCGTGCGTCGGAGTGAACGGCTGCTGAAATTCATGATCGATTTTCAGCAGCCAGTTGAAATAGTACGCATCGCTCTTCTCTTTGCGATACTCGCGTACCTGCTTTAGTCCTGCCTGCATTTCCCGGGCCACGTGCACCGGATCGTCGACGATGATCTTGTAGCGTCGTTGTGCCTCGACGCCCAGTGTCTCTGCGATGAAAAGATCGATTTGCTCAAAGTAGTCTTCTGCGCTCCTTGGGCCGGTAAAAACCAGCGGGAAGGGAAGCTCCGCATTTCCCGGATGGAGCAGGATACCCAAGATATAGAGAATTTCCTCTGCTGTACCTGCGCCGCCGGGGAAGACCACGATGCCATGTCCAGCACGGACAAACGCCTCAAGACGCTTCTCGATATCAGGAAGAATGACCAGGTCGTTCACGATCGGATTGGGCGCTTCAGCGGCGATGACTCCCGGTTCGGAGAAGCCGAGGTACCGACCGCCGCTAACACGCTGCTTCGCATGAGCGATGGCTGCACCTTTCATCGGGCCTTTCATGGCGCCCGGACCGCAGCCGGTACAGATGTCGAAGCCACGCAGCCCCAATTCGTATCCAACGTCTTTGGTGTAGTCATATTCTTCGCGTGAGATCGAATGCCCGCCCCAACAAACTACGATGTTGGGAATCGTCATCGGGTGCAGAACAGCGGCATTGCGCAAAATGTGAAATACCGAATCGGTGACACCTTCGGATGTCGTCAGATCGAATTTCGGATTGTCAGTGATCTCGTCACTCACATAAATTACGTCGCGCAGGACGGCAAACAGATGTTCATGAATGCCTTTGATCATCTTGCCATCGACGAAGGCTCGTGCGGGCGCTCCCTTGACGTCTAGTTTGATGCCCCGTTCGCGCTGAAGGATGCGGATATCGAACGACTTGTATCTCTCCAGCAGCTCTTTGCCGTCGTCCAGTCGGTTGCCGCTGTTAAGCACGGCAAGTGAGCAGTTGCGGAAAATGTCGTAGAGACCGCCATGGCTGTTGTCGAGTAACTTATTGACTTCGGCCTTGGATAAAATTTCCAGCCGGCCTTCCGGTGAGATTTGTGCGTCGACGACTTCGTATTGCATATGCACGCCTGTCCGGTTAAAAATGGGGATGCTGCTCTGAACGCCAATAGCGATGCGGGTTCCCACGATTGTCAAGGTGTCTCCGACTTGAATGCCGTGGTG
>Ga0209118_1000284_pt1 | contig 30430 bp, 19 predicted proteins | sample BlaSpr_A8_Ref_M1_FD_187988 | JGI IMG/M metagenome (GOLD analysis project Ga0209118, IMG submission 187988) | Forest soil microbial communities from Thunder Bay, Ontario, Canada - Black Spruce, Ontario site 2_A8_Ref_M1 (SPAdes) (version 2) | ecosystem: Environmental > Terrestrial > Soil > Boreal... | reverse complement strand
CCCGTACCACGTGCGGCCCGGCGCCAGGCAGGCCGAGATCCGCCGCCTCGATGCCCAGGCTGGCCATCATGTGCAGGATGCGCAGCTTGTCCTCGATGGGCGGCGTCTTGACCGAGGGCGACTGCAGCCCGTCCCGCAGCGTCTCGTCGTCGAGCTCGACGCGCCCGCGCGCCGGCTCGAGATCGGCGCCCGCGGCGCGGTTCCAGTCGTAGATCAGCGGCGTTCCCGCCGGGGTCGCGATGGTCACGAGAGCGGTTCTCCTTGGCCTTGGCAGTGAGAGCGGCAGCGAAGCCCCGGCGTGGGCCGTCACCGGCAGGCCAGCCAGGCACCAACGATGCTACTACGGCGCACGACCTGCCGCGAGGCGCATCGGCGTCCGAGGTGTCCGGGGTTCCGACGGCGCGGCTCGATGAGCAAGATGAGGCACAATCAGCGGCCGATGAGCGCTCCGAGCAACCTGGCCGACCTTGGCCGGAACCTCCGCTTCGCCGCCCGCGGGCTCGCCCGGCAGCCCGGCCTGGCCGCCGCCGCCATGCTCACCCTGGCGCTCGGCATCGGCGGCAATGCCGCGATCTTCAGCGTCGTCGACGCGACGCTGCTCGAGCCGCCGCCGTTCCGCGACCCCGGCCGGCTGGTCGTGGCGTGGGCCTCGAACCCGGGCCTGGCGCGGTCGGCGGGCCTGGCCGACCAGCTGCCGGTGTCCACCGGCGACTTCTACGACTGGCGGCGGGAGAGCCACGCCCTGGAACGGCTCGCCCTCGTGCAGCCGGCGACCATGGCGCTGACCGGGCGAGGCGACCCGCGGCAACTCGACGTCGTCCGCGTCACCGGCGACTTCTCCGCGCTCCTGGGGACCCCGGCCGCGCTCGGCCGGGGGCTCGTGGCCACCGACGACGCACCCGGCAAACCGGCGGCGGTGCTGCTCTCCGAAACCGGATGGCGGCGCTGCTTCGCCGGCGACCCGCGGGTGGTGGGTCAGAAGGTGGTCCTCGACGGCGACCCCGTCCTCGTGGCCGGCGTGATGCCGCCGCGCTTCACCTTCCCGCGCGGCTCCGAGATGCCGGCGTTCTACGGCTTCGCCGCCGAGCCCGACGCCTGGCTGCCGCTGGCGCTGACGGCCGACCAGCGGCAGGATCGGGCGACTCGCACCGGCGTGGCGATCGGCCGCCTGAGGCCGGGAGTGGGGGTCGCGGCGGCCCAGGCGGAGCTGGCGGCGATCTGCCGGCGCCTGGAACAGCTCCACCCTCGGGTCAAGGGCTGGACCGCCCGGCTGGCGCCGCTGACCGAGCAGATGGTCGGCGATCTCCGGCCCGGGCTGCTGATGCTGTGGGGAGCCGTCGGTTGCGTGCTGCTCATCGCCTGCGCCAACGTCGCCAATCTGCTGCTCGTCCGGGCCGCCGGACGCCGGCGGGAGATCGCCGTGCGTACCGCGCTCTGCGCCGGGCGCGGGCAGCTGATCGCCCAGCTGCTGCTCGAGAGCGGCCTGCTGTCGCTGGCGGGCGGCATTTTCGGGATCGCCCTGGCCGGCGGCGGCCTGCGGCTCCTTGCCGCCTACCCGCGGATGTTCGCCGGTGCCGCCGGCATCGCGAGCGCTACCAGCGCTCCCGGCGGCAGCATCGGCCTCGACGGCCGGGTGCTGGCGTTCACCGCCGCGCTGTGCATTGCCGCCAGCGTCGTGGCCGGCCTGGCGCCCCTCCTGCAAACCGCCAGGCCCGACCTGGCGCAGCTGCTGCGGGGCGGGGGTCGCGGCGGGATCGGCACCGCCGGCAGCCGCCGCACCCGCCACGGCCTGGTGGTGGCGGAGGTGGCGCTGGCGACGATGCTGCTGATCGGCGCGGGCCTGCTGTTGCGCAGCCTGGTCCGCCTGCTGGGCGTCGACCCGGGCTTCCGGGCCGCGGGAGTCCTGAGCTTCGAGATCGACCGTCCCGAGGACCCCGCGCGGCAGGCGCCCCGCCTCGCGCTCCTCTTCGAGCGGCTTGCCGACAGGCTGCGGGCGGTGCCGGGCGCCGCCGCCGTGGGCGGCATCTCGGAGCTGCCGCTGGCCGGCGTCGAGGCCAAGGCCGGCGTCTACATCGAAGGCCGGCCGGTGCCCGAGAAACCCGAGGACGTCCTGTTCGCCGACTCGCGGGAGGTCGTGCCCGGCTACTTCGAGACCATGGGCATTCCGCTGCTCCGCGGCCGGTTGCTCGACGCCGGCGACGCCGCCGGCAAGCCGCTGGTCGCGATCGTCGACGAGGTCATGGCGCGCACCTTCTGGCCGGGCGAGGACCCCCTCGGCAGGCGGTTTCGGCGGGCGACGAACGCTCACCGCCGCGACGACCCGGCCAATCCCTGGTACGCGGTGGTGGGCATCGTGGGAACGGTCCGGCATGCCTTGGGCGCCGAGCCGCGGCCGGCGATGTACCGGACCGCGGCACAGCTCCTGCCGGCCCTGGCGTCGCCCACCATGGTCTACGTGGTGCGCACCCGTACCGATCCCGCGGCGATGACCGCCGCGGTCCGTGCCGCCGTCCGCGAGGTCGACTCCGGCCAGCCCATCACCAAGGTTCGCACCATGGACCAGGTGGTCGCCGATTCGGTGACCCGGCGCCGCTCCAGCTTGATGCTCCTGGCCCTCTTCGCCGTTCTCGCCCTGGCGCTCTCGGCGGTGGGCATCTACGGCGTCACCTCCTACTCCGTCGCCCAGCGCACGCGCGAGCTTGGTCTGCGGGTGGCGCTCGGAGCGCGGCCGGTGGGCGTGCTCGGGTTGGTGCTGGGCGAGGCCGGAGCGCTAGCGGGCTCGGGAGTGCTGCTGGGGGCCGGCGGCGCTCTCGCCCTCAACCGCGTGCTCTCGTCGTTGCTCTACGGCGTCGGCGCTGCCGATCCGCTGACCTTCGGCATCGTGGCGGTGGGCCTCCTGCTGGTCGCCCTGGCCGCGGCCTACGCGCCGGGACGCCGAGCCGCGGAGGTCGATCCGATCGCGGCGCTGCGCGACGAGTAGCGGGCGACCGCGGCCGCCAGCAGATCGCCGACCTGCACGGTGGTGAGGCTGCCGCCGAGGTCGGGAGTGGTTTGCCCTGCTCGCAGGCTGTCCGCGACTGCGTCCTCGATGGCGCCCGCCGCTTCGGCGTGGCCGAGCGTGTCGAGCATCAGCGCCGAGGAAAGGACGGCGCCCACCGGGTTGGCGCGGCCGGTGCCGGCGTACTTGGGGGCCGAGCCGTGGACCGGCTCGAACATCGAGGTGCGGCCGGGATGGAGGTTGGCGGAGGCGGCGACGCCGAGGCCGCCCTGCAGCGCCGCTCCGAGGTCGGTGATGATGTCGCCGAACATGTTGTTGGTGACGATCACGTCGAGCTTCTCGGGATGCAGCACCATCTGCATGGCCAGCGCGTCGACGAACATGTGCCGCGCCTCGATCTGCGGGTACTCGGCGGAAACCTCATGGAAGCAGCGCTGCCAGAGGTCGTGGCCGTAGCGCATGACGTTCGACTTGTCGCTCATCAGCACCTGCCGGCGGCCGTGCGCCACGGCATAGTCGAAGGCGGCGCGCACGATGCGCTCGACCCCTTTGCGCGTGTGGATCTCCTCCTGCACCGCGATCTCGTCGGCGGTGCCGCGCTTGAAGATGCCGCCGACGTTGACGTAGGCGCCTTCGGTGTTCTCGCGGAACACCACGATGTCGACGTCGACTTCGCGGCGTTCCTTGAGCGGACAGTAGCGCGCGTCGAGGAGCTTGATCGGCCGCAGGTTGATGTAGAGGTCCAGACCGAAGCGGATGCCGAGCAGGATGTCGGCGGCGTGCTTCATGTCCGGCACCCGCGGATCGCCGTAGGCGCCGATGAAGATCGCCGACCAGTTGTCGCGGAAGTCCTCGAGCGCGCCCGCCGGCAGGCTCTCGCCGGTCGCCAGGTAACGGTCGGCGTCCCAGGGCAGGTGCTCGAGCTCGAGGGGCAGATCGAAGGCCTCCGCCACGGTCTCGAGCACCTTCACCGCCTCGGCGGTGACGTCCTTGCCGATACCGTCGCCGGGCAGCATGGCGATACGCTGCGGACGGCGGTCGCGGGGGTCGGTCGGAGTCATGCGGCGCATGCTAGCACGCCGGCGCCGGCGGCCATCTCGGCCATCTGGGCGATCGGTGGGAGGTCCGCCCGCCGCGTTCGCTCCGGCCGCTCTGGCCGCTCTGTCGCTGCCGCCCGCGGCGTCCTCCGCGCCGGCCCCGCCAACGCCGCCGCCCCCGCCGATGCCGGGTGGACCGCCTCGGCAAGCAGGGCGGGGATGCTGATGCGGCCGGCGGCCGGATGCGGCAGTCGCTGCACGACCGGGTGCACCTTGGGCACCAGGTCGAAGGCGATCGAGAACGGCATCTCCGGACAGAGCCAGCTCGAGTGCAGGGCCGGCCAGAGCCCGTGGCCGTCCTGGGGCCGCATCGCCGGCGTTCCCTGGCCCGGGTCCGGCAGCCCGGACGCGAGCGGCACCAGCCGCCGCAGTAGCGCGTCGCCTCCCACCTCGGCGGCCAGCGGCCAGACCCCCTCGACCGGCGGGTGCGAGGCGTCGACGCGGTGCAGCGCCCCGCCGTGCACCGCATAGCCGCGCGGCCGCTCCTGGAAGTAGCGTACCGTCTCGTCCCAGCCGCCGATGCGCGGTCCCTCGCCGAAGGTCGGGCTGTGCACCCAGGCCCGCACGGTGAGCGTGCCGCCGCGCTCCGCCCGCCAGCTCCAGCTGTCCGCCCCGGCCTGCCGCGACGGCCGCGGGAAGTCCAGGCGGGCGCTCGCCGCCGGGTGGTGCGAGATCAGGCGCACTCCCGGTGCCACCCAGGCCGGCATCAGCTCGCGCTGGAAGAGCACCGAGGGAATTCCTTCCTCGTCGATCACGTAGAGCCTGACGTTGAGCTGCGGATACCCGACCCGCAGCAGCGGAAATGCGCTCCACCGCACCGCGTCGTGGTGGAACAGCAGCGCCGAGACGAAGACGTGGTCGCGGCCCTGCCAGGCATGCCGCTGGTACCGCAGCGGCGCCGGCGGCTCGGGCAGGGACTCCACCGGCAGCGCCCAGTTCAGGAACAGGCAGTCGCGCACCACGGTCCGCAGCTTCACCGGCCAACCTTAACCCGCGGGGGGGCGGGCCGCAAGCCATCGGGAGGCAGGCGAGGCCCCGCGCGGGAATAAACCTCTTCTCCAGCTTGTTGCCATAGGTCTAAACCGCTGGCGGCTACTTCCTAGGACGGCTTACTTCCTAGAATGGCTGGTGCGGCCGATCTCGAGGGAGAATCGGCCCGAGCAATGGGCAGTGTCCCGAATTTCGTGGTCCAGTCCACTTAGGAAGGTAGACGCGCTCAGCTAGCGCCCCGCGGGGCGTGTGGAGAAGTTGAATTCCCTACCCGTCCCGTACCTCACCGGAGCCCAAGGCATCAGCGCCGCCGCGCGGGGCTTGGCGCTCCAAGTTTCAAAACAGCAATCTGTGAAGGAGAGTCCATGAGGAGTAAGAGATCGTTTCGCCTTGCCCTACTAGGGATGGCCGCGCTCGTGTTGGCGGCGTTGGCCACCACCCTGGTCGTGGCGAGAGGATCCGGATCCCAGGGGGCCCGGAGCCTGCAACCGTTCGTCCACCACAAGGAGGACCCATCGCGGGTCGCCGCGGGCAAGAACGCCGAAGCGGCGATCGGCGCGAACGAGTTCCGCAACCCCGACGACACGCCCGACGTCGAGGCGTACCTGCAGCGGGCGTATCCGGGCGATGAGGTGCCGATGCAGCTAACCCTCGCCGCGCAGAACGCCTGGGCGCATCTGAGAGCCGCTGGGGGCTCCCCCGGCACCTGGCAGCTGATCGGTCCGAGCAGCGGCACGGTCCCTGGCGTCCTGAACGTCCTCGGCGACACCGCCGACTACGTCACCTCGGGACGCGTGACGGCGCTGGCCCTCGGGCGCTGCGGCGGGGGGGACGACTGCCGGATCTACATGGGCGCGGCCGGAGGAGGCATCTGGCGGACGCGCCATGGCCTCGACGACCATCCGGAGTGGGAGTTCGTCTCCGGCAGCTTCGCCACCAACGCCATCGGGTCGCTGCTCGTCGACCCGAGCGACTCGAGCGGCCACACGCTTTACGCCGGCACCGGCGAGCCGAACGTCTCCGCCGACTCCGAAGCCGGCATGGGCATCTACAAGTCGACCGACGGCGGCGAGAGCTGGACCCTGCTGCCCGGCAGCGCCCAGTTCCAGGGCCGCGCCATCTCCTCGATGGCCATCGCTCCCGACGGGTCGTTCCTCGCCGGGGTCGCGCGCGCCGTCCGCGGCATCAGCTCGACGCCGGGCGGCCCGACCTCGAACCCGCCCGTGGCCGCTGCCTTTGGCGTTTACAAGTCCACCGACGGCGGTGCGACCTTCACCAACCTCACTCCTCCAACCTCACCCCCCGGAATCGGCACGGCACGCGGCGTGAACAAGGTCGACGTCGACCCCAACAGCGGCTCCATCTACTATGCGTCCTTCCTCGGCGAGGGAGTCTGGCGCTCGCTCAACGCGGGCGCGACCTGGACGCAGATCAAGAACCCGCTGAACCTCCCGAACAACGTCAACAACACCGACCGCTCCGAGTTCAGCGTAGTGAACAACGGCGGCACCACCCGGATGTACGTCGGCATCGGCGCCTCCGGCGGACCGCCGGCGCGCTTCTTCCGCACCAACAATGCCCAGACGGCCGTCGATGCCAATTTCGTCGACATGACGACGGCACAGAACGTCAACTACTGCGAGGGGCAGTGCTGGTACGACAACGTCGTCTATTCACCGCCGGGCTATCCCAACGTCGTCTACCTGGGGGGTTCGTTCGACTACAACCAGAAATTCGCTGGCCAGTCGAACGCACGCGCCGTGCTGCTGTCGTCCGACGGCGGCGCGACCTGGAGCGACCTGACCCAGGACAGCGATCCGCAGCACGCCGAGTTCACCCACCCCGACCAGCACGCGATCGTCACCAATCCGACCAATCCGTTCCAGTACTTCGAGGGCTCGGACGGCGGCGTCATCCGCTCGGACGGCCAGTTCGCCGACGTGTCGTACAAGTGCGACACGCGCGGGCTCACCGCCGCCGACAACGCCTACTGCAAGAGCCTGCTCAACCGGGTGCCGAACGAGATCACCACGATGAACCGCGGGCTCTCGACGCTGCAGTTCATGAGCTTCTCGATCGCCGCCAGCCAGCATGGCGGCGGTAACAACAACGGACATGGCAACAGCGCCCGTCGGGCCGGCCTGCAGAGCAGCCCTCAGGACGATGGCGGCGGCCACGGGCACCTGGGGAAGATCCAGGGCGGTACTCAGGACAACGGCACCTTCAATTTCACCGGCGACACCGACGTGTGGCCGCAGGAGATCTACGGCGACGGCGGCCAGTCCGGCTTCAGCTCGACGGACAGCACCAAGCGCTTCAACACCTTCACCGGCCAGGCCAACGACGTCAACTTCCATGACGGCGACCCCACCCAGTGGGTGGTCGCGACCGGGGCGATTCTCGCGAGCCCCGAAGGGGCCTACTTCTATCCGCCGATCATCGCCGATCCCAACTCGGCAAACGGCGGCACCATCTTCCAGGGCTCGTACAGCGTCTGGCGCACCCAGGACTGGGCGGGCAACCAGGCCTTCCTCGAGGCCAACTGCCCCGAGTTCACCACCTCGGCGGCCAATACGGCGTGCGGCGACTTCGTTCGCATCGGCCCGCCGGGCCTCACCAACCTGAGGAGCTCAGCGACGTACGGTGGTACCCGCGCCGGCGGGGCGGTCGCGTTCATCGCCCGCTCGACGGCGGCGACCGACGTGGGAACCCTCTGGGTGGCCACCGGCGCCGGCCGCGTGTTCATCTCCGACAACGCCAACGCGGCGGCCTCCTCGGTGGTCTTCACCAGGATCGACCAAACCGCGGCGAGCTCACCTGGGCGGTTCCCCACCGCCATCTACGTCGATCCCGCAAACCCGCATCACGCGTGGATCACCTACTCGGGCTACAACTACTTCACGCCGAGCCAACCGGGCCACATCTTCGAAGTCACCTGGAACGGCACTGCGGCCACCTTTACGAGCCTCGACGGCACCACCTACCCCGATCTGCCGGCGACCGCCGTGGTGCGTGACGACCCCACCGGCGATCTCTACGTCGCCAACGACTTCGGCGTCGTGCGTCTCGCCAGCGGCTCCACGACCTGGACGGTGGCCGGCTCAGGGATGCCGATGGTCGAGGTGCCGGGTCTCACCATCGATACGGCCTCAGGACTGCTCTATGCCGCGACCCACGGTCGCAGCGGCTGGGTCCTGAACCTGCGAGGGGGACATGGGGACGGGGGGCACGGCCACTAGTCAAGTCGACAACCACCAGTAGCTGGTCACCAGGGGAGGAGGGGCTGCGGCTCCTCCTCCCCTACTCTTTGCTCCCACCTCTGCCGGTATAGCATCTCCCACCGAGGAGGCTGAACCTTATGCGAACGCGAGTGGCGAGTCTCGTGGCGATGGCGGCATGGACCGCGGCGGCGGCAGCCGGACCGGCCGTGGCGGCGGCAGTCGGGATGGCAGCGCCCGCGGCGCCGCCGGCGGCCGGCGGTGCGGTCGGGGCGGCGCACCAGGCGGAACCGCCTGGACTGCCCGGAGCGGACCAGGCGGCCCGGCAGATCGACAAGGGGATTCTCGAGGCGTCGGTGCGATTCTTGGCGGACGACCTGATCGAGGGGCGCGGCCCGGCGACCCGCGGCGACAAGCTGGCGCGGCTCTACCTCGCGAGCCAGCTCGAGGGGATGGGCTACGCGCCGGGCGGCCCGGGAGGTTCCTGGGAGCAACCATTCGAGATCGTGGGGGTCAAGGCCAAGATGCCGGACGTCTGGTCATTCCGGGCAAGCGGCAAGACCGCCGACCTGAGGCGCTGGGACGACTACATCGCCACCTCCGGCGTCCAGCGCGAGAAGGCCGTGGTCGAGGGCGCCGAGCTGGTCTTCGTGGGGTACGGGATCCAGGCGCCGGAGTACCGCTGGGACGACTTCAAGGGCGCCGACCTCAAGGGCAAGGTCCTGGTGATGATGAACAACGACCCCGACTGGGACCCCAACCTCTTCGCCGGCGAGCGCCGGCTCTACTATGGGCGGTGGACCTACAAGTACGAGAGCGCGGCGCGCCAGGGGGCCGCGGGCGCGATCATCATCCACACGACGCCTTCCGCGGGCTACCCCTGGCAGGTGGTGCAGACCTCCTGGTCGGGCGAGAAGTTCAGCCTGCCCGCCGCCGGGGAGCCGGCGATCCAGGTCGCGGCCTGGGCCACCGAGGACTCCGTGCGGCGGCTGCTCGGCGCCGCCGGCCACGACCTCGACAAGCTGGTGGCGCAGGCCCGCAGCCGCGACTTTCGGCCGGTGCCTCTCGGCATCTCGACCTCCCTCACGCTCGAGAACCAGGTGACGCGCTCGCAGACCGCGAACGTCGCCGGGCTGCTGCGCGGCAGCGACGCCAGGCTGCGCGACGAGGTGGTGATCTACAGCGCCCACCACGACCACTTCGGCATCGGCACTCCGGACAAGACCGGCGACCGCATTTATCACGGCGCCAACGACAACGGCGCCGGCTGCGCTCAGCTCCTGGCCATCGCCAAGGCGTTTGCGGCGCTCCCCGAGCACCCGCGGCGCTCGATCCTCTTCCTGTTCGTCGGCGTCGAGGAGCAGGGACTGCTGGGCTCGGAGTACTACGCCAAGCACCCCACCTTCCCGGCGGGCAGGATCGCCGCCGACATCAATTACGACGGCGGCGACATCTGGGGCCGCACCAAGGACCTGACCTCGGTGGCGTTGGGCAAGGCGGCGACTCTCGACCGCCTGGTCGAGGCCCTGGCGGCGAGGCAGGGGCGCACGGTGGTGGCGGACCCGTTCCCCGACCGCGGGCATTTCTACCGCTCCGACCAGTTCAACTTCGCCAAGGTCGGCGTCCCCGCGGTCTACCTCAATTCCGGCACCGACTTCCGCGGCCGGCCGCCAGGCTGGGGCAAGGCGGCGATCGAGACCTGGGAGGCAACCCAATACCACCAGCCGAGCGACAAGCTCACCCCGGACTGGAACTTCGACGGCATGATCGAGGACGCCCAGCTCGGCTTCCATCTCGGCATCGCCCTCGCCCAGTCGGAGCAGATGCCGACCTGGAACCGGGGCGACGAGTTCGAGGCGGCGCGCGAGCGGGCGCTGGCGGCAGCCAGGCCCGGGCGTTGAGGAGGCTACCGGCGGCCGACAACAGGCGGCCGCCAGCCGGCGTCCGGCAGCCAGCGCCCGCCTGGGTAGATCACGGCGGCGGTCTTACTTCGTGGCCGCGGCCGGCTGCCGGACGGCCTCCACCCGGATCGTGATGTTCACGTCGTCGCCAACGATCCCGGCGCCCGAGGTGATGCCGTAGTCGCTGCGCTTGATGGCGAAGGCGCTCTTGAAGCCCGCCCGTTGCCCCATCTTGGTCTCCATCTCGCCCAGAAAGCTGGCCGGGATCGTGATCGTCTTGGTGACGCCGTGGATGGTCAGGTTGCCGGTGACGTCGAACGCGTTGCTTCCCTTCGGCGTCACCTTGGAGCTGGCGAAGCTCAAAGTCGGGAACTTCTCGACGCCGAAGTAGCCGTCCGAGCGCAGGTCCTTGTCGCGTGAATCGTTGCCAGTGTCGATCGACGCCGCCTGGACCGTGAACTGCACGCTCGAGTCGGCCGGATGCTGGGCGTCGAATTTGATCGTGCCGGTGTAGTCCTTGAAGCGCCCTTCCACCTCGCTGACGAAGTGCCGGATGGTGAACGACACGCTCGAATGAACCGGATCGACTTTGTAGGTGGCCGGCTGGGCGGCGGCCGCCAGCGGCAACAAGAGCATCAAGGAGGTCGTAAACGTCAAGGCAACTGCCTGAACTGTCATCTTGGTTCGCACGGTGTTCTCTCTCCTCGTAAGTGTAGTTGGGCCCGGCTGTAAGTCCCCGTCAGCCGCGGCCGGGTTCACCGCCGCGGCGGCGCGCTAGGTGTAGAGCGGGTTCGCTTTCTCCGGATCGATCCCGAGATCGACGATCGCCTGCTGGACCAGCTTGCGGTCGACGGCGCCGCGCCGCGCCAGGTTGTAGAGGGTCGCGACCACGATGCACTCGGCGTCGACCTCGAAGAAGCGGCGCAGCGCCTCCCGCGTGTCGCTCCTGCCGAAGCCGTCGGTGCCGAGCGAGAACAGGCGGCCGGGCAGCCAGCGCGCGATCTGGTCCGGCACCGCTTTCATGAAGTCCGAGACCGCGATCACCGGCGTGTCCTCGCCGGCGAACAGCGACGACACGTACGGCTGGCGCGGCTCCTCCTCCGGGTGCAGCATGTTCCAGCGCTCGGCGTCGAGCGCGTCGCGGACCAGCGCCTTGTAGCTGGTGGCGCTCCACACGTCCGCCGCCACGCCGTAGCGCTCGGCGAGGATCTGCTGCGCGCGCAGCGCCTCGCGCAGCAGCGAGCCGCTGCCCAGCAGGTGCGCGCGCGGCGCCGCCCCCGCTGCCTTCCCTGCAGCCGCCGCCCCCGCTGCCGCCGCCGTTGACCGCGCCGCCTGCTTGCCCGCCGACCGCTTGCCCGCGGCAGGCGCCTCGCCGCCCGCCGCCTCGCCGGCCGGCCGCGCCCCGATCTGCGGCGCCGCGCGCAGCTTGTAGAGCCCATTCAGGATGCCTTCGTCGGCCCCCTCCGGCTTGGGGGGCATCGGGTAGTTCTCGTTGTAGAGCGTGATGTAGTAGAAGACGTCCTCGCGCTCCTGGTACATGCGCCGCAGCCCGTCGCGGATGATCACCGCCACCTCGTAGGCGTAGGCCGGGTCATAGGCGAGGAGATTGGGCACCGTCGAAGCGAGCACGTGGCTGTGGCCGTCCTCGTGCTGCAGCCCTTCGCCGTTGAGCGTCGTGCGGCCCGAGGTGCCGCCGAGCAGGAAGCCCTTGGTGCGTTGGTCGGCGGCGGCCCAGACGAGGTCGCCGATGCGCTGGAAACCGAACATCGAGTAGAAGATGAAGAACGGGATCATGTCCTTGCCATGGGTGGCGTACGAGGTGCCGGCGGCGATGAAGGAAGCCATCGATCCCGCTTCGGTGATCCCCTCCTCGAGGATCTGGCCGTCTTGCGCCTCGCGGTAGTAGAGCAGCATCCCCTTGTCCACCGGCTCGTACTGCTGGCCGACGTGGCTGTAAATCCCGAACTGGCGGAACAGCGACTCCATGCCGAAGGTGCGCGCCTCGTCGGGCACGATCGGCACCACCAGCTTGCCGATCTCCTTGTCCTTCATCAGCTGCGTCAGCATCTGCACGAAGACCATGGTGGTCGAGACGTCGCGGTTGACGCCCTCGAAGAAGCTCTTCCAGAGGTCGTCCTTGGGCAGCGCCAGCGGCGCGGTGCGCACCCGCCGCCGCGGGATCGGGCCGCCCAGGACGCGCCGCCGCTCCATCAGGTACTGGATCTCCTCGCTGTTCTCCGGCGGCCGGTAGAAAGGCGTCTCGTGCAGGTCCTGGTCCCGCACCGGGATGTCGAACCGGTCGCGGAACTGGCGCAGCTCCTCGTCGTTGAGCTTCTTCTGCTGGTGGGTGACGTTCTTGCCCTCGCCGGCCTCCCCCATGCCGTAGCCCTTGACGGTCTTGGCCAGGATCACGGTCGGCAAGCCGCGCTGGGTGATGGCGGCCTTGAAGGCGGCGTTGACCTTGATCGGGTCGTGACCGCCGCGCCGCAACCCCTTGAGCTGCTCGTCGGAGTAGTCCTTGACCAGCTCGAGGAGCGCGGGGTACTTGCCGAAGAAGTCCTTGCGCACGTAGGAACCGGGCTCGACGACGTACTTCTGGTACTGGCCGTCCACCACTTCGTTCATGCGCTGGACCAGCAGCCCGGTGCCGTCGGCTTCGAGCAGCGGGTCCCACTCGCTTCCCCAGATCACCTTGAGCACCAGCCAGCCGGCGCCGCGGAAAGCGGTCTCGAGCTCCTGGATGATCTTGCCGTTGCCGCGCACCGGTCCGTCCAGGCGCTGCAAGTTGCAGTTGATGACGAAGATCAGGTTGTCGAGCTTCTCGCGCGCCGCCATGGTGATGGCGCCCAGGGTCTCCGGCTCGTCGGTCTCGCCGTCTCCCAGGAAGGCCCACACCCGCCGCCCTTGGTGCGGACGCAGGCCGCGGTCGCGCAGGTAGCGGTTGAACTTGGCCTGGAAGATGGCGGTGATCGGCGACAGCCCCATGGAGACGGTCGGGTACTCCCAGAAATCCGGCATCAGCCAGGGGTGCGGGTACGACGACAGGCCGCCCGAATGCTCCAACTCGCGCCGGAAGCACTCCATCTGTTCGTGCGTGATGCGCCCCTCGAGGAAGGCATGCGCGTAGATGCCCGGCGAAGCATGCCCCTGGAAATAGACGAGATCGCCGCCGTACCCGTCGTCGGCCAAGGCGTTCTTGCCGCGCAGGAAATGGAGCAGCGCGACCTGGTAGAGCGTGGCAGCCGAGGCGAAGGTCGAGATGTGGCCGCCGAGGCCGGCGAATTTCTTGTTCGCCCGCACCACCATCGCCATGGCGTTCCAGCGGATGATGCTCTTGATGCGGCGCTCGATGGCGCGGTCGCCGGGATAGGCCGGCTGCGCCGTCGCCGCGACCGTGTTGATGTAGGGCGTGTTGGCGGTGAAAGGCAGGCTGACGTTGCTCTCGTAGCCTTTCTCGAGCAGCTTCTGCAGCATGAACTGCGCGCGCTCGCGGCCCTCGCGCTCGACCAGCTGGCCGAACGCTTCGAGCCACTCCTGGGTCTCCTCGACGTCGCTATCGCCCTCCCCGCCGGCATACCAGTTGAGCGGGGCCCTGTAGACATTGCTCATCCGCACGAACCTCCTGTTCCTGACCCACTTCCGGGCCGCCGCGACGTCGGGTCCTCGACGGCCGTCCCACGCAAAGCATACGTCACCGGCCGCATCTGCCTGGGGGCGCCGCCGGCCACCGCCTCTTGTATAGCACGTTGCCGTGACCGCCGGCGCCTGCTGCAATGCGGGATAATATCCGCCGGCCATGATCACCCCGACGTCCACCGACGCCGCCGACGCTGGCGACGCCAGATGCCCGCCTGCGATGGGGTTGCCGCCGCCCCTCGCCGTCTCGGTGGTGGTCCCGGTCTACGATGGCGCGGCGACGCTGCCCGAGCTGGTGGCGCGGCTGGCGGCCGTCCTCGCCGCCCGCGCGCCGCGCTCGGAGATCCTGCTGGTCAACGACGGCAGCCGCGACGCCAGCTGGCAGGTCATCCTCGAGTTGGCGCACGCGCACGCGACCAACGGGCTCGGCCCGGACCGGCCGCGCGTGCACGGCATCGACCTGATGCGCAACTACGGCCAGCACAACGCCCTGCTTTGCGGCATCCGGGCGGCGGCGGGGGCGGTCGTGGTCACCATGGACGACGACCTGCAGCACCCGCCCGAGGAGATCCCGCAGCTGCTCGACGCGCTCGCCGGCGAGGTGGACGTGGTCTATGGCACGCCCCGCGCCGAGCGGCACGGGTTGCTGCGCGTCGCCGCGTCGCGCGCCACCAAGATGGTGCTCGAGGGCGCCATGGGAGCCGCCGTCGCCCGCCGCGTCAGCGCCTTCCGCGCCTTCCGCACCGAGCTGCGTCAGGCCTTCGAGCAGTACGGCAACCCCTACGTGTCGATCGACGTGCTGCTGACCTGGGCCACCACCCGCTTCGCCGCGGTGCCGGTGCGCCACGAGCCCCGGCGCAGCGGGCACTCCAATTACACCTTCCGGATGCTGGCGCGGCACGCCCTCAACATGGTCACCGGCTTCAGCGTCGGGCCGCTGCGGCTGGCGAGCCTCGTCGGCTTCGCCTCGACCCTGCTGGGGATCGGCGTGCTCGCCTATGTCGTCGGCCGCTACCTGATCCAGGGCACCAGCGTCCCCGGCTTCCCGTTCCTCGCCTCGGTCATCGCCATCTTCTCCGGCGCTCAGCTGTTCACGCTCGGCATCATCGGCGAGTACCTGGCGCGGATGCACTTCCGGCTGATGTCGCGCCCCGTCTACAGCGTGCGCCGGGTCACGCCGGGAGACCTGGACTGAAGGCGCCGCCGGAGCCCTGCGAGCTGCTCGCCTGGGACAGCGAGCACTTCGGGCGGCGCATCGGGCGGGTGCGCGGCGGCCGGCTGACCCGCGACACCTTGGCGCTCGTCGAGCGCTGGGTGGCGCGGGAAGCCGTCGAATGCGTTTATTTTCTAGCGGACGCGAGCGATCCGGACACCGCGCCGCTCGCCGAGGAGGCGGGTTTCCGGCTGGTCGACGTGCGAGTGACGCTGGAGCGCCGCCTCCGCGGTCCTGGCGGCGGCGCGCCGGGCGCCGGGGCTGGCGGCGGGCCGGCGGTGACAAGCGCCGGGTCGGCGGGAAGCGCCGGCGGATACCCGGGAAACGCGGAGGCGATGGCTGGCGCCGCGAACCGCGCGGGCGACTCGGCGGCGCGCCAGGGCGCGGCAGTCGCCGTTTCGGTGCGGCAGGCCACGGCCGCGGACGCGCCGGAGCTGCGGCGCCTCGCCGCCACCAGCCACCGCGAGTCGCGCTTCTACTACGATCCGCACTTAGACCGCAGCCGTTGCGATGCGCTCTACTCTGCCTGGATCGAGAAGAGCTGCGGCGACCCGGACGGCGTCGTGCTGGTGGCGGCGGCGCCGGCGCGCGAGCACGGGGCGCCGTGCGGCTACATCACCGTCACGCTGGGCACCGGCGGCGAGGGCAGGATCGGCCTCTTCGCCGTCGCCGGCGCGGCGCAGGGGCAGGGAGTCGGCGGCCGGCTGATCGCTGCCGCTCTCGGCTGGTTGGAGGGCCGGGACGCCGGCACGGTCAGCGTGGTCACCCAGGGACGTAACATCCGCGCCCAACGGATCTATCAGCGGTTCGGCATGCGCAGCCGCTCGCTCGAGCTGTGGTACCACCGCTGGTGGTAAACCCGCACGCGGCACCTGCTTGTCGCTTTGCGCACACTGCGGTCGCTCCGGTTTCATGCTTTGGGCCGCCGCCAGTCGGCGCCAGCGAGAAAGGCCATCGGGCAGCATGAGCGAGTTCGACATCCCCTTCAACCGTCCGGCGCTGGCCGGCGACGAGCTGCGCTACATGCAGGAGGCGATCGCCGCCGGCAAGATCTCCGGCGACGGCCCGTTCTCGCGCCGCTGCCACGCGCTGCTCGCGGAGGAGCTGGGGGCGGCGCGGGTGCTGCTGACCACCTCCTGCACCCACGCGCTCGAGATGTGCGCGCTGCTGCTCGACCTGGCGCCCGGCGACGAGGTGGTGGTGCCGTCCTTCACCTTCGTCTCCACCATCAACGCCTTCGCGCTGCGCGGCGCGCGGCCGGTCTTCGCCGACGTCCGTCCCGATACCTTGAACCTCGACGAATCACAGCTGCCGCGGTTGATCGGCCCCCGCACCCGGGCGATCGTCGCGGTGCACTACGCCGGCGTCGGCTGCGAGATGGACGCCATCCTGGCAGCCGCCGAGCCGCGCGGCATCGCGGTGATCGAGGACAACGCCCACGGCCTGTTCGGCAAGCGCGGCGGCCGCCAGCTCGGCAGCTTCGGCTGCCTGTCGACGCTGTCGTTCCACGAGACCAAGAACGTCACCTGCGGGGAGGGAGGAGCGCTGGTCATCAACGACCCCCGCTACGTCGAGCGCGCCGAGATCATCCGCGAGAAAGGCACCAACCGCAGCCAGTTCTTCCGCGGCATGATCGACAAGTACACCTGGGTGGATCTGGGCTCGAGCTATCTGCCCGCCGACCTCCTGGCCGCCTTCCTCCTAGGCCAGCTGGAGGCCCGCGACCGCATCCAAGCGTCGCGCCGCCGCATCTGGAACCGCTACGAGCAAGAGCTGTCCGGCTGGGCCACCCAGCACGGAGTCCGTCTGCCGGTGGTGCCGCCCGGCTGCGAGCAGCCCTGCCACATCTTCTACCTGCTGCTACCGTCCCTGGCCGCGCGCCAGGCCCTCATCGCCCACCTCGCCAGCCGCCGCATCCTCGCCGTCTTCCACTACGTCCCCCTCCACCTCTCCGAATTCGGCCGCAAGCTCGCCGCCCGCGACAACGCCTGCCCGGTAGCCGCCGACGTCAGCGACCGCCTGGTCCGCCTGCCGCTGTTCCACAGCCTCACCGACCCCGAGCAGTCGCGGGTGATCGCAGCGGTGCGGGAGTTCGAGCCCTGAGACGAAACTTCTCGCCTGACTCTCTGCCCCCGGGGGAACGGTAGGCCGCGGACAGGCGTAGGCGCGCGAAGGATCTGCACCTTTCGATGCACATTCTGCGTCGAGCCGCCCGCGCAGCTCCGATCAATCGGCGTGCAAAGCGATCAATCGCTCATGGCTCGAACCTTGCACCATTGAAGCGAAGTCAGTCGACGAAGCGCCGACGAGCGGCTGAGCCGCCAGGGAGAGACGATGGGACTCGAAGATCAGGCTGCCAGGCACCAGGGCAAGGGCATTGCGAACCAGGTCAAGGGCAAAGTCAACGAGGTGGCCGGCGCGGTGACAGGCGATACCGGTCAAGAGGTCAAGGGCAAGATTCAGCAGCAGGTCGGAAAAGCGCAAGGCAAGCTCGGGCGCGCCGAGCACAAGCTGGCGAAGTAGAGCGCGGCGTCCATCGAGGGATGCCGCCGGCGAGACCTGTGGAGCACTCGCAGGGAATCAGGAGAAAAAATGGAACTGCTTGTGATCGTACTCGTCGTTCTCCTTCTGTTTGGTGGCGGCTGGGGTTACCGCAGAGGCTGGGGCTACCGCAGACGGAGGCGACGCTGAGAACCGATCTCCGCATTCCCCTCGCGCTGCTGGTGATCTCCGTCGCCCTGGGGAGCATCGCATCCGCCGCGGCGACGCCGCGCGCCCGCGCCACGTCGCCGGCGGCTGCTGGGGATGCGGCACCATCCCCGGCGAGCCCGGCGGCCCCGGGAGCCCTCGGGGACCAGGCGTCGCCGGGAGAGGCCCCCGCCGCCCAAGCCGTCCAGCAGGCGGCGCCGTTCCCGCCGCCTCCGGCCGACGCCCAGATCCTGCTCGATCGGCTCACCTTCTCGCCCGGGATGATCGACGACCGCTGGGGCGGCAACTCGCGCAAGGCGGTTGCCGCCTTCCAGCAGGCCCGGGGGCTTCGCGTGTCGGGGCACCTCGACCTCGCGACCTGGCGCGAGCTGCTGGCGGCGAACGGCGCGAGCGGCGGTCAGCCCGTGGTGGCGCTCTACACCATCACCGCGGAAGATGACAAGGGGCCCTTCTACAAGATCCCGGAAGACATCGAGCAACAGGCCACGCTGCCGGCGCTCGGCTACCGCTCCTTGCTCGAGCTCTACGGCGAGCGGTTCCACTGCACCGAGAGACTATTGCGTAACCTCAACCCAGGCGCTCGGTTCGTCGCCGGAGACACGATCCGCGTGCCCAACGTACGCAAGGTCTCGGAGGAAGCCATCCGGACCAGGGCGGGGACCGACCCGGTCCGGGTCGTGGTTTCCAAGTCGAGGCTCACGTTGAGGGTGGAAAACAGCGGCCACCTCCTGTTCTTCGCGCCGGTCTCGGCGGGCAGCAAGCACGACCCGCTGCCGCTCGGAGACTGGAAGGTGCGCGGCATCGTCCGGGACCCGCTGTTCCACTACAACCCCGAGCTCTTCTGGAATGCCGACCCTGGCCGCGCCAAGGCAACGATTCAGGCCGGCCCCAACAACCCGGTCGGCCTGGTCTGGATCGACCTCTCCAAAGCACACTACGGGATCCACGGCACGTCGCGGCCGTCGAAGATCGGCACCTCGTTCTCCCACGGCTGCGTGCGCCTGACCAACTGGGATGCCCTGACCGTGGCCGGTCTGGTCAAGAAGGGCACCTCCGTCCGCTTCGAGCCCTGACCGAGCCCGCCGCACCTTCGAATCGGATCAGTTCACGGCGGGCTGGATCGGCGCGCCGAACAGCTCGCGGCTGAGGGCGTCGAGCTCGGCGTGGAAGCGGGTCTCGAGGGCGGCTCGCTCGGACTCGGGCAGGAAGGACTGGCGCAGGCCCGCGAGGGCCAGACCGGCCAGCTGGTCGGCGTCGTAGCCGAAGGTCTGCGCCAGGCGCAGGTACTCCCTGGTGAGGTTGGTGTTGAAGAACGCGGGATCGTCGGAGCTCACCGACACCTGCAGGCCGCCGCGGTAAAGCTGATCGAAAGGATGATGAGCCAGGTCCCGCACCACGCCGAGACAGAGGTTGGAGGTGGGACAGATCTCGAGCGGGATGCGGCGCTCGCGCAGCTCGGCCATCAAGGCCGGGTCTTCGCCGGCGCGCACGCCGTGACCGATGCGCTCGGCGCCGCAGACCTCCAGCACCGAGCGGATCGACTCCGGTCCGGCATGTTCGCCGGCGTGGGCGACCCGGCGCAGCCCCGCCTGGCGCGCCGCGTCGAAGTGGCGCCGGAAAGGCTCGTTGGGGAACCGCGCCTCGCTGCCGGAGAGGCCCAGCGCGACGACCCCCCGGTCCCGGCCCGCCAGCGCCCACTCCAGGGTCCGGTCGGCGGCCGCCGGCCCGACGTTGCGCACCACGTCGGGAATCAAGCGCATCATCACCCCGAACCGCCGCTCGCCTTCGACGACGGCTTCGGCGAGCGCCTCGAGCACCTCGCCGCCGTTGGCGCCGTTGGCGAGATGGGTGGAGATGGTGAAATGAACCTCGCTGTAGAGGACGTTCTGCAGCGCCTGCTCGGCGAGGAAATCCTGGGCCAGCAGCTTGAAGTCCTCGGGCTGGCGCAGCGAGCGCGAGCAGGTCAGGTAGACCTCGACGAAGTGGTCGAAGTCGCGGAACCTGAACCAGCGCTTGAGCCCGGCCTCGTCGGCGGCAGGCAGCTCGACCCCATTGCGCCGCGCCAGCTCGATCAGCACCGACGGCCGCATGGCGCCTTCCAGGTGAACGTGCAGCTCCACCTTCGGCATGCGCAGCAGGAAGCGGTCGAGGCTCATCGGCAGCGGTCCCCGTCCCTTGTCCTCGACGCCGGCGGGCCTGGTCGCCGGGGCGCGGTTCATTCGGCTCGGCGTCCCGCCTTGGAGGCGTGGGGCTCGAGGTGGCGGCGCAGGCGGGCGAGCACCGGGTCGGGCACCAGGCCGGTCAGATCGCCGCCCAGGGAGAACACCTCCTTGACCAGGCTGCTCGACAGGTAGTTGTATTCCTCCTTCGGCGCCATGAAGACCGTTTCCACCCGCGGATTCAAGCGCCGGTTCATCATCGCCATCTGGAACTCGACCTCGAAATCGGTGACCGCCCGCAGCCCGCGCACCACGATGCGGGCTCCCACCTCGTCCATGAAGTCGACCAGCAGGCCGGAGAAGCTCTCGACCTCGACCGCGCAACCCTGGCGCTCGCCGACCAGCTCGCGGATGATCTCCAGCCGCTCGTCGACGCTGAACAGCGCCCGCTTGGCCTCGTTGCGCAGCACCGCGATGACCAGGCGGTCGTACATCGGGCGGCAGCGCTCGATGAGATCGAGATGGCCGTTGTGGATGGGGTCGAAGGATCCGGGGTAGACGGCAGTGCGCTCGCTCATCGCTCCCTTGCCGGCGAGTGGCCCGCGCGATGGATCGGCAGGCCGATCAACCGTGGGGGACGCTCGCGCTGAGATTGAAGGTGATGACATTGTAAGCCGCGTCGGTGACCCGGAGCAGCAGCAGGCCGCCGCCCGCCGGGTCGGCGTCGACCACCAGCGTCTCGGTCAGCGCGTCGAGCAAGCCGTCGGCCGGGCGCGCCGGCTTCCAGATGCCGGCGTCGACGCTGTACACCGCTTCGCGAATCGGGCTGGCGGCGTCATGCACGGTGACCCGCAGCCGCTTGCCGTCGCGCTCGACGGCGACCAGGGCGGGCGGCGTGTGGTCGATCACCACCGGCTCGCTGATGCGCTCGGTCGAGAGCGCCTCCTCGGGGTCGTTGGCGTTGCGGTCCGAGGCCACCAGGCGGAAACGGTAGACGCCGTCAGGGAGCACCGTGGCATCAAAGCTGTAATGGTCCTCCTCGACTTCGGCGGCGACCTTGAGCCAGGAGGCGTCCTCCCGCGCTTCGGCGGGACGGAAGTAGAGATCGAACACCAGCTGGTCGTCATTGGGATCGACGGCGCTCCAGCGCAGGGTCCGGAAACCCTTTTTCCATAGCGGTTTGGTGCGCCCGGCCCCCTCGTCGGTGGCCGGCGTCCCGACCGGCACGAAGATCCCTTCCTTGTTGGGATGGGCCGGTTCGTAGACCTGGTTGGCGGGATTGAAGGTGGCCGGCACCAGGATCTGCCCAGGGTCGAGGGCGCCGAACGCGACGATGCGCGGCGGCAGGTTCTCCTGGCGGTAGGAGAGGTCGGTGCCGTAGAGGACCGGCGAGGTCCGCTGGCTGCCGTCCGACTCGAGCTCGGCGCGCCACTGCACGAAGCGGCCGCGAGGCAGCGCGCCGAGCTGCAGCTCGCGGCCCTCCGGCGAGCCCGTTGCCCGGTCACCGCCGTGACCACTGTCACCACCGTCGCCGCCGTCGCCGCTATCACGGCCGTGTGCCGGCGGCTTCGCGGATGACGAGGATGACCGGGACGGTGAGAGCCACGGCGACCAGGTATCGTCCGGGAAGGCCGACATGCCGCTGCGAAACGAGAAGCGAATGCTGGCGCCTGCCGGGAGGTCGCCACGCCAGCGGAAGGAGCCGAAGCGCGCCGCCTGCCCGGCGTCGAGCGCGGCGCTCAGGTAGGTGCCGCGGTGTTCGGTCTCGGCCGCGATGCGGTACAAGACGGCGCCGTTGGTGGTCACGAAGGCCGGCCCCGGATCGCCTGGCAGCAATGCCACGATCTGCCGGTCGTCGAGCTCCTCGGTGAGCTGCATCTGGCCGCCGGCATAGGTGAAGAGCTTGCCTTCCACGCCGGTCGCCACCCACAGGCGAGCGTTCTGCCAGAGCAGGCCGAACACCGTGTCGGACGGGAAGGTCCAGAGGCTCTCGACCCTGCCGTTAGCGGCGATCCGCACCACCTCGCTGCGCGGTCCGGTCGCTCCCGGGCGGCGGCTGCCGATGGCCGGTATCTCGCCGGGCTCCTCGGGCTGCGGTTTCCCTGGCTTGCGGGCGGGCCGCCCGCCGCCGGGACCGGCGCCCCCGCCGGGTGTGCCGGGGGTAACCGGAGCGCCGGCGACCGCTCCGCCGCCCTCGCCTCCGGCGACCGCGGCGGCGGCGTCCCGGCCGAGGTCCAACAGGCTCGCTTCGGAGGAGACCAGCGCCGCATAGGTGTTGCCATCCGGTCCGGCGGCCAGCGACACTACCTCCGGCTCCTCGCCCTGGAAGAGGGTGCGCACCCGGCCGTCGCGGCCAAGGCGCAGGATCAGCCCCTTGCCGGCGGTGCCCACGAGGACGTCGCCGTTCGGCAGCGGCGCCAGCGCGCGGACGTGCGTGTCGTCGGCGGTCATGGCGACCTCGCCGCGGCCGCGGGCATCCACACGGTAGAGCTTGCCTTGCGTGCCGGTGGCGACCAGCAGCGAGCCTTCGGCGTCGCGCGCCAGCGCCCAGATGTAGGTCTCGTGGGGATCGAAGAAGACCGTCCCCTTGCCGTTGGCGATGCGGTACACCTTGCCGTGCGGCGAGGTGCCGGCGTAGACCGTGCCGTCGGGATCGGCCAGGAGTGCGAAGACCTCAGGCTCGGGAGCGGCGAACAGCTCCCGCGTCTTGCCATCGGCGTCGATCGCCAGCACCTTGCCGGAGTTGCCGGTGCCGACCACCCACGACCGCGCAGCGGGTCCGCCGCGGGTTCCCGGCTTACCGGTCCCGGCCGGCAGTGGCGCCGCGGCGAACAAGAACGGCTCCCCGACCGAAGCCACGCGCACGGCGCGGGGAGCGAGGCGCATCCGGCCGAGGGCGTCGACGCTGATCCCGCTCAGCTTGCCGCCGAGGAAACCGACGGCGCTCTGGGTCTGGAAGATCCTGACTTGCGTGGCAAGGGCGGCTTCGGCGGCGATCAGCGACGGCAACAGGGCCAGGAGTAGGGCCGATCCCCTCCTCACAGGGCCCCCTGGCCATTGGCGGCCGGGGAGGAGGACGGGCTGACGCTTCCCGCCACGTCACTCCCGCTGGAGGCATCGGGTGCGGCGGGCGGGTCGGAGGTCTCGCGCCGGCGCACGTCGAGATCGATGCGCAGCAGGCCGTCGATCGGCGTCGCCATGATCTCGTGGCGCTCCTGGACGATGGCGGCGTGCAGCGGCACCGCGCCGCTGGTGTCGGCGGCGCTCCACAGCGAGCGCACCGAGCCCGGAAGCCGCGGCATCACCTCGCCGGCCACCGACAGTCCGGCGCCGCCATAGAAGCCGAGCAGCGTCAGGTCGCGCCGCGAATGCAGCGAACGCAGCAACGCCAGCGCCTGCGAGAAGGTGTTGGGCTCGATCGGCGCCATCGCCAGCCGGGCGGCGTCGGCGCTGGCGCCGTCGCCGATCAGCAGCGAGTAGCGCCCGACCGGCAGATCGCGGGGCAGCTGGATCTGGAACGAGTGCCGGAAGCGGTCGCCGCGGTAGGCCAGCAGCTCGAGGTTGATGCCGAGCCGGTCGCCGGGATGCACCAGCGTGCGGTCGGCATGCGCCGCCACCAGGCTCGCGGCACGCGGCAACGGCGACTGCTCGACGTCCACCTCGAGGCTCTCGATGCGCACCCGTTCGAGCGGGCTTTGCACCAGGTATGCGGCCAGCGCCAGCAGGTGGCCGGCCATGGCGGTGCCGGCGTTGTCGCCGTCGAAGCTCTGGTGGATCACCAGGTCGCCGTAGGGCTCGAGCCGGAAGCGCGCGACCATCTCGATGTCCTGCGCTCCGCTGGCATAGCTCGCCGATTCGAGGCCGGCGAGCAGGGTGCTGCCGGCGAGCAGCGGCACCAGCTCCGGCACGTTGGCCAGCTGCACCCGGAACACCCGGGGAGCGGGAACGTCGGCGGCGGGACCGGGGCCGGCGGAATGACCGGCGGCCGGCAGCGGGCTGCCGATGCGCAGCACCATGGGGATCATCGGCGCCGTGACGCCCAGGCGTCCCTCGATGCCCGCCTTGCGGTCCTGCTCGAAGGCGCCGACCGTCTGGCCGAGATTGGTGATCTTGAAGGAGGTGTACTGGCTCGACATCACCGTCACCACCTCCGATGCCGCCATCGGCACGCGGATCGGCCCGATCCCCAAGAACGGGTGGCCAAAGGCCAGGATGTGGTCGCCGAGGTGATCGGTGACGGTGCCGGTCGCGGCGAGGTGGAAATCGCCGCTGACCAGCACCGCGGCGACCGCGCTGCCGGGCACCAGGTCGGGCGGCTTGGCGCCGGGCACCGCGGCAGCCCAGCCGGTCGGAGCGACGCTGCCGAGCGCCTGCCGCAGCAGGCCGCGCGACAGCTCGCCGAAGCCGGCCGCCGACCACTCGATGCCGGACAGCACGCCGTCGGGGGCGTCGCCGAGGCGCGGGCGCAGGCGGGCGAGCTGGCGGCTCAGCAGATCCGCCGGGATGCGGCCGGCGAGCAGACCGGCGAGCTCGACCGGCGGCTGCGGCGTGGTCGGCAGCGGGCCGCCCAAGGTGGCGAGATTGCGCATCAGGGCGATCGGCGTGATGCCGCAGATCGCTTCTTTCGAGAACGGCCAGCCGAAGGACACCGCTCCCGCCAGGCGCCCATCCAGGAACACCGGGCTGCCGCTCATGCCGGCCGCCACGCCGCTCGACTCCAGGCCGCGCCCGGACAGGCGGGCCAGGATGTAGCTCATGTCGGGGCTGACGTTGCGCATCACCCCGATCACCTCGACGTCGAAACGCTCGGGCTTGCCGCCGGCGAAGACCGAGAGGCCGTACCCGCGCTGGCCGACCTTGACCTCGTCCAGGCCGATCGTCGGCAGCGGCTCCGCTGCCTTCTCCGCCGGTGGGCGGACGCCCTCGCGCAGCGGATCGGCCACCCCGCCGGCAGGCGGCGCGGGCGTGGGTGGGGCGGGCGCGGGGCCTGGCGGCGCGGGAGGTGCCGGCGCCGGCGGCGCGGGCGCCGGGGGCGTCGGCGGTGCGGGAGCTGGGGGCACCGGGAAGGCGTCGCCGGCGGCTGGCGGCGGGACGGCAGCGGGCGGCGCACCTTCGGCGGTGGATGCCCTGGGTTCGGCGGTGGATGCCGTGGCTGCCGTGGACGCGGCATTGGCGGGCGCGGGCGCGCCGGCGGCCGGACGCGGCGCCAAGGCGCCGGCGAGACAGGCCAGGACCACCAGCGCTGCCGTCAGCGGGAAGCCGGAGCGGTGCCGCGGCAAGGTGCCGGGGATCGGGATGAGTGGATGCGAGTCGTTCATGGCCGTCTACTCCGTGCAACCTTGAAGCTGTTGATCAACACAACCGCGTGCCGCCCCGCACTGTTCCCGTACCGGCGGCGATCACCCGCAACCGCTCGCGCAACCGTTCGACCGGCAGCCGGCCGGCGCGCAGCAGCTCGAGGCACCAGCCACCGTCGGGCGCGCCGATGACTTCCGGGTCCGCCGCCGAAGCGGCGAGGGCCGCCGGGGCCAGCACCGCGACCAGCGTCGAGGGCAGGCCTCCCGGCAGCAAGCCACCGTCCACCACCATCGCCGGCTCACCGGCCAGCAGCTCCGCCGCCTGCCGCGGGTCCAAGACCGGCTCGCCGCCGCTGCGATTGGCGCTGCTGGCGGTCAGGCCATGTCCCAGCCGCGACAGCAGGTCGACAAGCTGCGGATGGCCGGGGATGCGGATGGCCAGGGTGCCAGTGCCCGCCGCCGCCGGTGGCGCGCCCGCCGCTCCGGCGCCGGTGATCGGCAGCACCGCGGTGAGCGGTCCAGGCCAGAACGCCGACAGGTGCTTCAGTATAGGCAGGTCCGGCTCGATTCCCAAAACCGCGAGCTGCTCGAGGCCGGCGATCACCACCGGCAGCGGCTTGCCGCGCTCCCGCCGCTTGATGCGATAGATCGCCTCGACCCCGGCGGCGTTCCCGGGCGGCACCGCGAGGCCATAGCTCGACTCGGTGGGGATGGCGAGCACGCCGCCGCGGGCGAGCAACGCGGCGAGCGGCGCGATCGGGTCGCCGAAGTGCCAGCGAGGCGCGGGCCGGCTCATGCCGGCGCCGGGCGCCGCGCCCCTCGGACCGGCCGCGGATGGTCCGAGGGGCGCGCGGCGCCGGCGATCAGCTCCTCGGCGTGCGACAGGGAGAGCGGCGTCAGCTTGTCGCCGGCCAGCATGCGCGCCACTTCCTCCACCCGGGACCGCGAGGCAAGCTTCTCGACCTGCACGTTGGTGCGTCCCGCCGCGACCGTCTTGCGCACCCGAAAGTGGACGTCGGCATGGCTCGCCACCTGGGGCAGATGGGTCACCGCCAGGATCTGGCCGCCGCCGGCCAGGCGCTGCAGCTTGCGCCCGAGCGCCGCCGCCTCGGCGCCCCCGATGCCGGCGTCGATCTCGTCGAAGACCAGCGTGGGACGGCCGGCCGCCGCCGGCGATGCGGCGGCGGGCCCGGCCGCGAGCTGCAACGCCAGGTGGAGGCGCGACAGCTCGCCGCCCGAGGCGATGCGCGCCAGGGGCCTCGCCTCCTCTCCCGGGTTGGGAGCGAACAGCAGGGTGACCTGGTCGATGCCGCGCGGCCCGAAGTCGACCGCCTCGCCGTCGAGGACCAGCGCGCTGCCGGCGCGCCGCCGGCGTTCCAGGCGCACGGCGAGGCGCGCGCGGGCCAGGCCGAGGTCTTTGAGCTCGGCTTCGATGCGCGCGGCCAGCGCCTCGCCCCAGCCGCGGCGTGCCGCGGACAGCGCCAGCGCCGCCTCGCGATAGTCGTCGAGCGCCGCTTCCGCCTTGGCTCGCAGCTCGTCCTGGTTGCCGGCGTCGCCCTCGAGCTCGGCCAGCTCGGCGGCCATCTCGCCGCGGCGCGCCAGCACCAGCGCCAGGTCGCCGCCATGGCGGCGGCAGAGCCGCTCGAGCAGCGCCAGCCGCTCCTCGATGGCGTCGAGGCGCGCCGGGTCGGCGTCGAGCCCGTCGAGCCGGCGGCTGAGAGCGGTGGCGAGCTCGGTCAACCGGATGCGCGCCTCCTCGAGCTCGGCCGCCCAGGCGGCCGCCGGCGGCTCCCACTCGCCGATGCCGGCGAGCAGCGCCTGGCTGCGGGCCACGCGCTCGACGGCGGCCCCTTCCTCGTCGAGCAGCAGCGAGAAGGAGGTCCCCAGGGCGCGGGTGATCGTCTCGGCGTGCCGCAGCGCCTCCCGTTCGCGGCGCAGCTCCTCGTCTTCGCCGGCGCGCGGCCGTGCCGCGTCGATCTCGCCCGCCTGGAAGCGCAGCAGGTCGATGCGCTCGCCGCGCAGGCGCTCGTCGCCGCTCAGCCGTGCGAGCCGCTCGGCCAGGCGCGCGTGGCAGGCGTACGCCTCGGCGGCGCGGGTGACGAGCCGCCTGGCTTCCTCGCCGCCGCTGGCGTCCAGCCACTCACGCTGCAGGTCGCTGGCGAGCAGCTCCATCTCGTCGCGCTGGCCATGGATGCGCAGCAGGTAGGGGGCGAGGTCGGCGAGCAGCCGCAGGGTCGTGGGCTGATCGTTGACGAAGACCCGGTTGCGCCCGTTATGGGCGATCTCGCGCCGCACCAGCACCTCGGCGTGCTCCGCGCCGGGAAAACCGGCAGGGTCCACCGCGTCCTCCGCGATCCCGGCATCCTCGAGCACGCGCCGCCAGCCATCTCCTGCCGGGGCGAAGACCCCGGAGACGGTCAGCGCCTCGGCGCCGCCGCGAATCATGTCGGTGCTGGCCCGGGCGCCGGCGAGCAGGAACAACGAGTCGACGACGATCGACTTGCCGGCCCCGGTCTCGCCCGACAGCACGTTCAGCCCATCGCCGAAGGTCACCGACGCTTCGGCCAGCACAGCCAGGTTGCGGACGTGGAGCTCGAGGAGCACGTCTGGCGGAATCGAGAGTGGCGGCGCGAGGCGCCTCGGACGGCGCCCGACGCCAAGGGACGCCAATGGACGCCGATGGACGCGGTGGGCGCCTGCCGGCAGTTTACCAGAGAGTGACCGCGCGGGATTGCCGCAGGCGGTCGGGGCTAAGACGGTTTCGAGCTCTGCGGCTCGACGGGGCTCCGGGGCGGCCGTGGGGAGTGCAAGCCTGGCGCGTCGCCGAAGAAGCGCAGCACCTGGATGGCGTCGATCTGGGCCAGGCGGTGGAAGAGGCGCACGGCCATCTCCACCTCCGCGGACCAGACGGCGCAACGCTGGCGCGATGGATCGCGGGGATCCTCTTGCCCGAGCGCCGAGGCGACGTACGCGCTGTGGCTGCAGACCTGGTGCGCCCAGCAGGTCTGGCAAGGCAGGCCCGGCGCATCCGGCCCGGCAGGGCCCTCCAGCCGCATCCACATGGGCTCTGGGAGCAGCCGGGGATCGAGGCTCTCCACCCGGGCGAACGGCCGGCAGTCGACGCGCCCAGCCGCCTCGCCGCGGGGGCCTGCAAGCGTCGCGGCGGCCTCGTGGCGCCGCAGGCGCCGGACGATGCGGGTCAGCGGCTGGAACTCGACCGGCGAACCGCCGGCCTCGAGCTCGGTGCAGATCTCCTCGTAGATCGCATGCAGATCCTGGCGATACTCGCGGATCCGGGCCGCCGGCCAGGCGCCGCCGGGGCGGCAGTCAGCGCCGGAATCCTCGAGACGGATGGCGTCGAGGCTGGCGACGCCGATCGCCTTGGCCCAGCGCCACAGCTCGATGAGACGGGCGGGTCCGTCGAGGATGCACTGTACGGTCAGGAGCGGCGGCGACGCGGTCGCCGCCAGCGAGGCGCCGGACGGACGGATTGGCATCCGTTGCTCGAGCAGCAGCTTCACCGCCGGCTCGGCGAGCAGCCAGGGCCGGTCCTCCTGGCAAGTGCCGAGGCGCGCCAGCGGGTCGCACTCGCCGCAGCGCAAGCGCACCTGCACGGGATGCGCCGCCAGCCTGCGCGCGACCCCGGGCGTGACCTGCTCGGGATCGAGGGCAAGCTCGAAGGCAACCTCCTGCCCCGCCGCCGCCGCCCTGTGGCAAGCCTCCGCCACGACCCTCTCGAGCCAGCCGTCGGCCGGGAAGTTGCCCACCCAGTCGAGATGGAGCTTGATGCGCGGGCTGCCGCGGCCGCGCTTGAAGACCCTCTCTACGGCGTCGATCGCCGCTCCCGCCTCCGACTGGTCGATCCAGCCGTGAGTCTCTTCGCGGTCGTCTCCCGGCGCGGCCTCGGCGGCGTCGAGCCGCGCGCCGTCGGGTTCGCATCCGCTCCACCCCCAGCTGCCCTCTGAGGTCAGCAGGTCGGCGCTGGCCAGCCACCCGACGAGCTCCTCGTCGAGATTGCCGCTCTCGAGCGCCGGCGCGACATAGAGCCTGAGCTCGTCCGGCACTTCGATCACCGCGGCCCGCTCGACGTCGTACACCAGGCTGCAACCGCCGTCGCCGTCGATCAACGGGTGCAGGGTCCTGAGCCGCGAGGCGCCGGGCATGGCGAATCCGAATGGCTGCATGAATGCTCTCCTGAACGTGCCTGCTAAAATGCCCGAATGGCTATGATCCAATCCATCCGGGCCTCCGTGCTCCGCGCGTTGACGGCTACAAGAGTAGAGTTGCCGCCGAGGCGTTTTTGATGACAAAGGGCAGGTTACGATGCGGTTTTCGGCCGCGCGACATCGCGCTGGCGTCCGGCGCGCAGGGGCGTCTATATTAAGGAATAAAAACTGTACTGATCGCAGGAGTGCGCAATATACGGGCTATGGAGGCGGGCCCAGCCAGCGCGCCAGCCAGGAGAGCACCGTCTGGTGCCAGAGCAGGCTGTCGGCGGGCCTCAACACCCAGTGGTTCTCTTCCGGGAAGTTGAGCATCTCGCTGGGAATGCCGCGGCGCTGCAGCGCGGTGAAGGCCGCGAGTCCTTGAGTGATGGGGATGCGGTAGTCGAGGCTGCCGTGAACGATCAACGTCGGGGTGCGCCAGCGGTCGACGTAGCGGACCGGGTTCCACTTCTCGTAAAGCTCGGGGTTCTGCCAGTACGGCCCGCCCATCTCCCACTCCGGGAACCAGAGCTCTTCGGTCGCGTAATACATCATCCGCTGATCGAAAGTTCCATCATGGGTGACGAGGCAGCGGAAGCGGTCCGGCCAGTTGCCCGCGATCCAATTGGTCATGAAGCCGCCGTACGAGGCCCCCAGGGCGCACGCGCGATCGCCGTCGAGCCAGGGATGGCTCGCCACCGCCGCCGCCAGGCCGAGCTGCAAGTCCGCGAGCGGCTTGCCGCCCCAGTCCTTGCTGATCGAATCGGTGAACGCCTGGCCATAGCCGGTGGAGCCGTGGAAATCGATGGCGACCACGCCGTAGCCGGCGCCGGCGAAGACCTCGAGGTTCCAGCGGTAGTGAAAATGGTTGTCAAAGCTGCCCTGCGGACCGCCGTGGATGAGGAAAGCGATCGGATAGCGCTTGCCGGGCTGGAAGTCGGCGGGCTTGATCGTCCAGCCGTAGACGGTGTCGCCGCCGGCGCCGGTGAAGCGGAGCCGCTCGACCT
>Ga0209118_1000283_pt1 | contig 30919 bp, 23 predicted proteins | sample BlaSpr_A8_Ref_M1_FD_187988 | JGI IMG/M metagenome (GOLD analysis project Ga0209118, IMG submission 187988) | Forest soil microbial communities from Thunder Bay, Ontario, Canada - Black Spruce, Ontario site 2_A8_Ref_M1 (SPAdes) (version 2) | ecosystem: Environmental > Terrestrial > Soil > Boreal... | reverse complement strand
CCGGAGCAGCGGCTGGCGGCGGCGCGGCCGGTTGGGCAGCCGGTGGCGGCGCGGCCGGCGCGGGCTCCTGCTGCTGCGGGGCCGGTTGCGGCGGCGGCCCGGATTGCGGCGGCGGCGGCGCCGGCTGTGCGGGAGGCGGCTGTGGCTGCGGAGCTGGCTGCTCGGGCGCCGGTTGCTGCTGCGGCGGCGTCGCGGGCACCACGTGGGCCTGCTCCGGCTGCTGGCCGGCGGCCGGCTGCCAGGCGAACACGGTCATCAAAGCCAACGCCACGCCCAGGACCGGCAGGGTCCACGGGTGTCGCGGTCGGAGCTGGATCGGGAATTTCATGAGCTTCTCCGGAGGACACGCCGCGAGGGAAACACTCCCCCAGCGTTTCGTCCTCATCATAGTAACCGCAAGGCATTAACGGCTATGCCGCATTCCTGCGCGGGATTTCGTCGCTCGCCCGTGCGCGGCACCGGCATGGGGAACCGTGCGCGGAGGGCGCGACCGCACTACGTGGTGACGAGCACCAAGAGACGCCCTGTGCAAGTCCCGCGCCGCCTTCGGGGGACACCCCCCGGCCGGGCCCGCGCGAGAGGCACCCCCAGCCGCCGTTTGGGCGAGCGCGGGCTGGCTGGGGGTGCTCGGACTATGGTGGCTCGCCCAAACGGCGGCTGGGGGTGCCTCTCGCGCGGACCCTCCCTCTCCCCTCTCCGGCCACAAGTCTCTTCGGCCGCCCCTTTCCTAAGAAATGTACTGGCGAGTGGCCGATCAGTCTTGCCTGCTGAAAAGCCCGGATCTCTTCGACGGCGCCGTGCTCCACGACAGATTGTCGAAGAGACTCTTAGCCGGAGAGGGGGGAGGAGGGCCGCTGGCGGCGATGTCCTCCCGGCCGCCGTTGGGCGAGCCCCCATAGTCCGAGCACCCCCATCCAGCCCGCTCGCCCACCGGAGGCCGGGAGGACATCGCCGCCACCGGCCCGGCCGGGGGGTTGCCCCCGGAGGGGTGCTGTCATCGCCGGAGGACGGCCGTGTCAGGGGTTCAGGGCGACTACCGCGTGGCGCTGAGGGCCGGCTCGGGGGCGCCGGAGCCGAGCCGGCTGCGCAGGTGGCGCACGATCTTCGGGCCGTGCTCGCGCGAGTTCTCGATGAAGATGCGGTCGATGTTGCGGCCCGCCTGAATGGTGCCGGCGACGTAGAGCCCCGGCACGTTGGTCTCGCAGGTCTCGGGGTCGAAGCTCGGCACCAGTGTCTCCGGATCCACGTCGATGCCCGCACGGCGCTGGAAGTCGGCGTCGGGCACGTAGCCGATGAGCACGAACGCCGCTTGCGCCGGCAGCGACTCCTCGCCTTCCGGGGTCACGATCTCGACCGACTCGTGACCGAAGGCGCGCACCACCGAGCGGAAGCGGGCGCGGATCGAGCCCTCCGCGATCCGGTTCTCGACGTCCGGCTTGAGCCAGTATTTGACGCCGGACTTGAGCTGCTCGCCGCGGTGCACGAGGGTGACCCGCGCGCCGTTGCGCCAGAGGTCGACGGCGGCCTCGGCGGCAGTGTTGCCGGCACCGACGATCACCACGTCGCGATCGAAATAGGGATAGGGCTCGACGTAGCGGTGGTGCACCCAGGGCTGATCCTCTCCGGGCAGACCGAGCTGCTTCCAGCCGTCGAAATACCCGGTGGCGATCGCCACCGCCCGCGCCCTGCGCACCCGCGTGAGCCCGGTCGATCCGGCCGAGCGCACCACGAACTCGTCGCCGCGGCGCTCGATCCGCTGCACGTCCTCGTGCAGGGCGAGAGGGATGTCGTAGCGCTCGACCACCGAGCGGTAATAGACCAGCGCCTGGCGCCGGGTGGGCTTCGCCTCCGGGATCGCGAACGGCACGTCCGCGATCTCCAGCCGGTCGCGGGTGGTGAAGAACTCGAGGAAGGTCGGATAGGACTGAATGGCCGCGGTGACCGGCCCGCGATCGACCAGCAGCACCGAGAGGCCAGTGCGCCGGCACTCGGCGCCGATGGCGATACCGGTCGGGCCCGCCCCGACCACCAGGAGATCGAGCAACTCAGGATCGTTCAATGTACGGCTCCTGGAAGTCATGGAAGTGCGCCAGCGGTCCGGGTCCGGCGCCGAGCGGAGCCGCCGCCGCCATCGCCCGGCGCACGTACTCGATGGCGCCGCCGACGGCCGCCGCCAGCTCCTCACCGGTGGCAAGGCGGGCGGCGATCGCCGCGGATAGCGTACAGCCGGTGCCGTGGGTGGCGCGAGTCAGCAGGCGAGGCCCGGCGAATCGAACCACGCGTTCGCGAGCCGCCACGACGCCGCCGGGCGCCGCAGCTCTGGCCCCCGGAGCGGCCCCGCCGTCCCCGCGGATCAGCAGCAGATCGACCACCTCTCCGGCCGCCGATCCGTGGTCGTGGCCTCCCTTGGCGAGCACCGCCGGACCGTGCGCGGCCAGCCGGCGGGCCATGGCCAACCGCGCCTCCTCGCCGGGCCCTTCCGCAGCACCGGTCGAAGGCTGCCTGGACGAGGAGTCCAACGCCGACACCAAGCGCGCCAGCTCGGGGAGATTGGGGGTGATCAAGGTCGCCATCGGCAGCAGCTCCTCGACCAGGGCCGCGATCGCCTGCGACGCCGCGCCGTCGAGCAAGGGTGCGCCAGTCTCGGCGGCCATCACCGGATCGAGGACGATCGGGATCCGGCCCTCCCGCCGGCCGCCGTCGCCGCCGGCAGCTGTCGCCGCGGCGGGCGATCGACCCGGTGGCAGCTCCCCCACACCGTGGGCGCGCAGGCGCGCCGCCACCGCGCGCACCGTCTCGGCGCTCCACAGCATGCCGATCTTCACGGCGTCGGCGCCAAAGTCCTCCAGGACGGCGTCGATCTGCGCCGCCACCACCTCCGGCGGCACCGCGGCGACCGCCCGCACTTCGATGGTGTTCTGGGCGGTGACCGCGGTGACGGCGGAGAGCCCATGGACGCCGTGGGCGGCAAAGGTTTTGAGGTCCGCCTGGATGCCGGCGCCGCCACCGGAGTCGGAGCCGGCGATGGTCAGCACCCGCCGCGGCGAGCGCGACGCAGTCACCGGCACCGCCTCACGCTCACAGCGCCGCCGTGCTCGTCTGCGGCCGACGCGCCTCGAGAGCTTCCTGTCCGCGGCGCCAGCGCGTCCAGGCCAGCCCGGCGGCGGCCAGCAGGACCAGCACGCTGATCGCCTGCGCCAAGGTGAAGTCGCCGAAGAAGCGGTCGTCCTTGGCGCGCAGGAACTCGACCAGGAAACGCTCGAGAGCGAGCATGCAGAGCACCACCATGGCGAGGAACCCGGGCGCCCCCGCCAGGGAGGGGCGGCGCCGCATCAGCCAGAGGGCGAACCCCCAGATCAGCAGGCAGGTCGCCGTCTCGTAAAGCTGCGTGGGATGGACCCGCAGCAGCGCGTCGTCCGGCACGGCGGCGGGGATGTCGAGGTGGAAGACCTGCCGCAGGTCGCCGGCGGTGGTGCGGGGCAACCCCACCGGGAAGGCCACCGCCCACGGCAGATTGCTGGGGCGGCCGTAGTCGTCGCCCACCAGGAAGCAGCCGATGCGCCCGACCGCATAACCCAGGGCGAGCGCCGGCATCGCCGCGTCCATCAGCGGCCAGGCCGGCAGGCGCCGGCGCCGGATGACCAGCAGCACGGCCGCCGTGCCGAGCACGAAGCCGCCGTACCAGACCAGGCCGGAGCGGTCGAGCAGCACGTGCCAGTCCCGGTTGAGCAGGGCGTAGTAGACCTTGGCCCCGACGATGCCGCCAAGCCCCGCCGCGAACACCAGCGCGCTGGCGTCCTCCTCGTCGCCGACGTCGAGCCGGCGCATCCCCCAACGCAGCTGTACATAGCCGGCCAGGAAGGCGCAGACCAGCATCAACCCGAAGGGGCTGACCGAGAAACTGCCGATGTGAAAAAGCTCCTGGATCATGGCTGGCGGCACGGCCCCTAGCCGAAGGCGGCAATGGTAGCACGCGCCTACGGGGGCAACCCCCCGGCCGGGCCGGTGGCGGCGATGTCCTCCCGGCCGCCGGTGGGCGAGGGTGCTGGTCGGGGGTCCCGAGGACTGCGGGGCTCGCCCAACGGCGGCCGGGAGGACATCGCCGCCACCGGCCCTCCTCCCCCCTCTCCGGCTGTAGGTCTCTTCGACGATCGGTGGTGGAAGGCGGCGCCGCGAAGCGATCCGCACTTTTGAGCAGACAAGACTCGGCCACTCGGCAGTGCATTTCTGAGGAAAAGGGCCGCCGGAGAGACTTGTGGCCGGTCTTAGGAAAGGACCGCCGGAGAGACTTGTGGCCGGAGAGGGGAGAGGTGAGGGCCGCGCGGGAGGATGCCTCCGGCCGCCGTTTGGGCGAGCCCCGCAGTCCTCGGGACCCCCAACCAACACCCTCGCCCAAACGGAGGCCGGAGGCATCCTCCCGCACGGCCCGTCCGGGGGGTGTCCCCCGGAGGCGTCCCCGGAGGCATGTACAATCCCGCCGATGATCACCGAGGCGACCCGCGAGCGGTTCGCCGCGCTGGGGGAACTGGTCGCGGGCCTGGGGCGCGGGGGCGGGCGCTGGTTGGTGCTGACCCACGACAATCCGGATCCCGACGCGCTGGCCGCCGCCACGCTGCTGTCCCTGGTGCTGCGCCGCGCGTTCAAGCAGCGCGTCACCGCTGCCTACGGCGGCATCGTCGGGCGGGCCGAGAACCGCGAGATGGTGCGCAGCCTGCACCTCAAGCTCAGCCACGTCCGCCACCTGAGCTTCAAGCGCTACCAGCGCTTCGCCCTGGTGGACACCCAGCCGCGCACCGGCAACAACCAGCTGCCGCCCGACGTCCAGCCGGACCTGGTGATCGATCACCATCCGGTGCGCAAGACCACCCTCTCGGCGCCTTTCCTGGACATCCGCCCCACCTACGGCGCCACCGCCACGGTGCTCGGCGAATACATGCTGGCGGCGGGCATCCGGCCCACGCACGCGACGGCGACGGCACTGATCTACGCCATCCGCTCCGAGACCCAGGATTTCTCGCGTGAGTTCACCGGCCCCGACAAGGCGATCTACGACCTCTTCTTCCCGCTCGCCAACCACGTCCTGCTGGCGCGCATCCAGAACCCGCGCCTGCCGCTGAGCTATTTCGGCGACCTGCACGAGGCGCTCGAGCGGCTCGAGTCGGTGGACTCGCTGATTCTGTCCCACCTCGACGAGGTCGGGCAGCCCGACATCGTGCCGGAGCTCGCCGACCTGCTCTTGCGCATGGAAGGCAAGACCTGGTCGCTGTGCACCGGCTACTATCGCGATCGGCTCTACCTGTCGATCCGCACCACCAACCCGCGCGCCGACGCTGGGGGGTTGATGCGCCGGCTCATCGGCCGCCGCGGCAAGGGCGGCGGCCACGGCCGCACCGCCGGCGGCTGGATCGACGCCGCCCGCCTGGCCACCGGCGGCGAGCGCGCCCGCCTGCAGACCGCGATCGCCGCGAAGCTCGCGGTCGAGCTGCGCAAGAAGCCGGACAAGATGACCCGCCTCGCTCTGCGGCCGGCCGAGAAGGAACTGCCGGCGGCGGTGGCGGAGCCGGCGCCGCCACCAACGCCGGCGAGCGCGGGGGCGGAGCCCTCGCCGGCTCCGGCTGCCGCTGAAGTGCCGGCGGCCTCGACCGGCGGCGCCAACGCAGCGGCCACGGCCAATGACGAAAAGCCGGCTGCCTCGGCGCCGCGGCCGGCCACCGCACTTCGCCAAGCGGGCTGAGACACCAGCGGGCCGGCGGCCCGCACTTCGGCAAGCCGGCTGAGACTTCAACAGGCCGGGCCAACGCCGCTGGTGCCGGCGGACCCCGCCGGCTCTCGCGGTCCGTGCGCTGGCGTCTTGGCCGGTTCGTCCACCAGGGGCTCGAAGCGGCGCGCGGCAGCCCATGCGACAATCATGTGACAGATAACGCTACTCTTCGCTAAAGCGTCTACAAGATTATTTTTTAATGCACGTATATCTATGGACGGGGCATCACGCCCGAGTTCCACAACCGGATGGAGGTTTCAGCATGTCCAGTAGAAGAATCGTGTATCTCGCCTTCGCCCTCGTCTTGATCTTCGGCGCCGCCGCGGCGCAAGCCCAGTGCGGGAGCACCCTCTCCTGCACGAGCTCTCCCGCCTACACGGTCACCAGCTCCGGATCGGGAGACGCCTTCTGGGGGAAGAGCACCTACAGCGGGACCTCGATCACCGCCGGCGTCCTCGGCTCAGAGAGCAACTCCGCCGCCGGTTCGTCGGGCGTGCTCGGCGAGGATGGGGGGCCCTGCCAGCCCAACAATACCGGCGTACCCCAGGCCGGGGTAATTGGCGAGAGCGACGCCAATACCGGCGTCGTCGGCTACACGGACTACGGCGCCGCCGGCGTCGCGGGCTACAACATGGAGTCCGTCTACTGCCCGGCAACGTCCGGCGTGTCCGGCTTTCTCGGCTACAAGAGCGGCAGCAACTACTACGGCGTCTACTCGGTCGGCAACACCGGCGCCACCGGCACCAAGAACTTCATCGAGCCGCACCCGACCGACGCCACGAAAGAGATCCGCTACGTATCCCTGGAAGGCCCCGAGGCGGGCACCTACTTCCGCGGCACCGCCCGCACGGTGAAGGGCTTCGCCACCATCGAGGTGCCGGAGAGCTTCCGCATGGTCAGCGCCGAGGAGGGCCTCACCGCGGTGGTCACGGCGACCGGCCAGCTGGCGCAGATCGCCGTCATCTCGAAGTCGCTCGACAAGATCGTCGTGCAGTCCTCGCACGACGTCGCCTTCGACTACGTCGTCAACGGCGTGCGCAGAGCCTTCCAGAACTGGGAGGCGGTGAGCAGCAACGAGGACTTCATTCCCAACGGCCCGCACGACAACCGGTTCTTCAGCTACCCCGCCGAGAGCCAGCGGCGCCTGGTGGCGACCGGCATCTACAATGCCGACGGCAAGGTCAACCTCGACAAGGCGCGAGAGATGGGTTGGGACGCCGTGTGGATCAAGCAGGGCAAGCTCGCGGCCAAGGCCACGACCACCGGTCCCTCGGTGACGGAATTCCTCCGCTTCGCCTCCCTCCAGCGGTAACCCGGGGGCAGGCATCCCGGCAAGTGTCCCTCCCGGCCCGGCGTCGCGAGCCCGTCTCGCGGCACCGGGCCGGGGTCATCTCCGCCCCGCGGGCCGGCTATTCCCACTCGATGGTGGCGGGGGGCTTGCTGGTGACGTCGTAGACGACGCGGTTGACGCCCTTGACCTCGTTGACGATGCGGTTGGCGACGCGCCCGAGCAGCTCGTAGGGCAGCGGGCTCCAGTCGGCGGTCATGAAGTCCTGAGTATCGACGGAGCGCAGCGCGACGACGCCCTCGTAGGTGCGGAAATCGCCCATCACGCCGACGCTCTTGACCGGCAGCAGCACGGCGAAGGCCTGGCTGACCTTGGCGTACCAGCCGCTCTCGCGCAGCTCGTGGAGGAAGATGGCGTCGGCCTCCTGCAGCAGCGCGACGCGCTCGGCGGTCACCTCGCCCAGGATGCGCACCGCCAGGCCTGGCCCCGGGAAGGGGTGGCGGCCGATCAGCTCCTCGGGCAGCCCCAGCTCGCGGCCGAGCTGGCGCACCTCGTCCTTGAACAGGAAGCGCAGCGGCTCGACCAGCTCGAACCCGAGCTCGGCAGGCAGACCACCGACGTTGTGATGCGTCTTGATCAACGCCGAGGGACCCTTGACCGAGACCGACTCGATCACGTCCGGGTAGAGCGTGCCCTGGGCGAGGAAACGCGCGTCGCGGAGCTTGGCGGCCTCGCCGCGGAACACCTCGATGAAGACGCGGCCGATGGCCTTGCGCTTCTGCTCCGGGTCCTCGATGCCGGCGAGCGCCGCGAGAAAGCGCTCGCGCGCGTCCACCGCCCGCACCGCCACTCCCAGGCCCTGCTCGAGCGCGCGCACCACCTGCACGGCCTCGTCCTGGCGCAGCACCCCGTTGTCGACGAAGATGGCCGTCGCCCGCTCGCCGACGGCGCGATCGAGGAGCACCGCCATCACCGACGAGTCGACGCCGCCGGAGAGCGCGCAGATCACCCGCCCGTCGCCCACCTGCTCGCGGACCCGGGCGACCGCCTCCTCGAGGAACGACGAGATGCGCCAGTCGCCGCGCGCGCCGCAAGCCTCGAACAGGAAGCTGCGCAGCATGTCGCCGCCGGAGACGGTGTGCGAGACCTCGGGGTGGAACTGGACGGCGAAGATCCCGCGCCCGCGGTCCTCGAAGGCGACGATGGGGACGCTGTCGGTGCTCGCCGTGGCGCGGAACCCGGGAGGCAGCTGGCGCACCTGGTCGCCGTGGTTCATCCACACCGTCTCGGTGCCGGCGAGCCCCGAGAAGAGGCCCCCCGGCTCGTCCGGCGAGGCCAGCGAGACTTCCGCCCGCCCGTATTCGCGCCGGCGGTCAGCGCGCTCGACCGCGCCGCCCAGGACGTGGGCGATCACCTGCATGCCATAGCAGATCCCGAGCACCGGGATGCCCAGCTCGAACAGCTCCGCCGGAGCGCTGGGGGCGCCGGGGTCGAGGACGCATTGCGGGCCGCCGGAGAGAACCAGCCCGATCGGCCGCCGGCGGCGGATCTCGTCGAGCGGCATGTCGAACGGCTGGATCTCGCAGTAGACCCGGTTCTCGCGCACCCGGCGGGCGATCAGCTGGGTGTACTGGCCGCCGAAGTCGAGGATCAGCAAGGTCTGGTGGCCGGCGCCGCCGAGGGCCGGGTTGACGGTATCGGGCGCCACTGCGGTGTCGGCTTGTGTCATTGGTAGATCCTCACACCTTTCCACGCTGAGAACGCTGGAAACGCGCAGCGTGCAGACTCCGCCTCACCACCTTGAGACCGGCCTGCGTCACGACGCACCATGGCCAGCATTGTAACCGGGACCCGCGGCCACACGAGGTGCTTCGGTGAGGCAACAGGCCGCTTGAGACACTAGTCTCCGAAGAAATCCACAGCCGGAGGGGAAGGAGAAGGGCCGGGAGGGTTCCCCGAAGGCTACCGCTCGTCCTCCGCCTTGAGGCCGCGGGTCATCAGCTCGTCGACCGCTCGCCGCGGGTCCTTGCCCTGGTAGATCACCGCCACCATCTGCTCGGTGATCGGCATCTCGACGCCGTGGCGGGCGGCAAGGCGGGCGATCGACGCCGAGTTGCGGATGCCTTCGGCGACCATCTGCGTCTCGCCGGTGATCTCGGCGAGCTTCTTGCCGGCCGCCAGCTCGATGCCGGCGCGGCGGTTGCGCGACAGGGCGCCGGTGCAGGTGAGCACCAGGTCGCCCAGGCCGGCAAGGCCGGCGAAGGTGCGCGGCTGGCCGCCGCAGGCCACCCCCAGGCGGGTGATCTCGTGCAGGCCGCGCGTGATGAGGGCGGCGAGGGTGTTGTGGCCGAGGCCGAGACCGCTGACCGTCCCGGCGGCGATGGCGATGACGTTCTTGGTCGCGCCGCCCATCTCCACCCCGATCACGTCGGCCGAGGAGTAGAGCCGCATGGTCGGCGTCGACAGCGCCTCACGGATCTCGGTCGCCAGGGCGGCATCCTCGGAAGCGATCACCACCGCCGAGGGGACGTTGCGAGCCAGCTCGGGGGCGAAGCTCGGCCCGGCCAGGGCCGCGAAGCGCAGCGGCCGTCCGGTCCCGGCCGTCTCCTCGGCGGCCACCTGGCTCATCCGCGCCAGGCTGTCGCTCTCGATCCCCTTGGTGGCCGACACCAGGACCAGCGGGTCTCCGGCGGCGGCGATCGGCGGCGTGGCAAGGAACTGCCGCAGCACCGCCCGGAAGCCGTGCGAGGGCACCACCAGCAGCACGACGTCGCTGCCTGCCAGGTCCGCCATCTCAGCGGTGGGCTCGACCAGGCGCGGGATCTCGACCCCTTGGAGATAGTCGCGGTTCTCGCGCTCGGCGGCCATGCGGCGCGCGAGCTCCGGGTGGCGCGCCCAGAGGCTGACCGCGTGACCGCCGGCACCCGCCAGATGGACGGCGAGGGCGGTGCCCCAGGAACCGGCCCCGAGGACGCCGATGCGCGTCACCGGCCGCGGTCCCCGTCCGGCGGCAGCGCAGCCTCCCGCCGGCGCTCGCCGAGTCGCGGCTCGACCCCGCGGCGCAGCCGATCGAGGTTGGCGTGGTGCCTGACCAGGATGAGCGCGGCGATCACGAAAGACGCCGCCACCGGCCCGGCGCCGGGCGGCCGCAGCCACCCCAGCCCGGCGCCCGCCAGCAGCAGCAGCGGGAAGGCCGTAGCGGCGGTGATCGAACCTAGCGAGATCGTGCGCTTCCAGGCGACCACCAGGACGAACAGGGCCATGGCGGCGGCCAGCACGCTCGGCTCGAGAGCGCCCAGCGCGCCGCTGGCGGTGGCGACCCCCTTGCCGCCGCGGAAGCCCAGGAAGACCGGGAAGACGTGACCGACCACGACAGCTGCCGCCGCTCCCCCCACCACCGCCGAGGATGCTCCCAGCTCGCGGGCGGCGGCCACGGCGGCGATCCCCTTGCCGCAGTCGAGCAGCAGGGCGGCGACTCCGGCCGCCTTGCCGGCGGCGCGCATGACATTGGTGGCGCCGGCGTTGCCGCTGCCGACGGTGCGCACGTCGCGGCCCTTGGCGAGCTTGACGATCAGGTAGCTGAAAGGTATCGAGCCCAACAGGTAGGCGCCGGCGACGATCGCCAGGCCGGGCCAGCCGTTCACGCCGACTGCTCCTCGCCGGCACCGGCTTCCTCGCCGGCACGCCTCTCATCGCCGGCACGCGCCTCGTCGCCGGCTCCGGTTTCCTCGCCGGACCCGGCAGCCAGCGGCAGCTCCGCGAGGTTGCGATAGCGGGGGCCTTGCGGCGACAGCCGGCTCTCGACCAGGACCCCCCGGGTGGCGAGGAAAGGCGGCCCGATCTCGCCGGCGAAGCCGGCGGCCCACTTCTCCACCGCGCCCCGCGGCCAGGGCGATGGGCAGCGCGCCAGGGTGACGTGCGGCCGGTACGGGCGCTCGTCGATCGCCGCGGCCGCCAGCTCGTCTAAGGGCTCGAGCGCCGCCTGCGCCACCGCCGCCTGCAGCGGCCCCAGCTCCGGCGGCGCCGTCACGCCGATCCAGGCGACCCGCGCCGGACGACCCGGCGGGAAGGTGCCGCCGCCGGCTAAGCGCAGCGGCAGCGCCGGATGAGCGGCGAAAGCATGCTCCAGCCGGCCGGCGAGCGCCGCCACCCGCTCGGGAGCCAACTCCCCCAGGAAGAGCAGGGTCAGATGCAGGACGTCGGGGTCGACCCAGCGCGCCCGCGGCAGGCGCTCGCGCAGGCCGGCCATTCGCCGCCGCACCTCCCGCCGCACCGGCTCGGGAATTTCGAAGGCGACGAACAGCCTCATGACGCGTGGCGCTGCCGGTCGGCGGCAGCGGCCTCGGGAAGAGCGGCGGCGGCGGCCGAGGCGGCGGCCACCAGCCGGCGGCGCAGCATGTCGAGCGCGATCTGGCTGGCCTGCCAGCGGATGCGCTCGCGGCCGCCGGGCAGCCGCAGCCGGCGGTGATCGACCTCGACCGCTTCGACCCCTTCGACCCCCTCGGCCGCCTCGCCTGCCGGCACGCCCGGCGTCCGCGGCGGCCCGGCGATCGCGAGGTGGACCGTGCCGACGGGCTTCGCCTCGCTGCCGCCTCCCGGCCCGGCGATGCCGGTGATGGCGGCACCGTAGTCGCTGCCGAGCCGGGCGCGCACCCCTTCGGCCATGGCCCGCGCGACCTCTTCGGAGACCGCGCCGTGCGCCGCGAGCAGGGCCGGCGGCACGCCCAGCATCGCGGTCTTCAGCCGGTCGTCGTAGGTGATGGCGCCGCCCAGGAAATAGTCGCTGCTTCCCGCCACGCCCGTCAGGCGCTCCCCCAGCAGCCCGCCGGTGCAGGATTCCGCCACCGTCAAGGTGGCGCCGGCGGCGCGCAGCAGGCCGCCGACCACGCTCTCGAGCGTGTCCTCCTCGCGCCGGGAGTAGACCGCGTCGCCGACCAGCGCCGCCAGGCGCGCGGTCATCGCCTGCAGGCGCGCCTGCCGCTCGGCCGGCGGACCGGTTGCCGTGGCCAGCAGCCGCACGTCGGCCGGCCGCGCCAGAATGGTGATCGACTCGCGGCCGAACTCGTCGTAGGCGGGAGCGATGCGCTCCTCGACCATCGACTCGGGAAGGCCCGCCACCTTGAGCACCGCCGTCTCGCGGCTGAGGCCGCCGGAGCGCGGAGCCAGCCAGGGTACGAGGTGGTCCTCGACCATGCCGTCAAGCTCGCTCGGCACACCGGGAAACAAGAAGATCGTCGCCGCTCCGGCCAGCAGGCGCATCCCGGGGGCGCTGCCGCGCGCATTGGCAAGCACTTCGGCACCGGCGATGACCAGCGCTTGCCGGCGGTTCACCGCGGGCATCTTCCAGCCGAGCGCCTGGAAGCGCCGCTCGATGCCGGCAAGAACCTCGGGATCGAGCGCCAGCGAGCGGCCCAGCGCCGCCGCCACCGCTTCGCGCGTCACGTCGTCGGCGGTGGGCCCGAGGCCGCCCGTGACCAGCATCAGTTCGACCCGCGGCAGGGTGTCGCGGAGCTCGGCGGCGATCTCCTCCTCGACGTCGCCGATCACCGACTTGCGCCGCAGGTCGACGCCGTGGCGCAGCAGCGTCTCGGTCAGCCGCAGGGAGTTGGTGTCGAGGCGCTCGGTCCCCAGCAGCTCGGAGCCGACAGCCAGGATCGCGGCCCGCATAAGGGGGCGATGATAGCGCACGCCGCGACCCGCCTCCCGCCCGGGTAGCCGCTGGTGCCGGGTGCCATCCCCCCTTGGCAGCCGGGACGATTCTTGCTACCATCGCCGCGCTTTAGCTTTTCGGCCGCCTGTCAACTAACGAGTGACGTCAGGTTTTCGCGGGAGGGCCTAATGCGAGGTCTTGCGCTGCGATCGATCCCTGTCCTTGCCGCTCTGTGCGTCTCGTGGCTTTTTCCCTCCGAGCTTCACGCCTGTGGCGTCGAGCGTTGGTCGGTGAAGACCGGAACCGACGCGGATGCCGGCCTGATCAACGTCTCTTCCACCTCGCCGAACACGATCGCCACGATGCGGAGCTGGACGGCTCCCAGCCCGATCCCTCCCAACAACCGCGTCGCGCCGTACGAGACGACGGTCTGGGTGCTCAACGCCACGCTGACCCAGTACAAGGCGGAGACGGATCAGGACTACCACCTCATCCTCTCCGACGCCTCCGGCAACACCATGATCGCCGAGATCCCGGACCCGGCGTGCGTCGGCCCCGGAAGCCCGCTCGCCAGCGGCATCTCGAATGCGCGCGCCCAGTTCGACGCTCAATACACCGCCACCAGCAGCTTCCAGACCGCCAACGTGCCGGTGCGGATCACCGGCGTCGGCATGTTCGACTTCCTGCACGGTCAGACCGGCGTGGCGCCGAACGGGATCGAGCTCCATGCGGTCATCGACGTCGTGTTCAATCCCACCGCCAATCCCGACTTCACGCTCTCGGCCTCGCCGGGCGCGTTGACGGTCGCCCAGGGAAGCTCGGGCAACGTCACCGTGACGACCGCGGTCTCGGGCGGCTTCAACGCGGCCATCGCCCTCTCGGCGACCGTGCCCACCGGCGCCTCGGCGAGCTTCAACCCGGCCTCCATCGGCGCCCCGGGAGCCGGCTCCTCGACCGTCACTCTCGCTGCCGGCACGGCCGCCGCGGGCACCTATACGGTGACGGTGACTGGGACGGGCGGCGGTAAGACGCACTCCGCCCCCGTCACCCTGACGGTGACTTCGGGCGGCGGCGGCGGCGGGCTGGTGAACGGTGGGTTCGAGAGCGGAAATCTCACCGGCTGGAGCTCGGCCGGAAGCGCTACCGTCACGGCCGGCGCCGCTCACAGCGGCAGCTGGGGGGCGCAGGTGGGCTCGACGAGCCCCAGCACCGACAGCTCGATCGCGCAGACCTTCACCATGCCGGCCAGCAGCCCGACGCTCGCCTTCTGGTACAACAACCACTGTCCGGATACGTTGACCTACGACTGGGCGACCGCCACCCTCAAGGACAACGTCTCGGGAACCACGACGACGCTCCTGGCGCCGACCTGCGCAGCGTCCGCCGCCTGGACGCAGGTCACCTACAACGCGGCGTCGAATGCCGGGCACAGCGTCACCCTCACGCTGTCGAACCACGACGACAACTACTCCGGCGATCCGACCTACACCTGGTACGACGACGTGGCCGTGAACGGCGGCACGCCGGATACGACGCCGCCGACCACTTCGATCACCGCACCGGCCAACGGCGCGACCGTGTCAGGGACGATCAGCGTCACCGCTGCCGCCTCCGACAACGTGGGAGTGGTGAAAGTCGAGCTCTATGTCGATGCGGCCCTCAAATCGACCTCGACCAGCTCGCCTTACTCCTTCTCGTGGAACACCACGACGGTGGCCAACGGCGCGCACTCGCTCGTCTCCAAGGCCTACGACGCGGCGGGCAACGTGGGCACCTCGGCGACGGTGACGGTGACGGTGTCCAACACGACCGGGACGCAGCAGCTGCTCGGGAATCCCGGATTCGAGAACGGCAGCAACACCGCTCCCTGGACGGCGACCTCCGGGGTGATCGACAACTCGAGCAGTGAACCCGCGCACAGCGGCTCGTGGAAGGCCTGGCTCGACGGCTACGGCACCACCCACACCGACACTCTGCAGCAGACCGTCGCCGTGCCCGCCGGCATCACCACGGCCACGCTCAGCTTCTGGCTCCATATCGATACCGCGGAGACCACCACGACCACCGCCTACGACACGCTCACGGTGCAGATCCGGAACTCTGGCGGCACCGTGCTGGCGACGCTGGCCACCTACTCGAACCTCGATCACAACACCGGCTACGCCCAACGGAGCTTCGACGTCTCGGCGTACCGCGGCCAGACGATCCAGGTCTACCTGGTGGGCAGCGAGGACAGCAGCGCGCAGACCTCTTTCGTGCTCGACGATTTCGCGCTCAACGTGCACTAGCCGCGAAGCGGGGAGAAGCCATGAACAGGCAACGCACCGTGCTGGTTTTCGTGACGCTGGTTCCGCTGGCCCTGGCAACGGTCGCGCGCGCCGCCGGGCCGATCGATGAGCCACAGCGGCCGGTGCCGGCGGTCCTCGAGGCCGCGCCAGCCGGCACCGTGGCGTTCGACGACGACGGCGGACGGGTGCAGATCGTGCCGAGTTTCGCGCCGGCGGCCGGGGGTGCGCTCTCGTACCATGGAGGGCCGGTCGTGACCGGCGGCGACGTCGCGGCGGTCTTCTTCGGCAGCGCCTGGCGTGAGGCGGCGAACCGCAACCGGGAAGCGGGGCTCGCCGAGGCGCTGGTCAGCCGCGGCGCCGCGAACCCGCTGCGCGACCCGCGCTTCGGGCTCGACGACCGCGAGCTGGTGGTGCGTGCACAGGAGGATCTGCTCGACCCCCTGGACACCCATCTGGTCTCGGATCTCGAGGTCCAGCGGCGCCTCAACCGCCTGGTGAGCGGCGCGACGAGCGCCAGCGAGGCGCCCGCGGTGTTCGTGGTCTTCCTGGCACCGGGCCTCCGGTCGACGCTCGGCGGCCATTTGATCTCCGGACGCGATTTCGCGGCGTATCACAACCACCTCCACGCCGCCGCGGGGGTGGTGGTGTATGTCGTCGTTCCCTATGAACCGGATGTCTCACGCTGGCAGTCGGCCGCCCGCCTGGGCCTCCTCGAGGCGCTGATCAATCCCGAGGGGACGGGCTGGTATTGAGGCGGACGCTGCCGTCGCTGCCTCGGTCGTCCGAGCGCCGGCGGCAGCCGGCGACGCACTGAGAACGCACTCGGCGGCCGATCCGAAGTTTGACTCGCCCTCCCGGCGGCCATAGGATTCCCCGCCTATGTCGAGAGTCCCGCGCTGCCGAGGTCCGCTCCTGAGACGGGCTCGTCTGAACGCCGCCGCCCCGCTGGCGGGGACGGCGCGGCTGGCGAGGCTGCTGCGGCTGGCAGCAGCCGCCGGCCTCGTGCTGCTGGCTCCGATCGGCGCGGCGGCCGCGCCGGCCGGGGCGGCCGCCTCCGCGCTTGCCTTGCGTCTGAGCGCCACCGCGGGCGGCGCGCGCCTCGAGCTTCCGACCGGCGAGGTGGTATCGCTGGCGCTGCCTTCCGGCGTCAGGCTGGACGCGGCAGCGCTCCTCGCCGGCGGCTGGATCGCCGCCGGCACCTTGCCGAGCGCCGGCGGCGACGGACGCGATCTGCTGCTGCTGGCGGGTGGCGGGACCGGCACGGCCGGCGGCCAGACCCGCGGCCCGCACGCCGCCGGCGCGGCCGCCTCGCAGACCGGCAGGCTCGCGCCGCCGGCAGAGCGCATCGGCAAGCTCGTGGCCGAGCCGCTGCCGCTGGTCGAAAACGGCCGGCTGGCCGGGCTGGCCTGGCTGGAAGGCGACGACCCGCGCGCGCTCGGCGTGCGCTACGCGGCCTGGGACGGCGCCGGCTGGTCCGCCCCCGGGACCATCTCCGCGCCGGGGCAGGGCAGTCAGCTGGCGCTCGCCGCCAGCCGCCTCTCGGACGGTTCCTGGCTGCTCGCCTGGAGCGCCTTCGACGGCCACGACGACGAGATCGTCTGGAGCACCGGCCGGAACGGGACCTGGACGGCCCCTCGCCGGCTCACCGCCAACCGGGTGCCCGACATCACGCCGGCCCTGGCGGCCGCCGGCCGCGGCGCCGTCATCGCCTGGAGCCAGCTCGCCGGCGACGGCTATCGCCTGCTGGTGGCGAGCTTCCGGGACGGCCGCTGGAGCGAGCCAGTGGCGGCGGCCCCGGGCGGCTCGTTGTACCCCACCTTCGAAGTCTCACCCGCCACCAACCGCCTCCGCCTCCTCTACCGCACCGCGCAGCCGCGCGGCTGGGCAGCGCTCGAGCTGGACGCCGCCGGCCGGCCGCGGCGGGTGGCTACGGCCGCGGATCCGCCCCAGCGGGAGGTGGCCGGCGGCGCCGGCGCAACCGCGCTGGATCGGCCGGCGCTCGCCGGCGATGGCGATCGGGTGACCTTCTCCTGGCCTGCCGGCGGCGTCCAGCGCGCCTCCTCGTGGCAGCCCTGGCAGCCGCCGGCAACCGCTCCGGCCATCGTGGAACCCCCCGGCGAGTCGCGCGGGCTGCAGGGGCGCGGCTTGGCGCCAGGCAAGGAGGCCTACGCCGCTTCCGCCCTGACCTATGTCGCGTTCGGCGACAGCATCACCTCCGGCTTTGGCGACCCCGCGGGCATCGGCTATCCCGGACGCCTGCAGACCCTGCTGACCGCGGACTTGAGCGCGCCGGTCACGGTGATCAATGACGGCTTGTTCGGCGAGACCACCAGCGCGGGATTGTCGCGCATCGGCAGCGTGCTGCAGCCGGGCGTGACCGCGGTGTTGTTGATGGAAGGCACCAACGACATCGGCGCCAAGGTGTCGGTCGACACCATCGTCCAGAACCTCGACATGATGGCCAGCATGGCTGAGGCGGCAGGCATCGCGGCGGTCCATGCGACGGTGATCCCGCGCCTGCCCAGCGCCGACACCGATCCCACCAACCTGATCTCCGGAGCCCTCGCTGGAGCCATCCGCGAGCTCGCCTGGCAGAAGAACCGCAAGCTGGCGGACCCGTTCGAGGTGTTCTTCTATCTCACGCCCGATGTCTTCAACCAGGATTATCAGGGCGGCACCGACAAGCTCCACCCGAATGCCGCCGGCTACCAGCTGCTCGCCCAGACGTTCGCCGACGAGTTGACCGGCAACGACCGCGTGCCACCGGTCACTGGCACGGTGAGCCCTGCCAATGGCCAGCTGAACGTCCCGGCGAGCACGGCGATTCAGCTCGATCTTTTCGATTTCGGCGCCGGCATCGACGTCGCCAAGACCCACCTGCTGATCGACGGAAAGCCGATCGCCATGACGCCGGCGGGCGACCGGCACAAGCTCGAGTTCCTCTATCAGCCGGCCGCGCCGCTCGCCGGCGTGGTCAGGATCGGCCTCGAGACCCAGGACCTGGCCACGCCGCCCAACACGTTCAGCGGCACGGTCGCGACGTTCGAAGTGGTGGGCACCTTCTTCCTGCCCGGCGACCTCAACCACGACGGCATCGTCGACGGGATGGACCTGCTCCTCTTCGCCCCCTGCTTCGGCGCCCATCGCTACGACCCCAATTTCCTGCTCTCCTGCGACCTGAACGGCGACGGCATCGTCGACGGCAGGGACCTCGCCATCCTGGCGTTCAACTTCGGCAAACGGTCGTTCTGACTCGCCTTCGGGGGATACCCCCCGGCCCTCACCTCTCCCCTCTCCGGCCACCGGGCTCTTCGCCGGGCCGTTCTCCAGGGGCGGACCGCCCCCAGCGGCCGGCATGTGGGCGCGGTGCGGACCCTCTCTTCCCCTCCGGCCACCTGGCTCTTCGGCTGCCGTTACTTAGACTTAGACAGGCTCCTGGCGCGCAACCGCCGAACCCGGGGAGGGAACTGGCAGGGCCGGAGAGCAAACCCGTGAGGACCGATGCCGGTGGCCCGCCTGCCGGCGGACTTTGCGAGGCTAGGACGGCGGGAGGCCGCCGAGGCCGGCGACCTGGCCGGCGCCGGCGGCCGCGGCCCGCGAGGGATCGAGGGCGACGAGCTTCTGCTGGGCGGTCTGGCGATACGGCGACTGCGGGAACTCGTCGACCAGCCGCTGGTAGGTCTGGACTGCTTCCTGGTCGCGATTGAGCTGCTCGAGAGTGATCGCCAGCTGGTAGAGGGCCACGTCCTGGGGCAGCGGCGCATCCGACTGGTCGAGCATCTCCCGCAGCTGCTGCGCCACCTGCTGTCCCTTCCCCTGGACGCGGTCGAGCTCCAGCAGATCGATGCGCGCCTGGACGGCCAGCACGTGGTCGCCGTGCTTCTTGACGAAATCGTTCCACAGCTGGCGGGCGGCCGCCACCTTGCCGCTCGTGGCGTCGATCTCCGCCAGGTACAGCGAGGCCACGTCCGCGGCGTCGGTCCAGCGGTAGTCCGCGCGCACCCGCTCGAGCAGCTGGCGGGCGCGTGCCTGGCGGGCCGCCTCGCTGGCGAAGCTCGGCTGGGCGGCATCGTTCGGCTTGGCGCCGGCCGGATCGATCGGCGCGCCGTACACCTTCACCGCCGCCGCCAGCGCCTGGTTGGCGAGATCCGAGCGGTGGGCGATGTACAAGTAGGTCAAGATCCCGATCAGCACCGCCACCAGCACGGCCCCGATCGTCATCATCAGCTCCCGCGTGTGGCTCTCCGCGAAGTCGACGCCGCGCCCCACCGCCGAGGCGAACTCGTCGCGCTTGATGTCCTTACGGGTAAGACGTTGACTCATTACCGGCTCCCATCGGTTTCCTGCTCCAGGACAACCCCGCTCAAAGACCGGCAAGGCTATCACACCGCGGCCCGCCACGGCCCGCACGCCGGGGCCCGCACGCCACGGCCGGCAGGCGACGGCCCGCAGGCCACGGCCCGCGCGCGAGGCCCCCGGCCGGACCCCGCCCGGTAGTGGCACCTCCCTCGGCGCATGCAGGCGCTGCGTCGCGCCCAGGCGAGGGGTACTATCGTGGCGCCATGCCAGCCCGCCGTTCGAGCTGCCCGCGCCGGCGCCGGCGCCGGCTCCGCTTCCTCACCGAGAGCCTGCCTGGACGGCTGCCGGCCGCACTGGCGCTGCCGCTCTTGTCGCTGATCGCGTTCGCGATCGCGGTACCGGGCTGCGGCGCCGGAGATGGCGCCGGCGCGGCTGCCGGAGCTGGCGCGAGCACCGGACCTGGCGCGAGTGCGAGAGTGGGCGCTGGCGCCGGGCCTCAGAACCGGCTCGCCCGCGAGACCAGCCCCTACCTGCTGCTGCACGCCGGCAACCCGGTCGACTGGTACCCATGGGGAGAGGAGGCGTTCGCCAGGGCGCGCCGCGAGCACCGGCCGATCTTCCTGTCGATCGGCTACGCCACCTGCTACTGGTGCCACGTCATGGAGCGCGAGGTGTTCTCGGACCCGGTCATAGCCGCGTCGATGAACCGCTGGTTCGTCAACATCAAGGTGGACCGCGAGGAGCGGCCCGACGTCGACGAGGTCTACATCGCCGCCACCGAGCTGCTCGCCGGCAGCGGCGGCTGGCCCGACTCGCTGTTCCTGACGCCGGACCTGGTGCCGTTCTATGCCGGCACCTACTTCCCGCCGCGCGACATGCCGGGCCGCCCGGGCTTCCCGACCGTGCTGCGCCAGATCCACGAGGCCTGGGAAGTGCGGCGTCCCGAGGTGGAGGCCACGGCGGGCCGCTTGCGGCAGGCGCTCGGCGACGCCCTGGCCGAGCGTCGCGGCGGTACCGGGGCCGGCGCTGCGGCCCGCGAGGTCCCGAGAGAGGCAGCGGCCTTCGCGGCGGCGCAGGCCCTGGCCGCCACCTACCGCCCCGCGACCGGCGGCTTCGGCGGACCGCCCTGCTTCCCCGGTCCGGGCGAGCTCTCGCTGCTCTGGGAGCGGGAGAGGGCAGGCGGCCGCGACGGGGCCGGCGCCGCGGGAGCCCGGACGATGGTGCTACAGACCCTGCTGGCCATGGGAAGGGGCGCCATCTACGACCAGCTCGACGGCGGCTTCCACCGCTACACCCTGGATGCCGAGTGGCGCCTGCCGCATTTCGAGAAGATGCTCTACGACAACGCCCAGCTCGCCGAGGTCCTGGCGCGCGCATGGAGCGACGGCGAGCGCGAGCCGGACATCGAGCGGCTGGCGCGCGGCACACTGGACTTCCTGCTCGCCGAGCTGGCCCTGCCGCAAGGCGGCTTCGCGTCGGCGATCGACGCCGAGACCGCGGGCCGGGAAGGGGCCTACTACACGTGGACCGCCGCCGAGCTGCATGCCGCGCTGGGCCCGGCAGGATCGCCGGGGTACGGCCTGCTCGCTCCGATCTTCGGCTGGGACGGGCCGCCGAACCTGGAGCCGGACCGGCACACCCTCTTTCTTACCGCGCCGCTGGCCGAGCACGCCGCCCGGCTCGGTCTCGGCCGCGACGCGCTGCTGGCGCGGATGCGCCCCGCTCTGGACGCTCTGCGGGCGGCCCGCCGCCGGCGGCCGCACCCGCGGGTCGACGATCAGGCGCTGACCGATTGGAACGGCATGGCGATCGCGGCCCTGGCCCGCGCCGGCGCCGCCTTCGCCGAACCCCGGTACGTGGCGGCGGCGCGCCGCAATGCGCTCGTCGTGCTGGCGCGAATGCGGCCGCTGGCGGCGCCAGGGCCGCCCGCACCGGGCGTGCCGCGAGCGGCGCCGGAGCGGCAGCTGCTCCACGTCTGGCGCGCCGGGCAGGCCCGGGTGCCGGCGTTCCTCGACGACTACGCCTACCTCATCCACGCCTTGCTGGCGCTGGCCGAGGTCACCGGCGACAAACGTTGGGCGGACCAGGCCGAGGGGCTCGCGGAGGAGATGGAGCGCCGACTCCGCGATCCGCAGGGCGGCTATTTCCAGAGCGCCGTGGACGGCGATCTCCTGGTGCGGCCGAAGTCCGTCGCCGATGGCGCCATCCCCTCCGGCAATGCCATGGCCACCCTCGATCTCATCGCGCTGGCGCGGCGCACCGGCAATCCGGCCTACCGCGAGCGGGCGGCCGCGGCGTTGCGGGTCTTCGCTCCCGCCCTCGAGCGCTCGCCGCTCGCGGTGCCCACCCTGGCAATGGCGGTGCTGCGCTACCGCCAGGAAGGCGGCGACGCACCAGCCGCCCATGCCGGGAGCGCGACGGCGAGCGCGACCGTAGCCGCGACCGCGGCCGGCGGGCCTCCGGCAGGGCGCCAGGGCGGGGATCTCCCGGGGCGGACGGCGGGTGCCGGGACCGCCAGCGGCCTGGGCGCGGAAGGACCGGAGCGCCAGGCGATCGCGGTGGTCGGCGCCGAGGCGCACCTGCTCGCCGCGGCGGCAGCGGTCCCGCCACCGGCGGCGGGCGGGCTCTGGCGGCCGTTCGAGGTGAGCTTGCGCATCCGCGGCGGCTGGCACGTCAACGCCAACCCAGCCTCCCTCGACTTTCTCGTTCCGACCCGGGTCGGCGGCGAGGTGCGCGGTCTCACCTACCCCGCCGCCGGCCGCTTCCGGTCGGCGTTCGCTCCCGAAGAGCTCGCCGTCTACTCCGGCGTGGCCGCGATTCGCGGCGAGGCCGCCGCGCGTGCCACCGTCGTGCAGCTGACCTACCAGGCCTGCAATGACCATCTGTGCCTGCCGCCGGTCACCCGGTCGCTACCCTTGACGGCCGCCACCGCACCGCGCTGAGACAAAACTCCCCGCCGGAGCCGTCTCGCGATATCGTCTCCTCGGCCACGATCCCGGCTTCCTGAAACCGCTCGCGCGAGGTGATGACGATGCCAAGGATGGCGAAAAGTGCTCCGCTGTTGCTCACGCTGGTTGTCCTGGGTTGGGCGGCCGCCGCGCGCCCCGCCGTTGCCGATTCCTCGATTGGCTTCGGTCTGCACTCGTGGCGGACGGTCCAGGACCTGCGCAGCCAAGGCTTCGGCAACCTCCGGCGCAGCGGCGTGTCCTACCTGCTCTCCTACCAGTACAGCCCGGGCGCCCTGCTCAAGCTCGAGCTCGACGCGGAGTACTTCGACAAGGGTTTCGGCGGCTCGTCCCACTACGCGATCGCGCCGCAGGCCTTCGTCCTCGTCGGCGGCTTCGTGTACGGGGGCCTCGGCATCGGCACCACCTACTCGAAGGACTTCCCAAATAACTTCTCGAGCCCCTTCTACACGGCACGAGTGGGCCTCGATCTCCACCTGCTCCCTCGCTTCCGCGTGGACGTCAATGCGAATTACCACTTCCACGCCTTCAACGAGCTCCATGGGGTCAACACCGGCACTGTCACCTTGGGAGCCATTGGACGCATCAAGATCTAGCCGGACCGCTCACCGGCACTCGTCGCAAGGAGACACCAGATGAGCTCGGACCCAAGGCGCGCGAGCCGCCGCGCCCTCGCCGGCTGGCTGCTGGCGGCGGCGCTCGGGGTCGCCGCGCCGATCGCGCTGATCGCGCTGACTGCGCCAGGGCACCTCGAGGGCCAGGCCGATCCGGCGTCGCGATCGCGGAACCAGCCGGTGGCGCCGTTCCGCATCCTCGGCAACCTCTACTACGTCGGCGCGAACGACATCACCTCATTCCTGCTCGCCACCGATCAGGGCCTCATCCTGCTCGACGGCGGGTTCGTGGAGACGGCGCCGCAGATCCGGGAGAACATCGCGCGGCTGGGCTTCAAGCTGCGCGACGTCAAGATCATCCTCGGCAGCCACGCCCATTTCGATCACGCCGGCGGCCTGGCGCAGCTCAAGGCCTGGACCGGAGCCCGGTTGCTCGCCAGCACCGGCGACGCACCTCTGTTGGAGGCGGGGGGCCGCGGCGACCCGTTCTTCGGCGACGCGCCTCTTTTCCCGCCGGTGAAGGTCGACCACCTGCTGCGCGACGGCGAGGCGGTGACACTCGGCAAGACGACGATGGTGGCCCACCTGACCCCGGGGCACACCCGCGGCTGCACCACCTGGACCACCCGCATCGCCGAGGGCGGCCGACGCTACGACGTGGTCTTCGTCGGCAGCACCTCCGTCCTGGACGGCTACCGGCTGGTCGACCATCCAACGTATCCGGGGATCGCCGATGACTATGCGCGCACTTTCGCGACGCTCGCCGCGCTGCCCTGTGACGTCTTCCTCGGCTCGCACGCCTCTTTCTTCGACGGCGCCGACAAGACCCGCCGCCTGCGCGAAGGCGCGGAGCCCAACCCGTTCGTGGATCCGCAGGGCTACCGTGCCTACGTCACCCGCTCGGAAGCCGCCTATCGCGAGCGGCTGGCTGCCGAGCGCGCGCATGCGGCGGCCCAGCCCGGCCGGGGCGAGCGTTAGAGAGCGGCGCGACGATGGCCGACCAGCCCCAGGACGCCGCGGCGCGCGCGAGCGCCAGGAGCGACCACCAGGAGACTGGACGGCTCGAGGCGTTCAGCGACGGCGTGTTCGCCATCGCCATCACTCTGCTGGTGCTCGATCTCAAAGTGCCGAAGCCGGCCGACCTCCCGGCCGGTCCCGGACCGCTCGGCACTCACGGGCTCCTCGCCGCCCTGCTGACGCAGTGGCCGACGCTGCTCGCCTACCTGACCAGCTTCCTCAGCATCCTGGTGATGTGGGTCAACCATCACCTGCTCTTCGGCCTCATCCGGCGCACCGATCACCTCTTCTTGTATCTCAACGGCTTGCTGCTGCTGTTCGTGACGTTCGTGCCGTTCCCGACCGCGCTGGTCGCCGCGTACCTCGAGCATCCGGGGGCGACAGCGGCGGCAGCGCTCTACAGCGCCACCTACGTCTGCATCGCGATCGTCTACAACCTGCTGTGGCGCCACGCCTCGCGAGACCGCCGGCTGCTCGACAGCGCCGCGTCCGCTACCGCCATCGAGGAGATCGATCGCAGCTATCGCTTCGGGCCGCCGCTCTACGCCCTCGCCTTCGTTCTCGCCTTCGTCAACCTGACGGCAAGCCTGGTCACCTGCCTCGCCCTCGCCGTCTTCTTCTCGGTCACCGGTTCCCGCAGCCGCCGGTAGAAGCCAGTTGATGCCGTAATTGCGAGGGGTCCGAAAAGTCCTCTTGTAGCCACCCGCGCTGGGCCCATGCTATCCTCCTTACCGGAGGAAAGGAGCATGGCGATCGCCACTCTTACCAGCAAGGGCCAGATCACCTTACCCAAAGAGGTGCGGGACCACCTCCACCTCGGCAATGGAGATCGTCTCGACTTCGTGATCCTCGGCAACGGTGAGGTTCAGGTCAAGCCAGTCTCCGGCTCCTACCGGGAGCTGCTGGGAATGCTCCGGCGGCCGGGAAGACCCTCGCCGTCGGAGGAGGCTATCGATCAGGAACTGACGCGGCTGCTAGGCGAGGACGACGAAAGAATCCGCAGGGGCGGTGCGTGAGGGGCCTCGACACCAACATCCTGCTTCGTTATCTCACCGCTGACGATCCAGCCCAGACCGAACGGGTGGGCACTCTGTTCGCCGAGGCCGAGCAGACCGGCGAACGCTTCTTCATCAGCGTCATCGCCCTATGCGAGCTCTCCTGGACACTGCGCGGCCAGCCCTACCGCCTCGATAGGGGTGCGATCGTGGCCGTGCTGGACAGAATCCTCGATACCAGCCTGCTAGAGGTTCAAGATCGGGATCTCGTCCGGCGCGCGCTCGCCGACTCTCGCCAAGGTCGGGCCGATTTCGCCGACTACCTGCTGGGTTGGCAGAGCCTGGGGGCTGGCTGCGCCGACACGGTCACCTTCGACCGGAAGCTGGATGGAGCTACCGGCTTCTCCTTACTTACCTGAGCCGACATCGACGTGATGGAGCTCCACTCCGACAGCCACAATTATCAGGCGCACGAACGCGCCAGCCACCGGATGGCGCTGGTATTCGGGCAGGAGTTTGTACCCGGCAAGCACGCCGGGGCATCATACTGGTCGATCAGAAGGCGAGAGTTTCAGCCTTACCCGGTATCTCCCCGACCTAAAAGACAAGCCTTACAAGGCCTTCATGGCTCCCGTCGATCAGGCCACCTTGCCGACCGTCAAGGAGGCCCTCTTTGTCGGATTCCAATTGTTCGGGACTCTCCACCATAAGCGTTGACTATCCGCGCAGTGGAACGTCAATCCGCGTGATCATGTCCCGGAAGGGCCTGCGTGCGGCTCTCGCTTAAAGCTAGGTTCGCTTTCCTTGACGTCCATACGCTCGATCAGCCCATTCACGATGGTATGGATGTGCAAGACCTCTTGATCGGAGAGGACACCGCCATTCAGATTCTTGACGAGTTGGTGTACCTTGACGTCGGTTTTGCCCCCCTCACGGTCAATGACTTCAATTGGTTCCACATGGGGATCAAACTCAGCCCACTGACGCGTCCAGTAAGCACGGATCTCTCCCTTGCCGACCACTCGACCGCCTTCAGATGCCTTGGGCCAATCGACTTTCTCACTCATCAGCGCGAGCGCGCCGTCAATGTCTCGCCGATTAAAGGCGGCGTAAACCTGCGTTAGTAGCGTCTGTGTGTTTTCCATTCAGGCCCCCAAATGTAATTATGCGCGTTGGGGCATTCCCCTGGAACGCCCTTTCCCTGGGCTTCAAGCCGAAAGCCATCTATGTCTGCAAGACGAATATCACAGATGACGGCGAGCCGCCTGCAGCTCCTTTCCTCACCCAGACTCATCACCCTCTCAGGGTCCGGGGCCTCACTCGCCTGGCGCCGCCAGGGTGGCGCGCACCGCCTGGGCCCAGCGCGCTCTGGCCTCCTCGCGCCAACCGGCCGATGCGGCAGGCTCGAAGCGGCGCTCCGGCTGCCAGCGGGCGGCGATCTCGTCGAGGTCGCGGAACACGCCGGTCGTCAGGCCGGCCAGGTAGGCGGCGCCCAGGGCGGTCGTCTCCCGCACCCGCGGACGCACCACCGCCACTTCGGTGAGGTCGGCCTGGATCTGCAACAGCAGGTCGTTACCCGCGGCGCCGCCGTCGACCCGCAGCTCGGCCAGCGCGGCGCCGGGAGCGCTTGAGCCGCCGCTGCCGCTAGCATCGCCACCGGAGCCGCCGGCGGACGGCTCGTCCCCGCGGGCGCTCCGGTCGAGCCTTGCGAGGTCCTCATTCATCGCGCCGAGGACGTCGGCCACCTGGTGGGCGATTCCCTCGAGCGCGGCGCGCGCGAGGTGGGCGGCGGTCGTGCCCCGGGTCAGCCCCACCAGGGCGCCGCGCGCTCCGGCTTCCCAGTGCGGTGCGCCGAGGCCGGTGAACGCGGGAACCAGCATCACGCCGCCGCTGTCCGGCACGCTGGCGGCCAGCGCCTCGACGTCGGCGGCGGCGCGGATGAGGCCGAGGCCGTCGCGCAGCCACTGCACCGCGGCGCCGGCCACGAACACGCTGCCTTCGAGCGCGTAGTCGGTCCCGGCGGGAAGGCGCCAGGCCGGCGAGGAGAGCAGGCCGTGAGCGGAGTGGACCGGCTGGCGGCCGGTATGGAGGAGCAGAAAGGCCCCCGTGCCGTAAGTGTTCTTGGCCATGCCCGGGGAGAAGCAGGCCTGGCCGAACAGCGCCGCCTGCTGGTCGCCGGCAACGCCCGCGATCGGGATGGCGGCTCCCAGGAGGCTGGCGATGGTCTCGCCATAGATCTCGGCGGAGGCGCGGATCGGCGGCAGCACCTCGGACGGGACGTCGAGCAACCGCATCAGCTCCGGGTCCCAGTCCCCGGTGGCGAGGTGGTAGAGCAGGGTCCGCGACGCGTTGGTGGCGTCGGTCAGGTGCACTCCGCCGGTCAGGTTCCAGATCAGCCAGGAGTCGACAGTGCCGAAGGCGAGCCGCCCGGCCGCCGCCGCGGCGCGAGCGCCGGGCTGGTGATCGAGCAGCCAGGCAACCTTGGTGGCCGAGAAGTAAGGGTCGAGGGTGAGCCCGGTGCGCTCGGCGAACAGCGCTTGCAGGCCTTCGCGCCGCAGCCGCTCGCAAGCCGGCTCCGTGCGCCGGTCCTGCCACACGATGGCGTTGGCGATCGGCCGCCCGGTCGCCCGCTCCCACACCACGACTGTCTCGCGCTGGTTGGCGATGCCCAGCGCGGCGACGCCCGCGGCCCCGACCCCCGCCGCCGCCAGCGCCTCGCGGGCCACCGCGAGCTGCGATTCCCAGATCTCGAGCGGATCGTGCTCGACCCAGCCCGGCCGGGGAAAGATCTGCCGCAGCTCGCGTTGCGCCATGGCGAGCTGCGCGCCCGATTCGTCGAACACCAGCGCTCGCGAGCTGGTCGTCCCCTGGTCCAAGGCAAGGATCGCGGTCATTCGCCGGCGCCCCTCCGCATTGCCGGGCCTCCGCAGAGCCAGCCGCCGGGCGGCGGCCGCAGCCAGCGGCAGCAGGCACGGTCGCGCAAGCTTAGTGGTCCAGGACAGAAATTCGGCAACGTATCCGCCGGCCCTCCGCGCCCCCGGCGGCGTTGCGCCTCCTCAGCGTATTCCCGATACGCTTGCGTCGGCGGCGCCTTGCCGGGAACGCGGATTGCTCGGCGCCTACGTTACCGGATTTCTGTCCTGGACCACTTAGTACGGTAGCAGCGAGGCCCTCACCGGGCCGCGGAGCACCTCCTCCCAGCCGAGACCGTCTCGAGAGTGCTACCGTACGGCGCGCATGGACGGGAACCTCGGCTGGGTGGTGCTCAAATTCGGTGGCACGAGCGTCGCCACGGCGGAGCGCTGGGCGATCATCGCCACCCAGGTGGAACGCCGCCTGGCGGAAGGGCGGCGGCCGCTCGTCGTCTGCTCCGCCCTCGCCGGTGTCTCCAACCGGCTGGAGGAAATGCTCGGCCTCGCCGTGGCGGGGCGCCACCAGGAGGCACTGGCCGAGCTCCGCGAGCGGCACCTGCAGCTGGGCGAGGCGCTGGGCCTGCCGGCCGGCGACGTGCTGCGGGCCGACCTCGAAGAGCTGGGGCGGCTGGCGCTCGGCGCCGCGCTGCTGGGAGATGCCGGCGCCCCGCTGAAGGCCCGCGTGATGGCCTGCGGCGAGCTGCTCGCGACGCGGCTCGGCGCCGCCTACCTGAATGCCCGCGGCATCCCCACCGCCTGGCTCGACGCGCGCACCGCCCTGCTGGCGCGCGACGAGCAGCCCGCCCACTCCGCTCGTTCCTACCTGGCGGCCTCCTGCGACGACGAGCGCGACGAGGAGCTGCGAGCGCGACTGGCGGCGGAGCCGGCCGCGGCCATCCTCACCCAGGGCTTCATCGCCCGCAACCGCGACGGCGCCACGGTGCTCCTCGGGCGCGGCGGTTCCGACACCTCGGCCGCCACCTTCGCCGCCAAGCTCGGCGCCGGCCGTTGCGAGATCTGGACCGACGTGCCCGGGTTGTTCACCGCCAATCCGGCGCTCATCCCCTCGGCGCGCCTGCTGCGCTGGCTCGACTACGACGAAGCGCAGGAGCTCGCCACCAGCGGCGCGAAAGTGCTCCATCCGCGCTCGATCCCGCCGCTGCGCCGGCACGGCATCCCGCTGCACGTCCTGTGCACCGACCGGCCCGAGGCTCCCGGCACGGTGATCTCTCAGGCCGGCCCCGCGAGCGGGCCCCAGGTCAAGGCCGTGTCGTCGCGCCGCGGCATCACCCTGGTCTCCATGGACACGGTCAGCATGTGGCACCAGGTCGGCTTTTTGGCCGAGGTTTTCGCGTGTTTCGCCCGCCACGGACTGTCGATCGATTCGGTGTCCACCTCCGAGACCAACGTCACGGTGTCGCTCGATCCCGGCGCCAACGCTCTCGGGCCGGCGGCGGTCCAGGAGCTGCTGCGCGAGCTGGCGGGCCTCTGCGAGCCGCGGCTGATCGCGCCGGCGGCGTCGCTGTCGCTGGTGGGCCGCGGCATCCGCACCATCCTGCACGCGCTCGGACCGGTGCTCGAGGCGTTCGAGGAGCTGAAGATCCACATGGTCACGCAGTCGGCGAGCGACCTCAACCTCACCTTCTTCGTCGACGAGGAGCAGAGCGAGCGGCTGGTGCGCCAGCTCCACGGCCTGCTCTTCGGGCAGACCGCCGAGACCGCGCTCCTGGGGCCGACCTGGAGCGAGCTGGCCGGGCGCGCCGGCGGCGCCCGAGCCGGCGCGACGGGCGCCGCGGCGGCGGCAGATGCGGCGGCGACCGAGGCGGCGGAAGCTGCCGAAGCGGCGGAAGCTGCCGAAGCGGCGGTCGGCAACGGCGACCCCGGGGGCGCCGCGCAGTGGTGGCGCCGGCGGCGGCGCGAGCTGCTGGCGCTCGCGGCCGAGCGTTCGCCGCTCTACGTCTACGACGGCGGCACCCTCGAGCGGTCGGCGCGCCGGCTGCTCTCGCTCGGCGCCGCCGACCGCGTGCTCTATTCGATCAAGGCGAACAACCACGCCGGCGTGCTGCGGCTCTTCCACACTCTCGGCCTGGGGTTCGAATGCGTATCCGCCTCCGAGCTCGAGCACGTGCTGGAGCTCTTCCCGGACATCGACCGCGAACGGCTGCTGTTCACCCCCAACTTCGCGGGCCGCGAGGAGATCGAGCGCGGTTTCGCCCTGGGGGCGCGGGTGACGGTCGACAACCTGCACCCGCTGCAAGCGTGGCCCGAGCTCTTCCGGCGGCGCGAGATCTTCATGCGTCTCGATCCCGGGCGCGGCCTGGGCCATCACGCGCACGTGCGCACCGCCGGCATGCAATCGAAGTTCGGACTGGCGCCGGCGCAGCTCGACGAGCTGCCGCCGCTGCTCGAGCGCTGCGGCGCGCGGGTAGTCGGCGTCCACGCCCACGCCGGCAGCGGCATCCGCGCTCCCGAGGCGTGGACCGAGATCGCGCTCTTCCTGGCGGCCGCGGCCGAGCGCTTCCCCGAGGCGCGCGTGCTCGACGTCGGCGGCGGCCTGGGCGTGCCGGAGAGACCCGGTCAGCAGCCGCTCGACCTCGCGAATCTCGACCAGGGGCTTCGCCGCTGCAAGGCCGCCAACCCCGGCTACGAGCTGTGGCTCGAGCCCGGCCGCTTCCTGGTGGCCCAGGCCGGCGTCCTGCTGGCCCGCGTCACCCAGGTCAAGCGCAAAGGCGAGGTCACCTGGGTCGGCATCGAGACCGGCATGAACTCGCTCATCCGCCCGGCGCTCTACGGCGCCTATCACGTCATCGTCAATCTCTCGCGGCTCAACCAGCCGGCGACGATGACCGCGCACGTGGTGGGTCCTATCTGCGAGACCGGCGACATCCTCGGCCGCTCGCGCCAGCTCGCGCCCGCCGCCGAAGGCGACGTGCTGCTCATCGCCGGCGCCGGCGCCTATGGCCGGGTGATGAGCTCGCACTACAACATGCGCGCCCCGGCCGGCGAGCACCTGCTGCCCGATGGCATGACGCTGGATGAGTTCGAGCAGTCCATTATCAGGGAAGCGTTGCAGCGCGCGGAAGGCAACAAGAGCCAGGCCGCGCGATTGTTAGGGCTCTCGAGAAACGC